>Ga0182739_1001515_pt1 | contig 24181 bp, 8 predicted proteins | sample eDN5th30CBELigBY_FD_128873 | JGI IMG/M metagenome (GOLD analysis project Ga0182739, IMG submission 128873) | Enriched backyard soil microbial communities from Emeryville, California, USA - eDNA 5th pass 30_C BE-Lig BY (version 2) (version 2) | ecosystem: Environmental > Terrestrial > Soil >... | reverse complement strand
GAGAATCCTTAGATAAGGAGAGATTTTCACATCTTCATAGGAGGAGGCAGTTAAGCCTCTGACTTAGATTTTTTTCGAGTGATTTTGCGAACTTTTTCACTACGAAAAGTGGTATGCTCACAACCCCTCCAAATTTGTATCCAGAACTTAGTTTTATCCGAAAATGTAACCCTGTTGGTACCTTAGGAAACAGGTTTGGCTCAAGTAGTCGACCAAGGTTTCCATACTTGTTTTTGCTAGTAACGGTTGGGGGTTACTCTAGTAGGTGTGTTAAGGGCGTAGAGACCCAAGGGTAAGGATTTGCTTGTCTATTAGCGTGGAAAAGCATACCCGAGCCTCTCTGATGCCTAGGACGTGAGGGAGTCCAATGTCCTTCATAAAGCTGCAAAAGTAGTGCTTCCAATGCTTATTGAAGCCTTATGGCAACGAAATTGCATCTGGGTAATCCTGTCTAGGCAGGCTAAACAGCCAGATTCTCTATCATTTCACAGCTCGAGTCCGTCTGTACTACTGTAATGGGTAGGACAGCAGAACTCTCGCCGGGTCATATGTCGCTCTTTTTTAGATCAAGTGAAAAGGGTACTTTTGATGCGGGGACTGCTATGAAAAGAGTGTCTGAAACATTGCAGCTTTGTGTGAGGATGTTGAAGGAGTTGGTTGCGTGTTCTCTAGTATTAAGTTGTTAGTACTGTTGTGTGTGTGGGTCTAGCCAACCCAATGTATGTGTGTGTGTGTGTGTGTTAGAACAACAACCAAGGGTTGGCCTTTGCTAGTGTGTGAATGGTAAGCAAAGGCAACCTAATAAGAGAGAACCCAATAGTGTAGTGCCTAAGGAACCAGGGCTATCTTTTTTACTGTTTCGAATAGTGTTAAGTAGTGATGGTCAATCATCCCCTCTTTGCTTTGACAGTGCTAAGGTTGGTTGCCTTTTCTCTTAGGGGAGAATGCTTAGCCGTGCTTGTTTCAGTCTTAACCCTGTCCAAGCAACGCTTCAACCAATCAAACCCTTTGCACAAGGAGGCAATGGATGGTGATTGCCTTTTCTCTCCGCTTCTGTGAGTAAGGGAGAGTGTTGTTGTACGTGTTGTGTATGTGTTGTGTGTGTATGTGTTGTTTGTAAGTACGCGTGTGTGTGTGTGTGTGTGTGTTGTGATAATCTGCTTAATCACCTTCTTTTTTTTCTTTGCTTTGGCAGTGCCAGGGAGGTTGCATGTGTATTTGTTGGTCGATCGGTCTAACCTGTCCTTTCAATGCATGTTCAACCATCAACCCCCTCTGCGCGAGAAAGCAATGCAAAACTAAGAGCGTACGGGGTGATTGCCTTTTTTCCTCTTTTTCATACTACAGAGGAGAAAAACTTCACTTGCCTGTTGATCGGTCGGCCGGTTAGGTCATTGCGCCCTAACCCGTTGGACCTGTCCAGGTTCCCTCTCTTGCTTTGGCAGGGTCAGGGCTGGATTGCGCGCATTGTCTGTGTTTGATGGTTTACTGTCCACTCTCTGCGTTGTCTCAATCTGCTCTTTACGCGAGATCGCAAGATTGGTTAGTGCTGCGTTTTCTTTTCGCCTGTGTGGCTAAGTTGGAGCAAGTACGTCCACTTGATTATGATTGCCTAATCATCTCCTCATTTGCTTTGGCAGTGCCAGGGCGGTTGTGCATGTGTTGTTGGTCGATCGGTCTAACCTGTCCTTTCAATGCATGTATTAACCATCAACCCTCTGCGCGAGACTGTGAATTTGGATGGTTGATTGCCTGCTTACCGTTCTTAATCCAAGTGGTTGATCCTTCTCTTCATTGCTTTGGCAGTGCCAGGGCGGTTGTGCATGTGTTGTTGGTCGATCGGTCTAACCTGTCCTTTCAATGCATGTATTAACCATCAACCCTCTGCGCGAGACTGTGATGCGTAGGGAAGTTTGATCGAACTGTAAGAACGTGCTTGTGATTGGTTTGTAATGCAAATGCATTTCTTTGCTTTGGCAGTGCCAGGGTGCTGTGTGTATTGTTGGTCGATCGGTCTATCCTGGTTCTTTCAATGCATGCAAGCATCAGCCCTCTGCGCGAGATTGTAAAGTGTGTATTGGCTTGCAAGTCCAATCGAAGGGTGGTTAATCTATTCCATTCTTTTGCTTCGGTAGTTGCCAAGGGTTGGTTGCCTTTTCTCTTCACTTCTTAGTGGGGAGAATACCGCCGTGCTTGGTTCAGTCTTAACACTGTTCAAAGCAACGCTTCAACCTTATCATCCCCTTTTGCTCGAGGGAGTGTAAAGAATGGCTTGGGTTAGCTGTTGATATCAAGTGCTTGTGTGTAGGATTGCTTCTTAAGTGTGTTGTTTGAAGGGGAAAAAAAGAAGGTTCTTGATTCTAAAACCTGCCTATTGTAGGGTGTTTGCTTATGTTTGGTTGTGTGTTTTACACAAGAGAAAAAGGGTGCTACTTGGCCTCTGAGTGGTGTGTGATTAAAGGGCAGCTTGCCTTTTGATTAACACTACCTCAAGGCCAAGCTAGACCAAGGGACAAGCCTTGTGCTTGCTTCCTTACGATAGATACCTGGTTGATCCTGCCAGTAGTCATATGCTTGTCTCAAAGATTAAGCCATGCATGTCTAAGTATAACCTGTGTTCAGGGAGACTGCGAACGGCTCATTAAATCAGTTATAATTTATTTGGAGGATTCCTACACGGATAACTGTAGTAATTCTAGAGCTAATACGTGCATTAAAGACCCAACTTCGTGGAAGGGTTGTTCTCAGCAGAAGGACAAAGCCAATGCTGGGGTTTACTCCAGCAGGATTTGATGATTCATGCTGATACATTAAATCAGACTAACCGTATGGCCTTCGCGCTGACGGTGCTTCATTCAAATTTCTGACCTATCAACTGTCGACTGTAAGGTAGTGGCTTACAGTGGTTGTAACGGGTGACGGGGAATTAAGGTTCGATTCCGGAGAAGGAGCCTGAGAGACGGCTACTACTTCCAGGGAAGGCAGCAGGCGCGCAAATTACCCAATGCTAATTCAGCGAGGTAGTGACAAGAAATAACAGTGCGATGCCAGATAATGGTGTTGCGATTGGAATGAGTGATAGTTAAACCTCTCAGCGAGGAACAATTGGAGGACAAGACTGGTTGCATTTGATAGCCAGTTGTTGACAAAACGCTAGTCCTAGACGAGTATTTTGTTAGCAGAAAGTTGGAGTTGAGTACCAACTGTACAGCTGTAAATTGCGGGAAAGACCTAAAGCCCTCATCTACCAAGTGTGGCCCTTGCTAGGGATAAGCATACTGGCAATGAAGTCTCATTATGGGATGGAGTGCAGTATTACCACATGGCGAAGGCTAGCTACCTTCGGTATGGTAAAAAGGATGAGGGATGACTAAAAAGTGCCTCCAAAACACTAGCAGTCACAATGGTTAATCCGCAGCCAAACTCCAAAATGAGCATGGCTCGTTTGGGAGGAGGTTCAGAGACTATAATCAGCTGGGGGAGAAAGGGAGGGGCTTACTTCTAGCCCCACACACCAAACTCTCTTAAGGGATAGTCCACTCCCATCTGAAAGGATGCCTTGCCTTTATTAAGACTTTGCTCGAGTCCTAGGGAGACAAGGAGGTATTGATTGCAAGAGGCAAAAATGCTTGCATGAACCTGGTACAAAGGGCCAGCACCCGCGGTAATTCCAGCTCCAATAGCATATATTAAAGTTGCTATAGTTAAAAAGCTCGTAGTCGAACTTTTGGGTTAGGTTGGTCCGGTCTGCCGGGAGGTGTGCACTGATCGACCTTCCCATTCTTCTGGACAGTCCCACATTGCTCTTAGTTGAGTGGTATGGTGACTCCAGATCGTTTACTTTGAAGAAATTAGAGTGTTCAAAGCAGGCTACTACAGCCTTTGCATAGTTTAGCTAGGGATAATCGAACAGGACTCATTCTTGGTTTGATTGGCTTTGCAAGAGAGAGTAATGATTAAAAGGATCAGTCGGGGACGTTTGTACTCAGGCGGGAGAGGTGAAATTCTTAGATCGCCTGAAGACAAACTTCTGCGAAAGCATTCGTCAAGGATGTATTCATTGATCAAGAACGAAAGTTAGGGGATCGAAGATGATCAGATACCGTCGTAGTCCTAACCGTAAACAATGCCAACTGGAGGTTGGGTGTCGTTTACATGGATGACACAGCCAGAATCCCCCGGGAAACCTTTAAGTTTTTGGGTTCTGGGGGGAGTATGGTCGCAAGGCTGAAACTTAAAGGAATTGACGGAAAAGCACACCAGGAGTGGAGCCTGCGGCTTAAGAATTTATAGGTCGCGATAGTTGGGCAAGAAGAGAGACTCTTGCTATGCCAGCTAGTTAACCATTCATGAATGAAGTGAGTAGAATGGTAGCAAGACAACCTGGAACGGGGAAAGCTAAGGATAGTTAGTACTATCTATTGCCAATCCCGTAGTGAGACGCAAGGGGGTGATCCCTTGCAATGTCCACTGTAACGCGCGGTAAGGTGTCGGGTAACTCTATCGAGTTATCTTAAGGTACGTGCTACTCCCACTCGAAAGAGTGTCTTTAACTGGAGCCCTCACTTGGTAAAGGTTAAGGAGTCCTAAAGGCCTACACAAAGGGCCTGCTATCTGTAAGGAGGAAATGCCTTGCAGGGAAGGGATGGTATCAAGGTAATTTGACTCAACACGGGGAAACTTATCAGGTCCAGACATCTTGAGGATTGACAGATTGAGAGCTCTTTCTTGATTAGATGAGTTGTGGTGCATGGCCGTTCTTAGTTCGTGGAGTGATCTGTCTGGTTTATTCCGATAACGAACGAGACCTAAGCTTGCTAAATAGGTATGGCTATCGTCTATATGGGTGAAGCTGTGCCTGGATTGGGTTTCGGCCTGGTTCATGCGCAGTGGATCCTTGGTGAATAGTCTTGTCTTCTTAGAGGGACAAATCAATTCAAGTGATTGGAAGTTTTAGGCAATAACAGGTTGGACAGAAGAGAATCCAAAATGGAAGAGTTTACAACATTACGAAAGCTTGCAAAGCTTAATCGATACGCACAAGCAGCACAGCGATGCTTCGTTAGGCTGAAAAACAACAAGGAGATAGTTGGAGATGTGGAATGCTGGCGAGCCCTTGGTAAAAATGGGCAGCCTCTGACTGCCAATGACTCTGGTTACATTCAACGAACAGTAGTTCAGCCCTCTGGGCACCAGAGGAGACAAGGAGTTAGGTCTGGGCACACTATTGTGGCATACATACACCAGCTTGGTTGGTGGAGCAGGGTGCGCTTTAAGAAGAGGTACCCGAGGTTCTACCATCACAAGGTGCAAAGTGGGAGGTCTATGACCGTTTCCCACTTGTGTCACAACAAATGGTGCTTTAGACCAAGCCACCTGACTGTTGAGCCTCGATGGGTGAACATCTATCGAGAGGGCTGCAGACTCAGGAGGACTCCTAGTGGTGATTGTAATTGCCATAGGTCAAGAGGCGGTGTTGCCAATAAATACAAGGCTTGTTTATGCTAATTGGTTGTATTCATCTTGAGGATTTTGTCAGGCTTGTAATAGCAGCGTTAAAAAGCGTGTGCTAGTGGCTGCTCTCTCTGCAAAGAGAGAGGTGCTGCAACACCATCAAATTGCGGGAACACCCTTAGAGCTTGTAGACTACTACCAGCAGCTCGAAAGAGAAGAAACAGGAGGGCATTTAACTTGGCCTTGTTAGCTAAGCAAAGCAGCTCCTGACTGCATGGAACCCAGGGTAATGACCTAGGGCATAGTAAAAACGTCTCAAGATTGGGCAATCCGCAGCCAAGTCCTTACCCCTTCTCTTGCCTAGGCAAGGGTAGAGGATGGATGCAGTTCACAGACTAAATGGTGGTGGGTGGCAAAGCAAATTGGGCTTTTGCTGCTTAAGATATAGTCGAGGCCACTGTGAAAGCAGTGCATAGCATTTGGAGGAAGGCTGAGGTAATGCTTAGCTGGAGAGCCTGCTATGGGGTAGAGAAGACTCTCTCTACTCGAACACCCTGCTGTGATGCCCTTAGATGTTCTGAGCTGCACGCGCGCTACACTGAAGGTTACACTAAGCAAGATACACCTTGGCTGATGAGCCTGGGTAATCTACAGTGGCCTTCGTGCTGGGGATAGATCATTGTAATTATTGGTCTTGAACGAGGAATTCCTAGTAAGCACAGTTCATCATACTGTGCTGATTACGTCCCTGCTTTTTGTACACACCGCCCGTCGCTCCTACCGATTGAATGGTCCGATGAGAGCTTTCAGAGGGCGCTGTTCGTACGCGGAGCAATCCTGCGTTGAATAGTAAAATTATTGCCCAAAGTTGTTCAAATCTTATTATTTAGAGGAAGGAGAAGTCGTAACAAGGTATCCATCTAGAGAGGCCTTGAATAGCAGCCTTAGAAAAGGGGTCTGCTAGTGGCTGGCTTATCTCTCTCTGCAAAGAGAGAGAGAGCTGCTGCAACACCATCAAATTGCGGGGAAACCCTTAGAGCCAAGGCTACTACCTACCAGCTCGAAAGAGAGTACAACAGGAGTGCATTGAGCCTGCATTTTTGCAGGGGAGCATGCTTCTGACTGGTGGCACCCAGGGTAATGACCTAGGGCATAGTAACAACGTCTTGGATTGGGCAATCCGCAGCCAAGTCCTTACCTCTTGCTTAGGCAAAGAGCTGGATGCTGTTCACAGACTAAATGTTGGTGGGTAACAGGGATTGTGATGCCTGTTGCTTAAGATATAGTCGGGCCCCAGTTGAAAGACTGGACTGTAGGAGGAAGGCAATTCAAGCTAGAGAGCCTGCAGTGAACCTCCTTTGGGAAGGTTTGGAGCAACCGATCTGTAGGTGAACCTGCAGATGGATCATTTATGCGTTGTAATGATGGCCTCTCTCCTACCAAAGTGCCTACTAGGCATTGGGGAGAGGTCGAAAGTTGTGTGTGTGTTAGTCAAGGCTTTGAAGGGAGGCAAGGAAGGGCTTGATCAACCCTTTCTTCCTCTTGATAAGCCTTGCAATGGTTGATGTGTTGTGTAGTTAGTAGTTGTGATTTTTTTCTACAACTTTCACCAGTGGATGGCTTGGCTACCATATCGATGAAGAACGCAGCAAACTGTGATAATTAATGTGAATTGCAGAGTTCAGTGACTCATCAAAACTTTGAATGCATTGCACCCTTGCGCAAGCTTGGGTATGCCTGGTTGAGTGTTGCTTTTACATACACAATTGGACTGCTAATGGAGAGGGCTCTTGTCCTCACCAAGGTCCACCAGCTTCCACTCATGAAGCAATGGAAAGTAACAAGTTTCAATGGCTCTTCCATGGCTCCTTGCGAGCAATGGCTTAAGCCCCTACTCTATATGCATAGAATTGGAGAATTTTGTTCAGTTCTAGAGAGTTGGATTAACCAAAGGCTTTTAGGTAAGGAAGGCACGTAAAAAGGCCTTCCTATCCCTAACCCTTTCATTGCAACCTCAGCTCAGGTATGGCCACCCCCTCAACTTAAGCATATTATTCAGGGGAGGAAAAGAAACCAACAGGGATTCCCTCAGTAAGGGCGACTGAACAGGGAAAAACTCAAGACTGAAGCTGGAGTGGGGTAACTTGCTTCCGCGTTGTGGTCTAAGGATTCAAGGCTTCTTAGCTAGGAGAGTTTGAAGTTTTCTGGAATGAAACACTACAAAGGGTGATAGTCCCGTGCAGATTCTCCTGGTTGGGTAACTAGTCTTGTGATCCGAGAGTCGGACTATTTGAGAGTATAGTTCTAAGTGGGTGGTAGATTCCATCTAAGGTTGAATATTGAATGGTAGACCGATAGCAAACAAGTACCGTGAGGGAAAGCTGAAAAGAACTTTGAGAAGAGAGTTAAAAGTCCCTGAAACTGGTGAAAGGGAAGCGATTCAGGCTAGCGTGAATCATCCTTTCAGCTCACTCATGAGCAACACTGGGAATCCTCTATAGGTAGAGATCAAGCCCATTGGTTTGACTCTACTTGTAGCTGGTGACTCTGTTTGTGGGGCGTTCTGGAAGGTGTAACTGACCTGGCTGTGGCGTTGTACGACTAGGCATTTAGGCAGCAGGGTTTGGGGTCTTCTGGGTCTCAAATCCGTCACCTGAATTAAACCTGGCAGACAGGCTGCAGTTTATCAATAAAAGGCAAGCCGCTCCTTTAGGGGTTGTGTGAGGTTGTGTTGTGAGTTGTGCTGATCCATGTGGACAACATGTTGTGTGTGTGGGTTGTTTGTATGGCTACACAGTATGGCTTCACAGGCTTGCTTAGTAAAGGGTCAGAGCGGCCTCAATTGTCCCGTCTTGAAACACGGACCAAGGAGTCTAACATTTGTGCAAGTCTAAAGGTTTAATAGCAAACCCTTTTGTATTGTGGCTCAATGAAAGTGATTGCACGTGAAGTGCAGGCAGACCCCTGGGCTTGCTCAGGGGATTTCGCATGAGCATAACTGTTAGGACCCGAAAGATTGTGAACTATGCGTGCTTAGGGTGAAGCCAGGCGAAAGCCTGGTGGAGGCTCGTAGCGATACTAACGTGCAAATTGTTCGTCAAAAGTGCGTATAGCGGCGAAAGACTAATCGAACAATCTAGTAGCTGGTTGCCTCCGAAATTTCCCTCAGGATAGCAGAGGTCGGATTGTTAGTTGAAACAGTTGAATCAGGTAAAGCGAATGATTGGAAGAATTGGGGCCTTCTTGGCCTTAACTTACTCTCAAACTTTAAATGGGTTCTATTGACCAATTGCCTAACGGAATTGGTCATAGAATGGAACGACCTTTAGTGGGCCAACTCTGGTAAGCAGAACTGGCGATGTGGGATGAACCAATAGCTCGAGTTGATGCGCCTAATTCTACATTTAAAGACCCCATAAAGGGTGTTGGTTCATTATGACAGCTGGACAGTGGCCATAGACTTTTTGTGGCTAAGAGCAAGAGGGAAACCTCTGAGTCCAATAAGGAATGCTAGTCAGAGCAGTAAAGCGCTGGCAACACCCTCAAATTGCGGGGAAACCCTAAAGCTCTACCTACCAAGTCAGCATGGAAACATTGCTGATGGCCGAGTTAGCAACCCTGGGTATGGTAACAATGGTAGAGATGATACAATGGGCAATCCGCAGCCAAGTCCTAAAGCAAGGCACCACCATTTGTGTGGCCCTTGTCATGGATGCAGTTCACAGACTAGATGTGGGTGGGTAGAGGCTTGATGGCCTAGGCTGAACCAATAAAGCCTTGGGCCTTACTCTGCCTAAGATATAGTCGGGCTCTAGGTGAAAGCCTAAGAGAACTACCGGGAAGTCGGTATCTGCTAAGGAGTGTGTAACAACACACCAGCCGAATGGATCAGCCCCGAAAATGGATGGCGCTCAAGTGTGGAGCATATACTCGGCCTTCAATGTAATTTTATTGTATGCATTGAAGAGTAGGAGGCTGTGGAGGTTGCGTAGAAGTGTGATCGTGAGGTCGCATGGAGCAGCTCCCAGTACAGATCTTGGTGGTAGTAGCAAGTATTCAAATGAGAACTTTGAAGACTGAAGTGGGGAAGGGTTCCATGTGAACAGTAATTGGACATGGGTTAGTCGATCCTAAGCTCTATGGTAATTCTGAACAAAGAGAACATTGGGGAGGGTCCTCGGGCCTTCTCTTTAACACACTGTTCTATTGAGCGAAAGGGAAACAGCTTAACATTGCTGTACTGCAGTCTGGGTCTGGGTGGCAACACTACAAGCGACTCTGGAGATGTTGATGGTACTCTCGGGAAGAGTTCTCTTTTCTTTTTAACAGCAAGCACGTCCTGGAATGGCATCACGCCGAGATAGGATGTGTAAGTTGGCAGAGCAATCCAATCTTTGGGTTGTCCGATGCATTACCACCAACCCTTGAAAATCCAGCATAGCACAATGGCCTCAGTTGCATTCGTACCAATAACCGCATCAGGTCTCCAAGGTTAAAAGCCTCTAGTCATTAGAATAATGTAGGTAAGGGAAGTCGGCAAAATAGATTCGTAACTTCGGGAAAAGAATTGGCTCTAAGGTTTGGGCTCGAGGGCTCGCAGTTTGAAGTGTGCAGTCTGCAAATTCTGGCTACGGGGGGCTGCTTTCGGGTGGTCCTCTGTGGACAGGGGAGCATTCAGTACATGGAGCTGTGAGATGGGTGGTATGCTCTTTCGGGGGTGTATTTCCCTCCTTGGGCAATAAGCAAACAACTTAGAACTGTTCCGAACAAGGGGAATCCAACTGTTTAATTAAAACAAAGCATTGTGATGGTCATTACTGATGTTAACACAATGTGATTTCTGCCCAGTGCTCTGAATGTCAAAGTGAAGAGATTCGACCAAGCGCGGGTAAACGGCGGGAGTGAAATGATAAGCTCCAGTCAGGTTGAAGCACTGTGCCGTGTGCTTCTCTACCCTAAGCCTGGCTAGTCTTACTTGCACTCGTTACAAAAAGGCTAGAGTCGCATGTAAGGCAACATACCTTGTTGCTGGGAAGCCCTTAGAGCTCACAAGCTACCAAGTTGGTCCTTCCAATGGTAAAGGAGACCAATGTAGAATCAAATGGGGATTCAGGTGATAATGCTTTGAGATTGGGTGATCAGCAGGGTCACTTGCCTCCACTTCAAATGGGCAAGGCTCTCAACGACTGAACGGGTATGGGCTATCAAATGATAGCTTAAGATACAGTCTACTCCCACCCTAGAGGGTGTAAAGGGCAAGCATGTGCAACTGGAGCCAAACAGCACTGCGAGACCCTTTGGTCGAAGCTTTCTTAGTTTTAAGAGACGATATCCCTTGAGGAAATGCAAGGGGTTAGACTTTGGTATAAAGGAACTATGACTCTCAACCTAAAAGGGAGTCGATAGTGGGGTGTCTTTGTCTGAGCAAAGACATTATGCCTGCTAGTCGACTGATCAAGAAAAGGAGAAACTAGTGGTATAGACTTGATGAAGGAAAATGCTTTATTAGCAATTGTAGTATTTGCCTGGAATCAAGCATTGTACTTTGTGATGGCAGTGTGGGCCTGCTGGGCAACCATTTCTTGCTTTGTTCACATCAAGCTGCTCTAGTACCACATGCTGGGGATTATGGCACCAATTGTTGTGACACATATGCGAGACACTATAGCTGGGGTCCGTGAAGTTGGGATCAAGCACAAAGGGCATTCTGTATGCTCGTGGCTTGGTTCTTTTCTTCGAAGAGGCCTCAGGATCGGTGTAATTGATCTGGTACTTTGGTTCTTCCATGCCACTGGTTGATTTAAAGCAGCCTTTGGGAAGGCAGGAATCGGAGAGCTTCCAGCAGGCAATGGTTAAGGGTTTTTCTTGCCACCACACTTGAACATCCTGCGAAACAACTTGGGAGTATTCCTCGAGCTCTTGAAGGTATTTATCTCGGATCTCGGCCCTGGTTGCTAGGTGGGATTGTTTCGCCTTTTTAACTGTGGTTTCCTCCATTACTGTGGGTGATCAGCGGCAACACAACCTGGAACGGGGAAAGCCTTCAAGTTTACTTATGATTGTTTTGCTCCAAAAAACAATTGTGGGATCAAAATTAAACTTGGCCAATCCCGTGGCGAGTCTCATCTACGTGAGTGGGTGAAATGACCGTCGTAGAGCGCGGAAAGGTGTGGGCAGTCTCTCTTGTAAGAGATAGAGACTGCTTAAGGGACGTGCCTGCCCATACAATGATAAAGTATGCAGGATAACAGAGCTCCCACAGAGTAAAGTTATCTTGGCAAGCAAGGGAGTGAAGTCTCTCACTCTCTGCTTGTGGAGTTCAAGCTTAAGGTAGCCAAATGCCTCGTCTTTTAATTAGAGACGCGCATGAATGGATTAATGAGATTCCTACTGTCCCTACTTACTATCTAGCGAAACCACAGCCAAGGGAACGGGCTTGGCAATAACAGCGGGGAAAGAAGACCCTGTTGAGCTTGACTCTAGTTTGATTTTGTGAAGTATCTTTCAGGGTGTAGCATAGGTGGGAGAGTTCGCTCAATCTTGAAATACCACTACCTGGAACGATTCTTTACTAAAGGAGTGATGTCCCAATTGGTGTAACAACCAGGATTGTAGAAGAAAGTGGGTGTGTAGCAATACATGGCCTGCGAGGTATTCTTTTGACAGAATCAGACGGGGAGTTTGGCTGGGGCGGCACATCTGTTAAACAATAACGCAGGTGTCCTAAGGTGGACTCAAAGAGAATAGAAATCTCTTGTAGAACAAAAGGGTAAAAGTCTGCTTGATTTAGACTTTCAGTAAAAGTATAAACGACGAAAGTTTGGCCTATCGATCCTCTAGACCAAATCGGAATCTGATGCTAGAGGTGTCAGAAAAGTTACCACAGGGATTAACAAATACAGTCCCAGTAGCGTGCCGCATGATGTGGTTGGCGGTATTCACACACGCTGCTAGTCTCCCTTCACTCATTATGGTAGAGTGCAAGGTAAGGCAACACACCTGGATGCTGGAAAGCCTGGTTTGAAGTGCAAGAGGTACCAAGCATGACAAAGGGTAACACCCTCATGTGGAGTGCATAGGTGATGCACGGGTAACAATCCTCTCACTACAGGTAATCAGCAGGCTTACTGGGCTTTAGTGCTCAGGGTCTCAACGACTGGTAAGGTGTGGGCTTGCTTCCTTGATTAAAAAGGAAGGACAAGCTTAAGGTACAGTCTACTCCCTACCGCAAGGTAGCTGAGTGTAAGAGGGTTCACCAAACCTTCACTAGCTCAGGTCCTAGAAAAGCCTTAGGCTTTTGGCACCCTAGGTAAGCAAATCCCTAGGGAAGGATGGTAGAAAGGAACTGGCTTGTGGCAGCCAAGCGTTCACGAGACAAGTATGAGCGCAAGCACAAGTGAAAAGCTGTAGTGCTAGTCACCAGGTCTGGTGGCAACACTGTCAAATTGCCGGAAGGTCTTGCAAGGTCACTGGTACCGCTCTGGCACCGAAAGGTTTTGGCCAGTAGCACCAAGGGGAAACTCGTGGGTATGGTAAGAATCCAGTGAATAGAGATAATCGGCAGCCAAGTCCTTACCCCTTGCCTAAGCAAGGGATGGATGCAGTTCACAGACTAAATGGCAGTGGGTTGTGCTGGGTAATACCAGCATGGCTTAAGATATAGTCGGGCCCTCTGGAGACAGAGCTGTTGGATGAGGAGTAAATAGGCAGACCTATTAACTATCTACTCTAGAGCCAACAGGGGGGACTTGAAGGCTTTTTCAATGAGGAAGGCTTTTGGTCTCTTGGGTAAACCGTCATAGCGACGTTGCTTTTTGATCCTTGACATTGAAGGGATCAACAGGTGGCCTGAAAAGGGTGTTTCCACCTAGTCTTCAAGCATAGATGCTCACGTATTTTGTCTATGCTTGAAGGCAACACTATCGGTTGCGGGAAGTCTCACACCAAACCAATCTAGTACCACCTGCTGTGTAATGCCCAAAAGAAGCAGCAGGGACCACGGTTAATAGCCGTACCCAAAGGTAATCAACCTAGATTCTGGGAGATAATCCGCAGGCATCAAGGAAAGGGCAAAATTCCTCTTGATGCTTCAACGACTGGTAGATAGTGGGTTGCATTCATCTTTGATGATGATGGTGCGGCTTAAGGTACAGTCTATTCCCCTCGTGAGAGTGTCTCTACTTAGATGCAGAAACAGCAGGGTGAGCTTGCTGTGAAATAGTGTCGAGGCAGAGAAGAGTATGAAGCAGGACAAAATCCCTGTGGACTCTGGTATTAAAGTCGATGTCGGCTCTTCCTATCATTGTGAAGCAGAATTCACCAAGCGTTGGATTGTTCACCCACTAACAGGGAACGTGAGCTGGGTTTAGACCGTCGTGAGACAGGTTAGTTTTACCCTACTGTTTAAAGTGTATTATAAAGGAAATTTAGCTCAGTACGAGAGGAACCGCTAATTCTCTCCACTGGTCTTTGCAGTTGCCTGAAAGGGCAGTGCTGCTCAGCTACGAGAGTTGGATTATGGCTGAACGCCTCTAAGCCAGAATCCAGACCTGAAATGATGCATTTCTGGTTGCCAATTGCTTAGGGATTAACTACACGTAGGAGTAACTTTTAGAGTTGCCCCTCTTGATACCCTTTGGGTGGAGTCTGTAGGCTTACAAGTTTGCAAGGCTCCTACCACATTTTCAATGTAAAGCAATGGCTGTCAACCTTAATACAGACGATTTTGAATGAGCCAGATTCTGTACCTACACGAGTGGCCTTGTTGTCACGAGGATTTGAGGGTCATTCTAGGCTATTAGTGGTAAAGGGGGATTGGGTGATTTCGATTGCTCAATCAAGGGGCCCCACAAGGGGGGGTTGGTGTGTGTGTGGTTGGTTGCTGCTTTCATGCTTTGCTTTCATGCTTGCATGCTAGTGTGCGCCAACACTGTGTTGTTGTTGTTGTTGTTGTTGTGTGTGTGTGTGTGTTGCTGCTATGGGTTGATAAAGCTTCACTTGCTTGTTGATCGGTCGGCAGACTAGGTCATCGTGCCCTAGTCTGTTGGATCTGTCCAAGTTCCCTCTCTTGCTTTGGCAGGGTCAGGGCTGGATTGCGTGCATTGTTGGTCGATCGGTCTAACCTGTCCTTTCAATGCATTGTCTCAATCTGCTCTTTACGCGAGATCGCAAGGGAGGTTAGTGTTGTCTTTCCTTTTCATCCTGTGTATTGATGAGTATCAACCCCCCTCCCATGTGTTTGGTTGCTGCATGCTTGCATGCTAGTGTGCGCCAAACACTGTGTGTTGGTTGCTGCTTTCATGCTTGCATGCTAGCATGCTAGCGTGCGCTAACACTGTGATGTATGTATGTATGTATGTATGTATGTATGTATGTGTGTTGTGTGTGGTTGGTTGCTGCTTTCATGCTTGCATGCTTGCATGCTTGTGTGCGCCAACACCTGTGTTTTATAGCTGTTGAATTAGGCTTTGTGGCAAGTTTATGACAGTGGTTTGGGGCACCACTTTGATTGCTTTTTTTTCTCTCAAACTTTGCATTGGCACAACTAGTACTCTTCTAGCTTTTGCTTGCTTTTCATGCTTGAGTTTCATTGGCTTGCTTGGGTAGCTGGCTACTGCCTTGGCTTGCTCTTTGACACGCACGCGCATGGTTGGTGAGTTAGGTTGGGGTTTGCTTTTTTTTCTCTTGACTTTTTTTGCCTTTGCATTGATGCAACTAGTGTACACTCTAGCTAAGCTTGCTTGCTTGACACAAGCCTAACCTAGCACAACTCTAGCTTGCTCAAAGTGCTTCATGCATGCACGCTTAGTCCATACCTAGCATGCTAGGTTTGCTTTTCTTGCATTGGTGAGCACTTCGAGTGACTAACACTGCTGCTAAGGCTTGGGTTTGTGTTCAAGACTAAAGCAATCTAGAGTGCTCTAGCTTGCTCAACACTGACATCTGCTCAGTGTTAGCAACTTAGAGCACTCTAGCTTGCTCTAACACTGACATCTGCTCAGTGTTTGAGCATTAATTAGCTAGAGTATGCTCTAACGCTGACATCTGCTCAGTGTTTGAGCACTCTAGCTTTAACACTGACTCCTGCTCAGTGTTAGAGCATTAATTGGCTAGAATATGCTAGCTAAGGGCTACTCAATGCTTAGCACTGACAACTGCTCAGTGTTCAAGCCATTGAGTAACATATATTTTTGACTGCAAAGTTCACACAATTTAAAATCAACACTACATTGTATTGCGAACTCTAGTTAACTCACAACTAGCTTCAATAGGAGTCCCTGGCACAGGGGAGAGCATGGGTGGCCAAAAAAAAAATCAAAAAAAGTTAACCCCTAAGCGGGGGTTTGGGGGGTTAGGGGTTCTAACCCCCGGGGGTTTAGGGGGTTAGGGGTTCTAAACCCCGGGGTTTAGACGTTTAACCCCTAATGCCAAAATTATACTGGGGGTACTTACGATGCATAGTAAGCAACATATACACAAATTTGGTCATAGGGGTTCTAAACCCCCAAACCCCCGGGGGTTAGACCTCAAACCCCCCAAACCCCCGGGGGTTAGAACCCCTAACCCCTAATTTTTAATTTGGTCCAAAAGCAGCTACGAGGGTAGATAATCATCTCAATGTATGTTTAGGCACCCTCACGACCGTTTTTGAGTGACTTACTAGCCTGTAATCAATTTTTTTAAATTGAATTTTTTTAAAAAATTTACTGAAGTTATAGCACTCCAACAAATCATAGCTGAGGGGTGGGAATACATATACGTAGGCTCTCCTACACTAGGGAGTGTGAATGACACTACTGTGAGTCAATTCTGACAACTGGTTAGAAATCTATAGTAATTTTTTAATTCTGTTAGAAAAAAAAATTTTTCATTGAGAAAACGGACCACCACCTACTCAGCCAATGGGTCCAAATCACCCTCAAACGCACTCAATACACCTCCATAACATAGTAATCAATTTGGTGCATGATTTGGTACATTTACAATTGTTTTGGGTGGGTCAAATGGCCCAACTTTAATTTTTTCAAGTCATTTTCAAGCCAATTTTTGTGAACACTGTAGCTCGCCAACAAATAGGAATTGAGAGTTCACCAGACCTAGGCATATGCTTCACTACACGAGGGCAAGAGAATGATACAATTTTGGTCCACTTCTGATGAGCGGTTAGAGCGCTACAGCTCCCTCAATTTAGTTAGGAGCAAAAATTCCAATGGAAAAATGAGGGTATAGCTCCCCAACTATTAGGAATTGGAAGGGGTCGTTGCCTAGACATATTCTCTCCAGAGTGAGTGCTTTTTACTGAGCATACTTTTGACAAGTTCTGACAGCGTGACGGGCGGCTACACCACCGATTTTCCAAAATCTCCATATTAAAAATGCTTCAAACATTGAAAACAAGCTCAGAACACACATCAAGGGACTTTGAATGACCCAACACACATACCATACTCATTACTAAGGTCACTAGGTGTATGTGAATCAATTTGAAAGGGGTTGAAGCACTCTCTTCAGTCTTTGACAATTCTGCTTTGTGTGGAAATTTTTCATTGAGAAAACGGACCACCTCCTACTCAGCCAATGGGTCCAAATCACCCCCAAATGCAGTCAGTGCACCTCCATAACATAGTAAACAGTATGGTGTGTGTACTAGTCCATCTTCAGCTGTCTTTGATGGGTCAAATGGCCCAACTTCAATTTTTTCAAGTCATTTTCAAGCCAAACTTTCTAGACACTATAGCTCGCCAACAAATAGTAATTGAGAGTTCACCAGACCTAGGCATATGCTCCACTACGCGAGGGCAAGATAATGATGCAACTTTGGTCCACTTCTGATGAGCGGTTAGAGCGCTACAGGCCTCACAATTTAGTTAGGAGCAAAAATTCCATTGAAAAAATGAGGCTGTAGGTCCCCAATTATTAGGAATTGAAAGGGGTCGTTGCCTAGACATATTCTCTCCAGAGTGAGTGCTGTCTATTGAGCATACTTTTGACAAGTTCTGACAGCGTATTGAGGAGTTACACCATCGATTTTCCAAAATCTCCATATAAAAATTCAAGCCAAATTTTCTGCACACCGTAGCTCGCCAACAAATAGAAATTGAGAGTTCACCAGACCTAGGCATATGCTCCCCTACATGAGGGGAAGAGAATGATGCAACTTTGGTCCACTTCTGATGAGCGGTTAAAAAGTTACAGCCTCTCAATTTAGTTAGAAGCCAAAATTTTCTGCACACTATAGCTCGCCAACAAATAGGAATTGAGAGTTCACCAGACCTAGGCATATGCTCCCCTACATGAGGGCAAGAGAATGATACAATTTTGGATCACTTCTGATGAGCGGTTAAAAAGTTACAGCCCTCACAATTTAGTTAGGAGCAAAAATTCCATTGGAAAAACGAGGGTATAGCTCCCCAACTATTAGGAATTGGGAGGGGTCGTTGCCTAGACATATTCTCTCCAGAGTGAGTGCTTTCTACTGAGCATACTTTTGACAAGTTCTGACAGTGCATTGGGCGGTTACACCATCGATTTTCCAAAATCTCCATATAAAAAATTCAAGCCAAATTTTGTGCACACTGTAGCACGCCAACAAATAGGAATTGGGAGTTCACCAGACCTAGGCATATGCTCCCCTACACTAGGGGAAGATAATGATGCAACTTTGGGTCACTTCTGATGAGCGGTTAGAGCGCTACAGCCCCCTCAATTTAGTTAGGAGTAAAAATTCCATTGGAAAAATGAGGCTATAGCTCCCCAACTATTAGGAATTGGAAGGGGTCGTTGCCTAGACATATTCTCTCCAGAGTGAGTGCTGTCTATTGAGCATACTTTTGACAAGTTCTGACAGCGCATTGGGGAGTTACACCACCGATTTTCCAAAATCTCCATAGAAAATTTTCAAGCCAAATTTTGTGGACACCGTAGCTCGCCAACAAATAGGAATTGAGAGTTCACCAGACCTAGGCATATTCTCTCCTACACGAGGGCAAGAGAATGATGCAATTTTGGGTCACTTCTGATGAGCGGTTAAAAAGTTACAGGCATCTCAATTTAGTTAGAAGTAAAATTTTTGTGGACACTGTAGCTCGCCAACAAATAAGAATTGAGAGTTCACCAGACCTAGGCATATGCTCCCCTACACGAGGGCAAGAGAATTATGCAATTTTGGTCCACTTCTGATGAGCGGTTAAAAAGTTACAAGCCTCTCAATTTAGTTAGGAGAAAAAATTCCATTGGAAAAATGAGGGTATAACTCCCCAACTATTAGGAATTGGGAGGGGTCGTTGCCTAGACATATTCTCTCCAGAGTGAGTGCTTTCTATTGGGCATACTTTTGACAAGTTCTGACAGCGCATTGGGCGGTTACACCATCGATTTTCCAAAATCTCCATATAAAAAATTCAAGCCAAAATTTCTGCACACCATAACTCACCAACAAATAGGAATTGATAGTTCACCAGACCTAGGCATATGCTCCCCTACATGAGGGCAAGAGAATGATACAATTTTGGGTCACTTCTGATGAGCGGTTAAAAAGTTACAGGCCTCTCAATTTAGTTAGGAGCCAAATTTTCTGCACACTATAGCTCGCCAACAAATAGGAATTGAGAGTTCACCAGACCTAGGCATATGCTCCCCTAGACGAGGACAAGATAATGGTGCAATTTTGGTCCACTTCTGATGAGCGGTTAGAGCGCTACAGCCCTATCAATTTAGTTAGGAGCAAAAATTCCATTGGAAAAACAAGGGTATAGCTCCTCAACTATTAGGAATTGAGAGAGGTCGTTGCCTAGACATATTCTCTCCAGAATGAGTGCTGTCTACTGAGCATACTTTTGACAAGTTCTGACAGCGCATTGGGGAGTTATACCACCGATTTTCCAAAATCTCCATAGAAAAAATTCAAGCCAAATTTTGTGGACACCGTAGCTCACCAACAAATAGGAATTGAGAGTTCACCAGACCTAGGCATATGCTCCCCTACATGAGGGGAAGAGAATGATACAACTTTGGTCCACTTCTGATGAGCGGTTAAAAAGTTACAGCCCTCTCAATTTAGTTAGAAGTAAAATTTTGTGAACACTGTAGCTCGCCAACAAATAGGAATTGAGAGTTCACCAGACCTAGGCATATGCTCCCTTACATGAGGGGAAGAGAATGATGCAATTTTGGTCCACTTCTGATGAGCGGTTAAAAAGTTACAGGCCTCTCAATTTAGTTAGGAGTAAAAATTCCATTGGAAAAACGAGGGTATAGCTCCCCAACTATTAGGAATTGGGAAGGGTCGTTGCCTAGACATATTCTCTCCAGAGTGAGGCCTTTCTACTGAGCATACTTTTGACAAGTTCTGACAGCGCACTGGGGAGTTACACCACCGATTTTCCAAAATCTCCATAGAAAAATTTCAAGCCAAATTTTCTACACACTGTAGCTCACCAACAAATAGGAATTGGGAGTTCACCAGACCTAGGCATATGCTCCCCTACATGAGGACAAGAGAATTATGCAATTTTGGGCCACTTTTGATAAGTGGTTAAAAAATTACAAGCCTTTCAATTTAGTTGGGAGCCAAATTTTCTGCACACTGTAGCTCGCCAACAAATAGGAATTGAGAGTTCACCAGACCTAGGCATATGCTCCCCTACATGAGGGGAAGAGAATGATACAACTTTGGGTCACTTCTGATGAGCGGTTAGAGCGCTATAGCCCCCTCAATTTAGTTAGGAGCAAAAATTCCATTGGAAAAACGAGGCTATAGCTCCCCAACTATTAGGAATTGGGAGGGGTCGTTGCCTAAGCATATGACACCCAGAGTGAGTACTGTCTACTGAGCATACTTTTGACAAGTTATGACAGTGCATTGAGGAGTTACACCACCAATTTTCCAAAATCTCCATATAAAAATTTCAAGCCAAAATTTCTGCACACCGTAGCTCGCCAACAAATAGGAATTGAGAGTTCACCAGACCTAGGCATATGCTCCCCTACATGAGGGCAAGATAATGATGCAATTTTGGGCCACTTCTGATGAGCGATTAAAAAGTTACAGCCCTTTCAATTTAGTTAGAAGTAAAATTTTGTGCACACTGTAGCTCGCCAACAAATAGGAATTGAAAGTTCACCAGACCTAGGCATATGCTCCCCTACATGAGGGCAAGATAATGATACAATTTTGGGTCACTTCTGATGAACAGTTAAAAAGTTAAAGCCCTCTCAATTTAGTTAGGAGCAAAAATTCCATTGGAAAAATGAGGGTATAGCTCCCCAACTATTAGGAATTGAGAGGGGTCGTTGCCTAGACATATTCTCTCCAGAGTGAGGCCTTTCTACTGAGCATACTTTTGACAAGTTCTGACAGCGCATTGAAGAGCTACAGCACCGATTTCCCAAAATCTCCATATAAAAAATTCAAGCCAAAATTTCTGAACACCGTAGCTCGCCAACAAATAGGAATTAGGAGTTCACCAGACCTAGGCATATGCCCCCCTACATGAGGGCAAGAGAATGATGCAATTTTGGTCCACTTCTGATGAGCGGTTAAAAAGTTACAGGCCTCTCAATTTAGTTAGAAGTAAAATTTTGTGCACACTGTAGCTCACCAACAAATAGGAATTGAGAGTTCACCAGACCTAGGCATATGCTCCCCTATATGAGGGCAAGATAATGGTGCAATTTTGGGTCACTTATGATGAGCGGTTAAAAAGTTAAAGCCCCCTCAATTTAGTTAGGAGCAAAAATTCCATTGGAAAAACAAGGGTATAGCTCCCCAACTATTAGGAATTGGGAGGGGTCGTTGCCTAGACATATTCTCTCCAGAGTGAGTGCTTTCTATTGAGCATACTTTTGACAAGTTCTGACAGTGCATTGAGGAGCTACACCATCGATTTTCCAAAATCTCCATAGAAAAATTTCAAGTCAAATTTTCTGCACACCGTAGCTCACCAACAAATAGGAATTGGGAGTTCACCAGACCTAGGCATATTCTCCCCTACACGAGGGGAAGAGAATGATGCAATTTTGGGTCACTTCTGATGAGCGGTTAAAAAGTTACAGCCCTCTTAATTTAGTTAGAAGTAAAATTTTGTGCACACTGTAGCTCACCAACAAATAGGAATTGAGAGTTCACCAGACCTAGGCATATGCTCCCCTACACGAGGGCAAGAGAATGATACAACTTTGGTCCACTTCTGATGAGCGGTTAGAGTGCTACAGCCCTCTCAATTTAGTTAGGAGCAAAAATTCCATTGGAAAAACAAGGGTATAGCTCCCCAACTATTAGGAATTGGGAGGGGTCGTTGCCTAGACATATTCTCTCCAGAGTGAGTGCTTTCTACTGGGAATACTTTTGACAAGTTCTGACAGCGCAGTGGGGATCTACAGCACTGATTTTCCAAAATCTCCATATAAAAATTTCAAGCCAAATTTTGTGGACATCGTAGCTCGCCAACAAATAGGAATTGAGAGTTCACCAGACCTAGGCATATGCTCCTCTACATGAGGGCAAGAGAATGGTGCAATTTTGGTCCACTTCTGATGAGCGGTTAAAAAGTTACAGGCCTCTCAATTTAGTTAGAAGTAAAATTTTCTGAACACTGTAGCTCGCCAACAAATAGGATTTGAGAGTTCACCAGACCTAGGCATATGCTCCCCTATATGAGGGCAAGAGAATGATGCAATTTTGGGTCACTTCTGATGAGCGGTTAAAAAGTTACAGGCCTCTCAATTTAGTTAGGAGTCAAATTTTCTGCACACTGTAGCTCACCAACAAATAGGAATTGAGAGTTCACCAGACCTAGGCATATGCTCCCCTATACAAGGACAAGAGAATTATTCAATTTTGGGTCACTTCTGATGAGCGGTTAAAAAGTTACACCCTCCTCAATTTAGTTAGGAGCAAAAATTCCATTGGAAAAACGAGGGTATAGCTCCCCAACTATTAGGAATTGGGAGGGGTCGTTGCCTAGACATATTCTCTCCAGAGTGAGTGCTTTCTACTGGGCATACTTTTGACAAGTTCTGACAGCGCATTGGGGAGTTACACCACCGATTTTCCAAAATCTCCATATAAAAAATTCAAGCCAAATTTTGTGCACATCGTAGCTCGCTAACAAATAGAAATTGAGAGTTCACCAGACCTAGGCATATGCTTCCCTACATGAGGGCAAGAGAATGATGCAACTTTGGGTCACTTCTGATGAGCGGTTAAAAAGTTACAGGCCTCTCAATTTAGTTAGGAGTCAAATTTTCTGCACACTGTAGCTCGCCAACAAATAGGAATTGAGAGTTCACCAGACCTAGGCATATGCTCCCCTACACAAGGACAAGAGAATGATGCAACTTTGGTCCACTTCTGATGAGCGGTTAAAAAGTTAGAGCCCTCTCAATTTAGTTAGGAGAAAAAATTCCATTGGAAAAACAAGGCTATAGCTCCTCAACTATTAGGAATTGGGAAGGGTCGTTGCCTAGACATATTCTCTCCAGAGTGAGTGCTTTCTACTGAGCATACTTTTGACAAGTTCTGACAGCGCATTGGGCGGTTACACCATCGATTTTCCAAAATATCCATATAAAAATTTCAAGCCAAATTTTGTGGACTCGTAGCTCGCCAACAAATAGGAATTGAGAGTTCACCAGACCTAGGCATATTCTCCCCTACATGAGGGGAAGAGAATGATGCAATTTTGGGTCACTTCTGATGAGCGGTTAAAAAGTTACAGGCCTCTCAATTTAGTTAGGAGCCAAATTTTGTGAACACTGTAGCTCGCTAACAAATAGGAATTGAGAGTTCACCAGACCTAGGCATATGCTCCCCTACACAAGGACAAGAGAATGATACAATTTTGGGTCACTTCTGATGAGCGGTTAAAAAGTTAAAGCCCTCTCAATTTAGTTAGGAGCAAAAATTCCATTGGAAAAACGAGGGTATAGCTCCCCAAATATTAGGAATTGGGAGGGGTCGTTGCCTAGACATATTCTCTCCAGAGTGAGTGCTTTCTACTGAGCATACTTTTGACAAGTTCTGACAGCGCATTGAGGAGTTACACCATCGATTTTCCAAAATCTCCATATAAAAATTTCAAGCCAAAATTTCTGCACACTGTAACTCGCCAACAAATAGGAATTGAAAGTTCACCAGACCTAGGCATATTCTCCCCTACACTAGGGGAAGAGAATGATACAACTTTGGTCCACTTCTGATGAGTGGTTAGAGCGCTACACCCCCCTCAATTTAGTTAGAAACAAAAATTCCATTGGAAAAATGAGGCTATAGCTCTCCAACTATTAGGAATTGAGAGAGATCGTTGCCTAGACATATGACCTCTAGAATGAGTTATTTCGACTGAGAACACTTTTTACAAGTTCTGACAGCTTATTGATAGAGATAAGTATGAAATTCTCAAAATTTCTATCATTTTCAAGCCAAAAAATATAATGACTATAACTTAAAAACAAGTAGGAATTGAGAGTTCACCAGACCTAGACAAATGATAAACTATATGAGGGGAAGAGAATGATGCAACTTTGAGCCAAATATGATGAGCGGTTAGAGAGATACAGCTAATGAAAAGACTTAGAAAAAAAATAGAAAAAAATAGATTGAAAAAGGTAAGCTAAATAGACAGATAGAAGGCGGAGTTGTCGGGAATTGTAATATAGTAACAGTAGAGTGGGATGAAGGAAAAAAAAGTTAGGGGTAAGGGGTAAGGGGGTTAGAGTTTTGAGGGGG
>Ga0182739_1001514_pt1 | contig 24188 bp, 18 predicted proteins | sample eDN5th30CBELigBY_FD_128873 | JGI IMG/M metagenome (GOLD analysis project Ga0182739, IMG submission 128873) | Enriched backyard soil microbial communities from Emeryville, California, USA - eDNA 5th pass 30_C BE-Lig BY (version 2) (version 2) | ecosystem: Environmental > Terrestrial > Soil >... | reverse complement strand
GGGACATTCAATTTATTGTTGCAGGAGAAGTTGAAGATTATGTAAGGCTTCAGCTTGATTCGATTGGAAAAGCAAAGGTGAGTCTTACCGCGATTCCTTTGGAAAAAATCATTGCTAAAGAAGAACATTGGACCGAAATAACTACGACCACTTCCTCTCTGCGCCTCGATACACTCATTGCAGCCGTTTATAAGTTCTCAAGAGAAAAGGCAAAGACTTTTATCACGCAAGGATTAGTAAAAGTAAATTTCACTTTAAATGAAAATGTCGCTTTTATGTGTGAAGAAGGAGATGTATTTTCTGTCCGTGGGGAAGGCAGGGCTACCATTAAATCGATTGAAGGAAAAACGAAAAAAGATAAATGGAGAATTGTGGTAGGTAAATTGAAGTAGAGAATAAGAAATTGATGAAGTTCTATAATTTCTGTTTCAAACAAAAAACATGGTTTTTTTATTGAGTATATATGATACAATATTTTCAACAGCATTATTTTTCACGTTTCTTCATATTTTTCAAAAATAATGCAGGAAATCCGATAATACTGTCGAAATAGGGATGATACATAAAGAAATTGAAGTTTGGGAGGTGGCTTTATGCCATTAACGCCGTTAGATATTCATAATAAGGAATTTGCCAAAGGCTTCCGTGGTTATGATGAAGATGAAGTAAATGAATTTCTTGATCAGGTAATTAAAGATTATGAAAATATTATCCGTGAGAAAAAAGAACTAGAAGAAAGATTAAACGAGTTAACTGACCGTATCGGCCACTATAATAATATTGAAGAAACGTTAAATAAATCAATTGTTGTAGCACAAGAGGCTGCCGAAGAAGTTAAACGCAATGCACAAAAAGAAGCAAAATTAATTATTAAAGAAGCAGAAAAAAATGCTGACCGCATTGTTAATGAATCACTATCAAAAGCTAGAAAGATTGCTCTTGAAATTGAAGAATTGAAAAAGCAATCAAAAGTATTCCGTACTCGATTCAAAATGCTAATTGAAGCACAATTAGATATGCTGAATAACGATGATTGGGATCATTTATTAGAATATGAATTGGATGCTTCCGAATTAAATTCAACAAAATAAAAGCCTAGTCTTGACGAATCATTGAGTTATGAAATATAATTTTTCACAAATATATATTCATGTAGCGTTGATAGGGATAGTAGATTTCCAAAAAACTTATAAAAGCGAATCAGGGACGGTGTAAGCCTGAGATAAGTTGGAAGTTGAAAATCACCCTGGAGTCTTTTTCTGAAAAGGTAAGTAAGAAAAGGCGGTTCATTGCCGTTAAAAAATGTCTAAGTGGATAAAATTTTCTTTTTATCTATAAGGGTGGTACCGCGGGAACCTTAACTATTAAACCTTCTCGTCCCTTTCGTGGGGATGAGAAGGTTTTTTGCTGTCTATACTTAATCTATAATAGGACTGTATAGATGGAAGCATACATGAAAAAAGATAATAATGTTGGAGGAAGAAAATGGAATATAAAGATACGTTGCTCATGCCTAAAACAGCTTTTCCGATGAGAGGGAATTTGCCAAATCGTGAGCCTGAAATTCAAGCGAAATGGAAAGAAATGAATATTTACGAAAAAGTGCAGGAACGTACACAAGGACGTCCGATATTTGTCCTTCATGATGGACCTCCATATGCAAATGGTGATATCCATATTGGACATGCTCTTAATAAAATTTTAAAAGATTTTATCGTTCGTTATAAATCGATGACTGGCTTTCAAGCACCATATGTGCCAGGATGGGATACACACGGACTGCCAATTGAACAAGCTTTAACAAATAAAGGTGTAAAACGTAAAGAAATGACAATTGCAGAATTCCGTAAATTATGTGAAGAATATGCATTAGGACAAATTGACAGTCAAAGAGAACAATTTAAACGCTTAGGAGTTCGCGGAGATTGGGAAAATCCTTATATTACCTTAAAGCCTGCTTATGAAGCACAGCAAATAAAAGTATTTGGAGAAATGGCGAAAAAAGGTTATATCTACAAAGGGAAGAAACCTGTTTATTGGTCTCCAACAAGTGAATCAGCACTCGCTGAAGCAGAAATTGAATATAAAGACAAAAAGTCGGCTTCTATTTATGTTGGCTTTAAAGTGAAAGATGGCAAAGGTGTTTTAGCAGAAGATGTACAAATAGTTATTTGGACAACTACTCCTTGGACAATTCCTGCTAACTTAGGTATTTCTGTTCATCCAACTTTAACATATGTAGTTGTCGAAGAAAAAGGCAACAAATACTTAGTTGCACAAGATTTATTGGAAAGTGTAAAAACAGAAATTGGCTGGGAAGAAGCAAAAGTAGTTCAAGAAGTGAAAGGTTCAGAACTAGAATATATTCTAGCTGCACATCCAATCTATGGCCGTGATTCTTTAGTAATGCTAGGAGAACATGTAACGACAGATGCCGGAACTGGCTGTGTTCATACTGCTCCTGGACATGGGGAAGATGATTTCTTAGTTGGTCAAAAATATGGATTAGAAGTTCTTTGTCCTGTTGATGATAAAGGGGTTATGACAGAAGAAGCACCAGGATTTGAAGGGTTATTCTATGATAAAGCGAACAAGCCAATTACAGAAAAGCTTGAAGAGGTTGGAGCATTATTAAAGCTTCAATTTATTACTCATTCATATCCACATGACTGGAGAACGAAAAAACCAGTTATTTTCCGTGCAACAGCACAATGGTTTGCTTCTATTAAAGACTTTAGGAATGAACTATTAGATGCAGTAAAAGAAACAGCATGGGTACCTGCATGGGGCGAAACTAGATTGTATAATATGGTTCGTGATCGTGGAGATTGGTGTATTTCTAGACAACGTGCATGGGGTGTGCCAATTCCTGTGTTCTATGCAGAAAATGGCGACAGCATCATTACAGATGAAACAATTGAGCATATCTCTAATCTATTTAGAGAAAATGGGTCGAATATTTGGTTTGAAAAATCAGCGAAGGAATTATTGCCAGCAGGCTTTACACATCCAGGTAGCCCAAATGGTGAATTTACAAAAGAAACAGATATTATGGATGTTTGGTTCGATTCTGGTTCTTCTCATCAAGCTGTATTACTAGAAAGAGAGGATCTTCAACGTCCTGCTGATCTATATCTAGAAGGTTCTGACCAATATCGTGGCTGGTTTAACTCTTCATTATCTACAAGCGTAGCAGTAACTGGTAAAGCACCTTATAAAGCTGTTTTAAGCCATGGCTTCGTTTTAGATGGAGAAGGACGCAAAATGAGTAAATCATTAGGAAATGTTATGGTTCCTGCAAAAGTAATGAACCAATTAGGTGCTGATATTTTACGTCTATGGGTAGCTTCAGTAGACTTCCAAGCAGATGTACGTGTATCTGATGCTATTTTAAAACAAGTAACAGAAGGCTATCGTAAAATCAGAAATACATTCCGTTTCTTATTAGGAAACCTTGCTGACTTTAACCCAGAAACAGATGCTCTTTCTTATGAAGAATTACGTGAAGTGGATCAGTTTATGCTGATCAAATTAAATAAATTAATTAAAAATGTAACAGAATCCTATGATAGATACGAATTCTCGACTATTTATCATAATATCAATAATTTCTGTACATTGGATTTAAGTGCATTCTATCTTGATTTTTCAAAAGATGTACTGTATATCGAAGCAACAAATAATAAGGAAAGAAGAGCAATTCAAACTGTTCTTTACGAAAGCTTAATCAGCTTAACAAAATTAGTTGCACCAATCTTACCACATACTGCGGATGAGGTTTGGGATCATATTTCTTCTGCAAATGAAGAAAGTGTACAGCTAACAGATTTCCCGGAATATACAACATTTGGAAATAGTGATATATTAGAAGAAAAATGGAATAAATTCTTGGTTGTACGTGATGATGTGCTTAAAGCATTAGAAGAAGCACGTAATCAAAAAGTAATTGGTAAATCACTTGCTGCGAAAGTAACGTTGTATGTGAATGAAGAAGTAAATACACTTCTAAATTCTATTCAAGAAAACTTACAACAATTATTTATCGTATCAGGTTTCGAAATTGCTGGTGAATATAATAGCGCTCCAGAAGAAGCGTTAAAGCTTGAACATGCTGCCATTGTAGTATCAAAAGCAGACGGTGAAACATGTGAAAGATGCTGGACTGTTACAACAGACGTTGGTAAAGTGGAAGCACATCCAACACTATGCGAGAGATGTGCACATGTAGTAGAAGAAAATTATTAAGAAACACTTATAAATACACTAACATAAATATTTCAGCCCAATTTAAAGCCAAACAATTACACGGAAATTTCGTATGATTGTTTGGCTTTTTAATTAGCTTGTAAAAAAGCTGTTTCAGCTGTTAGTACCCGCAGCCTGAATATACTTCGCTTTCCGTGGGGCTCGCGCTGAGCCGCGGTCTGCCTTTGGCCTGCAGGGTCTCAGGCTGTCTCGCTAATCCCACAGGAGTCTACGTATATTCAGGCTGCTCCATTCTTCCAACTAAATTATTTTTTCTTGGAAAAACAATATTTTTTAGAAAATAGCCTTTAAAAATGAAGTGAAATGAAGCGAGTGTCTGTAGCGCAATGGAACGAATTAGTTTTTACACTTGACTATATTTAAAATCATAAATATTCAGTGAATGTAACTTTTATTTAAGCGTTAAATTAGAGATTGTTCGTCTTTACAGAGTATCTAATTTGTTATGTCCCATCCTCTTTTTTGCTTTTAAAAGATTGTTTAAAACAAAGAAAAAATTAAAGGAAAAAAGTTTTGTAAAAGCCTTTTATTGGGAAAAGAAAAAGAATAAATGAATTACATAGCGTGAGAGCAACTCCCATCTATTATCACAATGTGGGTGGATTTTTTTATACATATGTAATGAAGAGAAATAATTCCACCTCCGTTAATAGTTGTTATGCTTGTTAAATCTTTAATCGGTTTTTGTCTTCTTCAATGGAAAAGCTAAAGATAATTAAAGAAACGGAGGTAATGGAATTGAATTCAACTGTTGAAAAGCTTTATACAGAACTCCGTCTGACACAAATCGAATTAGCAACAACATTACGAGTAAAAAGAGATTCAAAAATAAATAAGTATATTGAAGAAGAACTAAAAGATGTAGAGGAAACGATGCAAAAATTAGAAAGTGGTAACTTTGGAATGTGTGAAATGTCTGGCGAATTACTTCCATTCGATTTATTGGAGATGATTCCTACTATTAGAACAAAGAGTGATATAAATAGTATCCAGTCCTATTATCGAAAGTCGATTCACTGATCAGGTGGGAATTGCTTTCATGGAAATATACGACCAAGCTATCGTTTTCATCTAGTTTATGCTAAAATGCTAAAGGAGACTCGAGAATTGGAGGAAACTTTAGTGTTTTATTACATAATTGCAGCTATAATTATTATTCTTGATCAATGGACGAAATGGTTAGTTGTAAAAAATATGGAGCTTGGTGAAAGTATTGAAATAATAAAAGATTTTTTCTATCTGACATCCCATCGTAATAGTGGAGCCGCATGGGGTATGCTTGAGAATCAAATGGTCTTTTTCTATATCGTCACGATTGTTGTTGTAATTGGATTAATTTATTTAATTCAAACTGGCACAAAAGGCAAAATACTATACGGGGTTTCGCTTGGTCTTATATTAGGTGGCGCACTTGGCAATTTTATTGACCGTGCCAGACATCAATATGTAGTCGACTTTATCAATACGTATATCTTCAATTATGATTTCCCTATATTTAATATTGCAGACTCATCTTTAGTAATTGGTGTTATTTTATTAATCCTAGTTATGCTGAGGGAGGATAGAGAAGCAAAGAAGGAGAAGAAAAATGGAAAAAACGGAACATATCATTCAAAGTGAGCAAGTAAATGAACGAATCGACAAAATTGTTTCGACGATTAATGCAGACTGGTCAAGAACGCAGGTCCAACAATGGATAAAAGACGGTCATGTGACAGTTAATGGTCAAACGGTAAAAACAAAGTATAAAGGTGTTTTAAATGACGTAGTAATAATTGAAGTACCAGAAGCAACAGAACTAGACGTTGAAGCAGAGGAAATGGATTTAGATATTTATTATGAGGATAAAGATGTTATCGTAGTAAATAAACCAAAAGGAATGGTTGTACATCCTGCTCCTGGCCATGTAACTGGAACATTGGTGAACGGTTTAATGGCACATTGTAAAGATCTTTCTGGGATTAATGGTGTAATGAGACCAGGGATTGTCCATCGAATCGATAAAGATACATCTGGCCTATTAATGGTTGCTAAAAATGATGCTGCTCATGAAAGTCTTGTGAATCAATTAGTAGCAAAAACGGTAACAAGAAAATATAAAGCGTTAGTTCATGGATCCATTCCACATGACTATGGAACAATTGAAGCGCCGATTGGCCGTGATCCTAAGGATAGACAAAGTATGACTGTTGTAGATAACGGGAAGCATGCTGTAACACATTTTCATGTAATCGAAAGAATAGATGGATACACATATATCGAATGTCAATTAGAGACTGGACGTACTCATCAAATTCGTGTTCATATGAAGTATATTGGCTATCCACTTGTTGGAGACCCTAAATATGGACCAAGAAAAACATTAGATATCGGGGGCCAAGCTCTTCATGCAGGAGTACTAGGATTTGAACATCCACGTACTGGGGAATATCTAGAGTTCGAAGCTCCACTGCCAAAAGACTATGAACAACTTTTAGATACCCTTCGAAATAATCGTTGACAAGATATCTATTTTATATTAAGATAATTTTAGTTGAATAAGTCCTTTAAATCAATCCCGTGAGGTTGAGAAGGAAACGGATTCTAGCTATTAAAAGTAATAGCTATCTAAGTATACGTATATCCTCTCATCAAAACGGTGAGAGGATATTTTTTTGAAAAAAGTTTGAATCACAGCATGGATGGTGATCGATATGTCGCAGAAGGCACTTGTGCTAGACGAGCAAGCAATAAGACGAGCATTAACAAGAATAGCTCATGAAATCATCGAAAAAAATAAAGGGATAGAAGATTGTATACTTGTTGGGATTCGAACAAGAGGTATATACATTGCTAACCGTCTTGCCGAAAGAATTGCTCAAATCGAAGGAAAGCCAATTGAAGTTGGTGAATTGGACATTACATTGTATAGAGACGATTTAACGAAAAAGACGAAAAATGAGGAGCCATTGGTAAAAGGCTCAGACATCCCAACAGATATTCAAGGCTTAAAGGTCATTCTTGTAGACGACGTCTTATATACAGGAAGAACGGTTCGGGCCGGCATGGATGCACTAATGGATATGGGAAGACCAGCATCCATACAGCTTGCAGTCTTAGTAGACAGAGGTCATAGAGAACTGCCAATCAGAGCTGATTATGTTGGGAAAAACATTCCAACCTCCAGCTCAGAAAGAATTGTAGTTGAGCTTGCTGAGGTCGATGGACATGATGAAGTAAATATTTTTGAAAATTAAATAGAGCCCTTTTAAATGCAGTCCTGTGAGGCTGAAAAGGGGAGTTTTTCTCATAAGGTTTCTTCAAGCCTGTCTAAAACCCCTTTTTCGCTACGCAGAAAAGGGGTTTTATTTATTCAATAGGGGATATTAATAAGTAATTATACTCAAGTATTTTTTTTACAGAAAGAGGAGACAGAAATGAACGAAACAAAACCCTTATTAGGAATTAATGACAAGCCAAGTGCTCTGCAGTGGATTACATTAAGCTTACAGCATTTATTCGCCATGTTTGGCGCAACAGTTTTAGTACCATTCTTAATTGACATGAGTCCAGCAGTCGCTTTAGTCTCAAGCGGAGTAGGTACACTCGCATTCTTAATTATTACCCAATTTAAAGTGCCAGCCTACTTAGGCTCATCCTTTGCCTTTATCGCGCCAGTTTTAGCGGCTAAGGCAATGCCTGGCGGAGGACCTGGAGCTGCCATGATTGGAACCTTTATTGCCGGAATTGTATACGGTATTGTTGCCTTAACTATAAAAAAAGCAGGTTATCGCTGGATTATGAATATCCTGCCGCCGATTGTTGTTGGACCAGTAATTATGGTAATCGGATTGGCGCTTGCTTCAACCGCAGTCGGGCAATCGATGTATATGAACTATGGTAGTGAGAATCAAGAGTATAGCTTACTATATATATCTGTTGCGCTAGTAACCTTACTTGCAACTATTCTCTTTACGATGTTTGGTAAAGGAGTGTTTAGCTTCATTCCAATCTTAGCAGGTATTGTTATAGGTTATGTTTATGCCTTACTTGTAGGTGTGGTTAACTTTCAAGGTGTTTTGGATGCGAAATGGTTTGCAATGCCAGATTTTATCTTCCCATTCGTAGATTACCCTGTAACCATTAACTTAGCTTTACTAACCATTTTTGTCCCGGTGGCAATCGTTACACTAACAGAACATATTGGTCACCAGCTAGTATTAAGTAAAGTAGTTGGAAAAGATTATATAAAAGATCCTGGACTTCACAGAAGTATACTAGGAGATGGAACTGCAACAATTATCTCTGCCTTAATGGGGGGACCTGCAAAAACAACGTATGGTGAAAATATTGGAGTACTAGCAATTACTAGAGTATATAGTGTATATGTTTTAGGCGGAGCAGCAGTACTAGCAATCGGGTTTGGATTTATCGGTAAAATTGCTGCACTTATTCAATCAATTCCAACACCAGTAATGGGAGGAGTATCCATTCTTCTGTTCGGTATCATCGCTTCTTCTGGATTAAGAATTATTGTAGAAGCAAAGTTGGATTTCAATAAAAACCGTAATTTAGTTATCGCATCTGTCATCCTAGTAACAGGTATTGGAGGCTTCTCCATCCATATGGGAGAACACTTTAAACTAGAAGGAATGGCATTCGCCGCAATCTTAGGAATTATTTTAAACCTAGTATTACCAGGAAGAGAAAAAGCAAAAGATGATTTATTCGAAGAAGCAATTGCAGTAGACGAAAGTAAATAATAACACCTTTTAAACAAGTACAGAGAGACTTATAAGGGTGCCAAAAAATGATGCATAGATTGTATGTACTAGGTTCAATTTGCCTAAATCTACGCAGAATCAAACTTTTTGACGCCCTAACAAGTTGTTAGGGCGTTTTTTTTAGGAATTTTTAAGGAATACTGACGAAAATTAATTTAGAAATACTGAGCAGGCTGAATACACGTAGACTCCTGTGGGATTAGCGAGAAAGGTGAGACCCCGCAGGCTGTGCCGAGGAGGCTCACCGCTCGCCCCACGGAAAGCGAAGTGTATTCAGCCTGCGGGTTAAGTTAAAAGCAGCAAATAACGGGAGGGAGTATCATGGAAAACTTATTAACTACGACTGAGTTAACCGTTACAGAGATTCAAGAAATCCTAAGAGATGCACAAAGATTTGCAAATGGGGAAACATGGAGACCAGCAAACCAATGCTTTGTTGCAAATCTCTTCTTCGAGGCAAGCACAAGAACAAAATGTAGCTTCGAAGTAGCGGAGAGAAAGTTAGGACTTGAGGTCATCCCATTCGAGACAACAACCTCAAGTGTTGTTAAAGGAGAAACATTATATGATACTGTTCGAACGCTGGAATCAGTAGGAGTAAATGCTGTAGTTATAAGACACGAAAATGACCGTTACTTTGATGAATTGGTAGGAAAAGTAAACATACCAGTCATTAATGCAGGTGATGGTTGCGGTCATCATCCTACCCAATCACTACTAGATCTTTTAACTATAAAGCAGGAATTCCAACGCTTCAACGGCTTAAAAGTAAGTATTATTGGTGATATCAGTCATAGCCGAGTTGCAAGATCAAATGCAGATGCCTTAACAAGATTAGGGGCAGAGGTTGTGTTCTCTGGACCAAGAGAATGGTTTGATGAAACGGTCCTTCAGGATGCAAGTTATGAAGATATTGATACAGCGATTGAAACATCTGATGTTGTTATGCTACTACGCGTCCAACATGAAAGACATGGAGACGAAAGAGCTGCTTTTGATATAGAAAGCTACCATAAACTATACGGGTTAACAGTAGAAAGAGAAAAAAAAATGAAGCCAGGAAGCATTATCATGCACCCGGCACCAGTGAACAGAGATGTAGAAATTGCGGATGAATTGGTTGAGTGCGAACGCTCCAGAATTTTTAAGCAAATGGAAAATGGTGTGTTTATCCGTATGAGTGTTTTAAAAAGATCGTTAGAAAATATTGGAGGGAGAAATGAACATGTCAATACTTATCAAAAATGGCCAGTTGCTTAATACTACAGGGGATTTAGAACAGAATGACATATTGATCGAAAATGGGGCAATCAAGACTATTGCAAAAGAAATCAATACAAATGCAGATGAAGTGATTGATGCAGCTGGAAAAGTGATCGCTCCAGGATTTATTGACCTACATGTTCATTTAAGAGAACCAGGGGGCGAAAAGAAAGAAACGATTGCGACAGGGACGATGGCAGCAGCACGTGGTGGATTTACAACGATTGCAAATATGCCCAACACAAGACCGGTTCCTGATACAGTCGAGAATCTACATAATTTAAATGAAAGGATTCAAAATACGGCAAATGTAAATGTCTTACCGTATGCATCCATCACAATCAGACAATTAGGTAATGAGCTTACTGATTTTAAGGCGCTTAAAGAACTAGGGGCATTCGCTTTTACCGATGATGGTGTAGGAATTCAAGAAGCAGGACAAATGCTAGAAGCAATGAAGCGAGCGGCTGCACTAGATATGGCAATTGTCGCTCACTGTGAAGATAATAGCCTCATTAATAAAGGTTGTGTACATGAAGGGGAGTTTTCAAAGGCAAACGGCTTAAATGGAATTCCAAGTGTTTGTGAATCTGTGCAAATTGCAAGAGATGTTCTTTTAGCAGAAGCAACTGGTTGTCATTATCATGTATGCCACATCAGTACAAAAGAATCTGTACGTGTTGTAAGAGATGCGAAGAAAGCAGGGATCCGGGTTACAGCAGAGGTATCACCACATCATTTACTATTAGCAGATACCGATATCCCTTCTCTTGACACAAATTACAAAATGAATCCACCGTTAAGAGGAACAGAGGATCGCAAATCATTAATGGAAGGATTACTAGATGGAACAATTGACTTTATCGCAACAGATCATGCACCACATACAGCAGAAGAAAAAGCACAGTCAATGCAACTTGCACCATTTGGAATTGTTGGGTTAGAAACAGCATTTCCCCTCCTTTACACGAACTTTGTAAAAACAGGAGTAATGACATTAAATCAGTTAATTGATTATCTAACTATAAAGCCAGCTAAGGCATTTAATTTAAACGCTGGAACATTAGAAATAGGTCAGAACGCAGACATCGTCATTCTTGATTTAGAAGATACAAATAAGATTGATCCAGACACATTTTTATCAAAAGGAAGAAATACACCATTTGCTGGCTGGGAATGTCAAGGCTGGCCAGTTGCTACAATCGTTAGTGGAAAGATTGCTTGGAGAAAGGAAAGTGTACACGCATGAAAAAACAATTAATTCTTGAAGATGGTACGGTATTTATCGGGAAAGGCTTCGGTGCCGATACAGAAAAATTTGGTGAAGTAGTATTTAACACAGGAATGACAGGCTATCAAGAAATTCTATCAGATCCATCCTATTGTGGACAAATTGTAACGCTAACGTATCCACTAGTAGGAAATTATGGTATTAATCGAGATGATTTTGAATCGATAACGCCAGCCATTCATGGATTTATTGTCAAAGAAGTGTGTGATTTTCCTTCAAATTGGCGCAATGAACTATCATTAAACGAATACTTTAAGCTAAAGAATATCCCAGGAATTGCTGGCATTGATACAAGAAAATTAACGCGTATTATCCGCCAATATGGAACGTTGAAAGGTGCAATTTGTAGTATAGAAGAAAATGCAGAAGAAGTAATCGCAAAATTAAAAGGAATTACGCTAAGTACAGATCAAGTAAAGCAAGTTTCTACGAAGAAGCCTTATCCAAGTCCAGGTCGCGGCAGCCGCGTCGTCCTAGTAGACTATGGAATGAAGCATGGAATTTTACGAGAATTAAATAAACGTGATTGTGATGTAATTGTTGTCCCATACAACACAACAGCAGAAGAAATTCTAAGATTAAGTCCAGATGGCGTTATGCTATCAAATGGACCTGGAGATCCCAAGGATGTACCTGAGGCAATTGAAGCAATTAAAGGAATTGTTGGGAAAGTACCGCTTTTTGGAATCTGTTTAGGTCATCAATTATTCGCATTAGCTAGTGGAGCAAATACGGAAAAAATGAAGTTTGGCCATCGAGGATCAAACCACCCAGTGAAGGATTTATTAACAGGGAAGGTTTCGCTAACATCGCAAAATCATGGCTATACAGTAGAAGAAGAATCTATTAATCATACAAACTTAGAAGTAACACATATTGCTTTAAATGATGGAACAATCGAAGGGTTACAGCATAAAGAATACCCAGCGTTTACCGTGCAATATCATCCAGAAGCGTCTCCAGGACCAGAGGATGCAAACTATTTATTCGATCGTTTTATGGAAATGATAAAATCTCACAAACAGGAAGGTGCAGCATATGTCAAAGCGTAATGATATTAAAAGTATATTAGTAATCGGATCAGGTCCAATCATCATTGGGCAAGCAGCAGAATTTGACTATGCAGGCGCTCAAGCATGTATCGCTTTAAAGGAAGAAGGCTATCGAGTAATCTTAGTAAACTCTAATCCAGCAACAATTATGACAGATACGGAAATGGCAGATAAAGTTTATATCGAACCATTAACCCTTGAATTTGTCAGTCGCATCATTCGCAAAGAAAGACCAGATGCTATCCTGCCGACATTGGGAGGACAAACGGGCTTAAACCTTGCTGTTGAGCTTTCAGAAGCAGGGGTTTTAGAGGAATGTGGGGTAGAAGTACTTGGAACTAAGTTATCTGCCATTCAACAAGCAGAAGATAGAGACCTTTTCCGTAACTTGATGAATGAATTAGGCGAACCAGTTCCAGACAGTGATATTATTCATAATATGGGCGAGGCAAAAACATTTGTAGAAAAAATAGGTTATCCAGTTATCGTTCGACCTGCCTTCACACTTGGTGGAACTGGCGGGGGGATTTGCCATAATGACGAGGAATTAGAAGAAATCGTAACAAGCGGATTAAAAAACAGCCCAGTTACCCAATGTTTATTAGAAAAAAGTATCGCAGGATTCAAAGAAATTGAATACGAAGTCATGCGCGATAGCAATGATAACGCAATTGTTGTATGTAACATGGAAAATATCGATCCAGTTGGGATTCATACAGGTGACAGTATCGTTGTAGCACCAAGTCAGACGTTAAGCGATAGAGAATACCAGCTACTAAGAAATACTTCCTTGAAAATTATTCGTGCACTAAAAATTGAAGGTGGCTGTAACGTACAGCTTGCACTAGATCCTGACAGCTTTCAATATTACATTATCGAAGTAAACCCAAGGGTAAGTCGTTCTTCTGCCCTTGCAAGTAAAGCAACTGGTTATCCGATAGCAAAGCTAGCTGCAAAAATCGCAGTAGGGTTAACATTAGATGAGATGATGAACCCTGTTACAGGGAAAACATATGCAAGCTTCGAACCAGCATTAGATTATGTGGTAAGTAAGATTCCACGCTTCCCATTCGATAAGTTTGAATCAGCGAAACGTAACTTAGGTACACAAATGAAAGCAACTGGTGAAGTAATGGCAATTGGCCGAACCTTCGAAGAATCTCTATTAAAAGCGATTCGTTCCCTTGAAGCAAAAGTGTATCACTTTTCGCTAAATGCAGCGGACGAAACAAGCGATGAATTGCTAGAGAAACGAATAAGAGTTGCTGGAGATGAAAGATTGTTTTATATAGCAGAAGCGCTGAATCGCGGTGTGAGTATTGAAATGATTCATGAATGGAGCAAGATTGACTTATTCTTCCTATATAAACTTCAAGGCATCATCAAGTTCGAAAAAGAGCTAACCAATCATCCGTTTGATGAGGAATACGTAAAAGAGGCAAAAGAAAAAGGATTTGCCGATATTCAGCTTGCAAAGCTTTGGAATACAACAGAGCTTGAAGTATATAACTGGAGAAAAGAAAAAGGCATTGTGCCTGTTTATAAAATGGTTGATACATGTGCAGCTGAGTTTGAATCAGAAACACCGTACTACTATGGAACATATGAAGAGGAAAACGAATCGATTGTCACAGACAAGAAAAGCATCGTTGTCCTTGGATCTGGACCAATTCGCATCGGACAAGGGATTGAGTTTGACTATGCAACGGTTCACTCTGTATGGGCAATAAAAGAAGCAGGCTATGAAGCAATTATCATCAATAACAATCCAGAAACTGTTTCAACAGACTTTAGTATTTCCGATAAGCTTTACTTTGAACCACTTACGATTGAAGATGTAATGCATATCATTGATCTAGAAAAGCCTGAAGGAGTAGTGGTACAGTTTGGTGGGCAAACAGCCATCAACCTAGCTGGTCCCTTGGCAGAGCGTGGCGTTAAAATCTTAGGTACATCTCTAGAAGATTTAGATCGTGCAGAGGATCGTGATAAGTTTGAACAAAGCCTACAAGACTTAGGCATCCCACAGCCTGACGGAAAAACGGCGTTAACAGTTGAAGAAGCAATTGTTGTAGCAAATTCCATTGGCTACCCAGTACTTGTAAGACCCTCTTACGTATTAGGCGGAAGAGCGATGCAAATTGTTTATAAGGAAGAAGAGCTCATTCCTTACATGGAAAATGCGGTTAAAGCAAGTCCAGGACAGCCAATCTTAATTGACCGTTATTTAACAGGTAAAGAAATCGAAGTGGATGCAATCTGTGATGGAACAGATGTAGTTATTCCAGGAATTATGGAGCATATCGAACGTGCTGGTGTCCATTCAGGAGATTCGATTGCTGTCTATCCACCGCAAAGCTTATCAGCAGAAATTAAGCAAACATTAGTAGATTATACAACGAGACTTGCAAAAGGATTGAAGATTGTCGGCTTACTGAATATCCAGTACGTTGTTTCCAAAGGAGAAGTCTTTGTGCTAGAAGTAAATCCACGCTCTAGTAGAACAGTACCTTTCCTAAGCAAAATTACGAATGTGCCGATGGCGAAAATTGCAACAAAAGTTATTTTGGGCACATCCTTAAAAGAGCAAGGCTATACTACAGGCCTAGTCGCTGAAAAATCTGGTGTTTATGTCAAAGTGCCAGTATTCTCTTTTGCAAAATTACGAAGAGTAGATATTACATTAGGACCTGAGATGAAATCAACTGGAGAAGTTATGGGTAAAGATATTACTCTTGAAAAAGCACTGTACAAAGGCTTAATTGCTTCAGGCATGAAGATTAAAACATTTGGAACAGTTCTGATGACAATTGGAGATAAAGATAAGGAAGAAGCATTGCAGCTTGCAAAACGATTTACGAATATCGGCTATAGTCTGATGGCAACAAGTGGAACTGCAGCGTTCCTCGAAAGTAATCAGATTCCAGTAAAAGTGGTCGGTAAAATTGGTGGAAAAGGACATACATTAATTGATGTAATCCGCAATGGGGAAGCACAGTTTGTCATTAATACATTCTCAAAAGGTAGCCAGCCAGCAAGAGATGGATTCCGAATTAGACGTGAATCTGTTGAAAATGGTATTCCATGCTTAACTTCTTTAGATACAGCAGAGGCAATCCTTCGAGTAGTAGAATCCATGACATTCTCTACAGATGCGATGGAGCCAAGCAAAACGCAACTGGAGGCAGTATTAGTATGATCAAAAACGAAATCTGTACAGTAGTCGAACAGAAAGAGATAGCCGAAAATATTATGGAGCTCACCTTAACGGGTGAGCTTGTCTCTGAAATGAATGAGCCAGGTCAATTTGTTCATATAAAAGTAAGTGATAGTGCTGTACCTTTATTAAGACGCCCGATTAGTATTTGCCGGATTAATCAAGACAGAAAAACCTTTACGATGATTTACCGAGCAGAAGGAGAGGGCACAAAGCTTCTTGGAAAAAAGACAGCAGGAGAGACGGTTGATATTCTAGGTCCTTTAGGAAATGGATTTCCAGTCGAAGAATGTAAGCTAGGAGAGACGGCTTTATTAGTGGGTGGAGGTATTGGGGTGCCACCTTTATACGAATTAGCAAATCGTCTTGTTGCTAAAGGGGTAAAGATTGTTGCTGTATTAGGATTTCAAACGGAATCCGTTGCTTTTTATGAAGAAAAGTTTGCTTCACTTGGAGATACGTATATTGCTACCGTAGATGGTAGTCGCGGTACTCAAGGATTTGTCACAGATGTAATTTTTCAAGAAAAACTAGAATTTGACGTATTATACTCATGTGGACCAACGCCAATGCTTAAAAATCTAGAAAAAACATTTCCAGATAAAAAGGTGTTCATTTCTTTAGAGGAAAGAATGGGATGTGGGATTGGTGCATGTTTTGCTTGTGTATGTCATACAGCAGACGATCCAACAGGCTTTAGTTATAAAAAGGTATGTACAGATGGACCAGTATTTAAAACAGGGGAGGTTGTCCTATGAACCGACTTCAGGTAAAGCTTCCTGGATTACAGCTTAAAAACCCAATTATGCCCGCTTCTGGCTGTTTTGGATTTGGACGGGAATATAGCAACTTATATGATTTAAGTAAGCTAGGCGCGATTATGATTAAAGCAACTACGGTTGAGCCACGCTTTGGTAATCCAACACCTCGAGTAGCAGAAACTACTTCTGGAATGCTGAATGCCATTGGTCTTCAAAATCCTGGTCTTAAAAAAGTGGTTGGTGAAGAATTGCCTTGGTTAAGCCAGTTTGATGTACCGATTATTGCAAATGTAGCAGGATCAGTGGAAGAGGATTATGTGGCAGTTGCGAAAGAAATATCAAAAGCCTCGAATGTTGCAGCACTAGAATTAAACATTTCTTGTCCGAATGTAAAAACAGGAGGAATTGCTTTTGGAACGATTCCAGAAGTTGCTAAGGAATTAACGAAAAAAGTAAAAGAAGTATCAGAAGTTCCGGTATATGTGAAGCTTTCGCCAAATGTAACAAATATTGTAGAGATGGCAAAAGCGGTAGAAGCAGGGGGAGCAGATGGAATTACGATGATTAACACTCTTGTTGGCATGCGTCTCGATTTAAAAACAGGCCAGCCGATTTTAGCGAATAAAACAGGAGGATTATCTGGCCCAGCAGTGAAGCCTGTAGCAATTCGTATGATTTATGAAGTGAGTCAAGCAGTAAACCTGCCGATTATTGGAATGGGTGGAGTATCCACTGCTGAAGATGTTTTAGAATTTTTCTATGCAGGCGCAAGTGCGGTAGCAGTCGGCACAGCAAACTTTGTAGATCCGTTTATTTGCCCAAAAATAATCGAGGAGCTACCTGCACTATTAGATCAATACGGATTCGAACATATATCAGAAGTAACGGGAAGGAGCTGGGGAAAACATGAACAATTCGCTTATCATCGCGCTTGATTTTGCCTCGAAAGACGAGGTGCATTCCTTTTTAAAAGAATTTAACGGAGAATCGTTATTTCTAAAGGTGGGAATGGAACTGTTTTACAAAGAAGGACCAAGCATTATTCAGGAATTAAAGGAAAGAAATCACCAAATTTTTCTAGACTTAAAACTTCATGATATTCCAAACACTGTTGGAAGTGCGATGAAAAATATTGCCGGATTAGGCGTTGATTTAGTAAATGTCCATGCAGCAGGTGGAATGGACATGATGGCTCGTGCGGTTGAAGGATTAGAAGCAGGTACACCGCCTGGAATGAAGCGAGCGAAATGTATTGGTGTGACACAGTTAACAAGTACTTCTGAAGCAAACATGCAGAAAGAGCAATTAATTCAAGTACCGTTACTGGATTCCGTTTTGCATTATGCGTCGATCACGAAAGAGGCTGGGCTAGATGGCGTTGTTTGCTCCACATTAGAAGCTGGCGCCATTCGTGAGAGTTTAGGAGATTCGTTTTTAACAGTAACCCCAGGTATTCGTTTAAAAACAGATGAAGTGCAAGATCAAGTTCGAGTAGCGACACCGAAGATTGCACGTAAAAACGGAGCATCAGCAATCGTTGTGGGTCGTTCGATTACAAGAGCAGAACATCCTTTTGAAAGCTATCGATTATTTAAATCCGAGTGGGAGGGCATCACGATATGAAACACGAAATTGCAGAACAATTACTAGATATTAAGGCGGTATTTTTACAACCTAATGCTCCATTTACTTGGTCTTCTGGATTGAAATCGCCAATTTATTGCGACAACCGCTTAACCTTGTCTTATCCAAAGGTTCGTAAAAATATTGCTGCTGGATTAGCTGAACTAATTAAAAAGAACTTTCCAGAAACAGAAGTTGTGGCAGGAACGGCAACAGCAGGTATTCCCCATGCAGCTTGGGTAAGTGACATTCTTGAATTACCGATGGCATATGTACGTTCCAAAGCAAAAGCGCACGGAAAAGGGAATCAGATCGAAGGAAAAGTAGAGAAAGGACAAAAAGTTGTAGTAGTCGAAGATTTAATTTCAACTGGCGGAAGTGTGATCACAGCTGTTAATAGTTTACGAGAAGCAGGCTGTGAAGTACTTGGAGTTGTTGCTATTTTTACATACGAATTGCCAAAGGGGAAAGAATTACTTGGTGAGGCTGAAATTAAAGCATACTCATTAACAGATTATACGAGCTTATTAGATGTAGCACAGAAAAAAGGCTATATTGAAGAAGGGGATTTAGCAAGCTTGAACGCATGGAAAGAAAATCCGGAGAAATGGTAATAAAAGGAGGATTGAACAGCACTTTAATTGATAAAGTGCTGTTTTTTGTTTGTTTTTGGTTTGGGGGAGGTTTATTAAGTGGGAGTGGGATGAACAACACTAGTGGGGTTGGAAGTAGGGGAAGTACGTTTATCGGTTTGCTGAAAGCCACATTAGGCAGGAAAATCAAGGAAAGTGGTGTTCATAGACTTGCTGAGCGCAGAAAATGCCGGTGCTTATCCAATAAAAGGTGGTCACAAGCAAATCAAGCACGAATTAATAAAGCAAGAGAGGCAACTAAAGCCCCTCTCGTTAATAAAGTTTTAACTCTTTTTCAATTGAATCACGGTTTCTTCATCTGGTGTAACATAAACGGTTTGCTGATTATCATAAATGACAAACCCTGGTTTCGCACCACTTGGCTTTTTCACATGGCGCACTAATGTGTAGTCAACCGGAACGGAGCTAGATTGGCGTGCTTTGCTAAAATAAGCGGCTAATTTAGCTGCCTGTAAAATCGTTTCCTCTGACGGCTCCTTGCTGCGAATAACAACATGTGATCCTGGGATATCCTTTGTATGGAGCCAAATTTCATCTCTAGCGGCAACTCTATTTGTTAAATAATCATTTTGTTTATTATTTTTGCCTACGATAATCTCCGTTTCATCATTGGAAATATAATAGTCTAAGACAGGTTTCACATTTTGCGGTTTTTTAGTTTGCTTTTTCTGTCTTTCTCGCAGATAACCTTCTTCCACTAATTCTTCGCGAATTTCCTGAATATCTTTTGGGGACGCAGCAAGAATTTGCTGGTACAGTGTTTCAAAGTATTCATATTCTTGTTGTGCTAACCTAATTTGTTCTTTAATAATATCAATCGACTTTTTGGCTTTTTGATATTTGGTAAAATATTTTTGCGCATTTTCAGAAGGGGATAGTCTCTGACTAAGAGGAATCTTAACCATCTTGCTATCTGCATCATAATAATTGATTACTTCTACTTCTGCCATCCCCTTTTTAACAGCATATAGGTTGGCTGTCAAAAGTTCACCAAGTAATTGATATTCCTCGGCATTCTCTGCTTCTGATAAAGAACGTTCTAGTTTTTTAATTTTTTTACTGTTTTTATCTCGTTCATTTACGATAAAGCGTTCGAGATCATTGCTTTGCTGCTTTACCCGATCTCGCTCTGCTTTACCGAAATAATAACGGTCAAGCATCTTACTTAAAGTAGGAAACGATTTTATATCTCCTTTGACATGCTCGATTGGCAGACAGTAAAAGTATTCTTTGTCTGGAGTATCCATAATAGAAGGAGCATAATTTCCTTTTTTTATTGGGTCTATTACAGTAAGAAAAGCTTTTGGCAAAGTTTCTTTATTGGCAAGACCTGCATGAAGGAAAATTTCTCTTGCTATTAACGGTGAAAATCCAGCAAACTGCTGTACGAGCTGCTTGTCCAATTTTCCGCTATTAAAATCAATCGCCCGTAAAATATCCTCTTCTGTCGCAGTATAAGGATCCCTTTTCTCTTGTTTCGGTGGAGCCAAGTATTCATAGCCAGGAAGAATGGCTCTATGGCTATTAACCGCATAAGAAATATGTTTAATACTATCTAGAATTGTATTTTTGTCTCGATCGACTAAAATAATATTACTGTGTCTTCCCATGATTTCAATCATGAGCTTTTTATAGGAAGTATCGCCAATTTCATTTCTTCCTCTAATCTCTAAAACAATGATACGTTCATTGTCTATTTGATATATATCTTCTATAAAATAACCTTCTAAATGCTTGCGGAGGAGCATGCAAAACATTGGTGGTTCTTTTGGATTTTCATACGATTCTTCGGTAATTTGAATCCGGGCATAGCTAGGATGAGCAGATAATAGCAATTTTTGATTCTTTCCATTTGCACGTATTGATAAAATAATTTCATTCGTAAAAGGCTGCTGAACTTTATTAATTCTGCCTCCTAGTAAAAGCTCTTTTAACTCAAGGGACATTGCTCTTGTAAATAAACCATCAAATGACATAAGTAACAACCTCATTTTTAATAATTTCCATCTTTACTGTATCTTTTATTGTGCATAATTACAAGGATTTGGACTAACAAAATGGAGCCGTTGTTTCTCTTAGAAGAACAGTAACTGCTTTTTTAGATGTTTCCAAACTTAAAAGAAAGAAATCTCCACTTCCTTAGCATTTTTTCGGCCAAGCCTGAATATGATTTCCATAGAGTGGTGTTGGGACAACTATGTATGTTAGTTAGAATTGCTAACCTTTTGTTCAGAACTACTACGGATTACTTCGCAAAAGTGTTATTCGCGAATGGTGAATGAAAAAGGGGGAAGTGAGATGGCCGGATGAACTATCATGAAATGCACGAAAAAGAAGTAGAACAAACATTGAATACTGATTTTTCGGCTGGGTTAACAGAGGAAGAAGCGGAAAAGCGACGAAAGAAATTTGGATTCAATGAATTAGATGAAGGGGAAAAGCAATCGCTATTGCTTATTTTCTTTAGTCAATTTAAGGATTTTATGGTACTTGTTCTTTTAGCTGCCACGCTTGTTTCGGGTTTATTGGGCGAATATATTGATGCGATTGCGATTATTGCAATCATCATTCTCAATAGTTTTCTTGGCTTCTTTCAAGAAATTCGGGCAGAGAAATCTTTGTCTGCTTTAAAGGAGCTATCACAGCCCCATGTACACGCCCTTCGTAATGGGGAATGGATCAATATATTATCAAAGGAATTGGTTCCGGGTGATGTCATTAAATTCGCTAGTGGGGATCGAATTGGTGCAGATGTTAGAATTATTGAATCTAGAAGTTTAGAAGTGGAGGAATCTGCTTTAACAGGTGAATCAGTTCCAGTACCAAAAACCGTATCGGCGATAAAAAATAACAATTTAGCACTCGGAGATATGGAGAACATGGGCTTTATGGGGACAATGGTTTCTCGTGGAAGCGGAGTTGGCGTTGTTATCGGTACGGGAATGAAAACAGCGATGGGGCAAATTGCCGATTTACTGCAAAATGCAGATTCTGTGACTACTCCATTGCAAAGACGTTTAGAGCAGTTGGGGAAAATTCTTATTGTCACAGCTTTACTTTTAACAGTATTAGTTGTCGTAATTGGGGTTCTTCAAGGTAATGATCTATATACAATGGTACTTGCAGGGGTATCTTTAGCAGTTGCTGCAATACCAGAAGGATTACCAGCGATTGTTACGATTGCATTGTCGCTTGGTGTTCAAAAAATGATTCGCAAAAATGCGGTTGTCCGTAAGCTTCCTGCAGTAGAAACGCTAGGTTGTGCTTCTGTCATCTGTTCTGATAAAACAGGTACACTAACGCAAAATAAAATGACGGTTACAAGAGCATGGATTGGCGGAAAAACGTATACGGTTGATGGAACAGGATATGAACCACAAGGAAAATACTATGTAGACGAAAAAATAGTGGAACCGACAAAAGATAAGGCGCTTCAACAACTATTAACATTCGGAATGCTTTGTAATCACGCAGAGATTTTACAAAAAGATGGGGAATATGTTTTAAACGGTGATCCGACAGAAGGCGCTATTTTAGTAGCTGGTATGAAAGCGGGATTCACTCGTAACCAGTTATTAAATCAATTTACAATTGTCAATGAATTCCCTTTTGACTCTACGAGAAAAATGATGAGTGTGATTGTCAAAGATCCAACTGGACGTCAGTTTGTCGTTACAAAAGGGGCGCCAGACGTTTTAATCGGTCAAAGTAAATCAATTCTCTTTGAAAATCGCTCCACCGTATTAGGCAGTGAACAGAAGAAGGTAGTTCAAGAAGCGATAAATGGTTTAGCTTCACAGGCACTTCGGACAATTGCTGTGGGATATAAAGAAATTTCTGCTAATACCATTATTCTGCATGAAAGAGAAGCAGAAAAAGATTTAGTTTTTATCGGGCTCCAAGGAATTATTGACCCACCAAGACCAGAAGTAAAACAAGCTGTCAAAGAGTGTAAAGAAGCTGGAATTAAGACGGTTATGATTACTGGTGACCATGTTATTACTGCAAAAGCAATTGCGAAACAGCTAGGCATTGCTAATAACCGTTCAAAGGTAATGGAAGGAAAAGAACTTTCTGATTTAAGTTTAAATGAATTAGAGGATATTGTGGAAGACGTTTCCGTGTTTGCTCGGGTGTCACCAGAACATAAACTAAAGATTGTTCAAGCCTTCCAAAATAGAGGACATGTGGTTGCAATGACTGGTGACGGGGTGAATGATGCTCCTGCAATCAAGAAAGCGAACATTGGGATAGCAATGGGAATCACAGGTACGGATGTGGCGAAGGAAGCTTCTTCTTTAGTATTAATGGATGACAATTTCGCAAGTATCAAAGCTGCAATTGTAGAAGGGAGAAATATTTACGAAAATATTCGTAAATTTATCCGTTATTTACTAGCTTCTAACGTTGGGGAAATACTCGTTATGCTATTTGCGATGTTATTAGCAATGCCACTTCCGCTTGTTCCGATTCAAATTTTATGGGTGAATTTAGTGACAGATGGATTGCCAGCGATGGCTTTAGGATTAGATAGACCAGAAGATAATGTCATGAAGAGAGGTCCGCGAAGTCCTAATGAAGGAGTATTTTCAAGAGGGCTAGGCTGGAAAGTAATTTCAAGAGGTTTCTTAATCGGGGTTTCTACGATACTAGCGTTTATGTTCGCCTACGACAATAATCCAGAAAATCTCGAATATGCACAAACCGTTGCTTTTATCACATTAGTACTTGCACAGTTAATTCATGTCTTTGACTGTCGCAGTGAAAAATCCATTCTTTCAAGAAACCCATTTGGCAATATGTATCTCGTATGGGCCGTAATCTCTTCCCTGGTACTGGCACTAGTTGTCATCTACGTACCATTCCTACAAGAGATCTTCCATACTCTTCCAATAGCAATGAAAGATTGGCCAATGATCATCGGATTCGCCTCCGTACCAACTTTTTTACTTGCAGGATCATTTTTATTAAGTAAATCAAAATAAAATATGTTATAATCCAAAAGGTAGTAGAGACCACTCTATTACCTTTTATTTATTTAATGTAGTTTTTAATGCTGTTTTTTCTAAAATATTCGACGCTATGCAAGGATGATGAGAAATTATTAAAGAATAATAAAGCAGCCTGAATACACGGAGACTCCTGTGGGATTAGCGAGGAGACCACGGAAAAAGTCTTTTTTTCGTGTGAAATGAAGAGCAAGCATATTTGAAAGTGAAAATAAGGTTGGTTTGGAGAGGCGTCCGCTCGACTCCTATGGGAGCTGCGAGAAAGTCCGAGACCCCGCAGGAACGTAGTG
>Ga0182739_1001513_pt1 | contig 24201 bp, 23 predicted proteins | sample eDN5th30CBELigBY_FD_128873 | JGI IMG/M metagenome (GOLD analysis project Ga0182739, IMG submission 128873) | Enriched backyard soil microbial communities from Emeryville, California, USA - eDNA 5th pass 30_C BE-Lig BY (version 2) (version 2) | ecosystem: Environmental > Terrestrial > Soil >... | reverse complement strand
GCCAACCAGGATGAGCAAGACGGCCAAAACCGTACGGTCCCGCGCTTTTCCAACAAACTAGGATGACTGACATCCCGCCTTTTCCCCTCTGGAATCGGTAACTAGCGATAAGAGGTACTTATCGGAAGGGTAAAACGATCGAGAGAAAGCCATATGTAGCACAATCAAAATAGCTAATAATTTTAATAGCAGGACGAAAGCAATGATCCTTCAGTTAGATTAGCGGCTGTTACGGCTATTGACGGGGGGGCGGGCCGGGGTATCTGGGCAGATTTAGTGGCTGTCGCTTTTACTTCCCGGTTTCAATTGAAGCGCTAAGGTAAAAAATTGAAACGCCCGGGTAAAAATGGGGCTTGCCTGGACCGAGAATGGCCGGCTCAGGCGAGGCGGGGTGTCTGATGACGCTCCAGATAATCCGCAAGCTGTGTAATCAGTGCCTCATGGCTATCTGCAGCCAAGATCATCCAGTGCTGATATGCAATGGCGGGAGATCGGTCGGCCATCAACCAATCGAAGCGCTGTTCGGCGAGCCGTTCGAGGCAGCGAATGCGCGCTGGGGTCGATAGGCTTTTAAGGGTTCTTGACGGACTGATGTCGAGAGTTGCTGGTATACGCAGCACACGCGCAATGAAATTAACGATTGCCCCTGAGCCCTTGGCCTGTTCCACTCGACATATGTCCGCTATCACGCGTTCTAGCCGCCGAGCCATTAGCTTGACGGAGGGTTTCGCAGCGGTGCGCAAATCGAATCCGCAGCGCGCGCAGAAGTGCTGTGGGAGAAGTTCTCGATGGTCGAAAGGCGCGATTGCCCTGTGGCATGTGGGACATCGATCCCTCAGACCACTTCCATGCACGAAGCAGGAAATGCGTGATGCCAGCCGCCACTGCCGTCGGAAATACGGTGTCTTGTCGTCGGCAAGACACAACGGACAATACTGTATCCAGGCCGAACGGCTTCGGTGGGTATTTTCACGCAATGGCAGCATGAGTGGCGTTAACGCCCAGTCCGTCACGCTCAAGGCCGAGATCGCTGTATACGGAATGCCTGACTGATCGCAGAGCAAAGCGGCGATACGGTGCGGAAGCTGGAGGTCGAGGAAGGGCGACCACATTCTGTTGCCGAGTCCGAGGATGCCGGCGAACGGCCGCGACGCGATTCCGTTCGCGAATGCAAGGCGGTGGATCCAACTCGACAATAGCTCGTCCGGTAGGGGGGTAACGGAAATAGGCCACCGGTTGGAAACGATGTCCGTGTACCGCTCGCGGATTTCAACGTCGTAGCCCGCGGCGATCACAGCAGGTTATCGCGGATTGGCGCCTGGCGACGCTTTGAAACCGGGATATACTGCAGTTTCCTGAGACCTGATTGCGTAATCCGCTCGGTACCAGATCTCGCCGCGGCGACGGCGGCGGCAGAGACGATTGCCACAATCTCGCCGATCAACCCTTCGGAGAGCTGGAAGATCGTCCGCGCCATCGGCTCGTCTGAGAGATTGGATGCATGGGCGAGAGGCAGGGCGGCTTCGAGGCTATCAAGGAGCGCGAGGAATTCCTCGCCATATCGCCATCGCGGCACTGCGTGCAGGTCGAACCGGCTTGCCATTTCGGCGGTCTGGTTGATGAAATCGTAGATGGAAACCTCTCCAATCAAAACTGGCGAGATGTCAAACTGGCGGCCAATCCGTCTGAGAAAGGCAAGAACTGCTTCGATGTCGCGGGTGCGACCGCGCAGCGTATTGTGGAATTCATCGAAGATCAGGATCCTGGGTTTCAGGCTGTCGAGCAGGTGATCGATCTGCTCGGCCTTGCGGCCGACATTCCGTCCATAACCCATTGGAGCGTGAAACGCCTGCAGGATGCTGCCGTAGAAATGGGCAAGACCAGCACCCTCGCGTGTCTGCACGACCCATACCCGCTGCCGAACAGCGGCTTTCAGATGCTCGACGGCGAACCGTTCTGCGATAATTGTTTTGCCGTTGGCATAAGGTCCTACCAGCATCAAGCCTCGGGTGCGCAATCCTGACGGCCGGTTTAGCAGCGCGGCAAGACGTTCATGCGCCTGTACCGCCACCTGATGTCCGATCCATCGCGGTGCCTGAATATAGGCAATACGCTCTTCCATAGCGCGATCGAGATACGGGCGAACGTGATCGAGCAGATGGTCCGCCATTGCTACCAATCCTCGACCGGCAGTCCGCGTTTTCGACGCATAGGGTGTCTGTCATGGGTCGATGTCGCCGGACGCATGGCGTCATAAGGCTTGGGGGCCTTTACTGCGTGGGTTTTGCGCACTGCATTTCGCAGCGCCGTTTTCGATGGTGTTTGCCCACCGACGAGTTCCTTGATTTGTCGGCGGAGCACCACTTTCTCGACATTTGATCGCGCATTCAAGGTGCGTCGGTGCATGCGGTCCGCTTCGTGCTCCCATAACGTTATCGGTGCAAGAATTCCATCGCGCCTCTCCACCGATCGAAATGTCCTCGTTTCTGGATCCCGAATGTAGATGTGGCTGATGTCGCGTGGATCATATCGCACCTCGGCCTTGCCGAGCAGATCTCGGCGTGGCACCAGACCACCAAGCCATGGCGAGTAGTAGTCGAGTGCAAACATGCTGACGCCTTGCGGTGAGATGCTTCGTTCTGTTCCTGGCATGAAAGCCAGCAGAATCCGCATCGGATCGTCGTCGAAGCGGGAGAGATTATGCGCCTGCCGGTCCCATTCCATGGCCGGTACCTTCACCGTTTTTGCGTTCTCCTGGAGGTTATGGTCGATTACAGCGAGCGTGATGCATCGCTCCAGATCGGCAAAGCCAAGACGCGCGCGCTGCTCTGCGGGATACTCGTCGCGATCCGCAACAGACCGGCCCGTTGAACCGGGTTGCGTGGCAAGAACAGCATTGAGCTTGCCCAGCAACCTCTCGACAACGCCACCTTCATGGACCCGGCCACGATCCCGGTAGCGGATGCGGATGCCGTAGTCCTCGCACCCACGCTGGAAGGCGTGCCCTTTGAACTCCTTGGCGGAGTCAGTGACAAGCAACCGCGGGCGACCAAACATTGGCCACTTATGCTCAATGCCGCGCGCGGCCAGCCATGACTCCTTTGGACACATAGCCTGCGTGAGGCAAAGCGCGACCGATAATACTGACGGCTTCTCAAGGGTAACGCAGAAGCCAAGAATACAGCGCGTCGCCACGTCGGTGACAAGTGTAAGATAGGCTCGCCCGATGAACCGTCCTCCACCCTCAACGACCTCAACGAAATTGATGTCGGTGGGTGTGTGGTCGATCTGGCAGATGTCCAAGGGACGGGTCGCCTGAATGTACCCTGGTCGCGGTCTGAGTCTCCGCAGATGCATGGGGTTTGCGGATCGTTTCCGTGCGATTTCCTCGGGGCTGAATAGCATGGCTACCCGGCGGGCAACGGTGACATAAGAAGGAGCAGTCAGGCCAGCCTCTTCACAGCGTGCACGGATCTCAGCGACTACGGGAGCGAGCGGTGGCGCTTCCAGAACAAGCCACTGCTCCTGCAGAGTCTGCGCGATGATATCCTCGGTCTCCTTGCCAAGGCGCTTCTTGCGAAATCCACCGAGACGGGGCAGCAACGACGTCACGGTCCGATCGATGCGGTAGCGGGCCAGCAGATTATAAATCTGTCGAGAGGAGATCCGCAGTTCGCCCGCCGCCCGATCTATGGATGTTTGCTGCGGCCCAGAGCCATCGAGCACCTTGTCCAGTTCGCGTGCCGTACGACATGCTGCCATCCACACTTCATCGGCGTGTGAGGGTGTGGGAGCTACTTTTTGCAATCGATTTGGCAAGTTGAGTGACAATTGAAATCGTTAGCGAAATATCACACCACTTTTAGCGCCTAAGTATAACCACTGTATGACATTTTCCCGATTGAAATCAGGAAGTAAAAGCGACATTTGTGGGCAGGGTCGGTTTTGTAGTCAGTCCGGCTAATCGGTGGTGCTATGATCGTCGGGTGAGGAGAGGCGATGACCCAGATCAGCATCGAGGCATTGGACGAAGAAGAGTTGCTCGCTCTCCATGCGCGGATTTCACGGCGGCTTGCGGCCCTGCAACGCAAGCAGACAGCAAACGCTCTTGCGTCACGCTATCGGGCCGGCATGCAGGTGATGATCGATGCGGCGGGGCTTGGTGTGCTGAGCGCCACCGTGGTTCGGGCCAACCAGAAGACGGTGACCGTGCGCGCCGAGACCGGCCGGGTGTGGCGGGTTCCACCCAGCCATCTTCTGGCAACGGAAGAGGACGTCAAAAGCCTTGTCGAGGAAGCCATGCCGATCCTGGCGCTGAGCCAGGAAGATTATGAGGCGTGGATCAGGGAAAATGTTCTGGGCCCGGCTAACGGCATTTAACGGGCTGCGTTGAACTGGTCGGGTTGCGCCGACGCCCGTTATGGGTGAAGGCTCAGGCGCGCGCCAGAACCAGGGTGGCGAGCGGCGGGACAGTCTTACCCGCAATGCCCAGGCGGTCGCCCAGGAAGTGGTAGAAGGAGACGTCAAGCCTCCTGCAGGTCTTCATGAGCCCCAGCATGGTGTCACGGGCCACTCGTCCATAACGGCTCATCGTCCCGCCAGAGATCTTGCGCTTGGTGACAAAGGTGCGCAGATCATTTTCTGAGGCATTGGTGTTGAGCGGGATTTCCGGCCGCTCCAGCACCTTGAGGAGCTCCTGCTTGCGTCGGTGCAGACGCATCAGAAGTCGACCCAGCTCGTGATAGCCGGTGCGCATCGCAAAGATGCGATCGAAGTTTTTGTGGAATGCGGCAATGCGGCCAGACGAAGGGTTTTGTCGGAAGATCTTCAAAGCCTTGTAATAGCGCCAGATCAGATCGCGCATCGTCTCGACCCAGCGGGCTTGTTCAGGCGTGGCCGGCATCAGTTTCTGCAACAAGCGCTCGGTGTGCACCCAGCACAAGGCGTGATTGCCGACCCTGAACTGGCCCGCATCGTCGGAGACAATGACCGCACTGCCCAACAAGCCATGGTGGCGGATCGATCCCCAGATACCGGCTTCCCCCAACATCCGGAGCAGGGGCTTGTCAAAGATATCGATCCTTTGGCCCACCAGGTGCCTGAGGAACTGCAACTGGTTGGGGAACAACTGCGGCGCACGCGTTTCCAGTCGGGCAACAAGAGCAGGATTCGCCTTGCAGCGCTCCAGATGCTCAAAGGCGGCATCATTCAGCACATAGCTTTGATAGCTGCCGCGCACCAGCGATAAAAAGTTCAGCCGCGACTTTGTCGTTGTGGTGCGAAAGGCGGTAAAATGCTCACCGCCAATCTGCGTCGTGTAACCATTGCCATGCGCATGCCGGGCGCCGGTATCATCGACGGTCACATAAGGCGCTGACACAAGACCTGCGTGCAGCACGGCTGCATCTTCTTCGACAAAGCCGTCCAGGCGGCTGGTCAGTACACGCACCACCTGACGCTTGGAGATCTCGACACCGACATCGTTCAGAAGCGTCGTCAGCCGCTCGGTCGTTACCTGGCCCTGCGCGTGCAGCATCAGGCAGAACCGCCGCAGGTTGGGGCCATAGCCACCAACAATTCCTGCTGGCAGGGGAGCAAGAATGGTCTTGCCCGCAGGTGTTACCCAGCATTCGCGTCGGTAATGGACGAGCTCGGCCTGCAAGACCAGCTCGCGCACGTAGCAGCTTTTGTATCCTTTGAACCTGGAGCCGGGCGGGACCGTTGCTGTCAGGATCTGCTCGCGTGAAATACGATCCATGTCGCGCTTGGCGCCGCGAGGCTTCTTCTTTGAAGCTTCACCTGCCGATTTGGGATCGGTGGCCTTGTCCATGCCGGAGGGGCGAAACGGCGGGCGCGGCGGCAGGTTCTTCAGCCGCGCAATCTCATCGCGCAGCAGCTGGTTCTCCACCTTCAGCCGGGTGTTGTCCAAACGAAGTGCAGCATTTTCTTCGCGCAATGCCGCGTTTTCGCCCTCCAGCGTCGCAAGCCGGGTTTCAGCCACCTCGGCCTTCTCCACCAGGCCCGTCACCAGACGACGCAGCGCATCCAGCGATAACGTGTCGGCATGCTTGGGCGAGGGTAGGCGCTTCTTCATAACCTGACTGAATCAGGGATTGTCCGCGGCGTGAATCTCGTGCCGGACAGGAGCCGCAAAAAAGGAGCTTTATGCACAAGAACCGCGGACTGTGCGCGTTACTGATTCACAATCAGAGTCGCTCGGCAAAGGGGCTGCCATGACCGCCACCAAATCTGCCCCAGTTACCGCGCTGCCTAGGTTCAGGACTCATTGCTCATAGCCAGAAGATGACGGTTGCGGCGAGAGCGATGGCTGAGAGGAAGGCCATTGGACACCTGTCATAGCGTGTAGCGACACGCCTCCAGTCCTTGTGACGACCGAACATGATCTCGATCCGGTTGCGCCGTTTGTAGCGGCGTTTGTCATATTTGACGGCCTTGTTCCGGGATTTTCGACCGGGGATGCAGGGAGTGATCCCTTTCGCCTGTAAAGCGTCACGAAACCAGTCGGCATCGTAGCCACGATCGGCCAGCAGCCATTTGGCCTTGGGCAATTCTTCAAGCAAGGCGGCTGCGCCGGTGTAATCGCTGACCTGACCTGCCGTTATGAAGAAACTGATCGGGCGACCATTCGCATCGGTTACGGCATGGAGCTTGGTGTTCATGCCGCCTTTCGTGCGCCCAATCAGGCGGCCTGCACCCCCTTTTTTACCCGCAGGCTGGAAGCCGTGCGGTGCGCCTTGAGATAGGTCGCATCGATCATGATCGTCTTCAACTCTGGAGCCTCAGGGACGGCCATGCCTTCCATCATCTGGATAAAGATGCCCTTGTCACCCCAGCGTTTCCAACGGTTATAAAGCGTCTTGGAGGGGCCGTATTCCTTCGGCGCATCGCACCACCTGAGCCCGTTGCGGTTCACGAAGATGATGCCGCTCAGAACGCGTCGATCATCAACGCGCTGACGCCCATGGCTCTTGGGAAAATAGGGCCGAAGACGCGCCATTTGCTCGTCCGTCAGCCAAAACAGATTACTCATCAGTCAGGCTCCTTCAAGCCTGCCTGAATCATATCCCTCACTTCAAATCAATGGGTCCTGACCCTACAGATTGCATGCAGTGCGCACTCTAACTGGAGCGTTCTGCAAGAGGGCGGATGAGACCGATATGGGGCAGCGGAATCGTGTTTCAGCTCTTGTGGGTGGGGGCGGCAACGATGCTTCCATGCCAGCACACACGATCGAACCGTTCCAGGGTTATGTAAACTACATCAGAGCAACCTGAGGGTGACGATCGTTAGGACGATGTAGCGGCTTGCCTTCGCAATTGTCACGAGTAACAGGAAGCTCCACAGCGGCTCTCGCAGAGCGCCGGCGGCCGTGGTCAACGCATCCCCGCCGATCGGCGCCCAACTCAGCAGCAAGCTCCAGCGGCCCCATCTCCGATACCAATCCGACGCGCGGTCAAGAGCCTGTTCGCTGACTGGGAACCAGCGTCGGTGACGGTAGTGCTCAATCCAGCGGCCAAGTAGCCAATTAATGACGGAGCCGAGCACATTGCCGATGGTTGCGACAGTCACCAGAAGGACGGGTGACTGCTTGCCGAGAGCCAGTAATCCGCCCAGCACGACTTCGGATTGAGCCGGCAGGATTGTGGCCGCGGCAAAGGCGACGGCGAACAGCCCGGCGAGTGAGAGCAGATCTTCCACGGTCCCGATTAGTGCTCGCGTGGCCAGGCAAGGTGCAAATCGTCGATCACAAAAGCATGGGCATGGCGAGCCCTGTGTCCGGACTGGGCAAGGTGCGGATGGTCGGGGCGAAGCTCGTCATGGCCATGCTCCACGATCTCTGGATCATCGAACGGCCAAACTGCGAGACCGATACCGATCGCCACAGCTGCCAAAGCGGCGAGAATGACTGCCGTCAGCGGCAGACCGAGCACCGCACCGGCCCAGCCAGCAAGCGGATATGTAATCAGCCAGCAAGCATGAGACAGCGCAAACTGCGCGGCGAACAGCGCCGGACGGTCTTCGGGATTGGCAGATCGCCTGAGCAATCGGCCGGATGGCGTCTGCGCGGTCGAATAGCCGATGCCAATCACGAACCAGAGCGGCAGTAGCCAGCCGTACCCGGGTAGCGTAGCGGCTGTCAGCGTTCCTGTCGCCAGCAGTGCCGCGCCCGCCAACATGGCGGTCCGATCGGGCATTGACTCCAGCAATTTTGGCAGCGCGAGAGCCGCGACCATCGAACCGCCGCCGAAGGCTGCAAGCGCCATCGCCATAGCCTGCTGGTTCAAACCGAAAACAACCTGCACATAGACGACCGTGTTGACGATAACGAGCGCCCCAGCCGACGCGACGGCTAGGTTGATCGTCAGCAACCCACGTAGGCGGGGTGTCGCCAGGTAGATGCGGATGCCGCGCGTGGTGCGATCATAGATGCCGCGTGGCTTTAACGGTTTTGGGCTTGGCAACACGATAGACACGACAAGCGCCGCCGAGATCAGGAATCCGATCGCCGTGCCGGCGAATAGATTGTGGAAGGAAACGAGGGCTAGCAGCGCTGCCGCCAGCATTGGACTGACGACGCTTTCCAGATCGTAGGCGAGCCGCGAAAGCGACAGCGCACGTGTGTATTCCTTTTCATCGGGCAGGATGTCGGGGATTGTTGCTTGGAAGGTCGGCGTAAAGGCTGCCGAGGCCGATTGTAGCACGAAGATCAGGACGTAGACCTGCCAGATTTCAATAACGAAAGGGAGAAAGACCGCCACGGCGGCGCGCACGAGATCGAGCGCCACTAGCATGGCGCGACGCGGCACTCGCTCGGCGAAGGCCGAAGCGATCGGCGCGACCGTTACATAGGCAATCATTTTGATTGCGAGCGCGGTGCCGAGCACCGCGCCGGCGTTATCGCCCGCCAGTTCGAAGGCGAGCAGCCCGAGTGCGACGGTCGCAAGGCCGGTGCCGACTAGTGCTATGACCTGTGCGAGGAAGAGATGGCGGTAGGTCCGGTTTTTGAGTATCGCCAGCATTACAGATACTTCGCAATTTCCTTGAACTCGTCGATCGACTGCCGACGGTCCCGCGCCAGCGGCCCGATCACTTCCTCAAGGCAGTGGTGGAGGTGATCCTGAATGAGCGTCTTCTTGGCCTGAGCGATGGCTTTCTCGACGGCGTGGAGCTGCTGGGCGATGTCGAGGCAGGGCCTGCCAGCCTCGATCATCTCAACGACGCCGCGTAGATGCCCGCCAGCGCGCTTCAATCGCTTGACGATTTGCGGATGGGTCTCGTGAAGGTGTGGTGTTTGATCCATCCTATAATGCTATCCCCCTGTAGGGGATATGCCAAGCCTTTACGACATCGAATCCCGTCGCGAAAAAGAATTGTTAAGATTTTGGTGAAAAGCCGTTAAGCATGCCGAACCGTGTCAACAGAGTCGTTCTTTGCCTCGCTGTCGCTCTTGCGATGGCGTTCGGCTCGCTGTTGCCTCATGCCACACACTCTCCATCTCACGATCCGGTAGTCCTCGCGGCCGCCGAGCGGCACGCCCAGCTTGAAGCGGAGATCGCCGAGCACGGGCATAGCCACGCCGATGGAGAAAACCACGAACGGATGGCGGGTCATTCCCATGGCCACAACCCCGCCGATCATTCGCACGAGACGCCGACCACGCCGTCAGGCAGCGCCCCGGCCGTGCTGGCCCTGATCCCGGCGTGGGCGCCAACGCCGCCCGAAACGGTCCATATCGGCGCGACCTACCGGCTCGAGCGTCCTCCAAGACCGATCGTTATCGCCTGATCGCGGCCGCGCACGCGGCCACAGTCAACGACGACGATTGGAGTTTCCATGCAACGACCTTCCCACGAGGGTCCGCCACGCCATGCGCGCTGGCGGTCTGCCCTTATCATGCTCGCCATCCTGTTCGGACAGGCGATGCTCGCCAGCCCTGCCTTCGCGCACGCCGTTGCCGAGGGCGACAAGGGCTACATTCAGGAGATCACTGGTGTTCACCTGATCCCCTTTATCTATCTCGGGGCCAAGCACATGGTCACCGGATACGACCACATCCTATTCCTGCTCGGCGTGATCTTCTTCCTTTACCGGCCGAAGCACATCGCCACCTATGTCAGCCTGTTTGCCATCGGCCATTCCACGACGATGCTCGCAGGCGTCTATTTCAACATCGGCATCAACAGCTACGTCATCGACGCGATCATTGGCCTGTCGGTCGTCTGCAAGGCGCTCGACAATATGGGGGCCCACCAGCGCTGGTTCGGCTTCCAGCCGAACACCAAGGCCGCGACGCTGATCTTCGGCTTCTTCCACGGTTTCGGCCTGTCGACCAAGATCATCGAATATAATATCTCGCCCGATGGTCTGGTACCGAACCTGCTCGCCTTCAATGTTGGCGTCGAGATCGGCCAACTCCTGGCGCTGTCGGCGATCCTGATCGTCATCAACTATTGGCGCTGGAAGCCGAGCTTCTGGAAGAATGCGTACACTATGAACGTCGCGATGATGGTCGCTGGCTTCGTGCTCACCGGCTACCAGATCGCCGGCTTCTTCTTCGCGCCTGCCGCCTGAAAGGATTGAACCTATGTACAACACTGACCTTCCCCGCCGGGCGGAACTGCCTACCTCGGCGCAGCTCAAACGTTCAACATGGATTGCCGGTATTACAGCCTCGGCCATCCTCGCCGTTATCGTGCTGCCGTCCGAATATGCCGTCGATCCTACCGGCGTCGGCCGCATGCTTGGCCTGACGCAAATGGGCGAGATCAAGACGCAGCTCGCGCAGGAGGCCGCGCAGGATGCGGCTGCTACTGCCGCCAGTGGTAACGCCGAGCTGGTGACGCGGCTCGACAGGATCGAGACAACGCTTCAGGGGCTTGCCCCACTCACTCTGGCCGCAATGCCGACCACCAATCCGGTTGCCGAGCTGATGGAAACCCAACCTGCCGAGGAACAGATGGCCGTTCCAGAAGTGCAGCAACAGGCAGAAACCTTGGCGTCGAATTGGCGGGATGAAGTTTCCTTCACTCTCACGCCGGGCCAGGGCGCTGAAATCAAACTGGTGATGGAACAAGGCGCACAGGCGCAGTTCTACTGGACGGCGAACGGCGCGGTCGTGAACTATGACACGCATGGCGATGGCGGAAGCCGATCTACTTCTTACGAGCAGGGGCGCAGTGTGCCGGAGCAGGAAGGCGTCCTACAGGCTGCCTTCACCGGGAATCACGGTTGGTTCTGGCGTAATCGCACGGACGCGAACGTGACTGTCACGCTTCGTACCGCTGGAGCTTATTCGGAGATGAAGAGGATGATGTAGATATTGAGATCGCGGCCGGCTGGAATGTCCAACCGGCCGCAGAACTTTCTCACTACAACAAGGATATGATTCCACTCTGGGTCCATTTGCCGAGGCAAGTGCCTGGAAATGCCATGACAGAAGCACGATCTTCACGTGCTGTTTCAGGTCATAATGCGAATGATGAGCAGCCCGGCAAAGAGCCCGGCAAGTGCCAGACCGACCGAGGCAGCAACATACACGGCCGCCGATCCCAGTTCTCCCGGTTCGCAAAGCAGGATAGCATCCAGCGAAAATGTGGAAAATGTGGTGAAGCCGCCTAGGATGCCGGTGGTGAGGAACAGGCGCCAAGCTTGGCTGGGATCGCCTTTACATGCGAACCAGCCGGCCAGCAGGCCCATGAGAAGAGAGCCGGCGACGTTGACGACCAGGGTTCCATATGGGAAGCCAACGCCAAGCATTCGTAGGGCAGCGATATTGACGCCGTGGCGAGCTGCCCCGCCAATCCCGGCTCCAAGGAAGACAATCAGATAGGCTTGCATATGCATTCCCTCCAGTCATCCCCGTTGAAAGCGCACAGAGCAGCGATAAGGCAAAATGCCCCTACCATGCCATGCACGCCGGCAGAAATGGCTCGCATCATAATCCGCAGTTCGGCAGAATTAGAGCGCTTGCAAAGTTGTGATCGACTCTCTGTCAACCATGACGTATCAGTCTTTATGTTCAAGGGCATGAAGGATTAGTCGCATTCTGATTCAGTAGGACAGGTGACGCCCTGAAATTGCTGCAATCTAAGCTGATGCGAGATATTCAAGCTTGCATCGGGTGATCTATGGAACTTCAACCTTTCAATCAACGGATTCGGATTCATGTAGTCCAGCTCGGCGCGGCTGTACTGGCAGGTATTATCCTGCTTGCTCAGCCCGCATGGGAGGGCAATGCACATGAACTCACGGAGATGACTGGCTTCGGCCTGGTCCTGCTTTGTGTAGCCGGGAGGATGTGGAGCATCCTCTATGTTGGATCAAAGAAAAACCGCGAGCTTGTAATGTCTGGTCCTTATTCGATGACCAGGAATCCGCTCTATTTTTTCTCCACGATAGGAGCCGTGGGCGTCGGGCTGATCTATGGTTCATTTTTAGTGGCGGTCCTATCGGGCGTTGTTACCTATGGAATATTCATCGCGACAGCGGCAAAAGAGGAGCAGTATCTGAGGTCGGTTTTTGGGCGTCAGTACGACGCCTATGCAGAGCGGACGCCGATATTCTGGCCCAGAATCTCCCTCTATCAAGATTCCGAGCATGTTTTGTTCTCCCCGATAGCGCTTAAGCGAACTTTCATCGATGGACTGTATTTCCTAGCGGTCTTTCCCGTGATCGAGATACTCGAGTATGCTCACGTTAAGGGAATCCTGCCAACTTTTCTGATTATCTTCTGAGCATTCAGCTTGGCGTGCAGCTTTCCCTAAGTCGGGGGGCCATTCCCTCGTCTGTAACCTGATCAGGTCTACGTCGAACTCAACGAAGGTGGCAAGAATGCCAAAGAACAGCTTGCCATCGCTGGACGAATTATGAGCGCTTCCCGGCAAGACGGTCAAGCTTGAGCACGCACGACAAAGGTGACAAAGGTATCGTCGCTACACACGGGAGCGAGCCCAGAGACCTGGCCGCGTTCGGCTATAGATGCGATCGGCTGCAACGTGAAGCTTCTGCAAAGTGTTCCTATGGTCGGCAACAGTCTGTGTGTCGTTGGAGCAGTGAGCATAGCCGATGAGCGCGTTTGTCATGTGCGAATCTGTGACGTAAACCGCCCCCTCGACCCAAGAAATAAAGCACCATTCAAATGAGCCGGTTCGGTCGGCCACGAAACGGGTTTTCCAGCCTGTAGCGATGTGACGGAATACCGTCGGTTGACCGAACCTCTTCGGACGGGGCTTGCACGAGCGAGACCGAGGATGGTCAGACGTTTCAGAACGAATTGCAGTCGCGCTCGTCATGACCGCTTGTCCAACTGAGGGGTGCCGCTGATGTATGTGTAGGAACAAATTCCGTCGAGCATCGTTCACACGTTATGAGAGAAGCGTCCATCTCCACGAGAATGATGTCGGTCAGGCTGAAGCTTGCGAACTTGCTTGCTCTTCTGGCAGTCGCGTTGTTCGTGACCCACGCGGCGATGACTGAGGACTCCCTGTCATCCATCCATGTTCATGCCACCGCCGCTTTTACCGCACCTGATATCGCTGCCGAGCCGGGTTCAAACCATTCACATTCATTGACGGTCAGCGAAAACTTTGATGAGGCCGGGACTGGGAATTTCGCCTGCTGCGGAAAGGCCTGTTTATCAGCGCTGCTGCCGAGCGATGACTCTTGCATGGAAAGGCCCTGGGACACGGGAGTGAAATCCTTCATTCTCGTCTCCTTGCTTCGCGGGCGTGAACCCGAGGGGTTGCGTCGTCCCCCACGATCCCTTGTTTGATTCATTGTCCGTCGAGAGTGGGCACCATCCATGATCAATAGATCGGGGTGTCTATCGGCCCAACAATGGGCTGAAGCATGTAATGGGCCAAAAGCCTGCCCGATACGTTTCCAAGCGGTAAGGGCGGTACGTGCTCCCCTCTCAACCCCAATACGTCCAATCTGGAGAAGTCACATGCACCAGATGTCCCCCGAAATGCAGAGCTGCATCGACGAATGTCTGCGCTGCCATAGTGTTTGCTTAAGCACAGCCATGAATCATTGCTTGGAGGCAGGCGGTCAGCACGTTGAACCAAGCCACTTCCGCACAATGATTGCTTGCGCGGAAATCTGCCAGACAGCGGCGAACTTCATGCTGATGGGCACTGACCTTCACAAACGCACCTGCGCGGTCTGCGCAGAAGTCTGTGACGAATGCGCCCGGAGCTGCGAGCAGATCGGCGACATGCAGGAATGCGTCGACGCCTGCCGCCGATGCGCCGAGAGCTGCCGGAAAATGGCCGCTTGATCGCTACGATAGTCAGCCACATCAATGGAGAACTCTTATGCGTATATTTGAAATAGCGGCCGTCTGCGCTGCCCTTCTCGCCGTCCCCGCGGCTTTTGCTCAAGAGGGCAAGGCGGGAATGCAGCCCGACAGCCAACACGGCGAAATGACGGACCTATCAATTTTGCCGCAGGGTTGTCAGGATGCGATCCAACAGTCCGGACCGTCCGGGATGATGCAAGGCATGGACATGACGGGCATGATGGGAAGCATGGAGGGCATGGATGAAGCGCAGCAAGCTTCGATGAAGGCCATGATGGAGATGAACGGTCCGATGATGGCCACCCACACCATCAAGGATCCCGACCTTGCTTTTCATTGCGGGATGATCGCGCATCACGCGGGCGCAATCGCCATGGCCGAGGTCGAGCTGCAATATGGTGACGACGAGCAGTCGAAAGCGATGGCTCAGCGGATCATCGACGCTCAAGGCCCGGAAATTGAGGAAATGACCGCATGGATCGAGAAGAATACGGGTCAGCGGTAGTAATTTTGGCCGCCGAAGCTCTAAGCTTCGGCGGCCAGGATATGCAGGATGCATAGGATCAAACCAATGGCGACGTTCGCAATGGACGCCGTTACCGGCGGCATTCCAATAGACCGATCGCTGGTTTTCGTGCTGATCGTGATCGCGTGGTGGCTCTTAGGTTCTGGGTTGGCTTGTCTTCGGACCTTCGCCGACCGGGTTTGCTCTCGTTGATGCCGTCGCCAGGTGATGCCCTATGCTTATGGGTTTGCGTCACCGACCGCGACCACAGAGGGCGCGCGATGAGCCGCTGAACTGGGTATTCGGTTCCGCAAGGGGAGGCCTGCAAGGCTTACGTTTGGCTGAAATCATCGCAGATGCGTGCTTTACCCTCAAGCGGCTCGCTGCTCATGATCACCCCGACTGTCCCATCATTGAGGATTTCGCAAAGTTCGAACTGCCAAAGCAATAGCAGAGTGCGGCCCACATTTCGGCGCTGCGCCGCTACCTCCAGCGAAGCGGATTGATCCGGATGTCGTTCGAGACGGGTGGGGTCGTCGCTTATCCGTCGTCGCGGTTTGACATCTGTGCCTGGTAGGCTCGTTCGCGCTCGGGCCAAGTGCTCTTGATGTAGTCGAGAATGGCTCGTATTTCATCGTCGGTGAGAAGATCACCAAACCCTGGCATGTCGCTCTCGTAGTTGCCGCCAACGACCGCAGCTATGCCATCGCGCGTGATAAGGAAGAGCTGTTCGTCACTGTGGTGCCATGTGTGACCTGTTTCATCATGCGGCGGAGCCGGCATGCGGTCGCTGAGAAGACGTGTGCGCCAGTCCGGTTGACCCTCAAGCGCTTCGCCATGGCAGGCGGCGCAGTTGTCAACATAGAGCTGTTGCCCGCTGGCAAGATGTTCGGCCTGTTCCAGGCTGATCGCGGAACGCCAATACCAAAAACCGGGCACGGAAACGTCGGCAACCAGCACGATGATTGCGGTCGACACTATGACATTGCGGTGCATAGATACTTTCTCGTTTTACGGGTTTACGGGCACGGGAACAGTTCTTGGTAGTCCTGCTAGACGATAGGTTATTTGGCTAATCCATATGTGCGCAGCCAGATCCGCCCAGGCGCGTTTTCCGGTGGGGCGCCCGCTATTTCCCACGCGTTTTCGCAGGTACTGCAGGAGAGCACTTCCAAATGCGGTCATTGTCAATTCCACTAGACTAGCTATACGAGCTTGTCGGGCAAGCGCTGTTTCAGCGAACCAGCATTTGAAAGATACTCTCCTCTTCTGGAGAGGAAAATGATGGCTCGTGGATAACACTCAGCGAGGGCGAAGGCTGATAATTCGCTCTCCCACCTCAAGTAGTGACCGCTCGCCACAATCATGTGCGTTTCGATTGCGCCTCCAAGCACGATCACACCGGCTACATCAGCAGTAACGGCTGCTCCGGGAACCTGTTCTTGAGGGGGCTAAAGTATGGGGATGCATCGGCTATCCAGAAGACCACCAGCCAATGCTGGGGTTGAGATGGCGCCGAGCGCGATAGCCGACCTGGCTTAAAAGATCCAGGAACCCCATCCTGCCAGGATGACGGAAGCACGACGTTAGAAGGGGAGCGAGAAGTCGAGGATTTGGGACAGAAAGAAGAAAACGCGCCGCCTCCCTTTATCGGGCTCATACCATTGCGGATTGCGGATTGTCTCCTTGACCTTTGTACTATTGGGAGGTGCATTCTTAGAGGCAATGGCTCTTGATCTCGTTTAGGGTGAGGGAGTTCACGTCTTTTCATGGCTGCCGCAAAGGGACTCCACCAATGGACCATCATAACCACCACCAGCATGTTCACGGCAGTCCAGACAGCGGCGATGCCGGGGAGCACGACAAGCACGCGGGACACTCGGTGGCGATGTTCCGCGACAAGTTCTGGCTTTCGCTGGCGCTGACTGTGCCGACGGTCATTTGGGAGCCTATGGTCCAAGAATGGTTCGGGTATACCGCGCCGCAATTTCCAGGCTCCGCTTTTATCCCGGCGGTTTTTGGCACGATCGTTTTTTTGTATGGTGGCTGGGTATTCCTTCGTAGCGCCGTGGATGAACTTAAGTCCCGCCTGCCGGGCATGATGACCTTGATCTCGCTCGCGATTACGGTGGCATTCGTCTATAGCGTCGCCGTTCTTCTCGGGTTCAGGGGACAACCTCTTTGGTGGGAACTGGCCACACTGGTCACCATCATGTTGTTGGGTCACTGGATCGAGATGCGGTCGATCTCTCAGGCGCAAGGGGCCCTCAGCGAACTCGCGAAATTGCTACCCGACACTGCGGTGCGTATGGTTGGCGAGGATCGCACCGAGGAAGTTCCGGTTTCGGACCTGCGTCCAGACGATATCGTTCTGGTTCGGCCCGGGGCTTCGATACCTGCCGACGGGGTCGTCGTTTCCGGCAAGAGCGCGGTGAATGAGTCCATGATCACCGGGGAATCGCGGCTGGTCGACAAGTCTGACGGGGCAGAGGTTCTCGGCGGGACCGTAAACGGGCAGGGTTCGCTTCGCGTGCGCGTACTCAAGACAGGTCAGGGCACGGCGCTTGCCGGCATCATGAGGCTCGTTTCGCAGGCTCAGACTTCGCGTTCCCGGGCCCAGGCGCTGGCCGATCGGGCAGCATACCTGCTGACGATCGTGGCCATAGTAGCTGGCGGGGTAACGTTTGTTGCATGGTCACTGCTTGGTGCGGAGATCGACTTCACGGTCACCCGGGTCGTGACCGTTCTCGTCATTGCCTGTCCGCACGCACTAGGGCTTGCGGTTCCGCTCGTGACGGCGATCTCGACGACGTTGGGAGCTCGCAACGGATTGCTTGTTCGAGATCGCCGTGGACTTGAGGAAGCGCGCAAGCTCGACACTGTGGTATTCGACAAGACCGGAACGCTGACACTTGGCTCCCATAGGGTCATCGAGGTCGTCACTGCTGGCGGGAACGATTCCGGCGAAATGCTGTCTCTCGCGGCTGCCGTCGAGCGCGATTCCGAGCATCCGATAGCCCAAGCCCTCTTGAAGAGTGTGGAGGATCAGGACCTTCGACTCCCCCCATCTTCCGACTTTTTGTTTGTAGCGGGCAAGGGCGTCGAGGCTAGCGTCGATGACCGCCGTCTAGCCGTCGGCGGTCCTGCACTCTTGCGCGACCGGAGCATTGAAGTCGGCGAGGATTTGATAGCTGCCGCCACCCGCTTCGGAGAGAACGGTCAGGCCGCCATTTATCTAATCGAGGGAAATACCGTGCTGGCAGTGTTTGCTATTGCCGACCAAGTGCGTCCTGAATCCAGAGAGGCCGTCGCGAACTTGAAATCCATGGGGATTGAGGTCGCCATCCTGACGGGCGACTCCGAGGCGGTAGCGCGATCGGTAGCGCGTGATCTTGGCATCGATACCGTCTTTGCCGGCGTGCTGCCGGATCAGAAGTCGGACAAGATCAAGGAATTGCAGGCCCAGGGCAAACGCGTTGCAATGGTGGGCGACGGCGTCAATGATGCTCCCGCCCTCGTCACTGCTGACGTAGGCATTGCCGTAGGCGCAGGAACCGATGTAGCCGTCGAAGCGGGCGATGTCGTTCTGGTGCGGTCCGATCCTCGCGATATCGCCCGGATTGTCACGCTCAGTCGCGCGACCTACCGAAAAATGATCCAGAATCTTTGGTGGGCTGCCGGCTACAACATCGTTGCCATCCCGCTCGCTGCAGGCGTGCTTTATTGGGCTGGCATCGTCTTAGCTCCGGCGGTTGGCGCGGTTCTGATGTCGGCCAGCACGGTGATCGTTGCCATAAATGCGCAATTACTTCGCCGCCTCGACATGGGCCGATGACGGCCACCAGTCATCGATGTTGATGTGCACGGTCACGGTCGTGCCGAGCTGGCGGTGGCAAGAACAGGAAGAATGGAGGTCCGATACTTGGGTCATGTCGGTCCATCCCGATATTGATGATGCTCCTTTCCAGAATGCCGTGCACAAATATCGCGAAGAGGTGCCAGGCAAACGGGATGATCACAAAAGGTTGAAGAACGCTGGATTTGGAAGCTTTACGCTGGCTAGCTCCTGTTTCCGTGCTTGCGTTGCATCAATCATCACCCGATAATCGAACTGGAATTGGTGAAGACGATGTCGGCTGCTTCGAGTGCCTGCGCACTCCATTGGCCGTTCTCTCAAACGCGGGCTTGCCATTGACGGACCCATGCGCTTGAGTACGGTCAAGGAGATGGTGGCCCGTGTCCACACACAACGCTATGCGCGCTACAACAACGGCTATATTCGTCGAGTTGCGCTACCGTGGTGACCTATATTTGACGTCCGCCGTCGCGGTGAGCTGAGGGCGTGGCTGCTTCGTATCCTGCAGCACACCTCGTTGATGCCCGCGCGCCGCGCCATCAAAGCGTGGTGTAGCGGTGAACACAGAATTGATGCGGGTCACAATGTTGCCGATATCAATCATTGTTGCGTTTGTCCTTACCGGCTGTACATCCGCGGTCAGGACAAACGCCCTAAATCTCAGTGGGCATGCGGCCCCCCGGCAGTCGCTCCGCATCGTGCATTTCGCTCTATCGACATCTACCGCGCTCTGGATGCGAAGGCCGTCGAACAGCACTGCGAAGGCGTTCGAGGCCGACAACTTGGGCCAACGCTATACCGCCATAGGTCAGAGCTGTCAGCGTGACTGTGAAGAGGTCATCGGTTCTTTGCGTACCCTAACGAGGTGTGTCGGATCGTCTACACAACAAATTTTAATAGAAGCGTTGAACTCGAAACTTCGACTGGCTGCAAGGTCAAAGGCCTCTTCTCGGCGACGAGGCGGCAACCAAGCTGCTCTAACTGTTCTTGAGCCGGTTGGAGGAAGAGTGGAAAAGTGGTCCACGATCAAGGCCCAGTTCGCCCTCACCTCCGGTGAACGCTTCATCAAGGCCATGGCCATGGCGGCATTATGTTTAATTGCCCGCCTGAACCACACGGGATTCCCAGCAGTCCCGTTGTATCGAGGCTTTCACAGTAAAGGAGCCCTGGGATGTCCGAAAAGAAACAAGCAGCTCGAGGTAGTCTCTCTCAGGACGAGCTTCGAAGCATCGACGCTTACTGGCGCGCGTCCAACTATCTTACGGTCGGCCAGATCTACCTACGCGACAACCCGCTCCTGCGTGAGCCGCTCAAGCTTGAGCATGTGAAGCCGCGGCTGCTCGGGCATTGGGGAACATCGCCTGGGCTGAATTTCATCTATGCCCACCTCAATAGGGTTATCAGATGCTACGACGCGAACGTGATCTATATCTGCGGGCCGGGCCACGGGGGCCCGGCTATGGTCGCCAACACATATCTCGAAGGCACCTACAGCGAACTCTACCCTGATGTCCCTCTGAACGAGGCAGGCCTGCGGAAGCTATTCCGTCAGTTCTCGTTCCCAGGCGGAATTCCAAGTCACGCGGCGCCTGAAGTGCCAGGTTCCATCAACGAGGGCGGAGAGCTTGGTTATGCACTCTCCCATGCCTACGGTGCCGCCTTTGACAATCCGGACCTGATCGTTGCCTGCGTGATCGGCGACGGCGAAGCCGAGACAGGGCCGCTCGCAGCCGCCTGGCACTCGAACAAGTTCCTGAACCCCGCGCATGACGGCGCCGTTCTTCCTATCCTTCACCTCAACGGGTACAAGATCGCCAGTCCGACCGTATTGGCCCGTATCCCGCCGGAGGAACTGCGCTCGCTCCTCGTCGGCTACGGCCACGAACCGCTTTTCGTAGAAGGAGATAATCCGTTTGAGATGCACGAACGGATGGCTTCGGTGATGAACGAGGCGCTCAGCAAAATCCGCGCGATCCAGGAAGATGCCCGCGCGGGGGCGGGCATCAAACAACGCTCCCGCTGGCCGCTGATTGTCTTGCGTAGCCCGAAAGGCTGGACCGGACCGAAGGAGGTCGACGGCCTGAAGACGGAGGGATTCTGGCGTTCCCATCAAGTTCCGCTTTCCGGACTCGCTGGGAACGCAGAGCATCTCAGGATGCTCGAAGATTGGCTACAGAGCTATCGTCCGGAGGAGTTGTTCGGAGAGGACGGCAGCCCGGCCCCAGAGGTCCTCGCCGCCACGCCGGCGGGATCCCGACGCATGAGCGCCAACCCACATGCGAACGGCGGAATGCTCCGCAAGAGCCTAGAGATGCCGGAACTGGTGCCCCATGCCGTCGAAGTCAGCCGTCCCGGCGATGGGAAGGCGGAGGCAACGAGGGTGATGGGCGGCTTCCTGCGTGAAGTGATGCGGGAGAATGAAGCTAACCGCAACTTCCGCCTTGTCGGCCCCGACGAGACGGCTTCCAACAGACTCCAGGACGTCTTCGACGTAACGCCGCGCGCTTGGATGGAGCACGTCTTGCCGGAAGACACCGATCTCGGCTCCGAAGGCCGGGTTCTGGAAATCCTTTCGGAACATACCTGCCAGGGATGGCTGGAAGGCTACCTGCTGACCGGGCGACACGGGCTGTTTTCCTGCTACGAGGCCTTTATCCACATCGTGGACTCCATGTTCAACCAGCATGCAAAATGGCTGGACGCGAGCCGGGACATTCCGTGGCGGCGCCCGATCTCCTCGCTGAACTACCTGCTGACGAGCCATGTCTGGCAGCAGGACCACAACGGCTTTAGCCATCAGGATCCCGGATTTGTCGATGTCGCGCTGAACAAGAAGGCGGACGTGGTTCGTGTCTACCTCCCCCCAGACGCGAACACGCTGCTCTGTGTCACCGACCATGTGTTGAAGACTTGGGACCGCATCAATATCATCGTGGCCGGGAAAGCGCCCTCTTGGCAGTGGCTGTCCCTTGATCAAGCGAGGGCACATTGCGACGCAGGCATTGGCATCTGGGACTGGGCGTCGGGCAAGGGCCCCGGCGACCCTGACGTGGTGATGGCTTGCGCCGGGGATGTGCCAACGGTGGAGACGCTCGCCGCCGTCCAGATACTGAGGGAGCAAATGCCCGGCCTGAACGTCCGGGTCGTCAACGTGGTCGACCTGATGACCTTGCAGCCGCGCGAGGTTCATCCGCATGGCCTGACCGACCGAGAATTCGATGCGCTGTTCACGACGGACAAGCCGGTGATCTTTGCTTATCATGGGTATCCCTGGACGATACACAGGCTGACGTACCGCAGAAACAACCACGGCAACTTCCACGTTCGAGGCTTCAACGAGGAAGGCACGACGACCACCCCCTTCGACATGACAGTGCTTAACGGACTGGACCGCTATCACCTGGTGCAGAGCGTCGTCGAAAGGACGACGGCTATCCGCTCGAGCGGCGAAAGCTTGCGTCAGATGATGCACGAGAAGCTCCTCCAGCATCACAAGTATATCAGGGCTCACGGCCAGGACATGCCTGAGGTCCGCGATTGGCAGTGGTCGGGCAACTAGGTCCAGGGGAGGGCGCGAGTCTTGGCTTCGATGATCTTGGCATTGAACGCGGGCTCGTCGAGCCTGAAGTTTGCGCTCTATGAGAAGCGCGAGAGCCTACCGCTTTTGCTGAAGGGCAGCATTGCGTCCCTTAATGCAAATCCTCGGCTCAGGCTTTCCGGCCGCGAGGAGCCTGTACGACAACGCGACCTTGGCGTGGGACCGCTGGACACCGGAACGGCAGTCGAGATCGCCGCCGACGAAATCCGCTCCGTGATCGGTATCTCCCGGCTGGAGACCGTAGGCCATCGGATCGTCCACGGAGGGCGGACGTTCACGTCTCCCGTATTCCTCGATGATGACGTTGTCGAGGAGCTCCGTCGGCTGATTCCGCTGGCTCCGATCCACCAGCCGCAAAACCTGGAAATCGTGGAGCGGGCAAAGAAGCTGTTTCCCGGCGCAGCGCAGGTCGGGTGCTTCGATACCGCGTTCCATGCCGGCCGGCCGGCCGTCGCCAGAACCTATGGTCTTCCGCGCGAGCTGTCGGAGTCAGGCATCCAATCATACGGCTTCCACGGCGTATCCTACGCATATATTTCTTCTGAACTCCGGAAGTTGTACGGTCCTGCCTCGGGAGGCAAGGTAATCGTCGCTCATCTTGGAAGCGGCGCCAGTCTCTGCGCTATGCTCGACGGAAAGAGCGTGGCCACGACCATGGGCTTCTCGCCCCTGGACGGTTTGGTGATGAGCACGCGATGTGGTGCGCTCGATCCCGGCGTAATCCTGTACCTCCTGCTGGAACGAGGCATGCGAGCGGAGGAAGTCGCGAGCTTGCTCTACCATCGGTCAGGCCTTCTTGGCATCTCCGGGATCACGGGCGACATGCAGTGGCTGCTCGAATCTAACAGCCCAGAGGCGCGTGGGGCCGTTGATGCCTTCGTCTACCGCGCCGGACGCGAGATCGGGTCGCTCGCGGCCGCGCTCGGCGGACTGGATACTTTCGTGTTCACGGCAGGAATTGGGGAGAACTCTTCTGAAATTCGCGAAAAAATCGTCCAATCGGCCAGCTGGCTCGGCATCAAAATTGATCCGGAACGCAACGCTCGCCATGAGCGCTGGATCCAAGCGCGCGGTTCGGCCGTCGACGTCCTCGTTTTGCCAACGGATGAGGAAGGCTCTATCGTGGAGGAGATAGTACGATCTTTCTGAGTTGATTCCGCAACTCCTGAAGCGTGGAGTCTGAAAACCGCAGCGGAACGACAGTGTCGGCCCCGGCAGATTTTCGATTGGCGACTGATCAGTCGGAGCATTGAAGGTACAGACAGATGCCGGATTAGTTAAGATAGCTCGTTTCTCTTGCAGGGACTGCCGGTACGTAGCCTAGCCGCCGTCGCTGAAAGTATTACACTCGGCCATGCTCTCTATAGATCCTTTCTTGCTGTCCGTTTGACCGGAAAAACAAACAATTAATCCTTCGGGGGAGCTGTGCGGCCCTGGCCGACTATAACCATCATGGGAGCCAGGCAGTCGCTATCGATCTACAAAACTTCGGTTCCTTGTCGGAATGATCGTCTGGAGGAAGAAGACTCCGCGAAAATGGCGGCGGTTCACATTCGCCCGCGCGGCGTATTCGAGAAGGCGATGACATTCTTCTGGCTAGCAGCGATGCCACGCTATCATGGACTTCATGTTCACAACGAAGATGTCCCACTTCCAGCTCTGGCCAATTTCTCGCTGGACGTTTGCCTCGCCCGCTCTTGCTGAGTTCTAGATCATTTCAACGGTTACTTGAGGCGCATGGTTGCCCCCGGGATTACTTAGAATCTCTGGGGCGGTTTACACAGATATAGATCCGTATCCTTTGGTCTGGTGTTTTTTCATTACGTCACGGCTCCGTCCTACTTCACAGCTTCGATGCCAGACCGTATCATCTAGTGGTCTCAACGATTGCAACCGACCGAGACAACGTTCAAGTTTAGGAG
>Ga0182739_1001512_pt1 | contig 24202 bp, 27 predicted proteins | sample eDN5th30CBELigBY_FD_128873 | JGI IMG/M metagenome (GOLD analysis project Ga0182739, IMG submission 128873) | Enriched backyard soil microbial communities from Emeryville, California, USA - eDNA 5th pass 30_C BE-Lig BY (version 2) (version 2) | ecosystem: Environmental > Terrestrial > Soil >... | reverse complement strand
GTGGCTCAAACACACCCTGGAAAACATCATGGCAATCAACCATAAAAACTTAAAGGACCTCTATCCGCAGAACTATAAAAAAATGGTTCAGGAATCAAATATGTAGTTCATAGGGCGGATACGGCGCATCTCCTCCCTTCTACTTCGTAAAAACCTATCACCAACTTCTCTTTTTTCAGGGAGATTATAGGGACTTCCTAGGGATTTCCTAGGGACTTTATAGGGGGAAACCCCAAGAAAGCACCTATTACCTATGTATAAACTTAGTGTTACTGCGAGAGTTGGTCATGCGTTGGGGATAACTTGGAAAGAGGCTGGGATTAACTTACAACGTGACATCCCACACCATGGCACGCTTATCGTCGCTCACGGAAACCAATTGATTCTTAAAGGGATTCCATACGATATCATTGATGGATAGGAAATGGCTATCGAAGCCTTTTTCGAAACTGATTGCGCGCAAAAGCCTGAAGTCTCCCGCTGCCCAGATTTTGATGCTCTTATCGCGGCTGGCAGTGGCAAAAACAGGCAACGTGGGGTGGTAGGCAATGGCATACACCGTAAACAGGTGTGGCGTAAAGTCTTTCACCAACCCAAAACCACCCACGTCGAGCACGTGGAGTTGCGCGTCGCGTCCGCCAGTGAGCAAGTATCGGCCATCTGGCGAGAAAGAAAGGGATGTAACCGGCCGGGTATGTGCCGTCAGTTCTTCCACAAATGTGTGGTCTACCGCATTATAAAGCTTGACATGCCCCTCTTTCGTGCCGAATACCACCCACCGTTCATCGTTGCTGATGGCAATGGTGCGTACCGTTTGGTCGGATACCTTAAAGTGGTACAAAAGGTCAAATGTGCCCGTATTCCAAATCGATACGGTGCCGTCTTCGGAAGAGACTACTAGCTCAGGCTTACTGCTGAACGATTTGATGGCAAAAACCGGGCGCTGATGGTGCTCAAGGCGGGTAACCAGCCGCTGGGTTTGCGTGTCTACGACGTGTACCTTCCCATCTCTGGTGCCGATGGCGAGTAACGTTGAATTCGCAATAAGATGCAGGGCATATACCGAAAATTGGACGGGGTATAAGATCCGCTCGAAGGCCATGGTCTCCACGTTCCATTGCACAACGCCCTTGTCATTCCCGGCGGTGAATACGGTTACTGGATCGGAACCGTTCTCAACGGCAAATATCGGGTTCTGATGCCCCGATAAGGTACCCGCTTTTTCGATTTGAAGACTGTACATATTTTCATCACTCCTATCGATGCCTGCTCTCCAAATTCTTTGCAATCACCTCAAGTGGTATATTTTTCTCCCGTAACAGCACGAGTAAATGGAACACCAGATCAGAAGCTTCATTCACGAAATCGACTTCCTCCTCGGCGAGGGCTGCAATAACCGTTTCCACGGCCTCCTCACCTACTTTCTGGGCAATTTTGTTCACCCCGCGCTCGCGCAACCTGTTTACATATGAATCGGCCGTAGGAAATTCGTAACGGTTATCGATGATTCGTAGGAGCTCGAAGATGAAATTATGGTTGTATGGGGTATTGAAACAACTCCTGCTCCCCGTATGGCAGGTTGGGCCTTTGGGTTGGGCCTTAATCAAAATCGTGTCTTTATCGCAATCGATATGAGTGCTCACCACCTCCAAGAAATTGCCGCTCTCCTCGCCTTTAGTCCACAGCCTGTTTTTACTTCTGGAAAAGAAGGTAACACGCCCGTCTTGCTGTGTTTTCTGCCACGCTTCTTCATTCATGTAGCCCAACATCAGTACTTCCAGGGTTTGTACATCCTGTATGATAGCGGGAATCAAGCCATCACTCTTTTCGAAGTCTATTTGTTCGTTCATTTGTTTTTCTGCTCTTTGCGTTTCTGCCGTTTGCTCTTCGCCTTTCTGCCAGGGCAACTACCGAACGGCAATCCCGTGCTGCCTCAATTCATCTTTCAGCGCTGGAATCAATATTTCACCGTAATGGAATACCGACGCTGCTAGCGCGGCATCCACGTTTGCTTGCTGGAACACGTCGACAAAATGTTGTTTGTTACCTGCCCCACCAGAAGCAATGAGCGGAATGGACAGTTCATCGTTGATTACTTTTAAAAAACTACAGTCGAACCCATTCTTCGTACCATCGTGGTCCATCGATGTCAACAAAATCTCTCCGGCCCCACGGCGCTCCGCCTCCTTTATCCATGCTTCCGTTTCGATGTCTGTCTTCAGCCTACCGCCATTGAGGTGTACATAGTTTTTCCCATCTACGTTTCGGGTATCCACCGCTACCACGACGAACTGCTTGCCGAACGCCGCCGCTAGTTGGTCGATCAATGCCGGATTCCGAACAGCTGCAGAGTTGATTGATATCTTATCGGCCCCCGCGTGCAGCAACACGTCGGCATCGGCCAGTTCATTGATCCCGCCACCGATAGTAAAGGGAATATTGATTTGCCGTGCTACGGCTTTTACCAATTCTACCGTCGTTTTGCGCCGCTCATGGGTGGCCGTAATATCCAAGAACACCAGTTCGTCTGCTCGCTGGCGCGAATATTGCCAGGCCAACTCGACGGGGTCGCCGGCATCGCGTAAATCAACAAAATTAACCCCTTTAACCGTACGGCCATCTTTGACGTCCAAGCAGGGTATAATACGTTTTGCTAACATGCTACCTAAAAGCGAATAAGCGATTTCAGGTTCCATGCTTTTATTTCCTCGATGGTAATGTGGTTTTCATAAATGGCCTTACCGATCACGCAGGCTTCCACATGGATGGCATCGAGGTCTTTCACGTCGTCCATCGAACTGATGCCCCCCGAGGCGATGAGCTTGATGATGGGCGAGTGGTCCATCAACTTTCTGTAAAGCTCCACTCCTGCACCGCCCAACTTACCGTCTTTATTGATGTCTGTGCATAGGAAACGGAAAAAACCAAGTGACAGGCACCGGTCGATATAATCCAGCAGCTTCACCGGCGAACTTTCCATCCAACCGGAGTATTTGATCACTTCATCCAACACATCAATCGCGATGACCACGTGGTCGGCATATTTATACTTACCACGGTTAAGGTTGCTCAGTTCATCCAGAAACGCCGGGTTAGTGATAGCTTGCGTGCCTACCACCACCCGGTGGATACCCGCGTCAACGAGTTCCTGTACTTTCTCGATACTCCGGACACCACCACCGTATTGTACCTTCATATCCGTCTTACGGACGATATCAAACAGGTACGTTTGATTGGTGAAGTCGCCTTTTGCACCGTTGAGATCAATAATGTGCACGAATTCGGTGCCATTTGATTGGTACCGCTCAATCATTTCTTCGAGACTCACTTCATAGATGGTCGCGTCGTCATAATTGCCCTCGCGCAAGCGGACCACTTTCTTGTCTAAAACATCTATTGCCGGAATGATATACATAATTCTCTTTTGGGGGTTGATTTACTATAATCTTGAAAAATTCAATAACAACCGCTCGCCTGCTTCACCTGACTTCTCAGGGTGGAATTGCACGCCGAAGAAATTCCGATTCTGCAGTGCGGCAGAAAACGTTAGCCCATATTGGGTATAAGCGGCGGTAAAAGTAGCATTATATTCAATAAAATAAGCGTGTACAAAATAAAAATACGCATCTTTTCCCACATTGTCGAATAATGGGCAATCGTTTTCCGGGAACACCCGATTCCAACCCATGTGGGGCACTTTCCCTGGAATGCGGCTTTCGAAATGTAACGTTTTCAACGGCACCACATTCAACAGCGAACTATCGCCTTCTTCAGAGTATTGCGTGAGTAACTGCATGCCCACGCATATACCCAATACGGGTTTGGTAAGCTGACCAACATATTTCGCTAACCCAGAAGCCTCCAGTTTGCGCATAGCAGCACCGGCATGCCCTACGCCGGGAATGATAATCCGGTCGTAGTTATCCAGTTCATCGGCCTGATTGACCATCCCATAGGGGATATCCAACCGGTCTAACGCCGCCTTCAACGAAAAGATGTTACCCGCGCCATAATTGATGATCCCTGTCATAAAACCCCCTTCGTGCTCGGCAATTCCATGTGTTCTGCATCCCGCCGCACCGCTTTTTTTATCGATTTGGCAAATGCTTTGAAAATCGCCTCTATTTTATGGTGTTCGTTTTCACCTTCGGCCTTGATATTCAGGTTACATTTCGCCGCATCCGAAAAGGACTTAAAGAAATGGAAGAACATTTCCGTAGGCATATCCCCTATTTTCTCACGTTTGAACTCGGCATCCCACACCATCCAGCTCCGCCCGCCGAAATCGATGGCTACCTGCGCCAAGCAATCATCCATTGGCAGGGTAAACGCATACCGCTCGATGCCGCGTTTATCACCCAGGGTTTTAGCCATAAGCTCACCCAATGCAATCCCTGTATCTTCGATGGTGTGATGCTCATCGATGTGCAGATCGCCTTTTGCCGTTATGGTCAAATCAATATTGCCGTGCCGGGCGAGCTGGTCGAGCATGTGATCAAAAAAAGGCAACCCCGTAGCAATGGCTGACTTACCCTTGCCATCGAGGTTCAACTTGATGAAAATATCGGTTTCGTTGGTCTTCCGGTGGTGTTCGCCCGTACGTTCGCCCAACTTCAAAAACTCGTAGATTGCTTGCCAGTCGGAGGTTTCCAGCGCCACCACAGACTCATCAATTTGATGTGCCTCAGCGGCACCCAGTGTATCGTCGTTCCGTAGCCAGATGGCCTGTGCGCCAAGGTTCTGTGCCAGTTTGACATCATTTATACGATCGCCGATGACAAATGAATGGGCGAGGTCGTAATTCGCCGTATCAAAATAGGAAGTCAGCAGTGCGGTCCCCGGTTTGCGCGTGGGCGCATTTTCATGCGGAAATGTACGGTCGATGTGTTCGGCGGCAAAAGTTACTCCCTCGCCTGCAAAGGTATCGACAATAAAGCGATGCACGGGCCAGAAGTTCTCCTCAGGGTGTGAATCGGTACCCAAACCGTCTTGGTTTGATACCAGAATCAATTCGAAATCGAGCTCCCGCGCAATACGTGGCAAATATTGCAACGCCCCCGGATAGAATTTCAACTTGGCAAAGGAGTCTATTTGCTCGTCTTCCGGTTCGATGATCAGTGTACCATCCCGGTCTATGAATAATGCTCGTTTAATTGTGTTTGACATTTCTATTTCTTATCGCCAAAATCTTATCGTACGGATGTTCTGCGGTAATAGCCCGCTAAATTCATAAAAATTTACGAGCTCTCGGCAATACCGTCTCAATTTGCAGGTCGGAAGCGCCCCAACGCCGCTAATAGCAACGTGTTTTCCGCTGGTGTACCCACCGTAAGCCGTAAGCAACCCGCACATAGTTCCACCTTAGATCGATCGCGCACAATGATACTTTCGCCGACCAAGTATTCGTACAATGCTCGCGGATCGCTGGTTTTAACCAGTATAAAATTGGCATCGGAAGGATATACGTGCGTTACAAACTCAAACGACCGTAAATTTTTCGAAAGCTTTTCGCGCTCAGCGACGGTGGTTTTTATCCAATCGTTTACCTGATCAACACGGTCCAATGCGGCCAATGCCAGTTCTTGTGTAACTTGGTTAATGTTGTACGGTGGCTTAATCTTATTGAATACTTCGATGATTTCCTCGCTGGCAAAGGCCATGCCCAGCCGCAGTGCGGCCAGCCCCCACGCCTTCGAAAGAGTTTGCAACACCACCAGGTTGCTGTATTCCGTCAATTCCTGGATGAATGTCTTCTGCCGGGAATAATTGATATATGCTTCATCGATGACCACCAGCCCGTTGAAGTTGGCCAAAACTGTTTCAACATCTTCCCGGTGCAACGAATTGCCCGTGGGGTTATTTGGCGAACAAAGAAAGATGATCCGGGTGTTCGCGTCAATCGCCTCAGCAATGCCCTCTAGATTGAGTTGAAAATCAGTAGTAAGATTTACCCGCTTGGTCGCTACATCGTTGATGTTGGCCGACACTTCGTACATACCGTACGTGGGCGGCGTAAGGACGACGTTGTCGATACCCGGACGGCAAAACGCGCGGAAAAGAATATCAATCGCCTCATCGCTCCCGTTGCCCAGAAACATATTGCGGGCCGGCACTCCCTTAATGGTGCTCAGCTTCAATTTCAGTTGATGCTGCAGGGGGTCCGGATAGCGGTTTAAATGGCGATCGAGCGGCGACCCGAACGCGTTTTCGTTTGCGTCCAGCAATACGGATGCTTCGCCTTTAAATTCATCGCGCGCCGAGGAGTATGGCGTCAGTTGCCGTATATTTTCACGTAGTAATCTAGTCAGATCAAATGTCGTTGTCATCTATGAAATTAAATAGGATACCAATTCCCTTCCAATGCTAACAGGGCGGCCGGAAATACCGATCTGCTCTCCTGTAGCAATGGCTTCAAATCTTTATATCTTGCCGAATAATGCCCGATAAGTAGCTTCCTCGCGCCCACTTCGACAGCAATCTCTGCTGCCTGTAATGCGGTGGTGTGATATGTGGCCACCGCCCGATCGAGCATCTCGTGTAGAAATGTCGCTTCATGGTATAGCATGTCGACCTGCTGGATGTACGGGAGGTAACTCGACGTCCTTACGGTATCTGAACAATAGGCGTACCTCCGCGGCGGGTTTGGTGCAATGGTCAAATCTTGCCAACGGTGTATTGTCCCGTCGGGAGCGCTATAATCCTGTCCCCTCTTTATTGATGGCAGTTGGGTGGCGGGTATTCCAATAGCCGCAACTTTATCCCGATCAATTGCCGGGAGGCGCCTTTTTTCATCGAAGCGGAAACCCGTACAGGCTATGCGGTGGCTCAACGGAAACGAACTCACCCGCACGTTCTCATTTTCAAACACTACACTTTCTGTTTTATCCTGTGTAGTGTGTACATACAGCGGATACCGCAGTTCGGTCTGCGAATACAAAAAATGCAGGTCGATGATTTCTTCCAAACCCGGTGGCCCATACACATGCAATTCATCCTTACGCCCAACGAGATGCATGGAAGAAATAAGTCCGATTAAGCCTAGGTAATGGTCACCATGCAAATGGCTGATGAAGATATGTTTAATACGATTGCCCTTAACGCCGTATTTGATCAATTGCACTTGAGTGCCCTCTCCACAATCCACCAAATAAAGTTGTTCGTTAACATTGATGAGCTGTGCAGTAGGATGGCGACCATAGATGGGCGTTGCGGAGCTACTTCCTAATATCAATACATCAAACCTCATCCCTCTTCGGCGGCACCCCGTAGGTCCCGTTCCAGCTCCTTCGAAAATATCATATCTTCGGCTTCGGCCGTATTTGGCGCGACGGTAAAGACACCATCCAGCTTACAAACGGAAATCAAGTTCTTAATCCGCTGGTTTGCACACGCCAATATAAATACACCGCCTGCCGTTTTACACATACGATGTGCCAAAAGTCCTGTACGTAATCCCGATGAGTCAGCATCTTTAACATGCGACAAATCAAGCACAATATTGCTCTGCCCACCAGAATTCCGTAACACAAACTCAGCCTTTATTTTGGGTGCCGAGTCACCATCCAACATCTCCACATGAGGCTGGACAATGACGTATTTTTCGTGTTTGTCAATAGTGAATTTCATTATTTCTTACTATCATCCTTTTAATCAACCAGTTCCTTAAGCGCTGTTTCTGTATTATTCGCTATCCGACCCAACAACTCCCCGCGCTCAGGATAGGTAAACTGCTCACCAGTGATGTGTTCGAAGAGCTCGATATACCTTTCAGAAATCGAAGATACGATTTCATCTGTCATTTCCGGCACCTGCTGGTTTTCTTTTCCTTGAAAACCATTTTCGATTAGCCATTTCCGCACAAATTCTTTCGAAAGCTGTCGTTGTGGCTTGCCTTCCCGTTGCAGTTGTTCAAAACCATCTGCATAAAAATAACGCGATGAGTCCGGAGTATGTATTTCGTCGATTAAGTGTATCGCTCCATCCCGTTTACCGAATTCGTATTTTGTGTCTGCTAAAATCAGACCTCGTGCAGCTGCCAGCGCTGTACCGCGCGCATAAAGTGCCTTGGTATAAGCTTCCATCTGGAGGTAATCGGCGGTAGAGACAATACCTTGTGCAAGGATATCGGCTCGGGAAATATCTTCGTCGTGCCCTTGGGCCGCTTTGGTGGTCGGCGTGATGATTGGTTGAGGTAATTGGTCATTTTCACGGAGCCCATCGGGTAGCCGTTCGCCACAAATCTCACGTTTGCCTGCCTGATATTCACGCCAGGCATGGCCAACCAGATAACCACGAATAACCATCTCCACCTTGAACGGCTGGCATTGGTAACCGATGGTTACACAGGGGTCGGGCACACTGATTACCCAATTGGGTACAATGTCTTCGGTTGCTTTCAAGAACTTAGCCGCAATTTGGTTGAGCACCTGACCTTTATAAGGGATAGCCCGGGGTAATACCACATCAAAAGCCGATATCCGATCGGTGGCGACCATGACCAGGTATTTCTTCCCAATCGTATACACATCGCGGACCTTGCCCCTATAAAAGGCCTGCTGCCCTTCAAAATGGAAATTTGTTTCTTTTACGGTATTTATCATGAGTTGGAAGTTTGATGATTTGAGAATTAGTCGTCACATCGGCAAATCATCGAATCGGTACATCAGCAAATCAAATGTCGCCATAAGCAGCCAGTATCCGCTTGACCAATTTATGTCGTACCACGTCGCCACCGCTGAGATGAATAATATCGATCCCCTCAATGTCCTCCAGAAGCCGTAATGCCGTGGGCAGGCCGGATTGCTGTTTTTTGGGAAGATCAATCTGCGTAACATCACCGGTAACAATGAACTTCGCTGTGGGTCCCATCCGCGTAAGGAACATTTTCATCTGCATGTCGGTCGTATTCTGGGCTTCATCCAATATGACAAAACAATTGTCCAATGTACGGCCCCGCATAAACGCCAGTGGCGCTACCTCAATGGTTCGGTTTTCGAGAAACACTTTTAGCTTTTCGGCGGGAATCATATCGTCCAGCGCGTCGTAGAGTGGCCGAAGATACGGATCTACTTTTTCTTTCAGGTCGCCGGGCAGGAATCCGAGGTTCTCGCCAGCTTCTACAGCCGGTCTGGTGAGGATGATACGCCGCACCTCCTTATTGCGCAAAGCCCGTACAGCCAGTGCCACCGCTGTATAAGTTTTTCCGGTGCCAGCCGGTCCTATCGCGAACAAGATATCGTTTTGGAGAATACTCTCCACCATCCGCCGTTGGTTTGCCGTCCGGGCCTTTACAACGATGCCGTTGGGACCAAAGACAATGGGTTCACTGCCAGCACCCGAAGCTACTTTTTCACCATTTTTCCTATTCACGGCCCCAATCTCTCGGGGAGATCCTAAGATTGACTCCACATCGTTTGAGGTCAAGTTGTTATACCGCTCAATATGGGAAACGACCTTATCGAACTGGGTTTTAAACGATGCGATTTCCTGCTCATCACCCAATACCTTCACTTCATTGCCCCGCGCTACAATCTTTAACTTGGGAAACTGCTTTTTGAACACTTCAAAGTGTTCGTTCTGTGCACCCCACAACATGGCGGGATTTACATACTCTAACGTGATATTTAACTCGTTCAAATTTGTTTGTCAGCTATTTACCTTTATACGCCACTTCAATCCGCTGTTGCCGACATTCGCAGGTCATACAGCATTCAAACATAGATAAATTCCTTTTTATATGCAATATCTACCGCAATACAAAACCTTTAGGAGCAATCTTTCACAAGATGCTATTTGGCGGCAAGCTGCAGCTGGTATAAATGGTGGTACAGGCCTTCTCCTTTTCCCATAAGCGAATCGTGCGTACCTGAAGCAACCACTTTTCCTGCTTCGACAACCACAATTTGGTCAGCTTCACGAATAGTGGACAATCGATGGGCGATGATAATGGAGGTACGGCCCTTCATTAATTCCTCTAGCGCTTGCTGTACCTGACGTTCCGATTCGGAGTCGAGTGACGATGTGGCCTCATCGAGGATAAGAATTGCCGGATCTTTAAGCAAGGCACGCGCTATAGCAACGCGCTGGCGTTGACCACCTGACAATTTCACCCCACGCTCGCCCACCATGGTATCGTATCCTTTGGGGAAATCCATGATAAAATCGTGGGCATTGGCGCGCTGTGCGGCCGTGATAATCTCTTCTGCTTCGGCATCAAGCCTTCCATACGCGATATTCTCGCGGATAGTGCCACCAAACAACAGCACATCTTGTGGTACGATAGCCACCTGGCTACGGATATCCGTAAGGGGATAGTCATCTGCTGCCCGGCCATCGAACAAAATCCGCCCGCTATCGGGTTTATAGAATTGCAGCACCAAGGCTGCAATCGTGGATTTACCCGTCCCACTTGGACCTACAATGGCGAGTTTTTCTCCCGCCTGCACATCAAACGACACACTTTTCAGCACGGTGATTTCGCGGCGTGACGGATAAGCAAACGTAACGTTTTCAAACGCAATGGTACCCTCAATGGGGTTCTCGATGGTCTTTTCAGCTTGTAGCAACCCTGCATCCTCCTGTTGCTCGTCGAGGATTTCGATGACGCGCTCACTAGCACCGATCGCCTTTTGTATGTTGGCGTACAATTCGGGGAAGCTGCCCATTGATCCTGCGACAAATATGGAATAGAGAATGTAGGTAGTGAGGTCGCCCACGGAGATATCACCGGCCGACACCAAGGCCGATCCGTACCAGATTACCGCTACAACGGCACCGAAAAGACAGAAAATAATAAACGACGCAAATATACCGCGATAAGTAGCGCCCTTTACGGCTATTTTAACAACGGCTTGAAGCGACTTCGAATAGCGCGACGCTTCATAAGCTTCGTTGACAAAAGCTTTGACATTGTTGATGCCTTGCAGTGTTTCCTGCACCACCGTGTTCGACTCGGCCAGCTTATCTTGCGCCTGGCGCGATAATTTGCGGATGAACCGGCCGAATACGACGGCGACAACTACCAAAATGGGCAGTATGCTTAGGTTGAGCAGTGTTAGCTTCCCCGACACTACGAATAACAACGATACGCCACCGGTGAGTAGGATAATCTGCCGAATGATTTCGGCAAATGTCGTCGTCATCGTGTCTTGTATTTGCGATAAATCAGCGGATAGCCGGCTATTAAGCTCACCGACCCTCCGATTGGAGAAGAAGTCTAGGGGCAGGGTAATCAGGTTATGATAGGAATCTCTTCGGATATCCGCCAAGGATTTTTCCGCAACCTCTACAAAAAGACGAATCCGGAAAAAAGATACCAACGACTGGACAAATAGGATGACAAAAGAGATGGCCCCAATCGTGCGGATATCAGCAGGTAACCAATAGTAGCTCTGCTTATCCTGCGCAGCATCAATCATCGCCCCTAAAAGTGCGGGAAAGGTTAGTGCCGTGAGGCTGGAAAGAAAAAGGAAAACCATACCGACGATGAATTTACCCCGATAAGGCTTTAAATATGTCAACAGCTTACCTGCCTTTTTAAGCGTTGTTTTTGTTAGCTTCGGTTTGGGCAGGTCCTCCGATGGCGTATTCCCACTATTGAGCCGTTGTCTTGCCATGTACTATAATTAAAAATTATAGGGGCAAAAGTATAGACAATAATATGGACGGGTATCATGTTTTCGTCAATTTTTGGCGACGGATAACCAAGAATACACCAGCACCCATACCGACTAACGCAAAAAGAACCAGCAAGCCCTCATTGCGTTGATTAGATCTTTCGAGCTTATCGATATCAGCGGTTAAGCGTTCCTGTTCGCGCTGTAACTTGCTGATCGTTTTGATGTATCCATTAATGCGTCCATCAAATTCATCCGCCTGTTGGGCTACCTGCTCCTTTTCAAAATCTTTATAGTCTAGCAGCATCTTGGTCTCGCGGAAAATGTTATTATCTGTCAGTACAATCTGCTTCAAGATGTCAATAGACGCCTGCATATCTTTCTTGGTTTTTAGTCCGAAAATCCCTGTACGCTTCTTAAGGCTTTCGTCAAATTGGCCGAAGCGCGCGCTACGCTGTTGCAGCAATTCATTCACTTTTTGGCGCTGGGCTTCGTAACCGGCCGTGTCTGGGGCAGGTGGCTGGGCAGAAACGGCGGCTAGGCCAGGTAGCACCGTACCAAGCAGCCACGTCATGATGACAAGATAAGACAATCGCATGGGAAGTTATAGTCAAAAAACGGACCAAGATTATGGTAGATTACTTCCCAAATTCAAGACGGATAATGTCGCCTTTATTGAGCCCCAGCAGGCCGCTCGCATTCCCTTTATTAATGGCGATCTCCAAATGGTCGCTGATTCCAAACAGACAAAGCTTTTCACCTTCAGGCACATCGTTATAATGCCAACTCATGTGGTCAATGGTTTCATTGCGCCTGAAATATAGGGTGAAGTTGCGGCTGCGCTGTACCTTATTGAACAGCTCTTTGCTGATGTTGCTGATGACATTGCCAAAGGAATCGATAAAAACCACACTGCCCCTCAGGCTATCTTTTTCAACGACAGGCTGTACCAACGTCCGGTCAACCACGTTGTCTACGGGATCGCCGATGTCGGCAAGCTTTCCCCCTTTTGCGAGGATACACGCTGCCTTGGCAAAAATATCGGTGAGCGGAAAATGCAGGTACTTCAAGTCCTGGATAATGTTTAACTCTACGGCTTCCTCAGGTGGACCGTCCAATATCAGTGAGAAAATACCATTATCGGCACCAACGAAATAATGGCCCTTGTATAACAGGGCAAGGTAACGAGTGTCTTGGTTAAATACCGAATCAATTCCGATTAGGTGAACGGTCTCCGTGGGAAAATACGGATAGGCATTTTTCAGCACAAAAGCAGCGTACTGGATGTCGAAAGGCGGAATATCATGCGATATATCGATGAGTTGCACTGCCGGAAACTGGCTGATAACGCTCCCTTTGAGTGCAGCTTGGTAAAAATCCTTATGTCCTAAATCTGTTGTTAAGGTAATGATACCCATACCCGCGTTTCTTGAATCGTTGCAAACTTAGATAAAGTTGCTATTATATCCAATTTATGCAACCGCCGTCATTTGATGCATCGTATCACAGGGGATTTGCAATTGGCCGCTGTAGACAAATCTTATCGCTGCGGTTGGACTCACAAACCAAAAGTATCCTTATCTTTGGCCAGGTTGGCTAGAAGGCAAACCATACTTCATTCAAACGTTTATTTGATGACTTCCACCCAATTAGCAAAAAAAATCTTAGTAACAGGAAGCAACGGCCTGCTTGGTCAAAAACTAACAGATTTGGCACTTGCCGATGATGGTATAGCACTGGTGGCTACCTCCCGTGGTGAGAACCGCCATCCGATCAAAGACGGTTATACCTATATCGACCTTGATATCCTCGAGAGCGACCGGTTACGGGCCGTTATTGCCGAGCATCGCCCGCAGACCATCATCAATACGGCAGCCATGACCAATGTCGATGCTTGCGAGCACGACCCGGATGGGTGCCAGAAGCTGAATATCGATGCGGTAGCAACGCTGATCGCTCTGTGCGAGGAATTCGGCATCCACCTGATCCATCTGTCCACCGATTTCATCTTTGACGGAAAGGATGGCCCTTATGCCGAACACGCCGAGCCCAACCCACTGAGCCGCTACGGCCAAAGCAAGCTCGATGCCGAATACCTTATCCAAGGGTCGCGCTGTAAATGGGCTATCTTACGCACCATATTGGTATATGGTGTGGTTGCCGACATGAGCCGTAGCAACATTGTACTCTGGGCAAAGGGAGCGTTGGAAAAAGGACAACCACTCAAGGTGGTCAACGACCAATGGCGTATGCCCACACTGGCAGAGGACTTGGCGCAGGCTTGTGTCCTCGCCGCAATAGCAGAGGCCGAAGGCGTTTTCCACATTTCAGGTAAAGATATGTTCGCCATCCACGAACTGGTAGCTGCGGTGGCCGACTTCTGGAGGCTCGACAAGTCGCTTATCCAGCAGGTGAGCTCGGCTACCCTGAGCCAGTCGGCACCCCGCCCAGCACGCACGGGTTTCGTACTGGATAAAGCGCACCACGTATTGGGGTATACTCCCCACAGCTTTACCGACGGCCTGGCCATCGTTGACCAGCAACTGGCGCAATTAGCACGCGAATGACACAAACAAAAAAATAATCGCACAGACAAAATTATCTTCGAATGAATGAAAAATTTGCCCGCGAGTCGCATACCATCATGAACGAATTGGTGCTACCCAATGACACCAACACACTCAACAACCTCATGGGTGGACGCTTGCTCCATTGGATGGATATTGCGGCAGCCATTTCCGCCCAAAAGCATTGCAACCGTATTGTCGTTACCGCCTCGGTAGATAACGTATCGTTCAGACATCCCATCAAATTGGGCGACGTGATCAGTATCGAAGCCCAGGTGACCCGAGCTTTTAATACGTCTGTTGAAGTCCGCCTGGTCGTATGGGCTCAGAACATCCCTTCGGGTACGCGGGTAAAATCGAATGAAGCGTTCTACACATTTGTCGCCATCGATCAGCACAACGAAAAAGTGACGGTACCGCGACTGGTCCCAGAGACCGACGAGGAACAAAAGCTTTACAATGAAGCCCTCCAACGGAGGGAACTCCGGTTAGTATTGGGTGGTAAGCTCAAACCGAAAGATGCCAAAGAACTCCAAAACCTGTTTAAAGAGGTCGTGAAAGCCTAAAGCAATGTGCGTTTGCTGTGTACCCTTCGGTAAAGTGCCGTCTTTTGGCGTTTTTACCGAGGTATACAGGGATAGGGCACGGATGAGGGATAAAGGAAGGTGGGCTGGAGCACGGGGTTGGCTTTAGTTACCGCCGCCGCGGGATAATTAGTAGTACAATCCCAGCTACCAGAATCACACCACCAACATAGGGTGGCCAATTGACCTGCTCTTTTTTGTCGGCCGTGATTTCCAACGAGCCGATGTCCACCACTTTTTCTTTTTTCGTAAATGAAAAACCGGTCCACACCAGCATGATCACCCCTACGATGACCAAAATGATTCCAATTGTCTTTGCCATACGATTTATATTTAATCATCCAACAAAGCCAACTGGAAAATGTTTGAACGGGGTCCTATTTTCTTGACAGACGACTTCGTGGGCTACTTTGCCGGTATTACGGTAATCTTTCGGAATTCTACCCCAGTATGGTCTCCTTGCAAATAAATCGGGCCCGGCTCACCTTCGTGGCTGTCAAGGGCACCTCCGGTAATGCCGGGGATTTCCTGATTGCTGATAATGGTTTTTCCGTTGGCGACAACCGTAATCATACGTCCGCGAAGGGTAATTTCGTATTTATTCCATTCATTCGGGCCCAAGGTTGCCATTTCACTAGGCGATAAGAAACCGTATATCCCGCCAAAATACAAGGAACCAGGGTGCCTGTCCTTCGGGGAGTCCTCAATCTGGACCTCATACCGTCCCCGCAAATAAATACCGGAATTAGCCCCCTCTTTATAACGGAATTCGGCAATAAGTTTGAAATCTTCAAACCGCTGCTCGCTAATCAGATTGGCACCGGTTTCTTTGTTGATCAGTATACCGTCTTCAACCACCCATTGGCTGTTTTCTCCCGAAGTCTTCCACCCGGTTAAATCTTGGCCGTTGAAGAGATCGATGGGTTCACCCCATTGCGGTTCGCCCGTCCTGACCAAGTATGGGGCCTTGACTCCCGTAAAATCGAATGTATTCCCCTTGTTGGTGGTAATGGTACCTTTAATACCGTCACCAGCCAATTGCCCCTCAACGGTAAAAAAGCCACTTCCGCCTTCCCACTGTGGCGGGATCTGGAATGAAAATACGCCCTCTTGCAGTGTGATGTGTGAAACCGGGCGGCTACTGCCCGCATCGGCTACGAAGGCACCTACCAATACATCAAAACCAGACAACTTGACTTCCAACCACGAGGGTACTTCTTTGCCGTCCTTATTGACGGTAAGGTCCCAACGCCCAATCAATCCTTCAGCTTCTTCGGGCACAACCTGCGTAGCCGCGTTGTGTATCTCTTCTTCCTGTTTCTGCATGGTGGTTTCATTATTGCATGAAATTATCCCCGCCGTCAACAAACACATTAACGGGCCATATACTGCATATTTCTTCATCATCGATAAGGTTAAAAATTCCAAGGGACTAATCTACAAAATTTCCGGTACCCAACGCGACGATGCGGTCAAATTCCTCGCGCTTGAGCGGCATGACCGACAACCGGCCTTGGCGCACCAGCGCAACATCTGCTAGCTGTGGGTCTGCTTTGATTGTTTCGAGTGTAACCGGCTTTTTCAACGTTTCCACCGGTGCCAAATCCACCACCACCCAGCGTTCGTCCGTTGTAGTGGGATCTTGGTATGCTTCCGTTACCACTTTCGCTATTCCTACCACTTCTTTACCCTCATTACTGTGATAGAACAGCACCAAGTCTCCCTTTTTCATGGCCTGTAAATTATTGCGGGCTTGGTAATTACGAACGCCATCCCAAAATGTCTGCTTATCGGCGAGGAATTGTTGCCAGCTGTATTTGAATGGCTCCGACTTTACTAAAAAGTAGTTCATTCGATTTGTGATTTACGATTTGTGATTTACGATTTTAGATTTATTTACTTACCGGCAAGCAATTTTGTGATTACGACTGTTTTTGGGGGACTTCCATTTTTTCGGCGAAATGATCGCAGTAATCCCTCAGGTCGCCAATCACGGCTTTGGCTATTGGATCGTCTCCCGAAGCACGGATAAAGGTATCACCGAGAGTTTGAAGCGTTTCGTAAAAGAAACGCTTCATTTCATCCAGCGGCATGTCTTTCGTCCATAGGTCGATACGCATCGAATTTTTATAATGGTGATCCCACAGGGCCAGGAACAACGCTTTTGCAGGCAGGGCTTCCTTACTCTCGCCATCCGACGATTCCCACATGATGTCATCCGGCACGTTATTCTCATCCAGCGTTACTGTTAGTTTTATTTCTGCTTTCTTCATATTTACCAAAATTGAACATTGACGGTATCCGTATCATACGCATAGTCACCTACCATAACTTCAACACCCACATGACGAGCCCTACAAACACCACAAAAAGACCTTCGGCAATCCATACCCGCTTCAGGTTCCGGAGCATGAGACGGAAAACTTGGTCTGCCGCAACCAATACCAGCAAAAGTAACAAAAACCACCCAATTGTTCCCATCCCGACCGCGTTGTCCATCACTTGCCATAACAATCCGGCCAAGACCAGTGCGGACACAATATTCAATGGAGTGACCCGCAATCGCTTCATCGCCGCCGTTTACTTTGCGTGAGGTTACCTTTACCACCGCCCTTTCTTTCTCGCTGGCGTTTGTCATTACGCTGATTGCTCGCCTTCTTCTCGTGGAAAGCCCCTTGGAACTCCGGATCCTCTTTTCGTTTCTGGGCATCGATCTCACGCGCGATTGCCTGCCGTTCCTCAAACCCTGTCTTTTCAATAAACACGCCTTCAGGAATAGTAGATACCGGTATTTGCTGACGGATCAATTGCTCGATTTTATGGATATAATATTCCTCCGCCGGATTACAGAAGGTAATAGCATCACCTGTTTGGTTTGCGCGGCCGGTACGGCCGATGCGGTGCACATAATCTTCGATTACAATAGGTACATCAAAATTAATAACGTGGCTCACGTTACTGACATCCAGCCCGCGAGCCGCGACGTCCGTTGCCACCAAAATCCGTACACTCCCCTCTTTAAAGGCATTGATGGAATTTATTCGCGTGTTCTGCCCTTTGTTCGCATGGATTACGCGCACGTTATCCGCGCCGTACTTGCGCTCCAAAAAGTGAAACACATTATCGGCAACCGCTTTTGTTTTACAGAAAACGATCAGGCGGTGCACAGCTTCGTCGTCTTTAAGAAGGTGCTGGAGCAGGTTGATCTTCGTCTTCAGGTTGGGCACATCATAGCGCGTTTGGCTCACCGTCTGTGCAGGTGTGGCCTGCTCGGTAACCTCTACGACGGTAGGAAATGCCAAGAAATCTCCCGCTATTTTATGCACTAAGTCGCTCATGGTTGCCGAAAAAAGCAAATTTTGTCGTTTTCGTGGCACCACTTCCAATATTCGGTGCAGTTTTCCGATGAATCCCATATCCATCATCTTATCTGCTTCATCCATGACGAGCACCTTGAGGGATTTGGTGACGAGGTGGCCGGCGAGATACAGGTCTAGGAACCGCCCCGGTGTAGCCACCACGACATCGGCACCATTTTCCAACTCATTGATCTGGGTTTTCGGGCCGAGTCCACCATAGAGCACTACGGTCCGTAGATCTGTATATTTAGCAAAAAGCTGGATGTGCGCCTCGATTTGCATGGCCAACTCGCGGGTTGGCGAGAGGATAAGCACTCTGGGATCATCCCCTTGTGCATACTTCAACTTCATCAACAGTGGCAGCACGAAAGCCGCGGTCTTGCCGGTACCAGTTTGGGCTACCCCCATCACGTCTTGGCCTGCCAAAATCGGCGGGATTGCCTTTTGTTGAATTGGGGTAGGGTCAGTATAACCCGCCTCCTCAATGGCATTCAGGATCTGCCTGTTGAATTTGAAATCGGCAAAGGTTTTCCGCTCCATTTGGCAAAGATACGAAAAGCGGCTACAATCGCTGCTAAGCCCGCCATCAATTCTCCAACGCCTTTCCCACCTCAATCGGCAAGTCAGATTCCAAGATGGATGCGCCATCAGCAAAAATAGCGCGGTAAGCTTCGGCGCGCTCTTCGTGGGTTGGCAGCTTATCGTAGGTCGGCGCAGCAGAGATCATGCACATCACACCCTGGGCATTGAGAAGCTCGTACATCTCCCGGTTTTCGGGCTTGATATCCGGACCGATATAGGCAATCATCCGGTTGAATGGAATGCCTGCCGTGCGGTAGGCTTCAAATACTTCGGGTGTCTTGATGTGTGCGGAGAGCATCTGATCACCATTCTGGTCCAAGTAGAACCGGGCTTGTTCGGGCGAGTGTACAGTAACCATCACAAACGAATAGGCGTTATGTTTCCGGATGATTTCGGCCGAAAGTTCTATCGGCAAGTCTTTCTGGTCTAGATTCAGGACCGTCTTTCCCCGTGCCCATTCAATTACTTCATCCAACGTGGGTATTCCGTAGGAGGTTACATTCCCGTCGCGATCTTTCAACCGCAGTTGTTGTACTTCGGCCCATGTATAATCGGCCAGCTTGCCTGTTCCGTTGGTCGTCCGGTCGAGGGTTGCATCGTGCATTAGCACGACCACACTGTCTTTGGTTAACCGTGGGTCAATTTCAAAAAAGGCAGGGGTGTGCTGCAAGACAGCCTCCATTCCCTCAATGCTGTTTTCTGCCAGTCCCTGCTCTACGGTACCACGGTGGCCGCTGACAATAGCGGCACCCTCGTGATAAGCAAAAAATCGATGGAGCTCAGCAGGTGTTTTAAAATCCAAATAATGGGAGTTGGCGGGGTTATCCGCGCAAGCACCTGTTGCTAATACAAATAAAGCGGTAACCGATACTGCATAACAAAATTTCATATCATCAATCATTTAATTTTAGCAAAGCGAAGGGTTCATCACCTCCGAAGCGGATTAAGGTTATAGCGGAATTTTCTTGTACGAGGCGCCGGTAATTACGCAACGGCATGCCGAGTTTATAAGCAAGGTACAGACGGTTCACGCCATTGTGGGCAACCACCACGATGGTCTGACCGTCATGGCGGCGCTGCATTTCGGCAAAGAAATCATCAACCCGCTCTACCACCTGCAAGGCCGTATCGCCAGTGCCGCCAGCGGCGGCCGTAGCTGGGTCATTGTTCCAAGCTTCCCAAAGCGTAGGGTCATCAGCGACGAATTCAGCCCTTGTTTTCCCTTCCCATGCACCGAAGTCCAGCTCAATTAGCCGTGTCTCCCGAACAACTGGTAGCCGGTTACCGCATGCAATTTCGGCAGTTCGGTATGCGCGTGCTAAGGGTGAGGCATATACCGCATCGATTTTTATCCCCTGCAGCGCACTGGCCACCCGATGTGCTTGTGCAAGTCCGTTCTCGGTCAGTTCAGCATCGGTACGTCCGCAGTAGCGATTGCCATCTGCATTGTAAGTTGTTTCTCCATGACGGAGTAAGTACACATGCAACATATCAACAATATCCCTTCTTTTTCATTTCGGCCACAAAGCGGCCATAATCTATCTCATACCTATTTACCAGTGTCTGTTCGGGAAAAACCTCCTGTTCGATAGCCGTCATGGCTTGTGTGGCTTCAACCAGCGAGTTGAATCGGGTTTTCGATGCCGCAACGACAGCTGCGCCCACGGCGCCGTTCGCGTCGCGACACTTGTATATGGGACACGCCAATACGTTGGCCCGAATACGGAGCCACGTGTCGCTATTGCTTCCTCCACCCGCCGTATAAACCGCGGCTACACGCTCGCCCGAAAGCTGCTCGATGAGTTCATATGCCATTCGCTCGATAAAAGCCACGCCTTCCATACATGCCGCAAAGCGCTGCGTGGGTGAAATACCTGTGGGTACAAACCCATTGGCCTTGGGCGCAATAAAAGGAAACCGTTCACCGGTCTGTTTAAGCGGCCAAGCCAGCAAGCCCGTCGGAATGAGGCTTGCCGCAGCTTCATTCAACTGTTGTAAGTCCGTGTCGAAGTCGGTTGTCACCCAATCCGCCCCTGTATTGCTCGCTCCCCCGGGCATCCAATACCCATCGGGATGGCGATGGCTATATAACCGCCCCTCCGGATCATTAACCGTTTGCTCGGTTACCCCTTTTATCACCAGGGTGGTTCCAATAGTCGTATTCCATTCACCCGGCCTTACGGCACCTGATGCCACTTGTGATGCACAACCATCGGTCATGCCCACGACGACTTGTGCTTGGGGCATTCCCCACCGCACAGCCAAGGCTTCACACAAACCGCTAACGGGCGTACCGGACGGAACCACCTGCTGTAACCAATTGCGTGGCAACGGTAGCTCGTCCGTGAGGTAACCTGGCCATTGGAGCTGGGTTAAATCATATCCTGACTTCAACGCGTTGGTATAATCCGTTACATCAAATCGACCGCAAAACATACCGGTGATGTAGTCCGAAGCATGTACCCACTTGTGGATTTGGATCACCTTTTCAGGATATGTTTCAACAAACCACACCATCTTCGATAGGCCGCTAGACGCGTTGAATCCGGTGTAACCAGCTGATACGTAGCGTTCGGCTAATGTTTTGACCCGACGCCCCACTTCTGCTGAGCGCGGATCGCTGTACATAATAGCCGGATGTAATGGCCGATTCTCGCGGTCCAGAGGAATAACGGTACCCGAGGTTGAATCCACGCCGATGGCGGCCACGTAACACGTGCCGGCCTTCGCCTGCAACGTCGCATGTAATTCGTCCATCACTTCAAGTGTACTATGCCACCAGTCGTCTGGCCACTGCTCCATCCGCGAATCGGGAGTGAGGGTAAACTTGCGCGACGCCTCTCCCAGTACTTCCCCGGTGTCAGTCACCAGTGACGCACGCACACCTTGCGTTCCAACATCGATACCGACAAAACACTGTTGCATCCCTATTTAATTTGGCTGAACGTGTGCCGCGTGCGCTTCCACTCAGCGTACAATTCCAAAAACCGGTCACGGTTTCGCGGGGTTACCTCATCCAGCACCTCCGTTACGACCCCTTGCTGGCCAGTAGCTTCCGCACAGATGAATGCACCGCCTAACACCGATGACTGCCTATAGGTATTGCAAATCCGTACGTTCTTATTCGTGAGGTTGGCGATGAACTGGCGAAGTTTATTGCTCTGCACACCGCCGCCGCATGCCCAAATGTAATCCCGGTTGTGTGCGGAGACATTATCAAGCACCTTGTAATTCTCATAGATGCTACATGCGATATCCCACAGAATGGCAAACACGAACCCGCCGCGGGTTAGCTGGTGCGATACGGGGGCATTGAAAATAAAACCACCCTTGGTGAGCGGGGTGTCTTCGTTTGCCACTAACGAGCCTAGCGAGGCTACGCATTGTGAATACGACGTTTCATCGAGTTCCTGCTCAATGACTTCATAATCTTCATTGGGATAAAAGATTTCCTTGAGGCGTTGGTAGTTCAGTCCCGTGACGCCGGCATTCGCTTCCAGCATGAAACGATCTGCATCTGTATGCCGCCCGGTCCATGTCCGTTGCCGTTCATCAGTGATATAAGTATCAACGATTTTGATAATCGGTGTCGTCGTGCCGGAAACAATGACCACATCATCCTGCTTCGGTTTGGTGCCATACACCGCCAATTGGGTATCTGCACCGCCAACTACTACCATGGCATCCGCATCGATATTCAATTCGTGCGCCACACCGGCCCGGATATTGCCCAGTACCTCAGCCGATGATTTTAGTGGGGGCAGCATAGCAGTCGGAAGGTCAAAGACGCCACAGAGTTCTTCGGACCAGGCTTTGGCACGCACGTCATACAACAGCGTCTCCGAGGCTTGGGAATGTTCATAGGCCAAAACACCCGAAAACTGGAACTGCACCCAATCACTAATGCTGGTAAACGCTTTGGCACGGCTCCATAGTGCTGGTTTGCGCTCGCGCAAACCGACCAACTTCAGTGCGGAGAACAATGCTGTGGGATATCGACCTGTCAGCGTGTACATCCGGTTCTTATCGTTGATCAGGTATTCCCATTCCCGGCCGCGGTTGTCGTGGTTGGACATGCCTATTAATGGCGTACCCGCCTCATCCAACACGACAACGCCTTCGCGCTGACTGGTCGCGGTTATTGCTATAATCTGAACCGGACCTGCTTCGGCAAGGGCATGTACCGTTAACGCTTTAATCTGCTCCCACAACTGGTTCGGACGGAATGCGATAGCATCTGGATAATCGTCGTCTTTTTGGTAGTGTACATTCTCGCGCCGGAGGGCCAATAGCTCCCCTGTTGTTGAGACAATGGCCGCCCGCACGTTGCCCGTGCCTATGTCGACAATTAAATAGGCCTGTTGTGTCATGTCATTCATATTCCGTTATTAATGGCGTTTGTTCTTTAGTGGCTGCTAGGGATGCCATCGGGAAATCTGAAATCACCCGGTGTACGCCAAGCGCTGAGATTCTTTTGATCTCGTTATAGTCGTTGCAGTTACCGATGATGAGTTCGGTCCTGATCTCCTTGCACGCCGCCACCAATGCGGCATCGATGTAAGCCGCGTTGATGGAGTAAAAATCTGGCGTAAAGCCAAGCCAAGCCAAATTGCTTTCCAGCGATGTTCCGGCCTTCGCAAGGAAGGCCAATTTCACGTCTGGAAATCGCCGGCGGAGTATTTGCAATGTCCGTGGATCAAAAGACTGTACGATTATCCGGTTGCGGATACCTTTTGCATCCACTACCTGCATCATCATGCGCACAAATTCTGCAGGCCCAGGATGGTTAATCCCGTCCGTTTTCGGATTCAGCTTGGTTTCTATAAAGTAGCGCGGCGCTTCCAGGCCATGCGCTGTGGCATACCGCTCGACCGAGTCGACCAACTCGCTCAACAACGGAATATATGCGGGGTACCGTTCTTGTTCGGGGAAATCAGGATTCGGTCTCTTGCCCACGTCATACGATCGGATATCAGCGTAATCCATTTGGTAGAGCACATGCTTCTCCTCCTTCACCATCGAACTCCCATCTGCTTTCTCGGTGATTTTTGGATTCATCACCGCATCATGACTCACAATTACATTTTTATCCCTGCTAATGGCCAGATCAAGCTCCAAGACAGCTCCGTAATGCAGCGCTTTCTCCATTGCTTGGATTGTATTTTCCGGATGCAGACCCCGGAACCCCCGGTGTGCGTAGACTTCCATCGATGGCTGGCCGATTACCATTTGGCCGCATGCTAGGCACAACACCATCGCAAACATCAAGCTCCGTAACAAAGTAATAGTTGTTAATTTCATCTAATTATTTTCATCTATCTAAATTTGTTTATTCATCGCTTTTTTTGTTTCTAAAGGCATTCATGCTGCCATCGGCGGTTTTAATGGTGATGAAGCTATCATGATTTTTCATTTGTGTTTGACTTCAACGGCATTCAAGATGGCTGAAGCCGTTTAGTCATTCCGCTGTGTGATTTTGAAAATCATGATGGTTT
>Ga0182739_1001511_pt1 | contig 24225 bp, 23 predicted proteins | sample eDN5th30CBELigBY_FD_128873 | JGI IMG/M metagenome (GOLD analysis project Ga0182739, IMG submission 128873) | Enriched backyard soil microbial communities from Emeryville, California, USA - eDNA 5th pass 30_C BE-Lig BY (version 2) (version 2) | ecosystem: Environmental > Terrestrial > Soil >... | reverse complement strand
TTGATCGGGCAAGGGATTGCCAACATTGTGACTCCTTTTTTTGGAGGAATACCTGCAACAGGGGCGATTGCACGAACGGCTACAAATATTAAATCCGGAGCCGTTTCACCACTATCAGGGGTAATCCATGGGTTCTTCGTTTTATTCACACTCTTATTACTCGCACCATTCGCGGTACATATCCCACTTGCAAGTTTAGCACCAGTTCTCATGATGGTCGCATGGAATATGAGCGAACGACACCATTTTCTGCACATACTGAAATTGAAATCCGGGGATTCGCTTGTTCTATGCATTACATTTTTATTGACCGTATTTATGAGCTTAACGGTTGCCGTGATGGTCGGACTCATTTTAGCGGTAATCCTATTTGCGAAAAGTATGAGCGATAGCCTGACTGTTTCCAAAGTATTGCCGAATTTGGAAAAAGGGAACGGTAAGTTGCAGTCCCAAATTGTATCGGATCTTCATGATTGTCCACAAATCAGTATTTATACGATCGAAGGTCCTCTATTTTTTGGGGCTGCCGAAAAGTTTGAGCAGACATTGCTGAATACGATACAGGAACGACCGAAAGTGTTCATCCTGCGCATGCGGAAAGTGCCGTATATCGATTCGACAGGGGAAGAATATTTCCGCAATATCCTTCAAACGATTAAGTCATATGGCGGAAAAGTTTTTGTAACGAATGTTCAGCCGGGATTGGAACAAATGCTTAGACGAAGCGGGTTGTATGATTTGATGGAGGGGGAGCATTTTTATAATACGACAAGTGACGCGATTTCAGCGGCATGCCAATATATCGAGTTAAGTAACTGTGTCGGCTGCACCCACTATGCGTTTAAAGAATGCCGATTGCTGTCTAATGGCATTCCACTATCAGAGCAGGAAGTGCAGGCACAAAACAAATTATCCGAAGCAACAATATAACATGTATAAATTATAGAAAAAGAACAAAGAATAAGAGACTGAATGGAAAAGTAATACTTTCTGTTCGGTCTCTTTTTTCATTTTAGCAATGATTAAAAATAGACCCAGATACCTATACTGATTTTAGTTGTCGCAGGAGCACTACTTTTAACGAATGAACACTAGTTTTGTCAGCCAGATAGGATTATTTCTGAACTTGCCGAATTTGCATGCAAGAAGGAGGCGATGTAGGTGAACTTTAATTTAACGATGTATCCAAATGATGTATTGATTGTCCAACTATTTGGCGAACTGGATCATCATGAGACAGAAAAAGTGAGAACACATATATCGAAAGCTATTTTACAAGGAAATGTAAAACTACTCGTTTGGAATTTAGAGCATTTGCATTTTATGGACAGTTCCGGAATTGGGTTAGTGCTTGGCAGAATGCGAGAACTCCGAGCTGTCGATGGACAAACAATTTTGTTAAATCCATCAAAAACGATGCAGAAAATATTCCAGTATTCCGGTTTAGGAAATCTCATACAATTTGCATCTGAACAGCAAGTTATTTCACACAGCGAGGGGGATTGTCAATGGATAACGAAATGACGCTAACTTTTTTGGCGCGCAGTGAAAATGAAGGGTTGGCTCGTATTGCCGTTACAAGCTTTATGGCGCAACTCGATCCGACAATTGAAGAGCTATCGGAATGTAAAACAATCGTATCGGAAGCTGTATCGAATGCCATTATCCATGGTTATGCCGATAATCCGCATGGCATTATTACGGTTTATGCGGTTCGTTACGGCTCGGAAGTAAGTGTGACGATTAAAGATGAAGGTTGCGGAATTGAAGATATTGAACAGGCACGTGAGCCATTATTCACAACGAAACCGGAGCTTGAACGTTCCGGAATGGGCTTTACAATCATGGAAAGTTTTTCGGATTTCCTGCAAGTGGAATCCGTACTAGGAAAAGGCACAGTCGTAACATTCACAAAACAAATTTTGCCAATAGGGACACTCGTGACATAACGAAATAAGGGGATGGGGAACATCGAGCAGTCATCTGAAACGTTATTAACGCAAGCTTATATGCGTGAACTAATCGCAAAATCACAACAAGGCGATCAAGTTGCGAGAAAAACGATGATTGAAGGAAATACTAGACTTGTTTGGTCTATCGTTCAACGCTTTGCATCAAGGGGTGTTGAACTGGAAGATTTGTTTCAAATTGGCTGTATTGGCTTAATGAAATCGGTTGATAAATTCGACTTGTCCTATGATGTAAAATTTTCCACATATGCAGTGCCGATGATTATTGGGGAGATTCAACGTTTTTTAAGAGATGACGGTATGGTAAAGGTAAGTCGTTCTATCCGGGAATTGAATTACAAAATTCGTCATGCGACTGATGATTATTTGAAAACGAATGAAAAACCACCGTCTGTTGCACAGCTTGCTGAAATACTCCAAGTTTCACAAGAAGATATTTTACTCGCAACGGACGCGATGCGTGATCCGGCAAGTTTGCATGATCAGCTTTTTGAAAATGATGGAGATTCCATTACATTAATGGATCAGATGCGCGATGATAAATCTGAGCTTGCATTTGACTATGTTCCATTGAAAGACATGTTGAAAAGACTTGGGAAACGGGAACAATCGATCATATATTTCCGCTATTATCTGGACTTAACCCAAACGGAAATTGCCGACAGACTCGGTATTTCACAAGTACAAGTATCACGATTGGAAAAGAAAATACTAGCCCAATTGAAATCATGGATGGATCAGTCTACATTAAGCAGATAGGTTAAGTGACCGCAATTACTCCATGGTGTTTTTAGACTAAATATGAATAAGCGGTGAAAAAATGACAAATCAGCTTTTTACATCACTGAAAATTGCAGAAGGCTTCTTAAATTCAAAATTTGAACCAGAGAAAAACTTTGATTTATGTATTAAAGAAATTACAATAAAAAACTTACCGACTTTAACGGTATATGTTAGTGGTCTCATCAATGGAGACAGTTTAACGGAAATATTGTCCGATTTACAGAGGGACAATGAGGAAGAAGAAATACTGGATGAAGAAGATTACTTTCACGCCCACTTCAACTTCTTCGGGGTCGATCTACCTAAATCGATAGATGAATTTATGATTGGAGTATTAAGTGGGCGAGTAGGGTTTATTACGAAAAGCGGTTACTGCTATTTGACGGAGTTCCGTAATTATCCGGGACGTAATCCGGAAGAACCGGATAATGAAAAAGTTATCCGTGGCTCGAGAGATGGTTTTGCCGAAAATATTATTTTGAATACTGCGTTGGTTCGTCGTAGGATTCGAAGTGAAAAGCTGCGATTCCATATGCACCACGTAACGACCTATGGCCAGACAGATATCGTACTTTCGTATTTGGATGATCTGGTAAACGAACGTCATTTAGAATGGATCCGTGAACGGCTTCAGCAAATTGATCATGATGGATTAACGATGAGTGACAAATCGTTGGAGGAATGGCTGTTTAAGCAAAAATATCATCCGTTGCCGTTTGTCCGTTATACGGAGCGGCCTGATATTGTAGCCGCCCATATTTTAGAGGGGCATATTGCGATAATGGTCGATACATCGCCTTCTGTCATGCTTGTCCCTGTTACCATGTTCCATTTGCTGCAGCATGCGGAAGAATATCGGCAGGCGCCGCTGGTCGGGACAATGATGCGGTTCCTTCGTTTTGGAGCGGTTACTTTAAGTTTTCTTTTACTTCCTTTCTGGTATTTACTCGTAACACATCCGGAATTGCTCCCCGATAAGTTAGCATTTATCGGGATAAATGAGAAAGGTGAAATCCCCATATTCCTGCAAATATTGATTGCGGATATCGGGATTGAATATTTGCGGATTGCGGCAATTCATACACCGACACCATTATCGACCGCAATGGGATTGATCGCCGGTATCATCATCGGGCAAATTGCGATCGATGTTGGACTATTTTCAAGTGAAATTGTCCTCTATACTGCGATTACCGCAATTTTTACATTTGCGATTCCAAACTACGAATTGAGTATTTCGGTGAAAGTATTCCGTTTGGTTCTATTAGGTGCAACAGCGCTATTTGGAGTTAACGGATTCTTTATTGGAGCGTTCCTGATTTTCACTTATCTATGTTCATTAAAACCGATGAATGTGCCGTATTTATGGCCGCTTGTGCCGTTTTTCCCGAAGGCGTTCGCTCGTGTTGTGATTCGAACACCAATGTCGGAAGATTCGCCAAGACCATTTATCGTGAACGCAAAAAAGAGAAAACGTGTATAATCATGAATTGCATCACTTTGACACCTATGTTAAAGTTCTCATATAATATTTTGTGATTTTTGAGAATATTAACGAGGATTAGCTAAGTCAGGGGAGAATACGATGCATTTATATGGAACACAGCAAATTAATGAACTCGGTCATTTAACAATCGGCGGGGTAGATACAATTGAATTGGCAAACCAATACGGGACACCGTTATTCGTTTATGATACTGCGTTAATTCGTAAACGTTCACGCGGCTTTATCGATACTTTTGAACAATTAGGTGTAAAAGCGCAAGTTGCCTATGCATCCAAGGCATTCGCCTGTGTTGCGGCATATCAGTTAGCTGCGCAGGAAAACCTGTCGCTGGATGTAGTGTCAGGCGGAGAGCTTTTTACAGCGATTAAAGCTGGATTCCCGGCAGACCGCATTCATTTCCATGGCAATAATAAATCGGTTGCCGAACTTGAATTGGCGTTTGAAACAGGAATCGGTTGTATTGTAGTCGATAACTTTTACGAGATTTCGTTAATTAAAGAAATCGCACAGCAGAAAAATAAGCAAATGAAAATTTTATTACGTGTGACACCAGGTGTCGAAGCACATACGCATGATTTTATTACAACAGGTCAAGCGGATTCCAAATTCGGCTTTGACTTAAATAATGGACAAGCTGATGAGGCATTTAAACAAGTAGTAAATGATGAACATATCGAACTATTAGGTTTACATTGCCACATCGGCTCTCAAATTTTTGAAACAGAAGGCTTTAGTTTGGCAGCGGGCAAAGTAATGCAAAAAATGGGTGCATGGAAAGAACAGCACGGTTTTGTTGCACAAGTACTGAATCTGGGCGGTGGCTTCGGAATCCGTTATACAGAAGAGGATAAACCTTTGGAGCCTCATGAGTATGTTGCGGATATGATTCGTACAGTGCAGGATGAAAGAAAAAAACTTAATTTAGCGATGCCTGAAATTTGGATTGAGCCAGGCCGTTCTTTAGTTGGGGATGCAGGTACATCACTGTACACGATCGGTTCTCAGAAAACTGTACCAAATGTACGTGAATATATTGCGGTCGATGGCGGGATGAGCGATAATATACGTCCGGCACTTTATGACGCGAAATATGAAGCGATTATTGCCAATAAAGCAAATGATCCAAAAACAAATACATACACTGTTGCAGGTAAGCTATGTGAATCAGGAGATAAGTTAATTATTGATGCGTCATTACAAAATGCACATACCGGTGATATTTTAGCGATGTTCTGTACAGGGGCATACGGTTATTCAATGGCATCAAACTATAACCGTGTTCCAAGACCGGCAGTAGTATTCGTTGAAAATGGAGAGCACCAATTAGCGATAAAACGAGAAAGCTATGAAGATTTAGTGGTAAATGATCTGCCATTAACATTGACAAAGGGTGAATAATCGTTGAAATTATCAAAGCAAGCTAAATGGGGTTTCGGTCTATTAATTGGAATTGTGATTTGGTCGCTCTTGTTCATTTACATTATTAGTCCGCTAATTTACAAATTTTCAAACTGAACGTTGGAAAATTGTGTTATTGCATTTCGGTCGATCTTTTGATAGGATGTGCAATGGTAGAATTGAGGGAATGTAAAATGTTAGTTCGATATAAAAAAACACTTGAAAAAATTGCAATGGGATTAATTTCGTTAATGCCACAAGAAAAAGACATTAAACGCTTAATGGAAACCATTCAACAATATGAGCAAAAAGAAAATTGGACACTTTTCCTATGGAAAAACGGGGAAGAATATGTTGGGGCGATCGGGATTGCAGAAGAAGATGATGCTGTAGTCGTTCAGCATATTACAGTCATCCCGTCGTATCGCGGTGAAGGTGTCGCATTAGAAATGTTACAGGAGCTGCAGAATATGGGATATGAACATATTCAAGCGAATGAAGTTACAAATGCATTTGTCCAAAAATGTATACCTATATTAAAAGAAGTCGACTAATTTACTGTCGACTTCTTTTTTTTAATTCTCTTGCTTCCAGTATTTCTGACCGGTCCCGCAGCATATGTTTATTGAAAATAAAGTGTGATTCCATTGGAGGAACCGACTTTATTCTTTCTTGTGCCAGTTCTTGCAGCTGCCGGTCTGTAATAGGAAGCGGAAATTGTGAAAATGGTTCGTTTTCCTGTATTTTCCGAAGCTTGTTTTTCATCAGAATTAGCAGTTGTCTCACATCAATATATTCGAAAAATTCACTTTCGTAGTTCAGCTCAAAATTAACAATCGCTTTTTCCAGAATGCGTGCAGCGCCAGTAACGTTTCCCCGCCGCCAATGGTACATACCTGTCGCAAGCTGGACATAGCCTACTAAAGGATGCAGCTTTTCTTTCGGTGCGATTTCCTTCCAATATTCTTCTAAAACTTCATGGCATTCAAAATAGTCATTATTGCCGTTAAAATAAGCGCAATAATCGATAAATAGTGGATGAAACAAAGGATGCATTGTTGTCCCCTTTCCTCTATACTAATTAGATAGGTTCTGCTATATTTTGTTGGATTTTGACGAATAAAGTATCTAGCAAAACGTAAAATTAATCATAGCGTGAATTAGATGCTAATGATAATTTCCGATTAACGATAGGTGGTATTTTATGTCTTACGAAGTGAAACTAGACGCCTTTAGCGGGCCGCTAGATTTATTATTGCATTTAATTCATCGTTTGGAAATTGATATATATGATATTCCAATGGCGGAATTAACAGAACAGTATATTGATCATATCCATGCGATGCAAACATTGGAATTGAATGAAGCAAGCGAATATTTAGTCATGGCCGCAACATTACTGGCGATTAAAAGCCGTATGCTCATTCCGATTAATGAAAATGAAATCGATGCTGAAGAGCTCGAAATCGATGAGGTCGATCCCCGGGAAGAGCTTGTTGCACGGTTAATCGAATATAAAAAGTATAAAGAAGCGGCTGTCCAGCTTCAGGAATTGGAAACAGAACGTGGGCAAGTATTCACGAAAGCGCCGGCAGATTTATCGGAATTTATGCCGGAAGAACAATTGGCGCTTTTTGATCAAAATGTAAATGTTTACGACATGTTAAGTGCATTTCAAAAACTAATGCGTCGTAAACAATTGAAAAAACCATTGTCAACGCGCATCGCAAGACAGGAAATTTCAGTGAAGGAACAAATGCGTTCAGTTGTAAATATTTTAAAAAATGCAGGCGGAAGAGTGATGTTCTCACAATTATTTGAAGCAGAGGATAAGCCAATGCTTGTATTGACGTTTTTAACATTACTGGAATTGATGAAGCGCCAAGTGATTTTTGTCGAACAGCAAAATAACTTCGATGATTTATCCGTATTATTGACAAAGGAGGAAATTGGCGATGAATTCGAACAACTTACTGAGCCGAATTGAGGCACTATTATTCGTAGCAGGTGATGAAGGTATGACCGTTAAACAACTTGCACAATATATAGAAGTAGAACCAATGGATATTGAAGCGGGATTAAGCGAACTGCTGTCTCATTACAATGAGGAGGAAATGCGGGGGATTACATTAAAACAGATTGCCGGTACATATCAGTTAACGACAAAACCGGAAGTGACCGACACACTGAAAAAATTAATCGAAAACCCGACAAATCAAGTATTAACCGCAGCTTCATTAGAGGTTCTGGCAATTATAGCGTATAAGCAGCCGATCACGCGCGCGGAAGTGGAAGATCTGCGAGGGGTGAAAAGCGAACGCCCGATTGCGACACTCGTTTCAAGGGCACTTGTACAGGAAGTTGGCAGGGCGGAAGGAACAGGACGGGCAATCTTATATGGGACGACTAAAGAGTTCCTGAATTATTTTGGTTTAAAAAATATTAAAGAATTGCCGCCGTTACCGGAAGAAGTGGATCAGGAAGATGATCAGCCGACAGATTTATTTTTAACGAAGTTCCAGGAAACATTTAACCAAAATTAAAGGAGTGGCCTGTTGAAAAAGTGGTTTGTTTCTATTGTTGTATTGTTCGTGTTTTTGAGTGGTGCGTCACAAATCCAGGCAGCGTCGTACAATAGCTATGTTGTGATCGATGCGGAAAATGGACGGACGTTAATGGGTGTGAATGAACATGCACGCCTGCCGATCGCCAGCCTGACAAAAATCTGGACGGCCCTGGTTGTTTTGGAAAACAGTGAGCTTACCGATGAAGTTGTCGTTTCAAAGGAAGCCTCGCTTGTGGAAGGTTCATCCATTTATTTAATGGAAAACGAGACGTATACGATTGATTACTTGCTTCATGGTTTAATGATGCAATCGGGAAATGATGCTGCTACTGCGCTTGCGGAACATGTTGGCGGATCTGTAGAAGGCTTTGTTCAGCTTATGAATGAGAAGGCCGAGCTTTATCAGTTGAATGAAACAACCTTTACAAATCCTACAGGGCTGCACAATGAAGCCCATCTGTCCTCTGCCTATGACACGGCGAAAATGCTGCAAATTGCAATGATGAATCCCCAGTTCAGAAAAATTGCTTCTACACAAAACTTTTCGGATGGCAGACAGTGGAGAAATAAGCACCGACTGATGCATGAGAAGATAGGAGCCATCGCTGGGAAAACAGGCTATACAAAAGTTGCAGGTCGAACATTGGCAACATACTTTGAGCGGGAACAAAAATCATTTGTTGTCGTTACTATTAATGAAGGAAATGACTGGAATATCCACCGGAACTTGGCGGATTTCATCGACAACAATTTTGAAAAGCAAACGATTGTGAAAAAAGGTAAATACAATGCGAACGGACTGGCCATCGAATTGGATGAACCGTTCCAAATGCTGCTTCATAAGAAAGAACGACCGAACTTTGAACATATTGTTAAAGTTTCACGACTAAAAGGCTCGGATCGAGGGGTTTGGCTTTTATATGCAGATGAAGCGCTCGTATCCTCAAAGCTTGTAACAGTAAAATAATCTAAAAGTGAATATCTTTCACTACAGGATTGAAGTTAAGTGCCCGGCGGATGTCATGGATTCGAAAAGGAGTTCCAAACAAGGTAGTCAGCTTAAAAACGTCGCTTCATGAGACAACAGCTGACTGACCTACATCCTGTGGACCTCAAAGCCGTATCCGGACGCAATTACGCAAGGCGCAATTGATTAAGTGCTAAAAGTATGACATAATTTTTAATCGTTAAGGATTTATTTTCGCTCGTATTTGTGGATTACAGCAATAATATTTAAAATTAACAGAGCAGTAAACGAAAAGTGCAAAGGCGAATGCTGATGAAGTATGCGTCTTCGCAGTTTATCAATCAATGAGGTGAACTTATGGAAAGATTACAAAAAGTGATTGCCTATGCAGGCGTTGCATCACGACGTAAAGCAGAGCAATTAATCGTAGAAGGTAAAGTAAAGGTAAATGGAGTCGTAGTGAAAGAGCTTGGTACAAAAGTATCCAACTCGGATACGATTGAAGTAGAAGGCGTAAAACTGGAAAAAGAAGATAAAGTCTATTTCCTATTATATAAACCACGTGCCTATATTTCGGCAGTTACGGATGATAAAGGTCGGAAAACAGTAACGGATATTTTTAAAAAGCATGTACATCAGCGTATTTTCCCTGTAGGGCGTTTAGATTATGATACGACTGGTTTATTGCTATTAACAAATGACGGTGAGTTTTCGAACTTGATGACACATCCGAAATTCAAAATCGACAAAACATATATTGCGCGTGTAAAAGGAATTCCGACTAAACAAGGTTTAATGAAACTTCAAAGCGGCATTAAGCTGGAAGACGGAAAAACGGCTCCGGCAAAAGTAAGTATGACAAGTTTTGATGAGAAAGCTGGGAAAGCTATTTGTGAGATTACCATTCATGAAGGGCGAAACCGCCAAGTCCGCCGTATGTTTGAAGCAATCGGTACACCTGTTGTGAAATTAAAGCGCGAGCGCTTTGCATTTTTAGATTTAACAGGACTTAGCCCGGGCGAATACCGTCAGCTGACAAAACATGAAGTAAAACTATTACGTGTATTAGCTGAAACAGGAAAAATTGATTATAACAATTAACAGTTTAAGAGATTCATCAATCATTCTTAAAGAAAAGAATTTAAATTTTGTAATAATTTGCTATAATAGGCAACAGTAGTTGCTGAAGTGGAAGGGGGTTTTTTATTTGGAAAAAAAGAGACAACGTTCTGTGACTCGAGGCATCATTTTAACCATTTTAGCAATCGCAATCGGCTATACAGTTTACGCTGCCGTAACGAAAGATAAAATTAATATTGTACAAGCCGGGGCACAGGCGCCTGATTTTGAAGTAATAGATTTGCATGGAGAAAAGCATAGATTGAAAGATTACGAGGGAAAGGGTGTTGTCCTGAATTTCTGGGGTACATGGTGTGAGCCATGTGAACGTGAATTCCCTGCAATGACTCGTCAGTATGCGGAATTTAAGCACCAGGATGTTCAGATTATTGCCGTTAACTTTGCCCAGTCTGAATTCGAAGTCAAAAAATATGTGGCAAATATGGGGATGACGTTCCCGGTTGCAATTGATAAAACGAAGAGTGTTTTCACTGCCTATAATATTGGACCCCTGCCTACATCAATTTTCATTAAACCCGACGGTACAATAAACCGTATTATTACTGGAGAAATGACCGAAGGAGAAATTGTGCAATATATGGAGTCAATAAAGCCGGAATAGGAGTTTTTACGCAATGAATAAACTACTTTGTGAATGCGGGCATGAAAATCCTGAAGGTACAACGCTCTGCCAAAAATGCGGTTCTCCATTATCCGCAGAGGAAAAAAGCAAAAAAATTGCAGACATGCGGTACGAAGGGTCAGCCATACGTTCAAAAACTTATAATAAGTCAATTATCGACAAGATTTGGAATTTTTTCTCGAGTGTAAAAGTCGGAATTACGCTCATTATTATCAATTTAATAGCAGCATCAATTGGTACAATACTGCCTCAGGAGTTCTACATAAGCGTAGCGACAGACGCGGAGAAGGAAAAGTACTATTCAGATGTTTATGGATGGTTCGGTGAAATATACTACGCGTTAGGTTTATCGGATCTTTATTCGTCCTTATGGTTCCAATTACTTGTATTAATGTTAGGCGTGTCCATTATTATTGCAAGTATTGATAGAGGTATCCCATTACATAAATCATTAAAAAATCAACGGGTTAAACGACATACAAACTTTATGAAGCGTCAGCGAATTATTGGTGAGGGAAAACCAACGGAAACGCGTGAACAAACGCTTCAGCTCGTTGAACAGTCTTTAAAAAATTTAAAATACAATGTGCGTCGCGAAGATAGTTCCATTTTAGCGGAACGCGGGCGTTTTTCCCGCTATGGTGCCTACATTAACCATGTCGGATTGATCGTTTTTCTAATCGGGGTCATGCTCCATTTAGTGCCTGGCATGTACGTGGATGAATCGATGTGGCTTCGCGAAGGCGAGACACGTGCCGTACCGGGTATGGACGGGTATTTCCTGAAGAATGACAAATTTATTCTGGAAACTTATGACAATGTTCCCCAAGGCGAGCAGATCAAACAAGGGGTCAATGTAGTCGCGAAGAATTTCCAGACGGACGTGACATTGTACAAACAAAAAGAAAACAGTGTCCCGGGACAGGCGGAAAACCTGGAAGAAGTAAAGCAATACGGAATTCAGGTAAACCATCCGCTAAAGCATGAGGGCTATGCATTTTATCAGATGGATTTCCGGTTGAATGAAATTAAAACAATGGTATTTGATTTAACGAACAAGGAAACAGAACAATCGCTTGGTCAAATAAGCATTGATCTAACAAACCCGCAGGAAATGTACACGCTTGACAATGGCGCACAAGTCCAATTAATGGGTTATTATCCGGACTTTTCAGGATTTAAAGAAGGGGTACCGCAAACTGCGACCCAGACACCGAATAATCCGGCATTTATTTTTAAAATGATTACCCCTGAAACACCGGAAGGAGAGACAAGCTTTGTTGCAATCCAGCAAACACTGGAGCCTGAAGGTGACAATATTTATAAAATGAAGTTTTCGAATGTGGAAACACGCCATATGTCGGGTTTAACGATCCGTTATGATCGGACAATCCCTATTTTAATTGTTGGGGGCATCATCTTTATGATCGGTGTGGCAATCGGATCCTATTGGAACCATCGCCGTATATGGGTGGAACAGCTGGCAGATGGAACAATACGCTTGGCAGCACATACGAATAAAAACTGGTTTAGTATGAAAAAGGATTTAGATGCATTAACGAAGCATGCTCATTTACCGCAATACGTTGATCAACAGGAAATAGAAAACAATGAACATGTTGAAACAGAAAAGGATGGTAAAACCTTATGAGTTTAATCGATTTAAGCGGTTATTTACTGTACGCTGCATTCATTTCTTACTTGGTTGGTACATTTTTATTTGCAGGCGCAATTAAAGTGAAAAATGATACGGCAGCAGCACGGGCAGATAAATACGGTAAAATTGCTCTTGTTGTTACAATTATCGGGTTTGTTGCACAGTTAGGTTATTTCATTACACGCTGGATGTATACAGGACATGCACCGGTTAGTAATATGTTCGAATTTACAACGGCATTCGGTATGTTCATCGTATTATCGTTTATCGTCATTTACATTACGTATAAAGTTGCGGCATTAGGTGTTGTTGCATTGCCAATTGCGTTATTGATCATTGCCTATGCCTCAATGTTCCCGACAGAGGTAAGTCCTTTAGTACCTTCGCTGCAAAGTCATTGGCTGACAATCCATGTTACAACTGCAGCATTAGGTCAATCGATTTTTGGAATCAGTGCGGTAGCCGGACTTATTTACTTACTGAGAAATGTGAATATGAACGAACGCTCAAAAGAAAGTTTCTGGCTGGAAACAGTCATGTTCTGCTGTGTATTGGTTGTAGGGTTCGTTGTGGCAACGGTTACATTCAATGCGATGGATTATGAAGCAAAGTATGAATATGTTGATACATTGGATCAAGTGAGTACTTCAACGTATTTGATGCCGGCTGTATTCGGTATGAATGAATATGTGGAACTGTCTGAAGACCGTATGACACCATTGTTTGAGCTGCCTGCATTGATCGATGCACGGAAACTAACAACTGTTTTCTGGTCTGTACTATTTGGTACTATCATTTATCTACTTATTCGACTGATTACAAGAAGAAAGATAGCGACAATGTTCCAGCCATTAGTTAAACGGGTCAACTCGACACTGATGGACGAAATTGCCTACCGCTCGATCTTGATTGCTTTTCCGATATTTACATTAGGCGCGCTGATTTTTGCGATGATCTGGGCACAGGAGGCATGGGGCCGATTTTGGGGCTGGGATCCGAAAGAAGTATGGGCTCTTATTACATGGCTGTTTTATGCAGCATTTTTACACCTTCGCCTGTCAAAAGGCTGGGAAGGCAGGAAGAGTGCCTGGCTTACGGTAATTGGTTTCCTAATTATTTTATTCAATTTAGTCGTGGTTAACCTCGTAATCGCAGGATTACACTCTTATGCATAATGCGACAAAAAATTAGCTTTTTACTTCAATTTTGATAGTTTCCAATTCTATGCAAAATAATTAATAAACTGTCATAAAGTTAGAAAAGTTCAATCAGAATGATTGGGCTTTTCTTTTCAATCGTTCACTAAAAAGGTACAATAGAGAAGAGAAATAGAGTTTTTGAAAGGGGCAACACCTGTGTCTGAAAATATTTCTGTATTGATTGTGGATGACGAGGATCGAATTCGTCGTTTGTTAAAAATGTATTTAGAGCGTGAGGGCTATACAGTAGAAGAAGCGGAAAATGGAGAACAAGCACTTTCGATGGCACTTGAAAAAGATTATCATTGTATTTTGTTGGATATAATGATGCCTGAAAAAGATGGTTTGGAAGTTTGTGCTGAACTGCGCGAAAAGAAAACAACGCCTATTATATTGTTGACGGCAAAAGGTGAAGAAGCAAACCGTGTACAAGGATTTGAGCTTGGTGCGGATGATTATATTGTGAAACCATTTAGTCCGCGAGAAGTCGTATTGCGTGTAAAAGCAATCTTACGACGTTCAGCAGTATTTTCACCTGTTACAAATGCTTCATCTTCTAAAGATTTAGTTGTGTTCCCGCATTTAACAATTGATCATGATGCGCATCGTGTAACAGCAGATGGAACGGAAGTAAATTTAACACCGAAAGAATACGAATTATTATACTTTTTGGCGAAGTCACCCGATAAAGTATTCGACCGTGAGCAACTATTAAAAGAAGTTTGGCATTATGATTTCTTTGGTGACCTGCGCACAGTGGATACACATGTTAAACGCCTGCGTGAAAAACTGAACCGTGTTTCTGAAAATGCAGCAAAAATGATTGTGACGGTTTGGGGAGTCGGCTATAAGTTTGAGGTCGTAAATGATTAGAATAGCAACAAGTATTGTCGGGAAGCTATGGGTAACCATTTTGCTTCTCGTTTCATTTGTCCTGTTTATTTTCACAATTTTCATGTTGGAGTTTCTTGAAAACTATCATAACGAGCAGTCCGAGGCTTCTTTAAGACAAACAGCCGCAGCTATAGCGAGTATTATCGATGAAGAAGAAATCGATGATAAGCAGTTTGCGATCATTTCGGAGCTATTGACGGAAACGACAAACGTACTTATCGCCAAAAATGCTGATGAAATATTGTATGCAAGACAAGAAGGCATCAATAAAGAAGAAATTCAGCAAAAAGTCATTAGCAGTGAAGCATTTGAAGAAGTGTATGCTTCATCAGAGCCGATCGTAAAGGAACTGACGCTGCCCTCAAACCGGGAAGAAGAGAGCAGTACCGACTATATTGTGCTGGGTTTCCCGCTGAAAAGTGTGGAGGATCTTCATGGGGCAGTCTTTATTTATAAAAATCCAGATGCTTTACACCAGACGAGCAATGAAACAACAAAAATTGTTGTTTTAGCAGCGGCTATTGCGTTTATATTGACGACAATTTTTGCGTTTTTCCTTTCTTCTAAAATAACGCTTCCATTGCGTAAAATGAGAGAGCATGCATTTGAATTGGCAAAGGGCCGCTTCGATTCTAAAATTGAAACAAAGCAAAATGATGAAATTGGCCAGCTTGCTGTTGCGTTCAATCAGATGGGCCGTCAATTGAAGCATCATCTGGAAGTAATCAATCAGGAAAAGGAACAGTTATCAAGCATTTTAACATCGATGACCGATTCTGTTATTACATTTAACCGTGATAAGACAATTTTAGTGAGCAATCCTCCAGCAGAGCGACTCTTGCAAAAATGGTTCGTCGAAAATGGATTGGATAGCTCGAAGCCCATTCCGGATGAACTTTATCAAATGCTAGATCATGTGTTGAATTTCGAGGATCAGCTGGACGAAGAGTTTGAAATGGGCAAATCTTATTACAGCATAACGATCAGTCCTCTTTACAGCAGAGATTCCATTCGTGGTGCTGTCGCTGTTATACGTGATAAAACAGAAGAAACGAAATTGGAAAAACTGAAATCAGATTTTATCGCCAATGTTTCACATGAGCTCCGGACACCAATTGCAATGCTCCAAGGCTATTCTGAGGCAATTATTGATGGAGTTGTGACAACAGAAGAAGAACGGACTGATATGATCAGGGTCATATACGATGAATCACAGCGTATGAGTCGCCTCGTAACAGATTTACTTGACCTGGCGCGGATGGAATCAGGGCATATGAGCTTGTATAAGGAAGACGTTCCATTAGTGGCGGTTATTGAACGCATGACCCATAAGTTTGACCAGACAGCGAAAGAAAAACATGTGCAGCTGCATATTGAAACGAACTTTTCGGACGAAACGCTTATTTCGATTGATGAGGACCGTATCGAGCAAGTGTTAACGAACTTGATCGACAATGCGATTCGCCATACACCTGCAGATGGATCCGTAACCGTTTCGATAGAAAATGAGCAAAACTACGCTAAAATTCAAATCAAGGATACGGGGCAGGGCATTCCGCAAGATGATTTACCGTATGTATTCGAACGATTCTATAAAGCGGATAAAGCACGTACGCGTTCAAAAGGCGGAACAGGCTTAGGTTTGGCCATTACAAAAAATATTGTGGAAGCGCATAACGGCAGAATTTCGGTTGATAGCGTGGAACAGCAAGGAACAACCTTTACATTTTACTTGCCATTATCTTGATAAAAATAGGGTAATGGAATTATGTTAGTCTTAAAAAGTTTATCATTTTGAATTGTTCAAAGTGATAAACTTTTCTTTTTAACTGACTAGATTGTTTGGAAGCGGATGATTAATTGTAACTTTTTTGATTCGAAAACGACAAATTACGTGAATGGAGGTGGGATGGGTGCAGCAATCCATTTTCCATCGATTATACGATACGTATCATCAGGATGTTTTTAATTTCTTATTTTACTTAGTAAAAAACCGTACCGCAGCTGAGGATCTTGCCCATGAAGTATACGTTCGTGTATTGAAATCATACGAACGTTTCGAAGGGAAAAGCTCGGAAAAGACTTGGCTGTTTTCTATAGCAAAAAATGTGGCGATCGACTATTTCAGAAAAAAGCAAGTTCGTGATAAGCATGCATTTACAGCGTTTGATTGGGAGACAGAGCAACTTGTAAGCCCAGTCCCTTCACCTGAACAATTTACCGAATTAAATGATCAGCTCCATCAATTACTGGTAGCGTTGGAGGAATGTTCAGGTGATCAGAAAATGGTTATTATCATGCGGTTCATTCAGGAACTTTCAATTCAGGAAACAGCGGAAATATTAGGGTGGACGACCGGAAAGGTTAAAACGACACAGCACCGTGCTTTAAAGAATTTGCGGCTGTTATTGGAAGCGCAAGAAGGAAGGGAGGCGAATCCATTATGAAAAAGGAGCATTGGGATGAAAAAGAGATTGAGCTTTTTCTGAAAAAAGCACCGAAAGTAACCGATCATCGTTCAAAAGATGAGGTATTCAATCGTTTAATGGATGAAGGAGCATTTAATGAAGATCCGCCTCAACTGCAGCCAAACAATCAAAAAGGTATTCGATGGGCACCATTGTTCGTTTCCATTGCATCCATATTTATTATTGTTTTGATCAGTGCGCAATTTATAGGTAATAATGAGTCGGTCTCTATGCAAAATGAAACATTCGATCTTGCCGATCCGGAAACCGAAGAGAATATGACAATGAGCGCAAAAGAAGATGCATCTACCCAAACTGAACGCTCAATGATTAATAGTTTCTCAACGGAAGTACAGCCAGAGCGGACTTTAGTTTATGAAAACGAGCTGGAGGGCAACACATTATTTACAATTGGTCTTGCAGGGGACGATGCAGAAAGTGTACCTGTGAGCATATTGATTCCAAATGAAGTTGTTGCTGAAAAAACAGGTACTGAAAATCCAACGATGCTGCAACTTTATAATGCATTCAGTCCTCTGCTTGATGAACAGTCAATGGGCTTTAATGAATACCATCCGTATAAAGGGGAATTGCGTGAGGAAGGGGATAAGCTTGTCCATATGTTGCCGGAAGATCACCAATATGATGCGGGAACAGCGTCCTTATCGAATTATCTAGGGTCCCTTATTGATACTTTCAGCGATGCATATACGGAAGTGGAAATAGAAAATACGGCCGGAACACCAATTTACTTTGACCATATTGGTGATGTTAATGAGCCGTTTTTATTAAATGACGAGAATGCTCAATATAATTATTTTATGTATCAGATGCGGAATGGCGCGGTATATTTAAGTCCGAATTTCCGAATGAGCTTTACAGATGTGCAAGAAGCAATCAAAAATATGACGGTGGAAGCAAATGATATATACAGAACGGTCATCTTGCCTGGTGTTTATTTAAAAGTTGAAGAAGCAGATGCAATCGTTACGATCACATTCGAAGAACCTTTAAACCTGGAGAATTATGAACCTGCTCAAGCAATGCGAATGATTGAAGGATTAATCATGACAGCGGCAAGTTTTGATAAACAGGTAAAGTTTGAAAATATCGTACAGGAACAATGGGGCGGTTTTGACTTCTCAAAACCAGTAGAGAAGCCGGTTGCGGCAAACCGTATCCATTATGAATTTCAATAATTCAAATAATTTTACTAGGAATTGTAAGCAATGGGCTTTACAATTCCTTTTTTTTATATATAATAATAGTTATAGCAAGGTAATTGCTACATAATTTCATATTGATTCATCTTCGGGGCAGGGTGTAACTCCCGACCGGCGGTAATAAAAGTTGTAACCTCTGACCATTTACTTGGAGGAAGTTATGTCAAACTTTTCGAGCCCGCGAGCCACTTTTTGTGTGCAGGATTTGGTGCAATTCCAAAGCCGACAGTATAGTCTGGATGGGAGAAGGTGAAGGTACGGTCGTCATTTTTTGAAAATGCCGTGCTTTGCAGTATTTATTTCTAATTCCTTATTTGTTAACGGAATATTTTTCGTATACCAAAAAACAGGAATCGCTGCAGATGCACAGATGGACCCTTTATTTAAGTGTGCCTATTTCTCCCTTATGCTCTAGTTTAGCATAAGGGTTTTTTCATGAAATGATTTGATACGTCCTTTCTTCTTGCGAGATGGAATCAGCAAAGAGGAGAGATTTTTATGCAAAAAAGAAGTTTAAAGTTACGTTCATTCGTAACGATTGCAATGTTGAGTGGGGTTTCATTTGTATTAATGCTGTTAAACTTCCCACTACCATGGTTCCCGGTGTTTTTACAAATTGATTTCAGTGATGTGCCAGCATTGATTGCGGCAATTACGATGGGACCTGTTGCAGGTATCCTAGTTGAACTGGTTAAAAATGTGCTGGACTGGATTTACACAGGGGCTCCTGAAGGGATTCCGGTAGGTCATATGGCTAACTTCGCTACAGGTGTATTATTCATTTTACCAGCTTACTTTATTTATAAAAAATTCCCTTCTGCTAAAGGGTTAATGACAGGTTTAGTAGTATCAACGGTTGTCATGTCACTTGGAATGGCGGCATTAAACTATGTGGCGTTCTTGCCGCTGTACACGTACTTACTAGGCTTCGAATATAATACGTACGAAACGATTGTGTTAGGTATTTTACCGTTTAATATTGTTAAAGGGATTATGATGTTTGTAGTGGTGACGATGCTTTACCGTACGATGCGTGTATGGATTGAAAATCAGCGCAAACAATATTTAGCTTAAATTGTATAAGAAATTATGGAGTGATGTCGAAAAGTGTTAACTTTATGACATCGCTCTTTTTATATTTACTATTACTATTGTCATTCTGTTATAGTACTGATATGATATGGTACATTGTTAAGAAAATTTGGACGTTTCATTAAAACAACATGAAATGACATCTTAGGAGAGAATATGATGGACAAAAAAATACCATTTTCAACCTATGCAGTGATCGGAACGATGCTGTTTGGGATGTTTTTTGGAGCAGGGAATTTAATATTTCCGATTCAAATGGGGCAATTGGCAGGGACAAACTATTGGCTTGCGCTAATCGGCTTTTTAGTTACGGCAATTGGTTTGCCGTTTTTAGGGATTTTGGCAATCGGATTGTCGGGAAGTAATGGCTTGCGTGATTTGGCAAGTAAAGTACATCCGATGTTCGGCTTGTTATTTGCATTGGCTTTATACTTAACGATTGGACCGTTTTTTGCAATTCCGCGTACAGCAACAGTACCGTTTGTAGTTGGATTTGAACCGTTTATCGATCCTTCACAGGCGACATTGTGGCTTGCAGTATTCAGCTTTATATTCTTTGCGATTGTGTTTTACTTTTCGTTAAATCCGGCGAAAATAATGGACATTATAGGGAAGTACTTAACGCCGGCATTTTTAATCTTTTTATTTGTATTAATCGGAATTAGTCTGTTTTCACCGATGGGTAAATTCGTGGAACCTGCCGGAGCCTATATTAACGAGGCGTTTATGACTGGTTTCAAAGAAGGTTATAACACAATGGATGCGCTTGCTTCACTTGCGTTCGGTATTGTTGTTATCAATGCGATAAAGCGCACTGGAATTACAGATAAGAAAGAAATTGCGAAAGCGACTTGGAAATCAGGTATTTTTGCAATGGCGTTAATGATGCTGATTTACGGTCTGATTGCTTATATGGGGGCATCAAGTGTAACGGCAATAGGTACATTTGAAAACGGCGGGCAAATTTTTGCTGCGGTTGCCGATCACTACTTCGGCTCATACGGCGCAATTTTGTTGGCGATTATTATTGTCCTTGCCTGTTTAAAAACGAGTATTGGCCTCATCACTTCCTGTAGTGAATTTTTCCATGAAGTGTTTCCGAAAGTCAGCTACAAAACATTTGTAGTGTTGCTATGTGTTGTATCGTTTATCATTGCGAACTTTGGGTTAACGAATATTATTACATATGCAATTCCTGTATTGATGTTCCTTTATCCACTGGCGATAGTGTTGATCATATTGGCGCTTGCAGGACCACTATTCCATTATAAAAAGCCTGTATTTGCGGGAGCCATTTTACTCGTATTCTTTATTAGTATAATTGATGGATACAATGCGCTGATCGGAAGTGTGCCGGCATTTGAAGTGGGCATGCTGTCTTCTATTTCTGCATTTTACGCGGATTACTTACCGCTTTATTCTATTGGTTTAGGATGGATTGTTCCGGCGGTAGTAGGAGCGGTTATCGGTCTATGTATTCCGGATCGCAGTGAAGAAGGAACTACAAATTAAAAAAATGGTTGTGTAAAAGGAAAAATTTCCTTTCACACAACCATTTTTCTGTTTTAGTGGATATTCTGCTTTTTAAAGCTTCCACCTTTAACTTCAACCACTTCATATACTGTCACAAAGGCATTCGGATCGATTTCTCGAATAATACCTTTAATTTTGCTTTCTTCCATCCGGTTAATAACACATGTAATTTCCTGAAACTCCTGATGGGAATAAGCACCGTAAACTGTGCTGAATGTTGCGCTTCGACCTAGACGGTCCCGAATTGTTTCGACCATAGTAAGTGGCTCTTTAGTAATAATTTTATAAGTTTTGGAACCGCTAAGTCCTTCCTCAACAATGATAATAACTTTAGATGCGATATAATAAGCGATCGCTGATAACATAGCTCCTTTGAAGCCGAATACAAACGATACGATGATGAATACGAAAAAGTTTAAAAATAGTATAAGATCACTTGTACCGAAAGGCAATTTTCTCGATAACAATACTGCAAGCATGTCTATTCCATCAAGAGCACCACCATTACGAAGCGCTAACCCCATACCGATACCTAGAATGATCCCCCCAACAACTGTAATAAGCAATGCATCCCCGGTAATGATTGTTGGTACATGGTGCATAAGTGAAGTACCGATTGCTAATGATGCAATTCCGATAACCGAATTGATCGCAAAGGTTTTTCCGATTTGTTTATAGCCTAAATAAATAAATGGGATATTCAGTAACGCGATCAGTAGGCCTAATGATACTGGTGTTAGCTCAGAAATAACGATACTAATCCCCGTAATTCCGCCATCCGATACGTTATTTGGTATTAATACTGCTTCTAATCCGTAAGCGGCGATGATACCGCCGATAATAACGAATATTTTTTGTCCGATTGACTTTGCGATGTTTTGCTTCGCCATAAAAAATTCCCCCTCAACTTGCATGGTAACAATTATACATGAATTTTGCCTCGTTGACTTTTCAGCGAGTAAATTAACCGATTTTTTTGCGAAAAAAAGTTAAATAAGAAATGGAATAATTTTTTGGTAATGAAATTAATGAAATTTTACGTCATTTCATTATAAATTATGTCCAGAAAGTTGACATGGATTAAAAAACCAATAAAGGAAATGTTCGAATAATGCGATTAAATCGTTCTAAAAATCATATGTTAGTTTTTATAACATTAGATTGACAATGGATGTTACATTGGTTTAAAGTAAATGGTAAGAAGAGGGAGGCGAGATGATGAGTCGAGAGTTTCGAAGAGCGATGCCGTTACTGCCGATTAGCATGGTGATGCAGTTAACAGAATTAACGGCTAGACAAATTCGTTATTATGAAGAACATGAATTAATCGTCCCTGCCAGATCAGAAGGGAATCGTAGGATGTTTTCTCTTGATGATATTGATGCATTACTGGAAATAAGAGAGCTACTCGACCAGGGCATTAATATGGCGGGTGTCAAAAAGGTATTTGCAATGAGGTCAAAAGAGTATGTAAAGAAACCTGACGTAGTACGCGTAACAGATACAGAATTGCGTACGATTTTACGAGAAGAAATGCTGCAAGCACAGCGCATGCAAAAGACATCACTACGTCAAGGCGATTTATCGCGTTTCTTTCAATATAAAACTGAGTAGGACCAATTAAAAAGGAGAGTGTTGAAGTATGGCAAATGTAACGGTGAATGGAACAAGCAAAGCGACGAAAGAAAGCATTAAAAAGATTGTGGCAGATAAAAATGTAAAGTTTATTCGTCTGCAATTTACTGATATTTTAGGAACAATCAAAAACGTGGAAATTCCGGTAAGTCAATTAGATAAAGCGCTGGATAACAAAATGATGTTTGACGGTTCTTCAATTGAAGGTTTCGTACGTATTGAAGAATCTGACATGTATTTGCGTCCGGATTTAGATACTTTCATGATTTTCCCATGGACTGCGGAAAAAGGAAAAGTTGCACGTTTAATTTGTGACATCGCACGTCCGGACGGCTCTCCTTTTGAAGGGGATCCTCGCTCAAACTTAAAAAGAATGTTAAAAGAAATGGAAGACTTAGGTTTTACTAGCTTTAACTTAGGGCCTGAGCCAGAATTCTTCTTATTTAAATTAGATGAAAAAGGCAATCCGACATTGGAATTAAATGATGATGGTGGCTACTTCGACTTGGCACCAACTGATTTAGGGGAAAACTGCCGCCGCGATATCGTATTGGAACTTGAGGAAATGGGCTTTGAAATTGAAGCATCACACCATGAAGTAGCTCCAGGTCAACACGAAATCGACTTCAAATATGCCAACGCGGTGGAAGCGTGCGATAATATTCAAACGTTCAAGTTAGTAGTAAAAACAATTGCGCGTAAACATGGCTTACATGCAACATTTATGCCAAAACCATTATTCGGTGTGAACGGTTCAGGAATGCACTTCAACTTATCTTTATTCCAAGGAAGCAAAAATGCATTCTGGGATGAAGGGGAAGACTTACAGTTATCAAAAACAGCGAAACATTTCTTAGCAGGTGTATTAAAACACGTTCAAGGATTTACAGCGGTGACAAATCCGACTGTTAACTCATACAAACGTTTAGTACCTGGCTATGAAGCACCTTGTTATGTAGCATGGTCACCAAAGAACCGTTCACCATTAGTACGTATTCCGGAATCTCGCGGTCTATCGACTCGTATTGAATTACGTTCAGTTGACCCGTCTGCAAACCCGTACTTAGCGATGGCTGTTATTTTGGCTGCAGGATTGGATGGCGTGAAAAATGAAATCGAGCCACCAGCACCGGTTGACCGTAACATTTATGTGATGAATGCTGAAGAGCGTGCAGCTTATGGTATTGCAAGTTTACCAGGTTCATTGGATGCAGCATTAGCTACTTTAGCGAAAGATGAAGTAATCATCGATGCGTTAGGCGAACATATTTATGCAAACTTCAAAGAAGCAAAAGAAGTGGAGTTCGATATGTTCCGCACATCTGTGCATCAGTGGGAACGCGACCAATATATGAAGATGTACTAAGAGGAAAGCGTTGGGGCTATTGGCTCCAACGTGTTTTTCTGTATAAGCTTATGTTCTTATTTCATCCGAATGTTGTAGAGTTTTTTCCTTCCTTTCCTTTTAAAATGAAAGAAGGAGGGGATGTATTTGAAAGAGTGGACTGAAACATTACATGTAGCGCAATTTCGTATCGCACGGCCGACCGATCAAATAGAACAGATAGAAC
>Ga0182739_1001510_pt1 | contig 24228 bp, 13 predicted proteins | sample eDN5th30CBELigBY_FD_128873 | JGI IMG/M metagenome (GOLD analysis project Ga0182739, IMG submission 128873) | Enriched backyard soil microbial communities from Emeryville, California, USA - eDNA 5th pass 30_C BE-Lig BY (version 2) (version 2) | ecosystem: Environmental > Terrestrial > Soil >... | reverse complement strand
CCTCGGTGACGGCGATCGTGACGGTGGCCAGGTTCGACGTCAGGAGGCCGTCGCTGACCTGATAGGTGAAGGAGTCGGTTCCGACGAATCCGTTGGCCGGCGTGTAAGTGAAGGAGCCGTTGGCGTTGAACGTGAGAGTGCCATGCTGGACGTTGGTGACGAGCGAGGCGGTCTTGTTGTCGCTCTCGGCGTCGGTGTCGTTGGCCAGAACGACGCCTGGGTTGGGATAGCCGCCATTGGCTGTGAGCACCTTGCCGTGGGCGATCGTGTAGCTGTCGTTAACCGCCACCGGCGCCGCCTCGGTGACGACGATGGAGACCGTCGTCGGTGGGCTAGAGACGGTGGCGTTGCTGGCCTTGTAAGTAAAGGTGTCGGTGCCGACGAAATGGGCGTTGGGCGTATACGAGAAGGTCCCGTTGGCGTTGAACGAGAGGGTCCCATTCTGGACGGTCTGGACCAGGGAGGCCGTGATGGGCTTGCCCTCGGGGTCGACATCATTGACGAGGACACCGGGGATCCCGTAGTTGGCGGTCGTGGACGTCGCCGAGAGTGTACGGTCGTGGGCGATCGCGTAGGAGTCGGGCTGGGCGATCGGGGGTCGGTCCAGCACCGTGATTCCGAGCGAGCCCGAGGCTGAGGCGCTGTCGCCGATGACGGTCACGGAGAGGGTGTCCGAGCCCGATTCGGCGTAGACATGATTACCCGCCACGAGGCCACCACCCGGGACTGGCTGGATCACTCCCGCCGACGAAGTCCCATCGCCCCAGTTGATGACGGCCGAGTAGTCGGCCAGCGAGCCGGTGTCAAACGAGAACGACGCCAAGGACACGAGGCCCGTCGCCTGCGCCTGGGTGGCGGACGGGGGAGGCAACATCGTCAGGTCGATCGCCATGAGCTGCCGCCGCTCCAGGTCGTGGAACGAGGGCAGGTAAGTACGTTCCCGGCGGCGCCGGCGAGAAGGATGTCGCCTGTGAACCATCTTCGGAGGGCCTCAGGGTGTCGGAGTCACGGCGGTGTTGGTCTCATCGGCGAGGCAGTCCCTGGCGAATCGAAGTTCAACCAGGGGAGGACGATTCAGTGTCCTCAAGAGCGCGACCAGGTTCCCGCAATGCATCGCGGAATGAGCCAGAGCGCACAAATAGACTTGAAGGCATGACTGAAATGTAGTAATGCCGTGGCACACATTTCATCTTGTGGGGGGGAGGTAGAATTTACAAAAGAGTCTTGGGGGATTGCAAACCTAATCTGGCGGAGCCCGCGAGAATTTGGCGTTCGGGTTGGTCGTAATGATATTAAATGACGATGCTCACAGGACTTGCATTCGTGTTTCGTTCGCTGGGCGAGTTCGTTATTTGTCGAATGCCGCGTCGGCAACGCTCGAGATCACGCGGTCATCGCCCAGAATTGGCTGGGCCGAACAGGTCGTCGACATGCTCTTGCGTCGTGCTCTGGCCAGGAATCGGAACAGGCGGTTGGTTCGGGTCCATGGGCGTGCCCGAGATGGATGTCGGCCCGCCGGGGTTGATGAGTCTTGCCCGAGTCCAAAGCGAACGGTAGCCTCAGATCGCGTTGACGTGCATCTTCCGCTGGTTGTGCCCCACGTTGGAGGGCGGGGGCCGGCCGGCGCGTTGGGGAGGAGACGGCGATGGCGGAGTCGGACCGTGAGCTCGACCAATGGCGGGAACTCTATGGAGAGTTCAAGGTCAAGAGCGATAAGGATGATGTGACGCCTCCACCGGTCGAAGCTCTCGACCGCTTCGAGGCGGAGACTGGTATCAGGCTCCCCGCCGGCTATCGGGGCTATATCCGAGTGTTCGGCCCGGGCTGCCTCCTGGTCGGTGGTGGGAAACACATCACCGAAATGTTCATTGAATCGCCATATTGCCCCGAATCGTCAATGGACCTCAGGAGAGCGGCCAAGCGACTTCAGAGCCTCAAGGACGATCCGCCGAGAGGCATGGACGAGCAGACCCAGCGTATCATCGTCTTTGCCACGAATGGCCTTGGGGATGAGTTCGGCTGGGACCCGCAGGACGTCACCGATCCCCTCGCACCCGAGTTTGGCGTTTACGCCTGGTATCGTGGAGATAACGTTGTAAAAATCAGCAACACCTTCAAAGGGTTCATGAAATTCGTCCTCAACCTCGAGGCTCGTTTTGATCACAAATACAAGGATGATTACAGGATCGACGCCGACGAGTCAGATTTTGGAATCATGGACAAGAAGCTGAAGAAGGTCTTTCAGCGGACCACGTCGTCGGAGTGAGCGGCCGAGCCCTGGCCTTCTGAAAGATCAATGTTTCCCTAAAGGTCCGTGCCCAATAGCTTGCGGCGTTTCCGTTCACCTCGCGGAATGGAGAGGGTGCGATGCCCAGTGGCCAGGACGAGAGTCCGAAGAAGGTTGCCGCTGTCGTTGAATCCTGGAGGCGGATTGAGACGTGGCTGGAGACCCACCTCCCGGCCTGCAAGCTCACGCTCAAGCCAGGCCTGTCGAAGACGAACTTGGCGAAGTTCGAGAAGGCCATCGGGGCCGCTCTTCCCGAAGACGTTCGACGGTCGTGGTTGATCCACGACGGACAGCGTCTCCTGCCAGACGACGAGCTCGACGCATTGAACGAAGCGCACTTCGAGGAGGATGAAGACTCGGATTATGAGTATCCGAACTTCATTGGTTTGATCTTTGGTCACGGCCTGTTGAATTTCCTGACGCGTGACTGCCCGATGACCGGAAAGTCGGCCCTCGGAGAGTGGCAGGGCTGGGCCAAGATGGCGGACGAGGGCTATGACGCCAGTCTGAACCAATGGCAGACTTCCTCTCCGGAGGGGAGCATCAAGCTTTGCTATGCCAACCGTGGCTGGATCCCCTTGGTGGCGCTCACCGATGTCGACTATATCGGCGTGGACCTCGACCCGGGACCGAGTGGCGTCATCGGCCAGGTGATCAACTTCGGGCGGGATGAGGAGAAGAAGTATGTACTGGCCACGAGTTGGGCCCAGTTCCTCTCCGATGTCGCCGACGAGTGGAAAGCGGGTAACTTTGCGATCGATCTTCGGGAGGAGTTCGAGGAGTTTCGTATGATTCGCCCGCGTCTCGGTCGGCTCCGCGCAAACGTGAAGGAGTGGTCGGCAGCCAAGATCGCGGGCCATCTGATCCAATAAGCCGCTTTGGCTCTCTGGGACGCCGCTGCAATCGATGCCGCTGGGCAGAATGTTCGCGCGGCGCAATTGGTCAGGGTTATGCGATTCACCCTCCCGTCTCACGTTGTTCCCCTGGGTCAGCCTCCGTCGGGACGTCCAGGGGCCGTCTTCGGATCCCGGTGGGCGGGCCGGCCGATGGACCCGAAACCCTGGAAAGGGCCTGGCGATGTTGATCGCCCCTCACGTCAAGGCTCGCATTCTTTTTGTTCTTCAGGTTGCCAGGTGCCGAGAGTAGGAACTCGTGCCCGAGGCGCCCGGGGCCGAACCGCTTGACGAAGGCTCGATAGCTCCGAGGGAGGATGAAGTCAAAGGTTAGCTCGAAGGTGTTGACATCCTTCTGGGAGGGGCGTCGCACCGGGGACCTATCTTGCCCGAGTTCCACCGAGGCGGCGAATGCTTGCCACATGTCCTCGGCCATTGCGCCTCCCACTGGCTTGCACGGACGATGAGGGGCAGAGGTTCGTTCAGTATAGCGGCCCTGGCCCAGCGGGGCGCGGTCTCTGAGGGGGCATTACGGGCCGGGCTGGAGCGCTCGCACTGGTGGTAAGCTGGCGTAAGTCCGTCTGAATTGGAATTTCGGGCGCGTTGAGTTGGCTTGTGAGTCTGGCGGAGGACATCATGGCGAGCGTTCTCCCTCGATAACTCCAGGCGCCTGATCGTTGAGGTCGATGGAACATGGACTCGGTCATCGAATCTTGCCCAGGCTGCGGTCGTCGGCTCCGGATACCGATCCTCCGCGGCGCACTCAATCTCACGTGCCCAACATGTCGGCAGACCTGGGAGTGGTCGCCACCTGGGGTCATCACCCACTTCGACCCCGATCCGGTGCGCCTGGCTCCCCTGAAGGCATGCATGGCGGCGATGGACGGCGAATCCTCGGCTTTCGAGTGGCCAGGCTACTTGCTTTCGAGCAAGACAATTGTGTATGGCAGCGGTCGCATCGCTCGCGACGGTGATGCCGTCCGCCACGAAGTCGCTGCCGCGGAACTCGCGCTCTGCGTCCGCCTTGCCCACGAGGCCCGAGCCCTGCTGGACGGTAAGGTAAACGGGGGTTTGGGAACCGAGGGGCACCTGCCATTCGATGCTTTCTGGCTTGCTGCGAATCGTGACGAAGTGCCACCGGCACGCATCGACGAGAACCTGATTCGCGCGTGCTTCGGCGGAACGATCTATCCCTCGGCGACGATTGACATCCAACCTCTGACTGAGGAGGCGGGGTGGTGGTCCGAGGTGCTCATGTGCGCCGAGGAGACGGCTGAGGTCGAGGCCATGCTCCACACCGACGATGAGGACGACGAGGATCCTGCCCCTTATTTCGAGGCGTTCCGTTCCGTTTGGCGGGAGATGCTTCGATGGTTCAAAGAGAATCCGGAGTTCGTGGACGTGGCGTACGTAGCCATCGGCAACTACAATCGCTTTCGTGATCACTTCTGTGCTATGGCAGAGGCTGGCCGCAAGTCACCCGACGGATTCGACGGCATCCCGAGCGCATACCCTCGGCTCTTCTTGGGACTCACCCGTGGCGGTAGCCTGGCAGGAATCATAACCCACGTCGTTCAGACCTGAGCGACCGCCGGAACCTGACGTTGGCATTTGCCGTCGTCCTGGTATGGGACTACTTGATGTTAGGCACAGTTTGATTTGGGCCTCAGATAAACGGGGACTTTTCGTTGAGAACCCATATGCATCAACTGAATTGACGAAATCGGGAAGCTCCTGTCTTCTCACGGGTTAGGTACGACACCGTGATGAAGAACAGGAGCCTCCCGATGAACGGAAGTTACCCGCTCGCCTCCCGGATGCAAGAGCTCTTTGTCCGCGACGCGGAGGAGATCGCGTGGCAGACCGGATTCCGGAGACGCGCCTCCAAGCTCAGCGTCTCGCAATTCGCCCAAGCGATCGTCATGGGATTCCTCAGCGACCCCGACATCGTCGAGGATGCTGGGGCGGGATCATGCGTTCGGCCCTTCTCACGTCGTGAATCGATCAGTCATCTCGGTTTGCGCTCGCTAGTCCGGGCTCCAGAGCATTCTGGGAATTGGGCGCCTGTTCGATCACTTGCAACTCGCCGACGTGGAAGGGGAAGTTGCCGCCCGTGTCGTTCACCAAGGTCGGCGATGCGGGTTTCGAGCCACTTGAGGAGGTCGGATTGCCGGCCGGTGACGTTGTGTGACCAATGCTGGGGACGGCAACCACTAGCGACGTCTCGAAGTAGCCACCAACCCCCTCGGTCGACTCTCGCGAGGGGCCACTTCCCGAGGGAGAGGGGCCCGGCAGGCTTCCCACGAGCTTGCGGAATCCCTCGTCGAAACTGTTGGTGCAGCCCAATTTCGCCACGGGATCCCGCCAACGCACCTCCAGTTTCCCGCTGGCGGGTGCCTCGAGCGGCTCGAGCTCCTCGCGGATGGCGAGGGGTAGCCGGATCCTCGGTGTGCCAGACTCCATCGCCTTCTTGACGGCGACCGTGTCGTATCCGGGAGGGAGCTTGAATGGGGCCAAAGCACGCTGCGGCAAATCGAGGAACATGTATGCGTCTTTGCCAATCGCATAGTAGGCGAGAATCGGCAGCCTTTCCGCGGGCTTGCGATAGACTTGCCCATGGGTCGACTCCCAGACGATCTCAATCAACTCCTTCGAGTTCGCGGGCCCCAGTTCCAGTTGTGCCTGGATCGCTGTGTCGTAGTATCGGCGAAGGTATCGCAGTGTTTCACCCTTGCGGCTTCGGGCCATACGGCAGAGGCCCAGCAAGGTTTGCGAGTCGCTGTAGCGGGTGAGATCCTGGGAATCCCGGCGCGAAACCAGGAATCCCGAGGCGAAGAGCAGGTATTCGAGCTCGTCGCGCGGGAGGTACTTGGTGAGAGACCGTTCGCTGTAACGCTTCTCGATCAGATCCCGGAGTTCATTGGTCTTGGCCTCCTTGAACCCCTCCTCCTCCGCCGGACTGGGGAGCCGTTTCGCGTCGCTCGAGTCCCGGACTTCCGGCGGCGTGCGGTCGCCTGATGGCTTCTGGTGCTCGGGGATGTCGGCCTTCACTTCGGCGAGTACGGATTCGACCAGCTTCTTGAGGAGGTCGTCCGCCTCGAGCACCGTGGTTCGCGGCAGTTTGGTGCTGGCGGCGGACTCGGATTGCTTATCTTGCTTGGACGCGGCCATCGCAACGAACTTGTCGGCCTCCCTGAGGTAGTGTTCGGCCCAGGCCAGATCCTTCCTGGCTCGCCTGGATGACTCTGAGGCCGGTTCACCCGGGGTCGCCGACTCGCCGCGTGGGGAGGAAGGTCGGAATTTCTCGGCGGCGCTCATGCAGAGCGCCAGGGCCCATTTGCGGTAGAGCTTGGCCTCGTAAGCGAGCCTGCGTTCGAGCGGCATCGCCACGCAGGCACGCATGGCCCTCCGGTATTCGTCGGCGGCCTCCTCGAAGTCCGAGGGATCCCCGAACAAATGGCAGTCGCCGAGGCGCTCCATGGAATTTACCCAACGCTCCCGCACCTGGCCTCTGACGTCAGAGAAGTGTGATTCCTCTTCAGACTGGGTCCTCAGGCGTTCGGACAAGCTAGAGATCTGCGTCAGCAACTCCCGGTAAATCTTGACGGCCGAGGCCGAATCTCCCGCGAACCGCGAGGCCATCGCTTGACCATGGATATTGTGGAACAGGGCGAGTCTCGCCTCGATGTCCGACTTGTCCTTGAGGATCATGTTTGCCGCCGCGAACTCGTTCCAGGCCTCGTCCACCTGGAAACGCTGCATCCGCATCCAGCCGATCTTGCTGTGGAGCGTGGCCGAGAGGGGGTGGATGCCCGCTGGGTCAACCTCGCGGCAAACCACGAGAGCCTCCTGGAGCACCTTGTCGGCGACGCCCCACTTGTCCTGTGCGAGTTGGGCATCGGCGAGACTTGTGAGCCCGTAGATTCGGAAGGGAGCCGGGCCTTTTAACGCCAGGGAGTCGAGGGCCCGACTGAAGTCGGCGACGGCTTGCTCGTAGTCCTTCTCGAACCTCAGGGCGAAGAATCCCCGGTCGGTCAAGCAGAGGGCGCGGAGGGCTTCCTTGGGTTGGGTAACGAAGCTCATCTGCCCTTTCGCGTCCGGACCCTTGAGTTCCTCGTCGTACTTCTCCAGGGCTTCGTCGTACGCCAGCCGGATCCCGCGTCGGATGTCCTCCTCGGAGGGAGCATTCCCCGCCCCGTACTTCTTGCGGCCCAGCCCCTGGCGAAGTACGGCCCGGTAGTGCAGGTCGACGGCGTCGAGATTGACGTTGTCGATCGTCCTGGGGCTTCCGTCCTCCTGCTCGAGCATGTTCAGGCACCTGCGCAAGGCCTCGTCCCGCGATTCGGCAAGGTTCTTGCGGTCGAGGAAGTGGCCGAGCATATCCAAACGCAGTTTGATCAGCGGCTGGTCGTCTACAGCCATGCGCTGCATGGTCCGGTGGGCCGCATCGAGCAGTTTCAAACGGCCGATCGACTCGAGTTCGTTGGACCGGCTCTGAGGTGCGTCCTTCAGGATCTGGTATCTCAGCCCTGGCATGAACCAGGGGACTTCCTCGAACCACCAGTTGCCGAACGAGCCGGGGACCATCGCCTGGAGGCACATTCGAATCTGCTGCGCACTCACCTCGTCCTGCGGGAAGTTGTCCCTGGGGAAGAACGAGTATTCGCCCAGGGATTCCGCGTCCAGCCAACCGAACTGCGGCGACTGCCGGCCGGGCACCGACCTGCCGAATTCGCTCTTCATCGCGTGGAACAGGTGGCTCGCGTCGAACTGCTTACGGAAGCTCGAATAATGAGGCAAGTTCTTCATCGCTTCGAGCAGCACGGTTGTGAATGGGGAGTGCTCGCCGACGCCGTCGGAGGCCTTGTCGTTGCTCGCCGTGAGCGCCTGGAACGCCTTGGCCCGAGGGCCCGGCTCCGCGCTCCGGAACGCGTCCAGGGTGCCGGCCTCACGTTCGATCGGGGCCCGCAGTGGTGAGTACGCTCCGTGGACTCCTCCCGAGTAGCAGGAATCGAGGATCAGGAGTTTCTGGCCGGCGGGACATCCTTTGTCGAGCTTCGAGACGATGTCCGACCGGAGGTCGATCAGCTTCGACGAGTTCGGCGGGATATTCCCCTCCTCGTCGTACTCCACGTCCGCGGGGACGAGGTAGGAGACCTCCCCACCGTTTGCCAGGTCGTGGCGAAGCCCGTGTCCGGCGAAGAACAATACGATGGAGTCTTCCGGCCGCACCCCGTCGCCGCCCGACTTCTCGCCCTTCGTGCGGCACAGGAGGCCCTCGGCGGTCATCTTCATGATGTTTTCACGCGTGGCCTCACGACCCTTGAGGAGCTTGACCCGATCGGGCTCGAATCCGTAGTTCTCCTGGAGCATTTCGAAGACGGCCTGGGCGTCCGCCTCGGCGTGGGCCAGTTTGGTGAGGCGTTTCGGATTAGGCTTGGCCGTCGCCGGTGGGTCGTAATTAATCCCGATAATGAGCGCCCAACGGTTCCCGGCGTTCGACGCCGGGGCGCTGATCACGTCGCCCCCGCGACTGGGGGCGGTCGCGTTTGTGGCTTGGGGCTGCTCCGTCGATGGGGCAGGGCGGGTTCCGTCGTCACCCCTCGCGTCGGCCGAAACGAGAAGCGTCAGCGGGACGCCGAGCAGGAGGATTGCGCGTAGGAGCGAGTCGATTAACCAGTTGCGGACCATGTTCACCTCCGAGGGGGGATACTGAGGTATGTCAACGCAACGGCCTGATGACTATCGATGACATCGCCGCCCTGACACGTCGGGGTTCGGCATTGGGAAAGTCAGGAGGAGCTGGGGAAGGACGCGGTCCCAACTGAGCGGTGCATCCGCCAGGTGGTAAGGCACTCGGCCGAGCCACCCGTTTCGCACGAGGCAAGACCGAAGTCGGTGGCGCGGCCGGCTCCGCCGTGGCTCCGAACTCGCGGAAGGCCCCACCTGAAGGCAACCCATTCACAGAACGTATCCTAGCATCGCGATCGCTAATTCTCAAGGAACTCCGACCTGACTCACTTCATTAAACGGCAAATGCCAGTCAATGTCGGGCCCTGGCGTGGGATCCGGCTGTGACGACTTTGCTCGAGAGATCAAGGGGCGACGACGGCTTCGACGTGGGAGAAGGCCAGGCCTGCCAGGAATCCCGCGCGATCCTTCAAGGCGCGATGAAGCTCGACGAGCCTCGACTCGACTCCGCCCGGGAGGTCGGGCTCGGGGATGCCCAGGCCCCTGGAGACCTCCCCTCGGTCGGTGCGGACTTCTGTTGCCAGAGGCGGTGTGCCGCCGCTTCCCGGGACGCCCTCGGCTCGGACCCCGTCCCGATCCATCCGGAGAACCGTCCCCTCGGGCAAGGCCGGCCAGGGGCGGCTGTCGCCCAGCAGTTCTTCCACTTCGCCGAGGGCCAGGAGGGAGCCATCGCGTCCGGCGCAGATCAGCAGGAATTCGGTCCCGGGCGGGCCCACCAGTGGGATGACGCGGCCTCGCGCCGGGAACGTCGCGACGTCCTGTATTTCGCCGGCTTCCCACTCGAGGTCCAGCTCCGAGAGTCGGCCCTCGCTGTCACGCCAGTAAGCGGTCGGCCTCAGGCCGCGAGGCAGCGCGCAGCGGATCCGCAACAGGTCGCCCGTGCGCAGGGGAATCACCTGGTTCAGGTCCTCGTAGGAGACGCCTCCGCGCTTGACCTGGAGCAAGTCTCGCGGTGGCAGTGGGTCCGCCACCGCCGCGACGTGTCCAGAGTGCGAGAGGAGCCAGGCCAGGGTTACGGCCAGGAGCGTGAGGGAGGCGGCCACGGCGGCCTGCCAGGTTCGCCTCGGGCTCCGAGCCAGCCGCTCCAGCACGCCGGCCAACTCCCCCGCCGAGGCAAAACGTTCTGATGGATCGGTGGCCATTGCCTTCAGGCAGACCCGCTCTATCGACTGTGGGGCGCCCGCGGCCCGCAATGACGACCTGTCGAGGTCGTTCCGCCGGGCCCGATCCCAGACCTCGGATGCACTCGTGCCGTCGAAGGGGGCTTTGCCGGTCAGCAAGTAGTAGAGAATCCCGCCGAGCGCGAAGATATCGGAGCACGCGCCGACCCGTTCGGTCTCCCCGCACGCCTGCTCTGGGGCCATGAACGAGAGCGTCCCGCCGCTCGTCTCATCCGGCGACTCCGCCCAGGCGTGTCGCAGTCGAGCCAGGCCGAAGTCGATCAGCCGGAGCTGTCCCGACTCCTCGACCAGTACGTTCTTGGGCTTGAGGTCTTGATGGACCACCCCGCGCCGGTGCAGCATGTCCACGACCCGCGCCAGCTCGCCGACCATGGCCGCCGCCTTCCGCGGTGGCAGCCGTTGTTGTGCGGCGTACTGCTGAAGGTTACAGCCTGAGATGTACTCCATGACGAGGAAGGGACGGCCTTCGTGGAAGTCGAGGTCCAGGATCCGCACGAGGCTGCGATGCTCGAGCGTGGCGAGGAGCTGGCCCTCGGCGATCACGAGGTCGCGGGCACCCCTGTCGAGGTCGACCGAGCGTCGGGCCAGCTTCAGCACCAGCTCCTTGCCTAGCCCCGTATGGACGACCCGGTAGACCTGCCCCTGGCCCCCCTCGTCAAGGAGGGCGACGACGGTGTACTTGCCGATCTTCGTCGGCAGACTCGCGGGGCCGGCAGATCGCTTCTTCGTCGGATCGGCGAACTCTCGCGTCGTCAGCTCAACTCCCCCTCGGTGCGGATCCGTGTGGCGGTCCATCGTCTCGAACTCGCGGAAGAGTTCGTCGATCATCTTGACCCGATCGGGGAACCGCGCATGGTATTCCGCGGGCATCGGCCGCTCGCCGACGCCTTGACGCAACTCCAGTTCGAGGCCCAGGAGTTCGCGGAAGAATTCATCGCATGCCGGAGCATCCCCCTCGTTCAGGTGGTCCTCGATCCGGGCCCGGCGTCCTGAACGCCACGTCGCCTCGTAGAGGTCGCACTTTGCGATGATCTTCTCGAACTGCTCGGGTGACAGACCTTCGGCGAGGGTCGATCTCATGGCACAGCCCGCTCCCACCTCAGGCGGATGACCTTGAGCTTGTTTACGACGGTGCGCTGGGCGCAGCCGAGACGGTCGGCGATCTGTGCGTTGGTGTATCCCTCCAGCTTCCGGATCGCGACTTGCCTGAGCGTATCGTCGCCGAGTGCGGCCAGCATCAGGCGGCATTGCTCAGCGATCATCGCAGCGAACTCGGGAGTGGGTGCGTCGCTAGCGAGGTGCTCGAGGCTCCGCTGCGGTCCGTCCTCGGCCTCTCCGCACAGGTCGGACTCGAGCACGACGCGGTTGCCCCCGCGCTTGGCCGCTTGCTGGCGATTGAGCTGGTTTAATGCCTTCCGGACCGTCAACGTCATCAGGAGCCGCCAGAGATCCTCGCGATCGGACAGTTGGGGAAAGCGTCCCGCGGCCACCCCTCGGCAAAAACTGTCGAACGCGCTCAACACCGCATCCTCCTCATCCTCGGCGCCGCTCGGGTGCCTACTCGACCGGAGTCTGGCCCGCGCCAGCCGGACGAGGCGCTCGAAATAGCGGTCCCATAGGGGTTGGGCAGCGGTCGCGTCCCCCGCCTTCAGGTCTCCCAGCCATCGCGTTACCGAACCCGTGTCGTCGTTGCCCATGCAGCGCGCCTCCCGGGCGTAACCGACCACCCATTCCCTGCTCTCTACCAGAGTAACGTGTGTCGATTGACGATGAAAGGTGGTCCGAATGAGGAGGCGTGAAAAAAAATCGTATGATCGTTGCGCCTTCGAGAGCTCGTTCTTGATTACCTGGTTGGGAGGAGGAGATCGAGCTGATCGTACCCCTCGGAGGCGATCGCAATGCGAAGGCCCGGTCGGAAGGGGGCCCCGTCGGAACCAGGCAGGGCTTGACACGCACACACACAACCTAAGATCCAACAATGAAACGTTATGCGAGTCTCGTGACATCAGGCGATGACTGTCGCCGAAGTCCTCTCGCCCCGCATTCTCGGCTTGGGTGCGTTCCCCAACCTCGCCCAGTTCGGTTCTGCCTGCAGCCCTCACGGGCATGGCTATGGCCCTGCCCAGGCGCATCTTCACGGTCTTTTCCGGAGATTGGGTCGATCTTCAAAATGGCGTATGCTTAAACGTCATTGTATCTGGCTCCGTTTCTGTTTGATGCATTGATGCATCCTCTTTCGAGTGGCCGTCGCCATCCTGGGGACTTGCTTCGCTCCCGCGAATGACCCGTGTCTACACGGTCACCATTAACACGGTGAGCTTCTCGGGGGGCGTCGCTGGGTCCTCTTTGGGAAAAGGAATATATAGATGGAAGGAAAATCTGAAAACGGCTGACTTGATTTGAGGGGTGACCTGTTAGAGTATAGTGCCAGGGATATAGCCCATATGTTTGGGCTGGTGATGTGACGGGTGGAATCGTGCGCTCGTCATGCCGCGTGACCGGTCTTTCGATACGCTTCCCGTTGGAGGACGACCAATGTCTCAGAGCCTGAACCTGACTTTAGGCAGCTCGCTTGCCGCCGTGTTCTTGGCCCTCGCCGCTCCAGCGTTCGCGCAGGAAACGAAGAAGGATGCCAATTCTACCGAAGTGATCGCCAAGAAGGACGTCCAGACGCCCGCCAGCACCATCGACTTCGCCAAGGCGTACGAACTACCGTTCGAGTCCCTTGCCGGCATCGGCGCGAGGATCGAGGCCTCGCGACGCCACCCAGACCCCGTGGCGTTGGCCTCCCTGGCCAACGAGCTGGCCGTTGCGGAGGCAGTGTCCGGCAAGAAGGCCGACATCACCGCCGAGAACCTCGCGAAGGAGGCCGTCGAACTGGTCTTGCTCCGCGATGACGCGACCGAGTTGAAGGCCGTGGCCCTCATCGTGAAGGACAAGACGATCGCCGACAAGCTCGAGCAGAAGGGCAAGGCGGCCGCCGAGCGCGAGAAGGAGCGGATTGCCTCTTACAAACGCGGCGAGACCCCCCGGGGTATCCACCGCGCGATCGTCGTTCACAACCGGTCTGATGTGGTTGCCCATGTCCACGCCAACGGCTATTACATCGGGCATGTTCATCCGTATCAGGACAGGGTCTTCCCGGTCGATTTCGATACGCCGGTTGTCGTGCTATCGGCGCATGGTGCGTATGGCCACCACTGGCATGAGCATGCTCACGGCGAGCACGAAGTCTATCACTTCGTTCTCCCCGAGTGATCCGCGAACGGCGGGATCGGGCGTGGTCGCCTAATATGCTAGTCGTTCATCCACAGAGTTTTTGAACATGCTGTTGTAGGGTGGGCTTTGCCTGCTAGCCTTCGGTCAGGCTTGGCACGATCAAGCCTACTCTACAAGAGAAATTGCCTCGTCAAGCGGCTTGGCGGATGCACCCGTTGGTGGTGCATCCGCCAAGTCGTCAGGCACTCGGCCGGGCGGGCCGAGTCATTCGTTTCGCACGAGGCGAGATCGAAGTCGGTAGTGCGGCCGGCTCGGCCGTGGTTCGGAACTTGGCAGATGCACCAGTGAGGGGCCATGCCCTCGTTTCCTTTCAGGTCGACCGGGTGGTCATCCGATTGTTTGCACGCCGAGATCCGAGTTGGGCCTCTGGCTCATGTCTTCCCGGCGGGTCGTCCACGGCATCACCTCCGACCCCTCCGTTAGTCCCCGTCCCCCGACTGGATGCGTTCCAGGAACTCCCGAAGGTCTCGACAAGTGTCATTGTCCCCAAGATCTCGCCATCCGCAACGCCGAAGTCACGCTTGAGCCATTGGGGCATGCCGGATCCGTCGGGGGCGTGGTGCCAGCTCGCACTGGGGCGATTGATGTCGAGATCACAGCCTTTGGGGGCTGGCTCGAGAGGGCACGCGGGGGGATATCATCGTACGAAGTCTGAACTTCGCCTCGCTCCCTGACTGGCCGTCCTCCACCATCGGCCAAGATCGCTCGAGTCTAAACTCCGATCCATGCCCCCTGCCTGGCACATGCCCTTCAAAGAAATAGAACCCACGGACTGCGGCGCATCGAAAGTTCATGTCAGCACTCGATAGAGTTGAAATCAACATGATTTCTGGGCTGTCGTGTGTGGTCTTTTGTATGAGGGGGAGCTTACACTCATGAACCTCCAGCGTGGGTCGACCCGCACGGTGATGGTTTTCACTGGTATCCTCATCGCCGGGCTTGGGATGGTTGTGAATGTTCAGGCCGCCGACCCGCCTCAGAGTGAGAAGCGGGCCTTGCTCGTCGGCTGCACGGTGTACCCGCACCACAAGAACTTCCGACGCCTCAACGGCCCCGTCAATGATGTCGCACTCTGGCGCCGACTCTTGATCGGTAAGTTCGGTTTCGCGCCAAAGAATATCACCGAGCTTGTGGGTTGGCCCGACGACCCGGCGGCGAGGCCGACGCATGACAACCTCGTCAAGGCCTTCGAGACCCTTGTCGCCGAGGCCCGTCCCGGGATGTCGATCTTCATCCAGTTGAGCGGCCACGGCATGCAGGTGCCGATCCCCGAGGACCAGGACCCGCTCGACCCGAAGAACCCGGAACCCGATGGCCTGGATGAGGTGTTCCTCTCGGCAGACGTCACTCTCGGCGACCTTTCCAAGGTGCTACGGGACGATCAGGTCGGGGGATGGCTCGATCGCCTGCGCGCGAAGGGCGCGACGGTCTGGATCGTGTTCGACTGCTGCCATTCGGGCACGATGACGCGTGGTGAAGGTTCCGATCGCGGCGAGGTGAGCCGGGTCGTCGATCCGGCGGACTTTGGGATCTCCAACGAGCGGATCGCGGATTCGGCCCGGCGGGCTGCCGAGGCCGTACGGCGCGATGAGTCTCTGGGCAAGAAGCCCCGCGACCTGGAAGGGACGGAGATCAAGGCGGCCCCGGCCGGCACGGGGAGTTTGATCGCCTTCTATGCCGCTCAGCCACACGAGGAGGCCCCGGAACTCCCGCAGCCCGAGACCGCCCCGCACACCCCCGAGAATTACTACGGGCTCCTCAGCTATTGCCTCGTCAAGTCGTTGGAGGAGAGGGAAAGCCCGATGTCATACGAGGAGTTGCTTCGGAATGTCCTCGCTCGCTACCGGGTCGAGCGGGGGACCGGCGCCCCCACGCCCTCGGCCATGGGCGACCTGAAGCGGGAGGTCCTGGGCGCATCGCGGTGGCCGGAGCGCCGGACAATCACGTTGGTGCGGGACCCGGACGGTTGGGCGACGAATGCCGGCGCGCTCCGCGGCTTCACTTCTGGCTCGATCCTTGCGATCCGGCGTGCGGGAGGGCCGGCGGACAAGGCAGGGACGCTCGTTGGCTATGCCAAGGTCGAGAGTTCCGAGCCCGCTCGCGCCCGTGTCGTCCTTTGTGAAGCGCCGGAGGGGTTGCCCCGTCCCGAGAAGGGGGCGACCTGGAAAGAAGGTGACCGATGCGAGATCGTTCGGCAGGAACTCGGCGAGTTGCGAGTGCAGCTCTACCTTCCGGACGACCCGAATCTCAAGGCGGCGTGGGAGATGACGCCGCCGGAGGTGCGGGAGATGACACAGGTCGTCTGCGATCGGGTGGATGCTCAGTGGGAACTGCTTCCGGTGGATCCGGAACGGGCACGCCGCGACTTCGGACTCAATGGCATGGAGGGCCGCCACGCGCTGTTGATCCAGACGCGAGGTATCACTCGGTCGGCTCGCGACGGCAAACCCGCTGCCCATCCGAAGGTCTTCGCCAGCCTTCCGCTCAACTCGCCCGAGGCCATCTCCGCCGGGCTCTCCCGGGACCTGCCGAAGATCTTTAAGTGGCAGAACGTCTGGCGCGTCGCTGGCGAAGCCGCCGGGACGGCCCAGGAGTCCGAGCTCGACCTCAAGTTTGAGATGTCGCTGCTCAAGAACAGGGGAGATCGCAGCGGAGGCGAGTCGCTTCGCTCGCCCGTCCTCCACGACGGGCAATTCGTCGAGTTCCGGCTCCGGAACGAGGGGCAGGATGACCTTTGGGTGTCGATGCTGTACCTCGACGCCAACCTTCGGATCAAGTCCATCTTTGAAGGCTCGTTGGGACGGAGAGGCAAGGCCCTCGCCCCGATCCGCATGCAGATGAAGACGACCGACGGCTCCGTCGGCCCCGAGGGAATGGTCGTCTTTGCCTTACCGATGAGGATCCAGAAGGAACAGCCCAGCTATGCGTTCCTTGAGCAGGAACCCCTCGGGGTGATCCCCAGGGCAGTCTTCCGGAGCGGCCCCGAGACGGCCTTCGGCCGGCTCCTGGAGGCGGCCGCGTTGACCCGGACGACCCGCGGTGGTGACCTGATCGAAGCGACCACGCCAGCCGTCCTGACGCAGACCTGGACGTTGAGCGACGACTCCCATTGATCGGGAGCGGCGTCGCCGATTCCCACCATCCGCAGCCGGTGGTGGGAATCGGTCGCAGGGGGCGAGCGGAATCCTGGCCCGGTTCGGTTCGGGTACGCCTATGCCGACGCGCCGGGCTCAAAGGTCGTCGGGGCCGATGTCACCTCTGGGGCGTCCTCGTTGATGGCGGAGGCGAGCCGCACAGCGTCCGAGCCGCTGAACCAGCGGAACAAACCGGGATGGACGAGGTACTCGCAGCAGGTCGACGTCACGAGGCCGCCGAGGATGACGGTGGCGACCGGGTAGAGGATCTCGCGGCCGGGCTGTCGGCCGCCCAGGACCAACGGCAAGAGCCCGAGGCCGGCCGTCAGAGAGGTCATCAGGACGGGAGCGAGCCGTTCGAGACTGCCGCGAATCACCATCGCGCCGGTGAACGGCTCGCCCTCCTCGCGCATGAGGTGCAGGTAGTGGGACACGAGCAGGATTCCATTGCGTGACGCGATCCCGCTGAGAGAGATGAACCCGACCAGACCGGCGACGGTGAGGCTCTGTCCGGTGAGGTACAGGCCAGCGACCCCCCCGGCGAATGCGACGGGGACCGAGACCATGATCTGAGCGACGATTCGGGCCGAGGGGAACAGCGTGTAGAGAGTCAGGAAGACGCCGACAATCGACACGAGCCCGAGCATGGCGATGCGCCGGGTCGCCTCCTCCTGGGCCTGGAACTGGCCGCCGTATTCGACGAAGTATCCTTCGGGGAGGATGACCTTCTCCTCGACGATCCTCCGGACGTCGGCGACGACACCGGCGAGGTCGCGGCCCTGAGCGTTGGCACGAATGGTGATCCGTCTTCGGACCTGCTCCCGATGGATCGTGTTCGGACCGCCCCCTTCGTAGACATGAGCGACGGCGGACAGCGGGACTCGTCCCCCGCCCGGGAGGTCGAGCGAGAGCCGGTGCAGGTTGGCATAATCCGTGCGGAAGGCGTCGTCGAGGCGCACGATCAGGTCGAAGGTTCGCTGGCCTTCAAGGATCGAGGACACCGTCTTGCCGTGGATCGCCGTTTCCACGAAATCATTGACATACCCAGGCGTCAGTCCGTGGAGAGCGAGGCGTTCGCGGTCGAGCTCAATCCTGAGCTGGGGAACCAGGCGCTGGGGTTCGACGACCACCTGGGCGAGCCCGCGTACGTCGTGGATCGCGTTGCGGATCTCGGTCGTCTTGCGTCTGAGGACGTCGAGGTCGTCGCCGTAGACCTTGATGGCGAGCTGGGCTGAGACGCCGGAGAGCATGTGGCTGATGAGGTGGGCCAGCGGCTGGCCCACCTCGGACTCGATCCCGGGGACCTGTGCCAACTCGGAGCGCAGGCGGGCGATTGCCTGGTCGCGGGTCAGGCCGCTGTCCGGGTTGAAGGTCACGATGTACTCGGTGATGTTAACGCCCTCGGCGTGCTCATCGAGTTCGGCACGGCCACTGCGGCGGATGAAGCTCCGGATCGGCCCGCGAGGGTTGTCCTTCGTTCGGAGGAAGCTGCCGAATCGTTGGTCGATCATGCGGCTGATGCGGTTGGATGTCTCGAGGGAGGCCCCAGGGGGGAGCGTGATGTTGACCTGTGACGCCCCTTCGTCGAATGGCGGCAGAAAATCCATGCCGAGATTCGAGAGGATCACGCCGCTGGCGACGATGCCCGATCCCACCACGACCAGGACCATCGCCAGGCCGGCTCGGCTGAGGCTAATCTTGATGACCGGCCTGGCGAGTCGCTTCATCATCCCGAGGAAGGGACTGTCCGTCGTCTTGTGTGTCGAGAGGGACCTTGGCAGCAGGATCGACGCGAGGACCGGCGTGACGGTCACCGAGACGAGCAGGGAGGCGAGGATCGAGACGATGTAGGCGATCGCCAGCGGCGTGAAGAGCCTGCCCTCAATGCCGGAGAGGGCGAAGACGGGCACGAAAACGAGGATCACCAGGATCGTCCCGTACACGATCGCCCCGCGCACCTCGAGGCTGGCGTGGTAGACCACGCGCAGCACGGGCTCAGGGTTGTCGAGGAGAGCATTCTGCCTGAGCCTTCGGAAGACGTTTTCGATATCGACGATGGCATCATCGACCAGTTCGCCCATCGCCACTGCCAGGCCACCCAGCGTCATCACGTTGATCGAGAGTCCGAGCAGCCAGAAGACGAGCCCAGCGACCGCGATCGAGAGGGGTATGGCTGTCAGGGTGATGAACGTCGTGCGGAGGTTGAGCAGGAACAGGAGGAGGACCACCAGGATCAGCAACGCTCCATCCCTGAGCGCCTCGGCGACATTGCGGATGCCCAGATCAATGAACGATTTCTGCTGGTAAAGATCCGATGAGAGGACGACTTCGTCGGGGAGCGAGCGCCGGAGGCGACTCAAGACGGTGGCCACCTCGCCGGTCAACCGTCGGGTATCGCTCCCGGGCTGCTTCGTGATCGTGAGGACGACGCCCGCTCGCCCGTTGATCGAGGAATCGCCGCGTTTGATCTCCCCGCCCTCGACCACCCGTGCCACGTCGCCCACGAGCACGGAACGGTTCGCCAGCCGCTTCACGACCGACTTCTCGAGATCCGCCAGGCTTTGGGCACGTCCGATCACCCGGACCATGTACTCGGTCGAACCTTGCTCGAGATAGCCGCCCGTGGCGTTGGAGTTGGAGGAGCGAAGCGCATCCTCGACCTCGCGGAGGGTCACGCCGTACGACAGGAGCGACTCGGGGTTCACCAGCACCTGGAACTGCTTCCGATCGCCCCCCATGATGACGACCTGCGCCACCCCGGGGATGGCGAGGAGTTGGGGGCGGACGACCCAGTCCGCGAGCGTCCGGATCTGCATCGGGCTGGTGTAGCCGCTTTGGCTCCACATCCCAATCGTCATGATCTGCCCCGTGATCGAGCTGATCGGGGCCATCTGCGGCTTGGCGGTCTCCGGGAGTCGATTCGAGACCAGCGAGATGCGCTCCTGGACGACTTGCCGGGCAACGCGGATATCGGTTCCCCAGCCGAACTCGACGAAGACGACCGACAGTCCCGGGCCTGAAGAACTCCGAACGGACTCGACACCGGAGGCACCATTGAAGGCGGTCTCCAGGGGGACCGTGATCAGGGCCTCAACCTCTTCGGGGGCGAGGCCGACTGCCTCGGTCATGACCGTAACCCGGGGGCGGGTGAGGTCTGGAAAGATGTCGATGGGCAGCGGCGATGCCCCTGCGCCACCAAGGGCCAGTGAGGCAACCGGCAGGCAGGCGATCAGGATCGCGACGCTGACGATCAGAAGCCTGTGGCTGAGGGAGAAGCGTATGAGCGCGTTCAGGGGTTGAACTCCTCGGTGCGGAGCCGGATCCAGAGGGCGGAGGTGCCGGATGCTCGTCCCGGAGCTTCGAGGCCGAAGAGCACCTTCGGGGCGGTCGCCTATGCACGTGGATCCGATATTCTTGAACATTCCACCGAGCGGTCGTTCGGCGGATCCTCAAACGATTCGAGCCGAAAACCCGCGAAAAGGCTTCGATAGGGATGTCGAGAACGCCTGGCGCGGTTGACCTTTGAGTCGCTGACGAGCTTGGGGTGAACTCGAACGTTCTGGTGAGCCCGGGCCACGTGTTGTCCCGGTGCCGAAGGCACCCGAGTCGGCACAGAGACCGAGGCTTGATCGGGCCGCCTCAGCTTGCGGTCTCTTGTTGCCCCGCAACCACGGACAACATATTGTCCGGACTCACCAATGATCCTCTGATACTTCAACGAATCTAAGATTTTCTCATGCTGTGCGTAAGGCCTACGAAAGCCGCTGTCGCCCTCGTGCCTAAGGTCTTGCGCATGAATAACTTTTACGATTTGCCAGTCTTCGTAAGGTGGGCGCCGCCCACCACGACCGGACGGTGGGCGATGCCCACCCTACAAATCACCCTGTGCGAAATCGTGGAGTTGCAAGAGTTATCTCTGCGCAAGCCATAAGCATATGGTCGCGATCGCTCTGGCGATGATCATGTCAGGGTGGCTGGGGTCTCGTCTTCGAGACCCCGAGTCGCGGGCCTGCGCACCGGGGTCTCGAAGACGAGACCCCAGCCACCCCAAAGAACGAAACATCGAAAAGGCTGGGCTTGACCGATTAGTGGTCATGATCGTGGCCCGAGTGCTCGGTCGTCCTGTTCTTGAGTTGGAGGTTGATCTGATAGGCATTGTTCAGGGCGACCGATTCGCCCGCGCTCAGACTGCCGTCGTTTGCAAGGACGACGGTCTGCGAATCCTGGTAGTCCACCTGCACCGAGACTCTTGTGAACCGCTCACCTTCGGCGCGGAACACATAGACCTCGCCCCCCTCCTTCACCGCCGCATCGGCGGGGAGGACGATCCGCTCCTTCATCAGTTGGACCGGAATGCGGAGTCGGGCCCTCTGGCCAGGCTTGAACCGCCACGAACGGTACACGGCGCCTCCCGGCCCCGGATTGTCCCTCACCACCTCGTTGACGATCGGAACGTAGAAGCGAAACGTACGCGATTCGGGGTCGAGCGAGTTCTCCGTATAGAGGATTTTCAGGCCTTCACGGACCAGTGAATCGCCCTCACCCACGTCGAAGGACGCGGTGATGGGCCACTGGTTCGCGACGGCCTGACCGATGAGTTCGGCCTCTTTCTCGAAGGCCTGGCCAACGACGTTCAGCACCGTGTGGAATGCCAGGTCACACAGGTCCTCTCCCTGGCGGACAGCCTTCCCCGGGTAGGCCTCCATCTTCGCGACGGTATACGCCGTGGTTGAGGCCGATGTCCCACTCATCTCCTCCGGGAACGTGGGGACGGCGACTGTGAAATGACGGAGGAGCGTTTTCGTATTCACGATCTCGTCGAGCTGCTGCTGGCTGATTCCACGGAGAGCCATCTCCTGGGACTGAGCCTTGCATGCCGCCTCGAGTTTCCCTCGCTCGTACTCGAGCTCGATCTGGTCTTTAACCGGCAACGCACGCGACTTGACGAGCTCGGTGACACGAGCGAGCTTCGCTTCGATGACCTCGAGTTCCCGGAGTGTCTTCAGCAACCCGGATTGTGAGGCGGCCAGCATCTCATCGGTGATCTGGAAATCGAACAACGGGTCGCCCTGCTTCACCGATTGTCCGGTGGAGGCGTGGACCTTTTGGATCACGCCGTTGGTCACCGCGCTGATGCCCCTCTCGCTCCGGCCCGGGTACTTGGCCACGAACCCGGGCACCTGAATCGAGCGCCAGTAGGTCGCAAGTTCGATGACCTGCACCTTCAGACCAAGATTGTGACGCGCCTGCTCACTCAGCGCGAGAGAGTCCGCGTTGGCCTCGTCTTCACCCTCGTGGTCATGATCCTTGGCGTGGTCGTGGTCGTGGTCGTGGTCGTGGTCGTTGGTGTGATCGTGCGGAGCGTTTTCCTCACCGGCTTCGTCATGGTCATGATGACTGCTGCTTGTCGCGATATCGACGCTCCGGCCGGTGACGAGGGCAAGAGCCTTCGATCTCGCGCTGGGCCAGGTCTGGTAGGCCCCAGCGAGTGCCGCCACCAGCCCGGCGGCCGTCGCAAGCCCTACGATTCGGTTCCGCTTCATTGCCGAAGGACCTCCGGGCCTGGTGGGCCGTGTCTCCGTCGGTACGTGGATCTGCCCTCACCGTGGCAGGAGTTGCTCCGAACAGGTGGCGCGGCCCGGTGAGATCGGCCGACGTCGACCGCACGCGGGAGTTCGCCGCGGGGCGCTGATGGATGGGCGAGCCGTCTCGATGGGCGCAACCCTTTCTCGATCCTTGGTGTTCGGCTGTGCCTCTCGCGAGGAGATCTGCGAGAGGCGAGTCGAGCAGGTAAACCGGATCGCACAACGAACGTACCATCGTGCTTGCATTTGATGAGTTGCAGGTGGTGAGGCACGCGTTGCCCCATTATTATCCTGCGCGGAATGGCCGTCGCGATCGTGGAGCATCACGTACACGTTACGAATAATAGGCGGCAGTCGCAATAATAAATCGGCTATTAACACAAGATTTGACTATAGTGCATTAAATGTGCTCGTTGTGTGAATGAATCTTGCTATGGAAGGTGTCATCAGGAGGTGGGCGGCAAACGGGGCGACGACGCGGGCCAGAAGGTCATCGGCCGCAACGTGCCGTATGACGCCCCGCCTGCCGTGAGTTGATGCGCCGAGCGATCCTCATCGGATGTCACCGCTAAGGACGAATGCGGCCCAGAGCACCGGGCTACTTCGTGTGCCCGGACCGGGCGGGGGCACAACCCGCCCACCGTCCGGCAGCTTCGTCGACTCGGGTCCCAGCCCGCGCTTGGCCAACTCGGCCCTCCGATGGATCAAGCTGGGGTTGTTAAGGATTGCGATTTGAGCCCGGCGAAGGGCCTCCAGTTTCGGAATCTTTTCAATCCACAGGTTCGCATGGAATTGTTTCATGAGCTCGTATGTCGCCGCGTCGTCGACCTTCCAGAGGCTGGCGACGACCGTGCGTGCCCCGGCCTGGAAGAAGGCGCGTTGCAGGCCGAGCACGCCCTCGCCACCGGCGGTCAGGCCGAGGCCCGTCTGGCAGGCGGAGAGGACCGCCAGGTCACAACCTTTGAGGTTCAGGGCGGCGACCTCCTCGGCCGTCATAATCGCGGCGCCGCGGTCGATCAGGCCGGTGGTTGGGTCGGGGGTCGGGTTCGACGCCCCGGCCCAGGCCAGTCCGGAAAGGAGGCCGGGATGGTAACCGACCACATCGCGACGGCTCATCTCGTCCCAGCTCGGTCGCGAGACGTCGTCGCCAGGATTGAGCGCAGACGGGACCTCCGGCGGCGCGAAGTAGCCGTGCGTGGCGAGGAGCAGATAACGATTCCCCGGCATGGCCGCCATCAACCTGTCCTTGGTGGCTTCCGAGCCGGTCACCAGCCGGACCGACTCGGCTCGGCTCTTGCGGTAGACTTCGGCCACGGCCTTCACTTCATCCAGGGTCCCCGAGAGCGGGGGGAAGACCACCTGGCCGGTCCCGACGGCCGCCCCTCGGGTCGCCAGGGCCGGCGTGACAGGTTCGGGATTCTTCGGGGCGACGTTCGGGTCTCGGCGTTGGTAGTCCACCCCTCCAACAGCGAGCAATCCCTGAGCCTTGGTCGAAGGCGCTTCGTTCTCACCTCCCGCTCCCTGCGCCAACTGTCGAGGGGAGGGGACAAGTGCGAAGGCGTACCGTTCGAGCAGGTAAGAGCCGGGCTGCTCCGCGGGCAACGCCCCCCACGGCAGGAAGTTCAGGGCCCCGTCCGGCGAGACGAGGACGGTCGAGGCGTCCTTGACAAACGGGGCGACGGGTTCCCAGATTGCCTTGGCGAGTCTCCTACCCGACGGCTCATGGTCTTCGCGGCGGTCGATGGCGCCGAGCCACACCTGGATCTCGCGGTCGATTGGACCGGAAGATCCCAACTCGATCCGGACCGGCGGCGAGCCGCGCCTGACGATGAACGCCACGTAGCGACCATCGTCCTCCTTGTTCCCGGATTCCGACGCCGGCTCGAACCTGGCGGCCGGCCCAGCGACGAACGGACTCCCGCCCGTCGGGACGGCGATGCGACTGCCTCGCTGGTAGTGATAAATGTCAATAAGCACAGAGCCGTTCGGCAGGGCAGTCTGGACTTCAGCCGGGCGGACGCGGACAGGCTTCCACCCGACGGCCTGGGCGAGTCGGCCTTCCAGCGCCGCCGAGAGCTCGACCTGCGCGCGGGTGCGTCGCGCGTGCTCCTGCGATTT
>Ga0182739_1001504_pt1 | contig 24254 bp, 24 predicted proteins | sample eDN5th30CBELigBY_FD_128873 | JGI IMG/M metagenome (GOLD analysis project Ga0182739, IMG submission 128873) | Enriched backyard soil microbial communities from Emeryville, California, USA - eDNA 5th pass 30_C BE-Lig BY (version 2) (version 2) | ecosystem: Environmental > Terrestrial > Soil >... | reverse complement strand
TGGATCATCGCGTTGTGTATCTCGAGGTCCTGCCTTCGCACAACCCCATTCGTTATGTGGCCGTGGCCGGCAGCCAGAAGGATGCCCATGCGAATTCGCTGGGCAAGGCGCTGCTGTCTACCTTGGACGACGATGAACGCCAGGCCTTGCTGTCGCGTCACAAGTTGCGGCGCTACAACGACCGGACCCTGATTACTGCAAAAGCCATCGAAGAAGAAATACGACGCTCTCTGGAACGCGGGTGGTTTGCCAACATGGGCGAATCCATGCCGGATGTCGGCGCCGTCGCCTGGCCGTTGAAATTGTCGGGCAATGCCTACGCCATTTCGATTGCCGGCCCCTTGTACCGCATCGAGCAGCATGTCGAGGAATACGCCACGCTGTTGCGTGCCGCGTGCAGTTCCATGTCCCAGGAAATGTAGCCGCCGCGTCGACCCGGCCTGGACCTTGCGGAATCAGCCGCCGCGCTTGACCTTGCTTTGCATCGCCGCGTCCACCAGCCGCGCGGCCATGTCTTTCTTTACGCCCGCCTCCGCCAGAATTTCTTCCGTATGTTCGCCCAGCCTTGGTGCGTTGCGACGGATGGACAGCGGCGTCCGGGAATAATTGCCCACCGGCGCCGGCGTGCGGATGGCGCCTTCGCTGGGGTGCTGCAGTTCTTGCAGCATGCCGACGTCGCGCAGATGGCGGTCGGCGATCAGGTCGTCCACCGTATACAGTGGTGCGCAAGGAATGTCGGCTTTGTTCAGCGCCTCGAGCCAGTAGGCGCTGGTGTTCGTGGCGATGGTGTCGGACACGTAGCGGTACACGGCGTCGATATTGTCGGCGCGGGCCGAGTGTGTGGCGAACCGCGGGTCGGCCTGCAGGTCGGCGCGCCCCACGATCTGGAAGAAGCGGGACCAGTGCTTGTCGTTGTAGATAAGGATGCTGATGTGCCCGTCGGAGGTGGCGTAGGGCCGACGCGACGGCGCCAGCAGGCGTGCATAGCACGTGGGCCCTTCGGCGGGGCGGAACGTGGCGCCTCCCAGATGGTCGCCCAGCACGAGCTGCGACATGGCCTCGAACATGGGCACCTCGATAGCCTGGCCTTGGCCACTGGACCGTGCGCTGATCACGCCGGCCAGCATGGCGATGGCCGCATGCATGCCCACCGTGCGATCGGCCAGGGTCAGGGGTGCATAGCGCGGGATGTCGCCAGAGTTTTCGTGGTACAGGGACGGGATGGCCGTCATGCCCTGGATCAGGTCGTCGTAGGCCGGCTTGCCGGCATAAGGGCCTTGGTTGCCAAAACCGTAGGCGCCCACGTAGACGATCTTGGGATTCACCGCAGCGACGTCATCGTAGGCCAGGCCCAGGCGCGCCATGGACTGGGGCCGCACGTTGTAAAGCATGACGTCCACCGTCTTGGCGAGGTCCAGGCAAGCCTGCCGGCCTTCCGGCGTCTTCAGGTCCAGAACGATGGATCGCTTGTTGCGGTTCAGGTGCAGATACAAGGCGCCCATGCCGGCATTGCGCATGGGGCCGACCGCGCGCATATTGTCGCCGGCCGGCGCCTCGACCTTGATCACGTCGGCGCCCAGGTCGCCCAGCACTTGCGTGGCGTAGGGCCCCATGACGACGGAGCTGAGGTCGAGAATGCGTATGCCGTCCAGCGGCCCGGTCGGTGAGTCTTGCATGGTATCTATTGGGGGGCGATGTTGGCGTCCTTGATCAGCTTGCCCCACAAGACGTACTGCTCCTGGACGAATTTTGCAAAGTCTTCGGGCGTGCCGCTGAACGCATCGAAGCCCAGCGCCGCAAGGCGTGCCTTGGTGGCGGGATCGTTCACGATCTTGTTGATGACCTGGTTCAGGGTCTGAACGATTTCGGGCGACATGCCTGCAGGGCCGAAGTAGCCGTTCCAGGAATTGATGTCAAAGTTCTTGACCCCGACTTCGCGCATGGCGGGCAGGTCGGGCACCAGGCTACTGCGCTCGGCCGTGGATACCGCCATGGCGTGCAGCCGGCCCGATTTGACGAAGGGCATGCCTGACGTGAAATCGGTGAACATGAAGTCCACTTGGCCGCCGACCAGGTCGGTGAGGGCTTGGGGCGTGCCCTTATAGGGAATATGCAAGATGTCGATGCCGGCGGCAACGCCCAGCGTGGCCCCCGCGACGATGCCCGTGCTGTTGCCCGAGGCATACGTGACCTTGCCCGGGTTGGCCTTGGCGTAGGCGATCAGTTCCGGCACGGTCTTGTAGGGCCGCGTCGGGTTGGTGACCAGCAGGAAAGGCAGGTTGCCGCCGCGCGCGATCGGCGTGAAGTCCTTCACCGGATCGTAGGACACGTTTTTCATCAACCAGGGCGCCGCCGAGTGCGACGTGTTGGTCGTGACAAACAGCGTGTAGCCATCGGGGGCGGCCTTGGCCACGTAATTGGCCGCGATCGTGGCGTTTGCACCGGGCTTGTTTTCCACGACCACGGGTTGGCCCAGTTGCTTGCTGATTTCTTCCGCGAAGATGCGGCCCACAGCGTCGGTGCCTGATCCGGCCGGGAAAGGAACGATCAGGTTGATGGGTTTGTCGGGGTATGCGGCCGTTGCGGCGGTGCTCGCCAACGCGGCGCAGGCGAACAGCGCGGCGGCAGCGAGGCCGGTTACTTTGCGGGATGAAATCATGGGCTTGTCTCCTTAGACTTTTTTTATCGTATGACGCGGTCCGGATGCTCTTCGTATGGCGGAGTGTAAATGACCAGCAGACGGGCGGGCTCGTCGCTGGTTACGGTAAAGACATGCTTCTTGTCCGGGGGGAAATAGCAGCAATCGCCCGGCAGCAACTGGCCGCGCTCGCCATCGACCTCGACATCGGCCGACCCCGACAACAGGTAGCACACCTGTTCTATGCCGGGGTGCGCGTGGGGCAGGGCGCCTTGGTTTTTTTCGATGGTGCCGACAAGCACTTCCACGTGTCGTGCGCCAACGGTATCGCGGCTGATGAGCCGCTTGTTCACGGTCCCGCTGTGGTTAGCGGGAGAATAGCCGGGCACGTCCTGTTCGCGAACGATCCATGAGGGTTGCGTCATGAATGGGTTTCCTGTTTATGAAAGAAGTTTTACACACATGAAATTCTAGGACAAGTTGGGGTTTCCACGGAAGTTGATCCTCAACGCTGGTTTATGATGCGGACAGTTCTTCACCGGGCATGACGTCTGCTGTACAGCTGGCCCCTACCTTATTGATAACAGAAAGCTTTTCATGACATCCACCGTACTCGTAACCGGCGGCACTGGTTTCATCGGCAGCCACACCACCGTGGCACTACAGCAGGCCGGCTACCGCGTCGTCATCCTCGACAACCTGTCCAACAGCAGCGCGTCGGTCCTGAGTGCCATCGCCGGCATCAGCGGCCAAGCGCCGTCGTTCGTCCAAGGCGATATCCGGGACGCCGACACACTGGCGCAGTTATTCCAGGAACACGCGTTCAGCGCCGTCCTGCATTTTGCGGGCCTGAAGGCGGTGGGCGAGTCGACTCAACAGCCGCTCGCCTATTACGACAACAATGTGCACGGCAGCGTGCAGTTGCTGCAGGCTATGGAGAATGCCGGTGTGCGGACCTTGGTGTTTTCGTCGTCGGCGACGGTGTATGGCGACCCGCAAAGGCTGCCCCTGACGGAAGACCATCCGCGCGCGGCCACGAATCCCTACGGTCATACCAAGCTCGTCGTCGAAGACATACTTCAGAACCTGCATGCCAGCGAGCCGGGCTGGCGCCTTGCGCGCCTGCGCTATTTCAACCCCGTAGGCGCGCATCCCAGCGGGCAGATCGGTGAAGCGCCTCAGGGCGTGCCCAACAATCTGATGCCTTACGTCGCCCAGGTCGCTACCGGCCTTCGGCCGCGCCTGCAGGTGTTCGGCAACGATTACGACACACCGGATGGCACCGGCGTGCGCGACTACATCCACGTCGTGGATCTGGCAGAGGGCCACGTGGCGGCATTGCGTTATTGCGAGCGCCACGATGACTTGCTTACCGTCAACCTCGGTACCGGGGTCGGCTACTCGGTGCTGGAAATGGTCGAGGCATTCCAGGCGGCCAGCGGCCGAACCGTCGCTTACGACATCGTGGCGCGCCGCCCGGGCGATATCGCGTCTTGCTGGGCCGACACCGCTCTGGCTTACGAGAAGCTGGGCTGGCGGGCGACCAAAGGCATCCAACAGATGTGCGAGGACGCGTGGCGCTGGGAAATGAACTGCGCAAAAACATCAATTTAGAAATATTGCGGTTCAACTCGAAATAAAACCTGTTCCTGGCCCGGCAAAATTGATATATTGCTGTTCACGTCGGCGGCCGTAAACCAGCGCCGCCGCAAGTTTCCCCGATACGGGATCCGTCAGAAGCCACGATGCCACTCGCCGAGTGCCGCCTCTTCAGTTCCCTGGCTCACAAGCAGAGCCCTCGCACCGCCGCCATATAAGTCGGACCCGCCCTTGTCGGAGAAGCCGTTAATTAGTCCGCAATTGAGTCTGCATGAAACTGATCACGTATCGCCACGCCGGCCGTATTAGGACCGGTGTCGTTGTCCCATCCGGCGTGTTGGACTGCACCGAACGCATTGCCATGCTTCCCCCTGATCCAGGCAATATCGACCTTGATCCCGACGAGATGGCGCCGGGTGGCATCCTCCGTCTTCTGCAGACCGGCTCCTCCGGAATGGAATCGCTGCGAGAGTTCGTGCGCAAGACTGCGGCCAGCAGCTTTGTCTGGCAACTGAATGAGCTGGAGCTGATGGCGCCGGTGCCCCGGCCCGGCAAGATCATCGCGGTGGGCCGCAATTACAAAGGCCACCCGCTCGAGACCAGCCTGACGGCCAGTCAGACGCCGCGCCTGTCCGGCGTCTTTCCGTCCAGCGTGTCGGCGCATCGCAGCGTGGTCAAGCGCCCGCCCTCCGTCAAGAAACTGGATCTCGAAGCGGAATTGGCGGTCGTCATCGGGCGGCACGCGCACGAGGTCAGCGAAGAAACCGCTTATCAATATGTCGCGGGCTATACCATCGTCAACGATCTGTGTGCCCGCGAATTGCAATTCGATACGTGGCCGCCGCTGGCGACCTTTGCCAAAAGCATGAACGGCTTTTTTCCGATGGGGCCCTGGATGGTGACGGCGGACGAAATCCGCGACCCGCAAGACCTGATGATCTCCAGTTGGGTCAACGGCCAACTGATGCAGCGGGGTTCCACCAGCGACATGCTGTTCTCGATCAAGGAACTGATCTCGTACATCTCGCAGACCGTCTCGCTCGAGCCCGGTGACATCATCGCCACCGGTACGCCCGCCGGTTCCGGGGTGTTCCGCGAAGTGCCGCAATTTCTCCAGCCGGGCGACCACGTGCGACTGGAAATCTCGGGTATCGGCACCCTCGAACACAGCATAGGTTGACACAGTAAGGAGGCCACATGAACAAACCCGTGCTGGCCATCCATGGCGGCGCCGGCGCCATTGCTCGTCGCGACGCGACGCCCGAAGTGCGCACCCAGTACGAGCAGGCCCTGAAACGAGTCCTGGAGGCAGGCTTTGCCATCCTCGCCGCCGGGGGGGCCGCGGTGGATGCCGTCACCGAAGCCGTCCGCCTGCTTGAAGAGTGCCCTTTATTCAATGCGGGCTACGGATCCGTGTTCACCCGCGATGGCCGGCACGAACTGGATGCCTCCATCATGGATGGCACGACCCTGCGCTGCGGCGCCGTCGCCAATGTCACCACCGTGCGCAATCCCGTACTGGCCGCGCGAGCCATCATGGAGGACGGAACCCATGTCTTTATGGCGGGCAGCGGCGCCGACTCTTTTGCGCGGGAACGTGGGCTGGAATGCGTTGCGGCGGACTTCTTTTCCACACCGCAACGGCGCGAGCAGCTCGAGCGCATCCAGCGCGGCGGCAAGGACACCATGGTGCTCGATCACGACGGCGAGTCATCAACACTGCCCCTGGACGAAGACAACAAGTTTGGCACCGTAGGCGCCGTCGCCCTCGATCGACAGGGCCGACTTGCCGCCGCCACGTCCACTGGCGGCATGACCAACAAACGTCCCGGGCGCGTCGGCGATACCCCTGTCATCGGTGCCGGCTGCTATGCCAGCAACCTGACGTGTGCCGTGTCGGCCACCGGCACGGGCGAAGCCTTCGTGCGTGCCGTGGCCGCCTATCAGGTGGCAGCGCGCATGGAATTCGGCGGCAGCACATTGGAAGAGGCCGCGCATCAGGTCGTCCACGCCAGCCTGCTGAAAGTCGACGGCGCCGGCGGCCTGACCGCGGTCGATGCGCAAGGCCATGTCGCCATGCCATTCAATACTGCCGGCATGTATCGCGGCTACTACGTCGAGGGACAGGCGCCATTCGTCGCCATACATCGGGCGCGTTAGCTGATATGCTGTCGGCACTACGCGCTGCCTCCAAGAAAAATGAGCCCTCTCAGAGTCCAACTGTTGCTGATCGCCACCATGGCTATCTGGGGACTGAACATCACGGCCATCAAGGTCCTGACGGCAGAAATGCATCCCTTGCTCATTTCATCGTTTCGCATGGTGCTGGCGAGCGTCGTCATACACATGACGCTCGCCCACTACCAGCGCCGGCTCAAGCTGCGCAGGATCACGCCGGCACAGTGGCTGCGCTTCGTGATCTGCTCCATTTTCATGGTTTATGGCAACCAGGTGTTCTTCACCGGTGGCATGGTCACCGCCAGCGCGACCAACACCTCGCTCATCATGGCGCTGGGCCCGCTGGTCGCCTCGGTGCTGGCAGCCTTCATCTTCCGCGAATCGCTCACCGGCCTGCGCATCCTGGGCATTATCCTGGGCTTTGGCGGCGTCTTTGCCGTCATCTTCAGCAACCCCAGCGCGGCCCTGTCCGACGCAGGCTGGGGTGACCTACAGATTTTTGGCGCGATGCTCAGCTTCGTTGCAGGCGGCATGCTCATCCAGGCCATGGCCAGGCAGTTCGACGCCCTGACCATCAGCGCCATTATCTACACCTTGGGTTCTGTATTCCTGTGCCTGCACGTGGCCATCAGCCCGTCGGTCCGGCTCGATGCCGAAAGCTTGCTGATTGGCTGGTGGCCGTGGATCTTGCTGATCTTCTCGGGCATCATCGCGACGGCGATCGGCAACATGATCTGGAACTGGGCCATCACCGAGCTCGGCGCCGCGCGCACGACCCTGTTTCAGTACTGGATACCCGTGTTTGGCGTGGGCTTCGCCTTGCTACTGCTGGGCGAAGCCTTCACGGTTTGGCACGCCATCGGCCTGCTGGGGATTTTGCTGGGGACGTACTTCGGGACGAAGCGGGTGTGATGTCGTGATCGCCCTTAATTCGCCCGGGTATTCAAGGGAGTTCAGCGTCTCCGTCCCAGGCCGCGCTTAGGCTGCGAAAGATCTAGGCGCCTGACACAACGCATGCTTGCTGCCGTTGTGATTGCATACCCAGAGGTATATACTGTGGTATATGCCAATCGATTTCTTGGGCAACGTCAGGAGGAAATCGTTCATGAGCCATATCGCCAAGCTTTTTACCAATGGCCGAAGCCAGGCGGTCCGCCTGCCCGCTGCGTATCGATTCGACACTTCGGAGGTCTACATTCGCAAGGACCCGGAAACAGGAGACGTGATCCTTTCACGCCGTCCGGCTGATTGGGACGATTTTCTTCGTATCGTTAAAGACGGCGACGTACCGGAAGACTTCCTTAGCGAGCACGAGCGCCAACAAGACTCCAACCCGCGTACGCCCTTCCAGGACTGGCAAGAATGAAGCGCTATATGCTGGACACCAATATGGTCAGCCATGTGGTGAAAGGCAATCCTCATGCGCTTGTCCAGTTGACGTCGGTCCCCATGGCGGCGCTGTGCATCTCGTCGATCACCTTGGGCGAGATTTATTTTGGCTTGGCCAAGCGACCGGAAGCGACAAGACTCCATGACGCAATCCGCGAACTCTTGCGCCGCATCCAGATCCTTCCATGGGATGGGACTGTAGCGGAGACGTATGGGGCACTGCGCGCCGAGATGGCGCTGTCTGGGCAGGTCTTGGGATCCTTGGATATGCTAATCGCCGGCCACGCACTGCATATTGGTGCCATTTTGGCGACGAGCGACAAGGCCTTCAGATTGGTCCCGCGATTGACAGTAGTGGATTGGACCCAGGAACACCCGAAGCTTCATGAACCCTAGGGCGTTGATGCTCGCGATGGTTCCTGGCGCCGCCCTAACGCTCCCTTACAAACCGGTTCGTCAGCGTACCCAGTCCCGTCAAGCTGACGTCGACCACATCACCGTCCTGCAAATCCGGCGACGTGCCGTCGGTGCCCATCCACAGGATGTCGCCGGGGTGCAGCGTCAGGTAGCGGCTCATGGTGCTGATGAACACGTCCACGCCGAACAGCATTTCGTTGGTGCCAAAACGTGTGTGCTCCTTGCCATTGACCGTGACCACGGTTTCCATGGATTCGATGTTGGCATCGGTCACTATCCAGGGACCCATGGGTTTAAACGTGTCGGTATTCTTGGCTCGCCAGAACGTGCGGTCGGACTTCTGCCAATTGCGCTCGCTGACGTCATTGCCCATCGTATACCCCAGCACGCACTGTCGGGCGTCTTCGACGCTGACGTTCTTGGTCTTCTTGCCGATGACCACGACCAATTCGCCTTCATAGTGCACCTTCGTTGCATCGGCCGGCATGATGACGTCCTGGCCGTGCGCGATCAGGGCGTTGTTGGCGCGGTAACCCACGTCGGGCTGCGCCGGCAGTTCCAGGCCGACGGACCGGATGTGCTTGGTGTAGTTCGCACCGACGCAATAAAAGGTAGGCGGCACCACCGGTACTTCAAGCTGCACGTCGCCCAGCTTCAGGCGTGTACTGGTTCTCTCGTAGCCCTTGAATGGGTCGCCGTCGACCTGTGTGATGGTGTCGTCGTCCAATATGCCGTAGCGTGTGTTGCCGGCTACCGTGTACCTGATCCACTTCATTCTTCATTCCTTTTAATAGTGCGGCGCCGTAGCGAGAAAGTCGGATCCGATGTCGCCCAGTCGCGTCGTTCCGCATAGTTGCATCGTACGTTTCAGTTCGTCCTGCAGGATTCTAAGCGACTGGCAGGCGCCTTCATGTCCTGCGGCCAAAACGCCATACAGCGTGGCACGTCCCGTCATGACGCCACTGGCCCCCAGGGCGATGGCCTTGAAGATATCGCTGCCGCGCCGTACGCCGCCGTCCAGCATCACGGGAACCCGGCCTTGTGCCGCGTTGATGACGGCGGGCAGGGCGTCGAGCGTGGGTATGCAGGTGTCCAGTTGCCGGCCGCCATGGTTCGACACGACCAGCATGTCGACGCCGCTGCCCAAAATGCCCGGCACATCCAGGGGATGGACGACGCCCTTTACGATCAGCTTCCTGGGCCACAGGTCACGTATACGGGCCAGACCCTCCAGATCGAACGATGGGTCATAATTCTTGCCCGCCACGGATTCCAGCGCCTTGCTGTTGGCCTCGACCTTGCGTAGGCCTGTCAAGTGCGGCATGTTGGGCGGCCGCTTAAGCAACATGTCCAGCGACCACAAGGGCTTGCGTGCAAACTGCATGATGTTGCCGGGTGAAAGCTTCATCGGGAAACTCAGGCCATTCCTGAAGTCGCGCTCGCGCTTGCCGCCCACTGGCAGGTCGACAGTAATCATCAGGGCTTCATAGCCGGCGCTGTTCGCCCGGCCGATCAGATCGTGCAGGCGCGCCTTGTCCTGAAGGATGTAAGCCTGGAACCAAAGCCTGCCCGGGGCCTGGTCGGCGAAGGCTTCGATGGTGGTCGTCGCCGAGGTGGACAAGGTGTAAGGAATATCGAACTTGGCGGCCGCGCGGGCGAGGTCTACGTCACCGCTGCGCCATCCGAAGCCGACACCGCCGGTGGGGCCAATGGCGATGGGCAGTCCCATGTCGCGTCCGAACACACTGGACGAGACATCGACCTGCGCTACGTCACGCAGGCTCCGCGGCATCAGCTTGATGCGTCGGAAGGCATCAGTATTGTCGTGTAGGGTGACTTCATCTTCCGACCCCCCGTCATAGAATTCGAATACACCGCGAGGCAGCCTTGCCCTGGCCGCCTCGCGCAGGCGCTCGATGGAATAACTGTCTTTCAACTTTGACGACATACGGGCCTGCTATTCCGCAACCACATTGCCCTTCTTGATGACGTCCGCCCAGCGCTCCCGGTCCTTGATCAAAAAGGCCTTGAACTCGGTCGGGGTATCGGCAATGACCTTCGCACCCAGCGCCGCAAGCTGCTTGCGAACTTCAGGATTGTTCAGCGCCTTCACCGCCGCCTGGTTCAACTTGTCGATAATCGGCTGCGGCGTGCCTTTGGGGGCGAGCATGCCGACCCACGGCGCGCCTTCCTCGAAGCCCTTCAGCCCCATGCTCTCCAGAGTTGGCACACCGGGAAAGTCGCTGCTGGGTTCTTTGGTTCCAACGGCTAGCACGCGCAACTGCTTCTCAGCCACGTAGTTGGCAATGCCCACGCTGGGATAAAACATGAAGGAAATTCGTCCGGCAATCATCTCTTGCAGCGCCGGTCCGTTGCCCTTGAACGGCACATGGACCATTTTGAGGCCAGCCATGCTCGACAGCATCTCCGCCGCCAGATGTGCTGAACCGCCGAAGCCGGAGGAGCCGAACGTCAGCTTTCCTGGATGGGCCTTGGCATCCTTCAACAGGCTTTGCATGTCCTTGTAGGGTGACGCGTAGTTGGTGACAACGACCAAGGGCAGGTTGGCAAAGTTCGTGACGGGTTCCAACGCATTGATGGGATCGTAGTCATAGCGCTTGGGATAAAGCAGCGGATTCACGTTCCAGGTCAAGGACGTGACCAGCACTTTATATCCGTCAGGTTCGGCGCGCATGATGTCGCTGGCGGCGATCGAAGCACTGGCGCCGGGCTTGTTCTCGACGACGACAGACTGCCCCAGATCAGCGGACATCTGCTTCGCGACGATGCGCGCCAGCACATCCGTGGGTCCGCCTGCGGAATAGCCCAACACCATGCGGATAGGATGCTTCGGATAATCGTCCGCCTGCGACGACGACTGTGCACCGGCGCCGGCCGCAAAACATACCATGGTCATGGCCAGAAAGGTTTTCTTTATCATTTCCATTATCAAGTCTCCGTTGTCGTTGTTATTGGCCGAGGGATTCAGCCCGCTGAAAAATATTTGTCCGCCATGACTTGGCAGCGTTTGATCAGGCGTGGTTCGTCGGGGCGATAGTCGGCCACCGCATTGTGTATGGTGCCCATGTTGTCCCACATCAGCACATCGCCCTCTGTCCAGTTGTGCCGATACTTGAAGCGTTCCTGGGTCTGATGCTCGAACAGGAACTTCAGCAGTTCGTCGCTGCGCGCTTCCGGAAGCTCGTTGATGCGAATGGAATACCCGGGGTTGGCGTACAGGACTTTCTTCCCGGTGATGGGGTGCGTCATGAACACGGGATGCGACACCGGCGGCTTCTTCCTGCGTTGCTCTTCGGTAAGAGGCGGCCGCGTGCTGCCCTTTTCGCGGCGCATCGTTTCCCAGAACTTGTTGAAATCGTGCGTGATGGTCTTGCCCTCGAGTTCTTCCTTGATGTTGGCGGGTAGTTCGTCGTAGGCCGCGTGCATGTTGCAAAATTCGGTATTGCCCAGTGATTTGCCATCGCGTACCGGTATCTTGATGCCGAAAAGCACGTTGCTGAACGCGATCATGTTGCTGTAGGACATATCCGTGTGCCAGTCCTGGCCTGCGTCGCTCAGTCCAATCGGCTTGCCGTTCTCGACGATATTCGACAAGATCATGACCTCTGGCAGATTTGGCTCGTGGTACATGTTGGCGACGTTGATCTCGAGCTTGCCGAAATGCTCGCTGAAATCCCGAAGCTGTCGCGCGGTCAGTTGCTGCTTGGGAAAGCTGACCACGCCATAGCGGCCCAGGGCCTGCTCAATTGCTTTGTAGTCCTGCTCGCTTAATGGCTGGGACAAGTCGATGTCCAGAATGCGAGCACCCAAGGTCTTGTCGGTCGGAACTATCTTCATACCATCTCCGGGCTGTTGCTATAAGGCGTTACGTAGAATTGACTTGATCTGGCTTGCGTTGCGTACAGGCAGCGGGTTGATCGCCAGGCCGCGTTCTTTCATCGTCAGGTTGGCTGCGGCATCCAGGTCATCGTCGGTCAGTCCATACAGGGACAGCCGATCAGGCAAGGACAAGGACTGCGCTAAGTGAGCCAGCCATGCCGATACGGAATCGAACGGTTGTGCCGGGTGATGGCGGTTAACCAGGGCCAGCACCGGCGACAGGTCATCACGGACTGTGCTCTCGGTTTCGTTGTACCGGATCGTGTGGGGCAGCATGATGCTGTTGACGATGCCGTGACCAATACCGTGTCGGGCACCCAGTACGTGACAAATCGCATGGTGCAGGCAGCTTCGCGCCATGGACAGCACCATGCCCGACATATGGCCCGCCAATAGCAACGCGCGGCGCTGCGCCGGCTCGTCCAATGATTCGTCCGTCAACGCGCTCACGAACGACTCCGTGGCTTGCATGGCGAGCGCGTCCGATACGCGCGACTTGCTGCGCGAGTAAAGTCCTTCGAGGCAATGCGCAATGCCGTTCATAGCCGTGGCGTGCATGATGGACAACGGAATGTCGGCACTGAGACACGGGTCGATCAGGATGGACGTGCTGCAAAGCGCGCGATTCCAGAACAGCAGTTTTTCATGTCCGTCCGACACGCCCAAAGACGGCGTAACCTCGGCCCCGGACGCTGTCGTCGGCAGCGAGATAATGGGCAGCTTGGGTTGGGTTCGCTTGGGCACGATCACCGTAGACGTAGCGGTCAGGGTCGTGGCATGGTCGGCCAGCGCTCCACCCTCGGCGATGAGCATGGCCAGGGCCTTCGCCGAGTCCGACACGCTGCCGCCGCCTATGGCGACAATACAGTCGGGGGCGAAGTCCTTAATTTGATGCGTGACTGTTTCGATTAAACTAACACTGGAGTGCGCGGGGATGGCGGTGATCTCCAGCGATTCCAGATTCGACAAGGTAGCGCGTAACGACGCATAGACCGGCGACGCCGCCATGCGGGTCTGACTGAGAATGACCGGCCGCGACAGGCCTAGCGCGTCCAGTTCGTCCGCCAACTGACGTGCGGCCCCGTCGCGGAGTACGACATGGGTGCCGAAAAGAGTGTAGTCAAGGTCGTCGACAGTCATGCTGGTATACGTGCCTTCCATCCAGTCAAGCTTTTTAGTGTAGCGACCGGAAAGGTAGATTAATACGGCATTCTGAAGAATTGATTGTTTCTAATACGGAAATCAAGAAGTCCGCATGAATACGTTTGACTGCTTAGAAGTGTTCGTGGAAGTGGCCAAGGGCCTCAGTTTTGCCAAGGCCGCCGAACGTCTGGGCACCAGCCGCTCCGTCGTGACCAAGAAGGTGGCGTGGCTCGAGGCCGAGTTCGAGGCGCAATTGCTGAACCGGAACACCAAGCGCGTCAGCCTGACTGAAAGCGGTCGAATCCTGCTCGAAAATGCCGATACGTTGGCCCATACCGTCAAGAGTCTGAAGGACATGGTCCGCCATCCCGTGCAGCATCCCAGCGGGCGCATCCGCATTGGCACGCCGCCTTCCTTTGGCGCGGTGCACCTGGTGCCCGCCATCCACGACTTTCTGTTGCAGTATCCGAAAATCAAAGCGTCCCTCTTGCTCGACGATGGGCGCAGCGATCTGATCTCCGAAAACATTGATCTTTCGGTGCGTATCGCGCCCCGCCTCAAGGACACCAACCAGATCGCCTACAAAGTCACGGTGGTGCCCCAACTGCTCGTCGCCACCCAGGCCTATCTGGATGCGCACGGCGCGCCCCGCAAGCCCAAGGATCTGGAACAGCACAACTGCCTGCTCCATAACCTGAAGGCGCCGACCGGCATCTGGTCCTTTACCGATGGCCACGGCGACGCCCATGTTGCACGCGTGTCGGGATCGTTCAACTCTAACCTTGGCGAATCCATCCTGCATATGGCAAAGATGGATTATGGGATTTCGATGCACCCCCGCTATATGGTGGATAGTGACCTGAAGAGCGACCGCCTCGTCGTGGTGCTGCCCGATTATCAGCCCGAAGGGCTCGACATATTCGCCGTTGTCCAGAGCAAGCAGCACCTGCCTTACAAAGTGCGGATGTTCGTCGAGCATTTGAGGGACTGGTTCAGCAAGACCGATTGGTCGTGACGGCGCGGCCCTCCTACGTCTCCAGCGCCTCTTCCACCATCGGAAAGAAGCACGCCGCCTGCCTGTTGGCCTGGATGTCCAGCAGGGCGGGCGATGTTACCTTGCACTCGGGTTGCATGCGCGCGCAGCGCGGATGGTAGGCGCAGCCGCTGGGCAGGTTCGTCGGCGCGGGCACTTCGCCCACGATACGCGACAGCTTGATTCTTGCAGCCGGATCCGGCACGGGCGACGAGTCGCGAAGCACGCGGCTGTACGGGTGCAGCGGTGCATCCAGCACCTGCGCGGTGGGTCCGCGCTCGATGACGCGGCCCAGGTACATGACGCAGACTTCATCGCAGAAATGGCGCACTACGCCGAGGTCGTGCGAAACGAACACAAAGGATAGCTGCCGTTCCGTCTTCAGGCGCTCGAGCAATTGCAGGATTTGCGCCTGTACTGAAACGTCCAGCGCGGACACCGGCTCGTCGGCGACGATGAGTTCGGGATCGAGCACCAGCGCACGGGCGATGCCGATGCGCTGGCGCTGGCCGCCCGAAAATTCATGGGGATAGCGGTCCATGGCCGATTGCGGCAGGCCGACCTCGTCCAGTGTCCGGGCGATCTTCACTTCGATCTCGGACGGCGTGCCCAAGCCGTGCACCTGCAGCGGCTCGGCCAAGGTCTGGCGCACGGTGCGCCGGGGATTCAAGGACGCAAAGGGATCCTGGAATACGATCTGTATCCGCTGGCGCAATCGCCGAAGCTCCGCCGCGCCGGCCGCGCGCACGTCGATCCCGTTGAAGTGGATGGTCCCGGAGTCGGGCTCGATCAATCGCAGCAGCGTCCGCGCCACGGTGGACTTGCCGCAGCCGGATTCGCCAACCAGCCCCAGGGACTGCCCGCGCGCGACGTCGAACGAGACGTCGTTGACGGCCCGCACGATTTGCTTGGGCGCGCCGAGCCAGCCTCCGCCGCTTTCGAAGCGCTTGACGAGATTGCGTACTTGCAGAAGCGTAGTCATGCCTGTCCTCCAGCCTGGCGGGCCCGCACGAAGCAGCGTACTTGTTGTGTGCCGCCAGGCAGCGTGCTTAGGCCCGGGTGTTGCGTTTCACAGATGGCCTCGCGCAGTGCGCATCGCGGCGCAAAGGTGCAGCCTGCGGGCTTCGCCGTAATGGCCGGCACGCTGCCGGGTATGGGTTCGAGGTTCGCCGCGTCGGTATCGACGCGCGGCATGACGCGCAACAGTGCCTCGGTATAGGGATGGGCCGGGTGCGCAAACAGTTCGTTCACATCGGCCAGCTCGACGACTTCACCGCCATACATGACGGCGACGCGGTCGGCGATCTGAGCGACGACACCCAGGTTGTGCGTAATGAAGATCACCGACATTCCGTAGGCCTTCTTCAGGTCGTCCAGCAGGGTCAGGATCTGCGCCTGTATGGTGACGTCCAGCGCGGTCGTAGGCTCGTCGGCCAGCAACACCTTGGGCTTGCAGGCCAGCGCCATGGCGATCATCACGCGCTGGCGCATGCCGCCCGAGAACTGGTGCGGGTAGTCGTTGAAGCGCTTCGCCGCCGCGGGAATCTTCACTTCCTCAAGGACGTCCAGGGCGATCTTGCGCGCGTCGCTCCAGCTCAACTTGCGATGCAGGCGCACCGCTTCGGCGATCTGATCGCCGATGCCCATGGTGGGGTTCAGCGAGGTCATGGGCTCCTGGAAGATCATGGCCATGGCGTTGCCGCGCAATCGCGACATCTGCTTTTCCGACAGCTTGGTGACATCCTGGCCTTCCAGCAGCACTTCACCGCCGCCGTGGCGCGCGCCGGTCTGGGGCATCAGGCGCAGTATCGACAGCGCCGTCACGCTCTTGCCGCTGCCCGACTCGCCCACGATGGCCAGCGTCTCGTTCTTGTCCACCGACAGCGACACGTCGCGTATGGCAGCGTGCCACTTTCCGCCAATGCGGAATTCCGTGCTCAGGTTCCGGAGTTCGAGGGTAGGGGTGGTCGTTTGCATGCTTACTCCGAGCGTAGCTTGGGATCGATGGCATCCCGTAGTGCATCGCCAAGCAGGTTCAGGGCGAGCACTGTCAGCAGGATGGCCAGGCTGGGGAACACGGTCAGCCACCAGGCGTCCAGGATGTTCTCGAAGCCTTCCCGTATCATGCTGCCCCAGGTTGCCGTAGGAGGTGGCACGCCCAGGCCGATGAAGCTCAGCGATGCCTCGGTCCGGATGGCCGACGCCATCCATAACGACCCTAGCACCACCACATCGGAAATCATGTTGGGCACGATGTGCACGCCCATCAGGCGCAAGGGGCCATAGCCCAGCGCCCGGCCGGCCTCGATGAAGTCGCGCTGCTTCAAGGCGATGGTGGGCGCGCGCGCAACCCGGACGAAGGGCGCGATCTCGGTGATGGCGATCGCGATGATGAGGTTCTCCAGGCTGGCGCCCAGCATCGCCGCGATCATCAGGCCCAGCACCAGCGTCGGGAAGGACAGCAGTACGTCGACCAGTCCCATCACCACGCGGTCGAACAGGCCGCCGATATAGCCGGCCAACACGCCCAGGGACGAGCCGATGGCCATCGCGATAAGAATGGCCACGAAGCCGACCAATAGCGATATGCGTGTGCCGTAGATCAGGCGCGACAGGACGTCGCGTCCATAGCTGTCGGTGCCCAGCCAGAACTCGGGCGATGGCGGCTCGAGGCGGTAGGCGATGTTTTGTTGCAAGGGATCGTACGGCGCCAGCCAGGGTGCGAACACGGCCGTGCCGACGATCAACAGCAGCAAGCCCAGTCCTACCCAGGACAATTTATTCTTGCTTAGGGCCAGCCATAGCGCGCTGGTCCGCGGCGCGGTGGAAACAAGTGCACTCATTGGAATTTAACCCTTGGGTCGACCAACCCGTAGATCAGGTCGGTGATCAGATTGACGACGATGACGCAGGAGGCAAAGACGATCATCAGCCCTTGCAGCAAGGTGTAGTCGCGCACGTTCAACGCGCCCAGAATCAGTTTGCCCAGGCCCGGACGGTTGAAGACGATCTCCGTCAGGACCGAGTTGCCGATCAGCGTGCCGAAGTACAGGCCGACGACCGTCACGATGGGGATCAAGGCATTGCGCAGGCCATGGCGCAGGATCAGTCTCATCGGACGGATGCCTTTTGCGCGCGCGGTGCGGATGTAGTCCTCGCCCATCACGCCCAGCATGGAGGAGCGCGTCACGCGCATCACATATGCCATCATGATCAGGCCCAGATTGAAGGCCGGCAGTGCCAGGTTGCGCAGCTGCCCGCCCCAGCCCTCGGCCGTGGTCGAGCTGACGACGGGAAACCAATTAAGCTGGATGGCAAACACCAGAAGCATCAGGATGGCGGAGACGAAGGCCGGGAATGACAGGCCCGTCAGCGACAGCAGGCGGCCCAGGTAATCGGGCCAGGCATTGCGGCGCAGGGCAGCCCATACGCCCAGCGGCAAGCCGAATATCGAGCCAATCAAGATGGCGGCCGCTGTCAGCTGCAGGGTCCAGGGCAACACTTGTGCCACTTCGTGCAGGACGCTGCGTCCGGTCGACATCGACACGCCGAAATCCAGCGTCAGGATGTCGCCCAGGAAGTGCAGGTATTGCTGCAGCACAGGCTGATCCAGGCCAAGCTGGGTACGCAGGGCGTTCAACGCTTCGGCGCTGGCCTGGTCGCCCAGCATGACCGCCGCGGGATCCCCGGGCACCAGTCGCACCAGAATGAACACCGCCGTGAGCATGGCGAGCAAGGTGGGTACGGCCAGCAACAGCCGCTTAATGGCAAAACGCATCATGAGGATGGCTCCGTCAAGGTCTTGTGCGCCGTCTCGGTCGCCATGAGCCTTTGGGCGCTCAGGTTTTCGATCCGGCGCGCGGTCGTGCCTCGCACGATCAAGTCAGCCAGCGCGGCGCCGACGACGGGCACCAACTGGAAGCCGTGGCCCGAGAAGCCAAACGCATGGAAGACGCCGCTGGCATGGGGCGAAGGCCCCACCACCGGCAGCATATCGTCCGTCTTGGCTTCCAGTCCGGCCCACACGCGCACGATGCGTATCGTGCGCACGCTGGGGAACAAATCGGTGGCCGCGCGCGCGCCTTTGGCCAGGACGCGCATCCTGGCGGTCGACGATTCCTTGTCCAGATCGGGGATACCTTGCAGCCCGCCGCCGATCACCAGGGTACCCTGGTCAGATTGCTTGAACGACAGCGAACGTCCCATAATGGAGACGACCGGCTTGATGAAGGGCGACAGCCGCTCGCTGACCATCATCATCGAGGACTTGGTTGCAAGTGGAATGTCATCGCCGACCATGGCGGCCACACGAGCCGACCAGGCGCCGGCGGTGTTGACGATGACCGGGACCACCCATTCCTGTTGCGTCGTCATGATGGCCCAGTCGCTGCCGCGACGCTTGATGCCAGTGACGCCACATTGCTCACGGATCACCGCGCCTGCCGCTTCCGCGCTTTGGCGGAATGCGCGCAGCATCCGGTGCGGGTCGGCCGCGCCGTCGCGCCGGGCCAGGGACGCGCCCAAACAATGGTGGCTCAGCGCGGGCAGCCAGCGCCGCAGTTCATCGGGACCGATCAGTTCTTCATGCGTGTAGCCGTCGTGCTGCAGCGAAGAAACACGCGACGTCAGCTTGTCGAGCGATGCCTGGCTCTCGGCCACACAGATCTGTCCGCTGGCATGGAACCCGCAGGTATCGCCCACCAGCGACGGCATGTCGTGCCACATCTCCATGGATTCGAGCGACAGGTCCAGTTCGCCGCGGTCGCGGTTCAAGGTCCGTACGCCGGCCGCGGTCGCGCCGGACGCGTGGCGGCCGACCCAGGCGCGTTCGATCACGATCACGCGCTTGCCGGCGCGCGCCAGATGCAGGGCCGCGGACAGCCCGTGCAGGCCGCCGCCGATCACGGCAACGTCGTAGACAGGACGTGTCATGGCAGGTCGTCTCCGATGTCCAGCGACGCCAGTTCACCCAGCGTCAAGGGTTTCAGTGGCGGGCGGATGCGGTAGAAGCCGACTTCGCGGACATCGCATTTCTGCTCGGCCGCGAGGATATGTGCGATCGTGTAGCCGCATTGGCGGCCCTGGCAAGGCCCCATGCCCGCGCGCGTCAGCGACTTGATCTGATTTGGCCCCGGCTTGCCCACCTTGGCTGCCGCGCGGATATCGCCAGCCGTCAATTCCTCGCATCGGCAGACGATGGTGTCGTCCGAGGGCTGGAACACGCGCTGGTCGGGGGGATACATGGCATCCAGCATGGGCCGGATAGCCAGTTCCTTCGCCAGCTTGCCGCGCAGCGGCAAGGCAAGTCGGTCGGCTTCCTGCTCGTTGATCTTTCCCAGGCGCAACGCCACGCCGATCGCCGCGATCTCGCCCCGCACTAGCGCGGCCCGCGCGCCGCCGATGCCGGTGGCGTCGCCGGCCGCAAACACGCCGGCCTGGCTGGTCTGGCCCCAGCTATCCACATTGGGCGCGAGGCAAGCCTGGTCCGGCAGCCACGTGTGCGTGCAATCCAGTGAACGCGTCATGTGTATGGACGGCACGACGCCCTCGTGCACCAGCAGCAAGCGCGCGGGCACCCGATGCGAGGCCCCATCGCTGCTTTCGTAAACGAGGTGCGTCATCCGGCCTTCGCCTTCCGCACTAAACTGGCGGACGCCCCGATGGATGGGCACGTTGGCGGCCTGCAGGCCCTTGATCCATTGATAGCCCTTGCGCATGTCGCGCCAGCTTCCCATGGCCGCCAGAAAATGCGGCATGCCGCGCCGCCAGCTGTTCGCGGGCGCCGTGTCCAGCCAGCCGGCGATCTTGCCACCGGCTTTCAGCAATTGCGTCATGTACAGCAGGACCAGCGGACCGCTGCCTGCAATCCAGACCGGTTCCGTCGGGATCTGATGCGATACCTTCAGCGTGATCTGCGCTGCGCCGACGGTCATCACGCCCGGCAAGGTCCAGCCGGGGAAGGGCGCGGGCCGTTCCTGCGCGCCGGTCGCGAGCAGCACGTTGTCCGCCTGCACGATCTCGGCCTTCTGGGCCTGACTCATGTAGATATGCCAGCCGGGCTCCAGTTGCCACACTTGGGTGTTGGGCTGGTATTCGGCGCCGCAGTGCCTGAAGGCTTGCGCCACATCTTGTCCGGCGCGGTACTCGTCGCCCAGCAGCTCTCCGGTGCGGGTGTCGGCCACGGCTTCGACCGCACGCCAGATTTGTCCGCCGGGCGCGGGTTGTTCGTCCACCACCAGCACGTTCAGCCCCAGGCCCGAGGCGCGAATGGCGGCGCTCATCCCGGCGGGGCCGGATCCAATGATGGTCAGGTCGTATTTGCGCGTCATGCTGTGATACTCCGCTTGCCATGCTGGCGTTCGACCGTCATGCCGTCACGGACGGCAACCAGACAGGTCTGTGTCGATGCAACCCCGTCCACGGTCGCCAGGCAATCGAAGCAGACGCCCATCATGCAATAGGGCGCGCGGGGATTGCCGTGTACCGGCGTGCTGCGGGCCACGGGGGACTCCTGCCGCAATAGGACGGAGGCAACCGTTTCGCCGGGGCTGGCCGTGACACGCTCGCCGTCGATGGTCAGGGTAAGCGCTTGCGCGCCGGAATCAGTCAATTGATGAAACATCGAATCGCTCATGATGAAAAAAATTCAGACGGGAGTCCAGCCGGGCGTTGCGCAAGCAGTCCGCCAGCGGGCCGGCGTGGAAAGAGGCCAGGGTGACGCCGGAGTGGCACAGTGCGACCCAGGCGCCGGGGTAGTCGGCCGATTCGGCGTAGACGGGGCAGCCATCGGGCGTCATGATGCGCAGGCATGACCACTGCCGGATCAGGCGGGCACGGGCAAGGTCCGGCAACACCTGCAAGGCGTGCCGGCTCATTTGCGCGGCCGCCGCCGACGTCGTGCTGATGTCGAAGCCGACGTCTTCCTGTGTCAGGCCGATCATCACCGTGCCTTCGTCAGTCTGGCGGATACCGCTGGCGGGCAGCGGCAACAGCGGCGCCAGGCGCTCCGTCACCATCAGTTGTCCGCGTTGAGGGCGCAGCGGAACGTCTAGCCCCACCATGGGGCCCAGGGCCGACGATCCCAGGCCTGCCGCAATGATGATCTGCGCCGCGTCGTAGCGTTGCTCGCGGGCATGTACCGAGAAGCCGCCCTGGCTCAGGGGAACGATGCGATCCACAGGCTGGTTGCCCAGCAAGACGCTGCCGCGCTGGACGAGGCCCTTTTGCATAGCGGCCAGCAAGCGCAACGGATTGACGTGTCCGTCAGTGGCGCCGAAACTGGCGCCGCTGACGTTGTCGCCCAAACGTACGCCGGGCAGCAGCGCCTCCAGCTCGCCGCGATCCAGCATCCGGGTACAGGGCGCCAGGTCCGGCACTTCGCGATGCCATTGCGTCAGCCGCGCGCCCCGTGCTTCCAACTCGGATGCACCCACGCAAAAATTCAGGCCGCCCTTGCTTTCGTAGTCCAGGCGTATGCCGGTTTCGTCGGTCAATTGGTCGGCGAAGGCAGGCCACAGGCCCGCCGCTTCATGCGATAGCCGTTGATAGGCCGGGTTGCCGCAACCCTTGCCTTGCACCCATACCAGGCCGAAGTTGGCCTTGGCCGCGCGGAAGTCGGTGTCGCCGCCATCCAGTACCAGCACGCGCGCGCCGTTGCCGGACAAACCGTACGCGATGGCCGCGCCGATCATGCCAGCGCCGATGACGATTACGTCATAAGATTCAGGTCTTGGCATGTTGATTTGATGGAAGAATATGGACAAGTCGCTCAACCTGCGGCAGGTCGAAGCGTTCAAGGCGGTCATCGAACTGGGCAGTGTCAGCCGGGCTGCCGATGCGCTGTTCGTGTCGCAACCCGCGGTCAGCAAGCTGCTGGGCAAGCTCGAAGAAGACACCGGCCTGACCTTGTTCGATCGCGTGCGTGGCAAGCTCGCGCCCACCAGTCACGGCATGCGCCTGTACGAAGAGATCGATCGCGTGTTCACCGGCTTGCGCCAGCTCGAACAGGCCGTCGACTCGATCCGCCGCGACGAGCAGCGGCAGCTGACGGTGGGCGTGATGCCGGCCTTGTCGGGTTCGTTCGTGCGCCGGGTCACCATGAACTTCATCAAGTCGCATCCCAACGTGCACGTGTCGATCCAGACGCGCGGCTCGCAATTCCTGGCGGATTGGCTGGTGACCCGGCAAATCGACGTGGCGCTCGTCGGCAGCCGGGTGGAAAACCCCTACATCGACCGCGAACCGTTGATCTCCTCGCCGCTGTTTTGTGCCATGCCCATGAACCACGAACTGACTAAAAAGCGGGTCATCCGCGCGTCCGACCTGGACGGCGTGCCGTTCGTGTCGTTTGCGACAGGCAGCCAGACCGACGAACTGGTGAAGCGGGCGTTCGATGCGGTGGGCGCGAGGCGCAACTACGTGCTCGATACGGTCACCGCGCCGACGGTGTGCGAGTTTGTCGCAGCCGGCATGGGTGTATCCCTGATTCATCCGCTGTTTGCGGAAGGCACGCAGGGCCGAATTGCGCTGCGCCGCTTCGATCCCGAAATCTACTTCAAGTTCCAGTTGTGCCGGATGCGGGCCTCCCGCAATGCCCGCCTCATCGAGGCTTACATGCACGAGGCCCGTGTCGTGGCTCAGGAAGTGTCGAACGAGCTGCTTCATGGACAATGAACCGGCCGTCGAAACTTACTTTGCCTTCACGGAGGTTTGCTCCGTGATCGGGGGCGACAGGTTCAGCGAACCTTCCAGCTTGTAGCCGTAGTCCACCTGGTCGCCGCGCACCCATACCTGTTTCAAGCCAAACAGGGGGATGCCGCAGACGTCCGCGTGGATCTTCGCTTGCGCGTCTTTCCACAGCGCGAGCTGCTTGGCGTCGTCCGGCTCGACACGGGCGGCGCGTATGCTTTCATCACCGACGGCGCAGTGCGAGAAGTTGGACATGGCCGTGGGCGATCCGATGGCGGCAGCCGAGTCAAAAAACTCAGACAGATACGCATCGGCGTTCGGGAAGCGGGCCGCGCCGTAGAACACGATGGCACTCTGGTCCTGGCGGCTGCGCGCCTGATACGTCGCGTGGTCCACGACCTCCAGCTCCAGCTTGATGCCGGCCTTCTGCAATTGCGACTGCACGATCTCCATGATGGGCAGTTGCGCCGAGATGTTCGACACGATGGACTTCAGGGCAATGCCCTGCGGAAAGCCCGCTTCGGCCAGCAGGGCCTTGGCATGCTCGGGATCGTACTTGTAGGCGCCCGCGCTGCAATCGTGGCCCAGGTAGCCTTCCGGCACGACCGAGCAGCCCTTGGCGGCGACGTCCTTGCCTGCATAACGAACGATTTCGTCCACGTTGACGGCTTCGGCGATTGCTTGGCGCACCTTCACATTGTCCAGCGGCTTGATGTTGCGGTTCAGGTGCAGGATGCGGAATTCGGCCGGATCGAAGATGTCGACATGCGCATCACGCTTGCGCGCCCGCTCGACCCAGCGTTGCTCGCGCTTGCCCTGGATGACGTCGATTTCCTTCGAGGCGAAAGCCAGGTCCCGGGCGCTGTCCGAGGGGATCATGCGGTAGGTGATGCCGGCGATCTTCGGCTTGCCACGGTAGTAGTCGTCGTTGGCCACCAGTTTCACGTATTGCTGCGTCACGTGTTCGCCGAACGCAAAGGGGCCTGTACCAATCGGCGTGGCGCCGAACTTGGTCCCCAGTTTTTCGGCTGCGGCCTTGCTGACGATATTGCCGCCGTGGTAGTCGGACACCCGTCCCAGGAAGCCCGAATCCGGGTACTTCAGCGTCACGCGGACCGTGTAGTCATCGAGGGCTTCGAACTTCTCGACGCCGGCGAAGCTGGCTGCGAAGCTGGAGCGCTTGGGATCGGCAGCGCGCTCCAGCGAGTAGACCACGTCTTCGGCCTTCAACTCGCCGTAGCCGCCATGAAACTTCACGCCCTTGCGCAG
>Ga0182739_1001503_pt1 | contig 24274 bp, 20 predicted proteins | sample eDN5th30CBELigBY_FD_128873 | JGI IMG/M metagenome (GOLD analysis project Ga0182739, IMG submission 128873) | Enriched backyard soil microbial communities from Emeryville, California, USA - eDNA 5th pass 30_C BE-Lig BY (version 2) (version 2) | ecosystem: Environmental > Terrestrial > Soil >... | reverse complement strand
TGCGAGCCTGTGGGGGCGAAAGCGGTCACAGACAAAGCACCGCTTTGTCCCGCTGAAGCGCCTTGACCAGGATGGGGCAAGGCTGGTTTCTTAGCAAAGCCAGGCGGGCTTTACTTAGAAACGTAGGTGGCAGGACCCAAGTCCTTGTAAAAATGACAGTTTGAAAACACTCTCTTATCGCAGGTTATCTTTTGGGTGTTAAGTAAAAAGGCTGTCTTTGCGTAGGGCAAATTGTAAACATAAAATTCGAATGGCTTGCCAAACATCTCCAGAAATGGCGCCTTTTACGATTTTATCGAGTTCAGCCGTTTGCATTAATAAATGATACCATAATTCTAAAGAGCTATTATGTAGTGCCTTATTTAATAAGCTACTACGCTTGCTATGAATGGATTGAGTTGCTAAGGCTGCTGATAAGGCTTTCCCTTGTTTCACTTGCTCCATCACGTTGATTAAAAGCCGCAACTCGCGTGCTAAAGACCATATAATCAGAGTAGGCTCTGTTTCTTCCGCCTGTAATTTAGCTATGATACGTAGCGTTTGCTTAGCATTGCCTTGTAAACAGGTATCTACTAAATCAAATAGGGTAAAGCGGGCATCATCATTAATGAGTTGTTGAATGGTAGCCAGTGATATGGTTTCTTGTGGGGCTAACAATTGGATTTTTTGCAGTAATTGTTGGGCTGCCAATAAGTTACCTTCACAAAAATCGGCTAGCAATTGCAAACTTTCGGAGGTGATTTTTAAGCCTAGATTAGTTAGGCGTTGCTTTAACCACCCGGGCATTTGAGCCTGATTAATCGGCCAGATATTAACAATAATACCCTGTTTTTCTATGGCTTTACACCAGCTGGATTGTAGTTGGGAGCCGGTTAGTTTATTACTGATAATAATTAAAATTTTGTCTTGGCTGGGCTGTTGTGCATATTGGCAAATTACTTGAGCGCCTTCGGAATTGAGGTTACCGGTTAATTGTAATTTTATTAACTGTTGCTCATTGAATAAGGAAAAATTATGTAATTGATTAATTAAGCCTTGCCAATTAAATTGAGCATCAATAGTGAGGCATATTTGCTCGGTAAAATGCGAGCGTTTGGCTTGATTGCTAATGGCAATACAAGCTTCTTGCACAAGTAAAGGTTCATCTCCCTGTATCAAATAGATGGGCGCTAAATTTTGTTGCAGGTGAGTTAATAACCTTTCGTAATTAAGCTGCATGACTGTCGGTTGTTATTTGCTCTAGTTTCAAGGCTTTAAGTCGATCAAATAACTGATTAATGGCATCTTGGCGCAAGCCTTGTTTTATGGTACTGAGTTCATGGCTATCATTAAGCATTTGAGCCGTATTAGCAACGTAATTCCTGCTTAAGAACAGGGTTTGAGGCGGAAATAACAGCTGGCCATCATTGCGAGTGAGTTGATATTGTAGTGAATAAGTAAGCAAATAATTACGTACCTGCGTATCCGTGCTAGTACTGGTTATGGTTTGATTCAACTCGGTATTGAGAATATGCAGCGAATAAGGCGCTTCACGAGGCAGTTTAACCAGGGTGACACCCCTGGTTTGTAAAGCCGTGATAAGTTCGTTACGTAACGGATTTTCTACCTTATCGGTTTGCAAGTATAACCGGTGTAGCGTTAGAGGCAGGGTATCCATTCCGCGCAATTTAAAACCACAGCCAGTCAATCCTAAAATTAATAAGGCCAATAGCAAACCATAGCGAGTCAATTGCATTAAATAATTCATTCGGTAACCACTATATTAACTAGCTTATTAGGAATAATAATCATTTTTTTATAGGTTTTACCCGTTAAAAAGCTTTTCACCTTTTCATCGTTTAACACGATTTTTTCAACAAGCGGTTGTTCAGCATCGGCGGCTAATTTAACTTTACTACGCAATTTGCCATTAATTTGCACTATGAGTTCTACTTCCTGAGTTTTTAGGGCCTCGTTGTTAACTCTTGGCCATTTGGCGTGAATAATTTCCTCGCCATATTCGAGTTCACGCCATAAATAATGGGTAAGATGAGGAGTGATAGGCGCTAGTAATCTTAATAGCAGACTGAAACCTAATTGAATCAAATGGGCAAAACAGTATTTATCCAGATCCTGTTGGGTAGTCTGCTCCCACTCCTGGGCGAGCTTAGTTAATAAATTAAATAGCTTCATGCAAGATGATACCACGGTATTAAATTGCAGACGCTCATAATCATAAATAGTCTGACGGATAATATCATAAATTTGATAACGGGCTTGGCTTAGATGAGCAGGGACGGTAAGCCAATCAATATTTTTCAAGAGGTTGTTTTTTTCCGCATAATTCATTTCTTTTAAAGGGCTTTCTGCATAATTATGGGCAAAATTCCAGACTCGCTTTAAAAATCTATGAGCGCCCTCAACCCCGCTGTCAGACCATTCCAAAGCTTGTTCAGGGGGCGCCGCAAACATGGTGAATAATCTAACCGTGTCAGCACCGTATTTATCAATAAGATCTTGCGGATCAACGGTGTTGCCCTTAGATTTAGACATTTTAGCCCCATCTTTTAACACCATCCCTTGGGTTACCAATCGGGTAAAAGGTTCGTCGGAACTTATTAAGCCTATATCGCGTAGCACTTTATTAAAAAATCGAGCATACAGCAGATGTAAAATAGCGTGTTCTATACCGCCCACATAACAGTCCACGGGTTCCCAATAACGGGTTCTATCATCTAACATTACCTTGGTTTGATTAGGACAGGCAAAGCGCAAAAAATACCAAGAGGATTCTACGAAAGTATCAAAGGTATCGGTCTCACGTTCTGCAGGTGCTTTGCAGGTAGGACAAGTCGTTTGATAAAACTCGGGCATGACTTTAAGCGGAGAGGTGACTCCATTAAACTCAACTTGTTCGGGTAGTACTACCGGTAAATCGGCCTCCGGTACCGGAACGGGGCCACAGGTTTTACAATAAATAATTGGAATCGGCGCGCCCCAATAGCGTTGGCGTGAAATGCCCCAATCCCTTAGCCTATAATGTACTTTACGGCGGCCAGTGTGTTGTTTGGTTAACTGATCGGCAATGGCGGTGAATGCTTGTTTAGAGGTCATGCCATCATACTGACCGGAATTGATTAATAGGCCTTTGCCAAAATAAGGTCCTTTATTTGGTTCGAGGTCGGTTTGCTCAGCGATAAGTACGGATTGAATAGGCAACTGATATTTTTGGGCAAATTCATAATCTCGTTCATCGTGGGCGGGAACTGCCATGACGGCGCCCGAACCATATTCCATCAGCACGTAATTACTTATCCAAATAGGCACTTGCTGGCCCGATAAGGGGTTTACCGCCGTTAAGCCACTGTCTATGCCAATTTTTTCCAGCGTGGACATGTCGGCCTCGGAAACTTTGGTATGGCTACAGGTCGCAAGGAATTCGGCAACTTTAGTATTTTTTGTGGCTAGGGCTTCAGCTAAGGGATGTTGAGGCGCAATGGCAAGGTAAGTCACACCATATAAGGTATCGGGTCTGGTAGTGAATACGGTTAGTTTCTCGATAGCACCAAGCACGGTAAAGTCGACTTCCACCCCTTCGGAGCGTCCAATCCAATTATGCTGCATGGTGCGAACTTGTTCGGGCCAGGCCTCTAGTTTTTTCAAGTTATCTAATAGCTCATCGGCATAGTCGGTAATTTTGAAAAACCATTGTGGAATTTCACGTCTTTCGATCAAGGCTCCCGAGCGCCAGCCACGGCCATCTATGACTTGTTCATTGGCTAATACCGTTTGATCAACGGGATCCCAATTAACTTCGGATAATTTTTTATAGACTAAGCCTTTTTCATACAGCTTGATAAACAGCCATTGCTCCCAACGATAATATTGGGGATCGCAGGTGGCGATTTCACGGCGCCAATCATAGGCAAACCCAAGCCGTTTAAATTGATTACGCATGTGGACGATATTTTCATAGGTCCACTTAGCAGGAGGAATTTGATGCTTGATGGCGGCGTTTTCCGCGGGCAGACCAAACGCATCCCAACCCATGGGCTGCATCACATTCTTACCTAGCATACGTTGGTAACGGGCAATAACGTCGCCTATAGTATAATTACGCACATGGCCCATGTGTAGATAGCCACTTGGATAGGGCATCATACTTAAGCAGAAAAACTTTTCTTTACTTAAGTCCTCTACTGTTTTAAAGGACTGTTTTTCTTCCCAATAATGTTGTGCTTGTTCTTCAATTAACTTAGGCTCGTACTGTTCGTTCATAATTTAGGCTATTTTTTATTAAGGGATAGATAGGATAGCGTGTTATGAGATTAAGAACAATATTAGACTGCTTGCCTAACAAAGGAAAAGGCCTCAACAGCAGCCCACTCATCCTTGAGTACCCGTTCATCCTTGAACTAAGCGCATCCTTGCTAAAGAATAGTAAATCCTTTTACCGAGCTGCTGATTGAGGCCTTTTATTGCAATCAGTTTATCAAGCCTTGCTCAGCAAAGCCATCGGTCTTCGCCACTGGCTTATGTAAGAGAAGTGCTATTTCATTTGTCGCTAAGCGAGGCGCGATTACGTAACCCATAGGCTATTGCTAAGATAAGCCATAACATAAGAATAATGGTGGTGCTTTTAATCATCACTAAAGGGGTATTGCCATTTCTCGCCATAATTTCTCCGCTCAGTACAGCGGTTTCAAATTGAGGCAGGGTGTTAGTTCTAACGCCAGATTCATTAATAATAGCCGTTATTCCATCATTGGTGCTGACCAGGGCTGGGCGTTGAGTTGTCAAGGCGCGGAACTGAGCTATTTGTAAATGTTGGGCCGGAGCAAACGATTCGCCAAACCAAGCATCATTACTGACCGTAACTAAAAAATCGGTTTCTGGAGCAATCAATTCCACCAGTTTAGCATAGGCTATTTCATAGCAAATAAAAGGGGCTATGGTAAAACCGTTCACTTTTAGGGCGGCTTGATGATAAGGGCCTGGTAATAACGTAGACATGGGAATCTGCCAGTAATTAAATAGCCAGGTTAACTGTTGATGAAAAGGCAGATATTCGCCGAAGGGGACTAATTGGCGCTTATAATAATGCCCATGACCTTCACCTATGACATAGAGTGCATTGTAAAAAGATTCATCGTTTATGGCAAAAGGGATCCCTAATAAGACTCGAGTATGATGTTGCTTAGCTTCTTCACCCAATAAATATAAAAACTCACTGGCATCTTGATAGGTAATGGGGACTGCCGCTTCTGGCCAGATGATCAAATCACTGTCCCAGTGTTGTTTGGTTAAGTCGCTATAACGTTCCAAGGTAGGATTAATAAAATCGGCCTGCCATTTTAATTGTTGAGGAATATTGCCCTGAATTAAACTGACCTTAATGGATTTACCCGTTGGTTGCGTCCATTGTATAGTACTTAAACCATAGCCAACCAAACCAATGAGTACTATGGCACTTAAAGCTAGTATAAATTTTATTAAGGACCTTATTTGCAGCCAACAAAGGATTAATAATCCGCTGATTAGGGTGATAATAAAACTAAGCCCGTATTCACCCACGATGGGCGCATAGCCTTTCAGCGGAGAATTCGTTTGACTATAACCTAGCAGTAACCAGGGAAAACCGCTAAATAACCAACTACGTATCCAATCCATGAGTGCAAAACTAGCAGGGGCTGCGAGTAGTAATTTAGCGAGAGTCGTTTGCGGGAACAGCCGCTTTAATAAATAACCTTGTAAGGCCGGAAATAGCGCCAGAATCATTACAAATAAAGCGGTCAGTAGACTGGCAATAGGTACCGGCAGACCACCAAAACGGTGCATGCTGATATAAACCCAGGAAGTGCCTATGCCAAAGCAGCCTATTCCATAGATCCAACCATACAGCAAACCACGAGCTGGTTTAGTATTAAGCCAACAGTAGATTAATAGCGCCGGCGAAAGAACGGCAATGGGATAAAAATAAAAGGGCGCAAAAGCGAGTGGCAGGATGGCTCCCGCTAATAAGGCCGTGAGTAATTTACGATACATCTTGGGGTAGTGAAACCTCTAATTTATGGATTCGACGGTTATCCGCTTCTAATACCTTGAAGCAAAAATTATCAAGCGTGATAGTTTCTCCATGAATAGGCAACCGGCCAAAATTTTGCATAATTAAGCCACCAATGGTATCGAATTCGGTGTCGTCAAAGGTCGTGTTGAAAAATTCATTAAACTCTTCAATAGGCGTGAGAGCATCGACTAAGTATTGATGATCGTTTATTGGGGTAATTAGTTGCTCCTCAGCTATATCGTGTTCATCTTCAATATTACCTACAATTTCTTCTAATACGTCTTCTATAGTCACTAAACCCGCAATTCCGCCGTATTCATCCACCACTACGGCCATATGATTACGGCTGAGGCGAAATTCTTTTAATAAAGTGTTTAAGCGTTTTGCCTCTGGGACAAAAATGGCGGGGCGTAAAATTTCTTTAATATTAAAATTTTGCTGAGTATCTGCTTGAAAAGCGTAATTTAATAAATCCTTAGCTAATAAAATACCCACCACTTCATCGCGATTATCGCTAATAATAGGGAAGCGGGAGTGGCCCGATTCGTTAATAATCGGAATAATTTCGGCTAGAGTTTGAGTTAGGGTAATGACCACCATCTGCGAACGTGGCACCATAATATCCCGAGCCTGTGTGCGTGAAACTTTTAAGACGCCTTCAATCATATGCAAAGATTCAATATCTATTACTTGGCGTTGACTTGCCGCCTGTATGAGTTCTGCCAACTCCACTTGATTTTTGGGTTCTGGTAATAAAAACTTACTTAAGCGCTCCAGCCAATTGCTATGTTGATTATTACTAGGATCGTCTTGCATATATTAATTAAGCTCCATAAGGATTATCAAAACCCAGTTGTGCTAAAATGTTAGCCTCTAACTGTTCCATTATCGCGGCATCTGGTTCATGTATATGGTCAAATCCGAGTAAATGCAAGATCCCATGTACGGTCATATGGGCCCAATGGGCTATCTCCGGAAGTTCTTGTTCTTTAGCTTCGCGTTGTACTATGGGCGCACAAATTATGATATCACCTAAATAATCTGGTTCGATATTTAATCCTATGAAGGGTTCAAAGGGAAAAGAGAGTACATTAGTGGGTCCCTGTTTATGCCGGTACGTCTCGTTTAATTCGGCACTTTCCTGTTCATCGACGATGCGAATACATAACTCTGCCTTATCTTTTTGGGAGGCTAGTGCCGCGTAAGCCCATTGTTTAAATAAATCCAAAGCTGGAATATTAGGGACTTTACTAGCGAGTTGTAGTTCAATTGCGATCGGTGTTTTTTTTGTTTTCATTGGCTTCATGGGCCTCATAAGCTTCAACAATATTTTGTACGAGTGGGTGGCGCACCACGTCTTGGCTTTGAAAAAGGGTAAAACTTATTCCAACCACATCGTGCAATACTTGTAGGGCATGTTTTAAGCCCGAGGGAATGTGTTTAGGTAAATCAACTTGGGTTAAATCACCCGTAATCACCGCGGTAGAGCCAAAGCCTATGCGGGTTAAGAACATTTTCATTTGTTCCTTGGTGGTATTTTGACTTTCATCCAGAATAATAAACGCATCATTTAAGGTTCTACCGCGCATATAGGCTAGCGGTGCAATTTCAATGATATTTTTCTCGAGCAGCTTAGTCACTTTTTCAAGGCCCATCATTTCAAACAACGCATCATAGAGGGGGCGTAGATAAGGATCTACCTTTTGCGAAAGATCGCCTGGTAAAAAGCCTAATTTTTCACCGGCCTCCACCGCAGGGCGCACTAAAATAAGCCTTTGCACCAGACCTTTTTCTAAGGCTTCGACTGCACAGGCCACGGCTAAGTAGGTTTTTCCGGTACCTGCAGGCCCAATGCCAAAATTGACGGTGTGGCTAGCGATATTGCGTAAATAAATTTGTTGATTAGTGCCTCTGCCTCGGATGTGACCCTGCTTGGTGCGAATTTGAATCTGTTTAGCTTCGGTATCGACAACATTTAAAGGTGCGGTGGCGGTTTCACGTAACACTAAGTGAATGTGGGCTGGATTTAATTCAATTCCATTAACGGTTTCCTGATAAAGTCGCTCAATAGCCTGAATAGCGGCGGCAACCGAATCTTGTAAACCTACGATTTGAAATTGATGATGCCTACGGTGAATTTCGACTCCGTAAAATTGCTCTAATTGGCTAATATGTTCATCAAGTTCACCGCAAAGTATGGCCAAACGGCGGTTATCTTCCGGAGTTAATACAATGATTTGTTTAAATTGAGTCGTGTCCAAGATGCAATTTTTCCAGTTACATACCGATAAGCATAGCTTAGAATTAATAAAAATCCCATGTCCAGCTAAATTTTAATCAAAAATTCACGCGCTGCTCAACTTTTTTACTAAGGACTCGGGTCCTGTCGCTTAAGGCACTCCATCGTACTCGTAAACTGCGTGCGATGGAGCCCTCGCCTTTAGCGCCACCCGGTTTTTAAAAAAAGTTGAGCAGCGCGCAAAATTCAGCCAATTCTCTCAATTAATTCTCCGCGCAAGGAGTAATTTAAGGCTTCGGTTATTTTCACATCCACCAATTGGCCCATAAGATTTTCGGAACCTATAAAATTAACCACGCGGTTGTTTTCGGTGCGCCCAGCCATCATGCCTTCGCCTTTTTTAGCTGCCCCCGTGACTAAAATACGCTGAGTGCTGCCTAGCATATCTTGGCTAATGCGAAGCGTCTGGAGGGCAATGCGCTGTTGTAAAATGTTTAGCCGTTCTTTTTTGACTTCCATAGGTACATTATCTGGCAGCGAGGCGGCTGGTGTGCCGGGACGTTTGCTATATACAAAACTATATGAATTATCAAAACCAATTTCATGCACTAAATCCATGGTGGCCTGAAAATCGGCGTCGGTTTCACCCGGAAAACCCACGATAATATCGGTAGAAATCGTAATATCGGGACGTACCGCCTTTAATTTACGCATTTTAGACTTATATTCTAAGGCCGTATAACCCCGTTTCATGGCGGCCAAAATACGATCGGAGCCGCTTTGTACCGGTAAGTGCAGATGATTGGCTAATTTAGGTTCGCTAGCATAAGCTTCAATTAGGCGATCGGAAAAGGCCAAGGGATGCGAAGTGGTAAAGCGGATCCTGGCTATATTATCGAGGGCAGCTATAGTATGGATAAGTAGCGCAAGGTCTGCGATTTCGCCGGTGTGCATTTGCCCTTGGTAGTCATTGACGTTTTGTCCGAGTAGGGTAATTTCGCGTACGCCTTGTTCGGCTAGTATGGCTACTTCTGCCAGCACGTCGTCGAAAGGACGGCTAATTTCGGTACCTCGGGTATAAGGCACTACACAGAAACTACAATATTTGCTGCATCCTTCCATAATAGACACAAAAGCCGTAGGGCCTTCGGCTTTAGGTTCGGGTAAACGATCAAATTTTTCAATTTCGGGAAAAGAAATATCCACTATCGTTTGCTTGGTTTCCCGTACCTCGTTGATCATTTCGGGTAAACGATGCAAGGTTTGAGGACCAAATACCATATCGACATAGGGCGCCCGTTTACGAATATTATCGCCCTCTTGGCTGGCTACGCAGCCGCCTACCCCAATCACTAAATTAGGATTCAAATCTTTTAAGGGGCGCCAGATGCCTAATTCGGAAAAAACCTTTTCCTGGGCTTTTTCCCGTACCGAGCAGGTATTTAGCAGAATAACATCGGCTTCTTCGGGATTTTGGGTAATTTCCATACCATGAGTCGAGCGCAATAAATTCAGCATGCTGGCCGAATCATACTCATTCATTTGGCAACCGTGAGTTTTAATATAAACTTTGTGAGTCATGTAATTCGTTTGGAGTGAATAGAAAGTAGCCTATTTTAAAGGTTTATTAAATTTAGATCTACATAATTTCTAATTTGCCCTGGTTAATAAATTAAACTCTTTAATAGCCTGGGATAGGCTGTCCCTAATTCAGGTATAAGCCTTTTTATTTTGTATACCATGAGTTTCTTTGATAAACGGTAGCAATAAGAGTGCAATCACTAACATTACTGGAATGATTAAAAGTGCGATATGAAAATTAGCGACTTGATAAGCCCTAGCTCCATTTTCTATCTGACCCGACCAATAGAAATCCAAGATATAGCCTATAAATGGCTGGGCTAAGGCGCCGCCTACCATGTTTAGCGTATTGACAAAACCTAAAGCCGTTGCATTGTACTGAGGCGGATTGATTTCTTTAACAATGGAAAAAACCGGCAAAAAACCTCCAGAAAAGAAACCAAAAGCCAATAGTAAAACATTCATGCTCAGCAGCGGTAAATTAACTAGATAAATGATGCAGCTCATGGTACATAAGGCACCTATGGCGGCAATAATAAGCGGAGGTTTGCGTCTTTGCAGGCGATCGGAAAACCAACCCCAAAAAGGGCTTCCTATTACCCAACCGATGAAGATAAAGGAAATCATACCTGCGGCAGCGGGGCGGCTGATATGATAGGCGCTCATTAAAAAAGGCACCCCCCATAAACCTGCAAAAGCCGTGGTAGGTGCATATATTAACCCCCCATAAATCGAGGCTATCCAGGTTTGTTTATTGCCAAAAATATATTTTAAACCCTGCCAAAGTCGTGGCTTTTTAACACTGGCCTCTGGTTTAGCTGTTAGCTGAGTAGGGGAGTCTCTTACAATAAGATAGATAAGTCCTGTTAAAATAAGTCCTGCCAGCCCTAAGACATACATGCTATCGCGCCATGACAAGTGTTCAATTAGAAGGGCTAAAGGGGCTTGACCGTTAATGGCTCCTAACATACCCACCATAACGGTTAAACCGGTTAGCAAGGCAAAGCGGTTGAGTGGAAACCAATTAGCCGCAAGTTTTAAACAACTAATTGCGGCAAAGGCTGAACCCAAGCCAATCAGGATGCGGCCCAATCCGGCTATAATTAGATGATGGGCACTGCCAAATAAGCAACTGCCAATAGCGCAGATTGCCGCGGCGAAGGTTAGCAAGCGCCTGGGGCCGAAGCGATCGATGAGGATACCTACCGGGATTTGCATTCCAGCATAGATATAAATATATAAAGCCGATAGGTTACCGACTTGTGCGGCATTTAAGTTAAAATCCCGCATCAAATCGGAGACCATGACTCCGGGTGATACCTGCAATAAAAACTCATAGCAGTAAAATAATACGGCTAGTCCCCAAACTAGCCATGCCATAAGCCGTTGTTTAGCCATGAAGTTTTACTTTTAGTAAATCATTCACCTGTTGTGGATTGGCTTTGCCCTTGGAAAGTTTCATAACTTGTCCCACAAAGAAACCGAAGAGTTTATCTTTACCTGAGCGGTAGTCGGCTAACTGTTCGGGATTAGCAGCCATCACTTCCTCAATGATTTTTTCAATGGCACTGGTATCGGTAACCTGTTTTAAACCTTGAGCTGCAATAATTTCATCGGCACTGCTCTTATCTTGCCACATGGCTTCAAACACCGTTTTAGCAATTTTACCGGAGATGGTATTGTCTTCAATACGCTTTAATAATCCGGCCAATTGCTCTGCATTAATCGGGCTTTGATTAATTTCTAAACCATCCTTATTCAGAGCCGCTGCTAAATCTCCCATAATCCAATTAGTAGCAAGCTTGGCAGTAACACCTTGTTTAACCACCTGTTCAAAATATACAGCCGTATCTTGGTTAGCAATCAGTACTATTGCATCATAGGCCGATAAACCGTATTGGGTTTGAAAACGTTGACGTTTTTGTTCCGGTAATTCGGGTAAGGAAGCCCGAATCGAGTCGATTAGCGTCTGGTCAAACACTACGGGCAGTAAATCGGGATCGGGGAAGTAACGATAATCATGCGCTTCTTCTTTACCGCGCATGGAACGAGTTTCATTTTTCACCGAATCATAGAGGCGGGTTTCCTGCACAATCTTGCCACCATTTTCCAGAATTTCTATTTGGCGTTCGATTTCATAATTAATGGCTTTTTCTACAAAACGGAAAGAGTTTACGTTTTTAATTTCCGCGCGGGTGCCAAACTCTTTTTGGCCCTTGGGGCGTACCGAGACGTTAGCATCACAACGGAATGAACCTTCCTGCATGTTACCGTCACAGATACCTAAGTAACGCACCAAAGCATGTAAGGTTTTTAAATAGGCCACTGCCTCTGTTGCCGAGCGCAAATGCGGTTCCGATACAATTTCGAGTAAAGGCGTACCTGCCCGGTTTAGATCGATGCCGGACATGCCGCTAAAATCCTCGTGCAAAGATTTGCCGGCATCTTCTTCTAAATGGGCGCGGGTGATGCCTATGCGTTTGATTTCACCATTATCGAGTTGAATGTCTATATGACCTTCGCCTACTATGGGTTGTTTGAACTGGCTGATTTGATAACCTTTAGGTAAGTCTGGGTAAAAATAATTCTTACGATCAAACACGGAGCGTGTATTAATCTCTGCATTAACGCCTAGGCCAAATTTAATGGCCATAATAACGACTTCTTTATTTAATACCGGCAGCACGCCTGGCATACCTAAGTCTATAGCACAGGCCTGGGTATTAGGCGCTGCGCCATAAGCGGTGGCAGCCCCCGAGAAAATTTTTGCTTGGGTCGATAATTGTGCGTGTACTTCTAAGCCAATAACAGCTTCCCATTCCATCTTAGTAACCTCATTCAAGTTAAAGCCAGCAGCTAAGAAGTTATGAAACGCAAACTCGCGGTGAATATATCCCTATACGCTCCGCTATAGCTTCCCTGCTATAGCGGGTTTGCTTTTTCATAACCTTCTATTTACTGGCGGGTAGTTCATTAAAATCCTGCCGGAATTTTTTTATGCCAATCGGTTACCTGTTGGTAACGATGCGCCACGTTTAATAATTTCGCTTCACTAAAATAATTACCGATGATCTGTAATCCAACCGGTAAATTATGAGTAAATCCCGCTGGAATAGAGATGGCGGGTAAGCCTGCTAAATTGACCGCAATGGTGTAAATATCCGATAGATACATGCTGATAGGATCGCTTTTGGCACCCAGTTGAAATGCGGGGCTTGGAGAAGTAGGCCCCATAATCACATCCACTTCTGTAAACGCCTTGCGAAAATCGTCACTGACAATCCGGCGTAATTTTTGGGCTTTTAGGTAATAGGCATCATAATAACCCGAGGAAAGGGCATAAGTGCCTATCATGATTCGCCGCTTGACTTCGGCACCAAAACCCTCGCCGCGTGAACGCTTATAAAGATCGTCTAAATTTTGAGGGTTTTCACACCGGTAACCAAAACGTACTCCATCGTAGCGGGATAAATTGGAGGAGCATTCGGCGGGAGCAATCACGTAATAAGTAGGTACCGAGAGTTTGGTTTCCGGTAAACTAATTTCATGAAGGGTGGCCCCTAATTTTTCATATTCTTGAATGGCTGTTTGAATGAGTTTAGCGATCTCTGGGTCTAAACCCTCATCAAAGTACTCCTTAGGTAAACCTATACGTAAACCCTTGAGAGAATCGTTCAAAGTTGCGGTGTAGTTGGGAACTGTACTATCCACACTGGTAGAGTCTTTTTCATCAAAGCCTGCCATGACCTGCATTAATAAAGCGGCATCTTCCGCCGTTTGAGTCATGGGCCCGCCTTGATCCAGGCTTGAAGCAAAGGCAATCATGCCGTAACGTGAAACGCGGCCATAGGTAGGTTTCAATCCGGTAAGATTACATAGCGCCGCCGGTTGTCTGATGGAGCCGCCGGTGTCTGTACCGGTAGCCGCAGGCGCGAAACGAGCGGCTACCGCGGCAGCAGAACCACCCGATGAGCCGCCGGGCACGCAATTTAAATCCCAAGGGTTTTTTACCGGACCATAATAACTGGTTTCATTGGATGAACCCATGGCAAACTCATCCATATTGGTTTTACCTAGCATGACCATACCCGCTTGATTGAAACGCTCAATGGTAGTTGCATTATAAGGTGCAATAAAATTATCTAACATTTTGGAGCCACAGCTGGTTTTAACGCCTAGCGTACAAAAAATATCTTTTTGCGCGATAGGAATTCCGGTCAAAAGTTCTGCGGTGCCGGCACTTAAGCGTTGGTCCGCTTGTTTTGCCGCTTGCATGGCCTGTTCTTCGGTAACGGTAATGAAACTGTTAACTTGTGGATCAAAGCGTTTGATTCTATCCAGATAGCAACGGGTTAGTTCTTCACTGGAAAACGTTTTAGCCCGCAATCCTTGGATTAATTCGGCAATAGTTTTAGTGTACATGGGGTAGCTTATTCCTCTAGTTTGGTTTCGATCACTTGGGGTACCAGATAAAGACCGGCCTCGGTATGAGGAGTTAGGGTTTGGAATAACTCGCGTTGATCGGTTTCGGTCACAACATCGGGACGCAGACGTTGCTGGGCATCTAATGGGTGTGCCATGGGTTCAATATGACTAGTATCAATTTCATTCATTTGTTCGATAAATCCTAAAATATTGGTGAGATTTTCACTGTATTTAGAAATATCCGCTTCATTAAGCGCTAAACGAGCTAAATGGGCAACTTTAGCTACGTCTTTAGGTTGTAGGGACATAATGGCTCCGAATCTTACAATTGAAGCAAACATTATACTGAGTTTAAAAAAATTTAAAATGCCAGCTGATTTATGTGATATAGATTTTTTATAGAAAGAGGGAATACCCATTAACATGAGTGGTTGATAAGCTAAGAATCTAAACAAAATTTTCAGGTATTTCAACAGTGGGTGGCACGCAAGTGGGGTCCCAAACGCCCGCAGTTTTAGCGAGGACGATGGGGTGACTTGAGTGACGGGAGCCAGGTCTTTTAACCTGAAAACCGTATAAGTATTCAGTCTTAAGAAAATACCAGCCTACTCTCGACTCATATCAGAATTTAGGTTAGAGTTATTTACTATTTGGCATTTAAAAATCTAAAGGCGTTGTAACACTATGTTTAAGAAACTGCGTGGGATGTTTTCCACCGATTTATCCATTGATTTAGGCACTGCTAATACGTTGATCTACGTACGTGGTAAAGGCATTGTATTAAATGAACCCTCCGTGGTTGCTATCCGCCAAGAAGGCGGTCAAAAACGTGTGGCAGCGGTTGGTATAGAAGCCAAACGCATGTTAGGTCGCACGCCCGGCAATATTCAAGCCATTCGCCCTATGAAAGACGGGGTCATAGCCGATTTCTTTGTAACCGAAAAAATGCTGCAGCACTTTATTCATAAGGTGCATGAGAATCGCTTTTTACGTCCAAGTCCACGCGTGCTGGTTTGTGTGCCTTGTGGCTCGACTCAAGTAGAACGGCGTGCTATCCGCGAATCGGCCATGGGAGCGGGTGCCCGTGAGGTTTACTTAATTGAGGAACCTATGGCTGCTGCCATTGGCGCCGGGATGCCGGTTGAAGAAGCCAGTGGTTCTATGGTAGTGGATATCGGCGGTGGTACCACAGAGGTTGCCATTATATCGCTAAGCGGCATCGTTTATTCGCAGTCGGTGCGTATCGGTGGCGATCGCTTTGATGAGTCTATCGTGAGCTATGTGAGACGGCATTATGGCAGTTTAATCGGTGAAACCACTGCCGAACGTATCAAACAAGAAATTGGTTCTGCGTTTCCGGCCAATGAAGTACGGGCTGTTGAGGTGCGAGGCCGAAATTTAGCCGAAGGCGTACCGCGTAGTTTTGTATTAAATAGTAGTGAAATTTTAGAAGCTTTAACCGAACCTTTATCGGGCATAGTAGGCGCAGTGCGAGCTGCTTTAGAGCAGGCTCCGCCAGAACTTGCAGCAGATATTGCAGAACGCGGTATGGTATTAACCGGTGGTGGGGCTTTATTAAAGGATCTCGATCGCTTGTTAATGGAAGAGACGGGATTACCCGTCATTGTCGCCGAAGATCCTTTAACTTGTGTAGCTAGAGGTGGCGGCCGAGCCTTAGAAATTATGGATGAATTAGGTGGTGATTTCTTGTCCAATGAATAAGGTGGTCTGGTAGACAAGCTAAGGTTTAGGTAACTTCTCAGATGAATTTACCTAAACTTATAACTTAAAAAGGAGCATTTTATTAGGGCGCTTTTTAGGCGACATTCGTCGCAAAATCGTTGGCTAATTATTCTAGCTATAGCTGCAATTGGTTTAATTATTTTAGATGGACGCCAATCATCTTATTTAAAGCCAGTACATGCTGCCTTAAATAGCCTTAGTATGCCTCTTAAATATATGGTGGATTGGCCCATTAAATTTAGCCGCTATATTTTTACTAGCCTTTCTGCCAATCAGGATTTGATTGAGAAAAATACCAACTTACAGGCTAATAATATTTTATTAGAGGCTAAGTTACAGAAATTCATTGATTTAGAAAAAGAAAATAAAGAGCTTAGGGCTTTGCTGGGTTCAAATCCACAACCTAATGAGCGTATTTTAGTGGCTCAGGTTCTCGTTGTTCAAGCCGAACCCTATCTTAGTCAAATTGTGATCGATAAGGGGAGCAAAGATGGGGTATACGTTAATCAGCCAGTCATAGATGCCAAAGGCATTGTAGGCCAAGTCATAGAAACAGACGCTTACACCAGCCGGGTTATGCTGGTAACCGACTCCCGCAATGCCGTGCCGGTGAGAGTCGTTCGCACGGGAATGCATGCTATTGCCTTAGGTAATGGGGCTTTAGGCACTTTATCACTCGCTCATATCCCTATTACCGCGGATATTAAAGAAGGCGATCAATTGATTAGTTCTGGCTTGGGACAACGTTATCCTAATGGGTACCCCGTTGGCGTAGTAAAGAGGGTAAGCCGGGAGACGACCAATGATTTTGCCGCCATAGTAGTAGAACCTGGCGCACAATTAAACCATAATCGTTTAGTCTTATTAGTTTGGCCTAATCTAGCCAAATTACCCGAATCCAATAAAGAAAAAAATAATCATGAAAGCAAGTAGTATTACCGTTTATAGTATAATTGGTCTTAGCTTATTACTTGGCAGTATTCTGACCATTTGGCCTTTGCCTGGAACTATGAATTGGTTGCGGCCTGCCTGGGTTATGTTGATAATACTTTATTGGGTTATAGTATTACCTAATCGAGTGGGGATCAAACTAGCCTGGATTTTAGGTTTATTGCTAGATGGTTTACACGGCTCTTTACTCGGTGAACATGCGCTGGCCTGCTTATTAACCAGTTATTTTGCCAGCAATATTCGTAGGCAAGTTTTAATTTCGCCCGTCTGGTTGCAATCTTTCATGATTATGTTGTTGATACTCATTTACCAGGTGATCCTTTATTTGGTACAAGGTTTTGCCGGACAGGTAATTAGTTCTTGGCAATATTGGTTACCCTCCTTAACCAGTGCCTTATTATGGCCCATTATATTTATGTTATTAAGGGCTAGTAAACAGCGGTTTAAAATTTATTAGCGAAAATTAACGCATACTCATTCTTACCGATAACGCGCTGCTCAACTTTTGTAACAAGGACTTAGATCCTGCCACCTACGTTTCTAAGTAAAGCCCGCCTGGCTTTGCTAAGCAGCCAGCCTTGACCCATCCTGGTCAAGGCGCTTCAGCGGGACAAAGCGGTGCTTGGTCTGTGACCGCTTTTCGCCCCCACAGGCTCGCAGGCTACGCGGGTGGGGGCCCCGCCTTTAGTGTCACCCGGTTTTTTAAAAGAAGTCGAGCAGCGCGTACCGATAATATTTGCTAAATTCAAAAAACGGCTAAAAAGTCTTGCTTAGCCATGTCTTGTCGTCAACTTAAATTAACCGTAAACTACGTAAATTGTAATTAATAAATGGGTTATTACGTATGACATTTGTTGTAACTGAAAGCTGTATTCGTTGTAAATATACCGATTGTGTAGAAGTTTGCCCGGTGGATTGTTTTTATGAGGGGCCTAATTTCCTGGTGATTAATCCCGATGAATGTATTGATTGTGCATTATGCGAACCCGAGTGTCCGGTTAATGCCATTTATTCCGAGGATGAGTTGCCGGAAGGGCAGCAGCAGTTTTTGCAGATTAATGCCGATCTGGCACAAAACTGGCCTAATATTACCGTTAAAAAAGCGGCGCCCGTGGATGCAGAGGAATGGAAAGAAGTTAAGGACAAATTGCAATACTTAGAAGAATAGGTGTGGGTTATTAAACCGTTGATTAGTAATGTCAATAGCCAGAATCTTCTAGGTAATCAAGGACCTCTAGCTAAAATTATCCCAGGCTATAGCGAACGCGAACCTCAGTTACAACTAACGCAGGCTATTGAAAAGGCCTTATATGAGCAAGAGGTCTTGATTGCAGAAGCGGGAACTGGAACGGGTAAAACCTTTGCTTATCTAGTTCCTGCCTTGTTGTCCGGTAAAAAAATTATTATTTCCACCGGTACTAAAAATCTACAAGATCAATTATTTCATTATGATTTACCCACCTTAAATAAGGCGTTTAAGCTTAACATTAAGGTTGCTCTATTAAAGGGAAGAGCTAATTATGTATGTTTACAGCGCCTTAATAATGCCCATGCCGATGGACGTTTTACTAGCCGGCAAGTGGCTAGTGATGTTTCACAATTAAAAGCTTGGTTGGCTCATACCCAAACCGGGGATACTAGCGAGTTTAGTCAGTTGCCGGAAAATGCAGAGGTTTGGCCGGTGGTTACCAGTACCGCGGACAATTGTTTAGGGCAAGAATGTCCACATTGGTCCGATTGTTACTTAGTCAAGGCTAGGCGTAAGGCGCAAGAGGCCGATTTAGTAATTGTGAATCATCATTTATTCTTTGCCGATATGGCCCTGCGCGAAGAGGGTTTTGCCGAATTATTGCCTTTAGCCGAAGCCATTATTTTAGACGAGGCGCATCAACTACCCGAAGTAGCTAGCCATTTTTTCGGGGAAAGCATCAGTAGTCGGCAATTACTAGAATTAGCCCGTGATATGCAGCTCCTGGCATTACAGCAGGCTAAGGAAATAAAGGAATTCGATAGGTTTTGCCAGCAGCTACAGCTAGCGGTACAGAATATGCGCCTCGCCTTTGGAGAGCCGCCGAGAAGAAAACCTTGGCATGAAATAGCGAGTAAATCTAGTTTACAACAGGCCATCCTTCAACTCAAAGAGCCCTTGCAAGATTTGCTGACTCTACTCAATAATCAGGCAGAGCGTAGTGAGGAACTTACTAATGGCGCCAAGCGCTGTCAGGACTTATTGACTAAATTTTCCCGCTTAACGGGCGTGACGGAAGCTAAACAAATTCATTGGTATGAGGTTTTCAGTAAGGCCTTTAGTTTGCATTTTACGCCCATGGAGATTGCCGAGCCTTTTCAGCAAATGATGCAAACGGCTAACAAGGCTTGGGTATTTACCTCGGCCACCTTAGCGGTCAATGGCACTTTCGCTCATTTTGCGGCCCAGCTGGGTATTAAAAATGCTAACACTTTATTGTTAGCAAGCCCCTTTAATTATAAGCGGCAATCGGTATTATACGTGCCTAATAATATGCTGGAAGCCAATCAGCCAGATTACACCGAAGCCGTCGTCAAGGCTGCGCTACCCGTGTTAAAAGCGAGTCGCGGCAGGGCTTTCATGTTATTTACTAGCCATGCGGCTTTGCAAACCGCTGCCCAATTATTACAACAGAGGCTTGATTTTCCATTATTGGTGCAAGGTCAAGCCCCTAAACTGCAATTGTTGACCGAATTTAAACGCTTGAAAAATGCCATTTTGCTAGGTACCAGCAGTTTCTGGGAAGGCGTGGATGTGAGAGGAGAGGCTTTATCCTGTGTTATTATTGATAAGCTGCCCTTTATGGCGCCGGATGATCCTATTTTGCAGGCAAGAACGGCTGCTTTACAAGCTGAAGGGCAAAATGCCTTTATGGAATATCAATTGCCACGTGCGGTATTAATGTTAAAACAAGGGGCAGGCCGATTAATTCGCGATGCGGCGGATCATGGCGTATTAATGATTTGTGATTTACGTTTAGTACAGAAGAGTTATGGTAATATATTTTTAGCAAGCTTACCTCCCATGGCAAGAACCAGACATTTAGATAAGGTTATACAATTTTTACAGCATTTATTACCAAAACAGGATGAGCCATGCCCAGAATCTTAGCCGTTGACACCTCGACTCCAGCTTGTTCAGCCGCTTTATTAATTGATAATCAAGTGCAGGAGCGCTACGAGGTAAAACCCCAGCAACATACTCGGTTAATCTTGCCCATGATTGATGAGTTATTAGCCGAAGCTAATATAAATTTACGGCAGTTAGATGCCATTGCTTTTGGCTGTGGTCCGGGTAGTTTTACCGGACTTAGAATTGGGGCAGGGGTTGTGCAAGGCATTGCCTTTGCAGCGGATTTACCGGTAATCCCCATTTCTACGCTAGGTGCTTTAGCGCAGGGTGCCTATAGAATCTTGGGGTGGAAAAAGGTGATTACCGCCTTGGATGCCAGAATGAGCGAGTTGTATTGGGCCAGCTTTCAATTGGATGATCATAATATGCAGCCCGTGGAAACCGAACGGCTCTGTTCCCTAGCTAAAATACCCCTACCTGCCGAGGGTGGTTGGTACGGGGTAGGGGATGGCTGGTTAAATTTTACCGAAGTTTTAAAACCACAACTAGGCGATAAGCTAGTTGAAATTAAACCCCACTTTTATCCACATGCACAAGATATTGCAAGCCTAGCGTCTGTTGCCCTCCAACAAGGCAAGACCGTTACTGCCGAGCAGGCCTTACCCGTTTATCTGCGGGATAATATGTATAAGCCTAGCTGCTAGTTAAATATTAGGGCCTGCTTACCATTCATTCACACAGCGAACATTGCAGATATTGCGAGCAAATGGTCCATCATTTGAGGCGAATAGCCCGTTTTATTTAACGAAAATGATGGGCTATTGGGGCCGATATATTCAACTTGCAACGTGAGAATGAATGGTAAGCAGGCCCTAAGCTTAGATTTAGTTTTCTTTTGAAACTCTACTTTTTTTGAGAACTTAGGTATCAATGGTGTGCAACCTGCAACTCGCAGCAAATTTCGAAAGAGGCCTATTTTAGCTAAATTTTTGCATAATCTAAAAATAGATAATGATATAATTATATTATTGATATATTAAAGCTGATATAAAGAGCCTATTGTTTAGGTAGTGCTACAAGTAGCTTCACAATTAACTGAAACTGGTGTAAGTTACCAAGTTCCATTAACCATGAAGTTAGGAGAAAGTGAATCATGAAAAAACCAGCTACTTCTTTAAAACTAGTAGCGTTGGGCATGATGTTAGCGGGTTTTACTAACCAAGCCGCTGCATCAGGATTTCAACTATTTGAGGGCAATGCCGTTAATATGGGTGATTTTGGTGCGGGTGGGGCAGCCATTGCAGAAGATGCAAGCACCGCTTACTATAATCCAGCCGGTTTGGTAAGGTTAACTACTCCACAAATCGTGGTATCTGCCACAGGCATTAAATCTAAAGCCGATTTTTCGGGTAAAAGCACTTGGAGTGTACCAGGCACGCCCTTATCTAGAACCCTGGTAAATTCCGCAGATGGTGGCGGCTATGCGTTGATTCCGGCGTTTCATCTTGCAGCTCCTATCAATGACAGAATCGTATTAGGGTTTAGTTTAACCGCGCCTTTTGGTTTATCAACCGAATACAGTAATGACTCCGTGGTGCGTCATGAAGCCACCGAATCCAGCGTTAAAGCCTTGGATTTAAGTCCAAGCATTGGGATTAAAATAACCGACCAATTCTCCATAGGTTTGGGCATTGATTATCAAAACTTAGATGCAACTTTAAACTCGGTAGCCCTTATTCCGGTAGCGATGAGTCCAGTGCCAACTTTTGTAGAAGCGAATAGCAAAAACCAAGCCTCGGATTGGGCCTTTGGTTGGCGAGCCGGTGCCTTATATCAATTTACTCCAGGCACCCGCGTGGGTTTAAATTATGTGTCCAAGGTTAAACATCATTTAACCGGTAGCAGTACCTTAACCGGACCTGGAATTATGATAGGATCCGATGATGCCTCCGCCGACATTACTTTACCTGCTACCACCAGCTTGAGTATTGTTCATGAACTTAATCCGTGCTGGACTCTGTTAGGTAACGTAACTTACACCCAATGGAGTGTGATCAAGGATATTACTCTTAATAATATAGCGTCTTTAGATGCTACTTTAAAACCCACTAAGGGTAGTGTAACTCTGCCAGAAAACTTCAGAGATACCTGGCGCGTGGCTATCGGTACCAATTACAAACTGAACGACCAATGGTTGTTCCGTGCAGGCATCGGTTATGATCAAACTCCGGTATCTAATGAAGACAGGGGCGTGCGTTTACCCGATGGCGATAGGATTGCAGTATCCCTAGGCACTCATTATCAACCTACCAAAACGATAGGTTTAGATGTGGGTTATACTCATCTATTCATTAAAGACGGGGACATTAACCATACCGTACACGTAGGTAATTCTCAAGTTACTACCCTAGGCACCAGCAAAAATGCTGCCGATTTATTAGGCTTGCAGTTAACCTGGAGTATCGCATAAGGATGTTTTTAAGCTCGATTACATTTGGTAATCGAGCTTAATCCTAGGAGTTATCATGCCAATCTTAGCTAAATCGTTAACCCCTTATATCGATAGTATAAAATTTTTAGCCGATCCAAATGCTACCAAGCTCAACGACGCAAAAAACGACCAAGAATTCCAGCAATATGCCATGAAGATTGCACTAGAATTAGCGCCAACCTCGGATAAAACCGACGACTCACCCATTCGGGATGAACTTGGCCGCTGGGCTATTGACTCCGCCAAACAAGTGCAAAAAAGACTGTTTGCCACACCCCAACAATTTGATCTGGATAAAACCGCTTTCAATCAATTATTAGCTTATATTAAAATAGTGACCTTATTAGGCAATGTGAGCAATATGCAGGAATTTTTTGAAAGTATTATTGTTACCATGGATAGCCAAATACTGAACAGCAGGGCTATCAAAAAAGTAAATATTGACAATTGGAATGCTATCAAAAAATTTGCCCTGGATAGCGTAAAGGCCAGTTGCCCTCAGAGCTACCAGTCTAGAGTATTGGGTTTAGCAAACCCCTCCGCCGTTACTAACCTAGGGCCTAACTCCCCACAATTAAATTAAAAATCATTAGCATATACTATCAAATCTAAGCCATTGGTTTTCTGGGTTGAGTGAGTGCTTTAAGTGCTAGCTCTCATCATGTCAGGTAGGTTATTTAAAGGAATGGGTTATGGAATGCCCTTCACGTCCGCAATTTATGAGGACGTGAAGGGCATTCAAAAATTTAAACTTAGGTGCCTAATCCAAAGGCTTAAAGTAAACTCTGGGCAGGGTATGCTAGTTTAGCTACCCCGCTCTATCGCTGGTGTAATCCTATAGCACTGTTTTTATTAGCTCGCATTGTTAATTTGAGGGACCTTTGATATAAGAAAATCCGCCCATCTTATTAACTTTCTCCAAAATAGCTTCCTCCACGTGCTGAGGATTATGCGGAAGCGATTGTTGGGTGGTAGGATCTTGGGTTGGAACTCTTACCATGACTTCTTTTTTATCTTTGGCCGTTAAAATTTTAGCAAAGAATCCCCAAGGTTTACGAGTAAACTCTATGGTTTTACTAGGTTCCACATCGTTTTTTACTACAGTTGGCCTGTGGTCTTTTTGGGCTTGGCTGGTGACAAGTTGCGCCCTTAGAGCCTTGATATTATCTTGACATAAAGTTGGGTGAATTTGGCGTAATAATTCTGCCACCTGTAGTTTTGGGGAAATATCAAGCTTTTCATCTTGAAAAAATTGCTCTAGCGCATCGGATGAAATGTGTCTAAGCACATAGGGATTAGCCTTATGGTCGGTAATTAACTGTAAAAGTTCCTGTGAAGTGACGAGTGACATTTTCAGGTCATAAATGGCCTTGAACTCAGGAGTGAAAAAATTAGGGTGTTCCTTAAACCGCTGCCTAAGAGCGGTAGTAATTTCATTCTTGAGATTATTCTCCGAATTATCCCTGCTTGCATGAGTCACTAACAAGCGGTGATCCAGTAGATTTAACAATTGGATATTACTGAGTTGAGCAATTTTATCAGATTTATTCTCCAAACTAGCTAGCTCATTGAATGTGTTTACAGTCACTTGCTGTAGCATAGGATGGGGCAGTGCTAGTGAGGTTTGGCTGGGGTTAAACCTTGCTCCTAGGCGTTTAAACAACTTAGGCACAAACTGGAAGGCCCTTTGCATAAAAC
>Ga0182739_1001502_pt1 | contig 24298 bp, 19 predicted proteins | sample eDN5th30CBELigBY_FD_128873 | JGI IMG/M metagenome (GOLD analysis project Ga0182739, IMG submission 128873) | Enriched backyard soil microbial communities from Emeryville, California, USA - eDNA 5th pass 30_C BE-Lig BY (version 2) (version 2) | ecosystem: Environmental > Terrestrial > Soil >... | reverse complement strand
TTGCTGTTGAAGCTCACTGTGTATTGGTTCACATCATATTGCGCGGTTACAGTCGTATCCGCTGTTATATTCGTGAACGGCTTGTCCCAGCCTGTAAACGTATGGCCTGCTCTTACTGGATTCACAGGAGCTGTTGCAGCGCCTCCTTGGTCCACCGTTTCTGTCTTTAGCGTAATTCCATTCCAATCATTAAAGGTCACCGTATATTTAGGCGGACCCATTGGACTTCTTAGAAGCCATGTATCGTAATCAATTTTTCCTGCTGGCAAGTCATTGATCATCCAAGCCAACGAACCATCGATATCAATAAAAGGAATCGCAACACCGTACTGATCTTGAACTACAGGCACTTGCGAAGATATATCATTCTGCCAAACACCTTCATAATTATAAAATTCTGCATAAGACTGGTTAAACTCAGGTGCTACCAAATCTGTATAATGGGACCAAAGAATAAATCCGCTATCTGTTAGGAGAAGATCCCCGATTCCGCCCCAACTATAGAGCACCCTAATAAACTTCTCATTAAGATGTATAGTACCGTCATCATTATATATTTTAAAATACATGCTTCTGCTTTTATGGTCTGCGCCCGAAAGCTTCTGATAGATGACCAGAAACTTTCCGTTAGGCAGCGCGGCTAGTCTTTGAATTTCATTAGCTTGTTCTCCGCGGGAAGCTATGACGAATGAGTTTTGTCCATCTACCTGGTTTGGAGTTGAAGCATCGTTATCAAATATCATTCCTACGTAGTTATTATGGTAATAAGAACTCATGATCATAAATTTTCCATTATCATTAGCGGCTATACTGTGCGTATATTGTGATCCGGAGATGCCCGCTAAATTGGTAACCGATAACTGAGAAGCATCTACGGCAGCCCCGTTTTGCGCAAATCGTCTAAGCGCATAATTGCTACCGTCAGTCGCCCACACAAAAGCTAGATTGCCGTTGGAAAGCTCGGCGACTTTTGTGAATCGGTTCAATCCGCCGGGGGACGAGTTAATTTTAGTAGAAGGAACAACTTCGTTGCCGTTTGGATTCAAGATTTTGAAATAGGTATCCGTCAAGCCAGTACCAGAAGATTCACTGTACCAATATACAAGTAAATTACCGTTGGAAAGACCTTGCGATACGATTGTTTCGCTTCCGTTGTTCGTTAAAGGGGATAGAGAGAATGGAGCAGTACTCAGCGTTCCGTCCGCATCAACTGTAGTTATATATGGCCTATTGCCTTCAGCATAATCTGACCAATTCAAAATAACCTTATCGCCATTTACAGTTGGACGCTGGTTAGCTATAGAGTCTTTGGTCAATTCATTTTCTACATCAACACGAACTAATCCCTCCGGTGTACTAGACGCCAATCCATGCAGCGGAAATAGTGAAAATAAAATAAAAAAAACAAGTGCTGCCGTTATACCTTTCATTTGATCATGCATGATAAAACAATCCCCTTCCGTTTTCGACGCTAGTAAACTCATAAAATACCAAAAATACTAGTTAATTATAGCAAAAAACCGTCAAAATAAACCACATTTAAATTTTCAATTATACACTATTCCAAATATTTTGAATAAAAAGAACAAACGAAAAGAAGCCAAAGCAATTATGCTTTGGCTTTTGAGATACTATGCGGATATTAGCAATGATCATTCTCGCTTTTTAACTAAAATACTCAAACACTTACTAAGTCGCTATTGATCCGGCTGATAGCCGCATCCGCTGCTCGGATCCACCTGTCTTCATTTTTTATTTTGTCATCCGGATCGCGCGGCTTTTGAAATTGGCTCAGTCCTGTTATGTCTAGCGCACTAAAGTCCATATCGCCTTCGGCTATACCCAGATTCATGATATGCTTGATCAAAAACGGACGGCCGAACTGCAGCAAAGCATCATCCCTGTCCAATACTCCGCTAAGGACGAAGACAGGCAGACGCAAGTAAATAGTAACGCCTTCGCGTAAATACAGGATATGATCGAAAAATCCTTTGAAATATTCCCAATTGCCGCCGAGACTAAAGCCTTCACGTTCGAATGAGTCCTTGATATCTCCGTAGAAGCCTTGCTTTCCCTCGATTGTTGACGGTACCTCAAGCATTACAATTACCTCCATTATCCATTTCGTATTATCTTTATCTTCACTTAAATTTAGTTTATTTATACATGGACGGAATAACAATCCAATATGGAGCAGGTCTCCCCCGTCGCCCGTCGCATTAAAATCCCGCCTTAAGGCTAGCTTGATGAACAGACCGCAGTCCGTTACGGAGCGTCAGCGCGCCATGTACAATAAAGACATAGAAGAGACCACGAAAGGATGTTGTAAAAATGAAAAAATTGTTTCGATCGACGACAGACAACAAGCTTACCGGCTTATGCGGAGGTATCGCGCAATATTTAAATATTGATTCAACTGTTGTTCGTTTGCTCGTTGTTCTCGCCGCGCTGTTCAGCTTTGGTACGATCGTATTTATCTATTTTGCAGCAACGCTGCTTGTACCGAAAGAGCCGTTCGATCATATTCACTTTTCGAACCACTATAATTACTAATACACTTTAAGGAGAGATTTGAGATGGGAATTTTACAGAGAGTTGTTAATATGACGAAGGCGGCAGCCAATGAAATGCTGGATAAGGTTGAAAACCCGGTCATGATGATGAACCACTACTTAAGAGATTTGGATGAAAATATTGCGAAGGCAGAACATAGCTTGCTACAGCAGCAGGTTCAGGAGCGCGTATCGCTAACCAAGTATGATGAACTGAAAGCCCAAGCTGCTCACTATGAACAGAAAGCGGAACAAGCGGCTGCTGCAGATCGTGAAGCGGAAGCACGTGCTGCGCTTGAAGCTATGCTGTTGTATCAAGAGAAAGCCGACGAGACAGCTAAGCTTGTCCAGCTAGCCAAGTCAGCGGCGCTAGATCTAGAGCTGCATATTGATGCTCTGAAGGAAGAGAAAACTAAGCTGCAAGCGAAGCGCGAGGAATTAATGACCCGCGTGCGACGCGCGAGCCATGGTGCGGGCAGCGACAGCAACCGCACCGCTTATAGCTGGCAGCACAACTCCGCATCAAAGGGATTCGAGCGTATTGAACAGAAGGTCATGGAATGGGAGGCTCAGCAAGAGCTAGCTAGAGCATACTCTAATGATCGCGGCATCCAAACCGCCGCTATCGCTGACCTGAAGCAGGAGCAGCGCGATGCTATGGTGGAGGAGCAGCTGCAGCGGTTGCTGCAGAAGAAATCCGGCGTATAGCAGCGCCTTAAAATAATAAGAGCCGACCAATGTCAATGTGACTATTGGTCGGCTCTTTAACAAGCTTTCTCACCCTCCTGCAACTTCTTCACCCTGTTTATTCATTGTACTTGCCGACCAACTGCTCTAAGTGCAGCTCGGGCTTTGTTCCAAGCTCTCTCTCCAATATTTGTTCGAGCGAGCGGTATTGCCGTATCGCTTCATTAACTCTGCCCAGCTCCACATATAAATAAATAATTTTATAATGAATATCCTCTCGTAACATATCGATATGAATCATTTCAGTATACCTACGCAAAGCCAAGAGAGGCTCATGCTGTGAGATATGATTAGCTGCGGACATCTCCAGCAACGATAAGTACTGCTGCTCAAGCTGCGTTCTTTTCATAATCGCCCATTCATACGGCTTGCCCCTTAGCAATTCCCCCGTATACAGCGCTTCTGCTCGAGTTAGCAGCTCTTCATCAGGCTTCGCTTTTTCGATCATCTTCTTCAGCAGTCGCTCAAACACATAGATGTCGCAGCTGATTCTGCTCTCATTAATCCTAATTTCATTTCGGTCCGCAATAATCATTTCCTGCTGTCCTTCTACATTAAGAGCCTTTCGAATGTAATACAGCGTAGAGTTTAGATTTTGCAGCGCCTTCTTCGGCTCCAGCCCCCGCCACAGTGTATCAATAATTTTTTCACGGCTAACCGTTCCATGACAGATTAGAAAGGCCAGCAGCTCCTCCGTTTTCGGACTCCTCAGCTTTATAGGCTCATGCTCGCCATTCCGTCCCAATACATTGAGTCCATTGAACAAAAAGATATCTACAACGGGCTCGAAAATTTGTTTTCTATGTCTTTTCTTAATACGCGACAGCGTCCGGGACATTCGATCTGCCGTTACTGGCTTCAGCAAGTAATCTATAGCATCATGATCAAACGCTTCAACCGCATATTTCTCGTAACCTGTTACGAACACTAACTCCATATGGGCATTGTGCTCCAGCAATCGGCTTGATAAGCTGATCCCGTCTATTTCAGGCATAGATATGTCCAGAAAAACGGCATCGACCTCATTTATACTTTTATATTCTATCGCTTCCAGCGGATTTTGAAAGATTCGGACGACCTCTACCTCTCCGCTTTCAAGCAATATTCGCTTCAATCGTTTAACCGACAGCTCTTCATCATCGATGATAATAGCCCGCAGCATCCATTATCCTCCTTTTTTGATTACTGTTCCTGCAGGTACTTTGAAGCTGACCCGCGTTCCAGCTCCTTCTGCACTTTGAATGACGATCTCTTCATCATACAGAAGCTTGAGTCGTTGGCTAATATTCCAAAGTCCTACTCCCTTATGCTCTGTGCTCGGCTCTAACACTTCTGCCAGTCTTTGCTCACTCATCCCGCAGCCATTGTCCTCAACAACAAAGCTTATAGTCGATTGTCCCACACTCTTAACAATCAGCTTCACACAGCCTCCTTGAGCTTTGGACATAAGTCCATGTCTGACTGCGTTCTCAACTAGCGGCTGCAATATAAGCGGTGGAATAGCCATATGAAGCATTGGCTCAATATCATAGACCAGTGTCAGCCGATCGCCAAATCGAGCCTTCTCAATCGAAATATAAGCTTTAACAAGCTCAAGCTCGTTCTTAAGACTTGTAAGTGAATCCAACTGTTTAAAATCAAAGCTGCTCCGTAAGTAAATAGAGAGCTGCAGCGTTAATTCCTCCGCCATTGAAGGATCGATAATACAAAGCTCAGCAATTGCATTTAACGCATTGTACAAGAAATGCGGATTAATCTGAGAACGCAAAAATGCAATTTCTGAGGCTCGAGCGCTTTGGATAGATGCCTTAAGCCTCGTCAGGCTGCGGACACGGGCCATTAATTCCTCCGCTTCATAAGGCTTGCCAACGAAATCATTTGCACCGCTTCCTACAGCAGCTTTCAATTCTGAAGCCTTATTATTAGCAGTCAGCATTAACACCGGCAGCTCAAATAGCGTAAATCTCTCTCTTATTTTTTTAAGCACCTCATAGCCTGACATATCCGGCATCATTATATCTAGTATGACTAGGTAGAAGCTTGATTGGCCTGCCAGCACCTCTAATGCTAGATCGCCTCGATTAACGACGACGAAGGTGTAGCCTTCCAGCTTCAGCAGATTCGTCATCGACTGCAAATTAGCGTAATCATCATCCACTACCAATATCGGCTCATTCAATCTGCCTTTCACATACTTCGGATAAACAGTGTCCCGCTTAGGCTCTGTCCCTATCCTCAATTGCTGATGACGCTCCGCTTTAGAGGGTGTCCCATCCGATAATGGGATCGTAAACGTAAATGAAGAGCCTTCCTCTAGCTTCGACTCTACTTTAAGCGCTCCGCCATGAAGCTCTACCAGATTTTTTACGATGCTTAGTCCAAGTCCTGTACCGCTATTTTGCTCCATCTGATGGTGGAGCTGCTCAAATGGTATAAACAATCGAGCTTGCTGCTCCGGCGGAATTCCAATTCCAGTGTCCTTTACTGTAATATGAGCCATACCATCGATGGCTGAACCGTAAATTTGGACTGAACCGCTTTCCGTATATTTGATCGCATTGCCTATTAAATTATGCAAAATTTGCTGCAATCTATTTCCATCTGCTTTTATCGGCTGGAAATGATCAGGTATGTCATTTTCAAGCGATATCATTTTATTTTCGAGCAAAAACAAATGGACTTTAATAACGGCATCTACAGCTGCCTTTAAGTCTATTCTGTCTGTATAGAGGGTAATATCTCCATGCTTCATTTTCGAATAATCCAGCAGGTCGTTAACTAGATAGGTTAACCGTCTGCCGCTGTCCTTAACTATCGCCAAATTACGCGCCTGCTGCTCCGTTATCTCTCCTTCTGCTCCCTGTAGTAAAGTATCTGTGATGTTCACTATTGCATTTAAAGGCGTTTTCAATTCATGCGATGTATTGGACAAAAAGTCATCCTTGATCTTATCCATTTGCAGCAGTTGATTTTTCATGCTCTCAATCATACGATAATCCTCGATAAAACGATGAGCAATAAAGAAGACTAATAGGATGTTAAACACGATGATATAAAGCTGACCCGAAAAAAATTGATTTCTAACTGTAAAAGCGAACAAAATAATATCAAGTGAATACAAATTGATGCACAAAATGCCCATGAAATGGATAAAGGCTCTCACTCTGTCTATTGCAGCACTTCGAATATAGAGCATCGCTACTCTGAACAACAGCCAAATCAGCAGCAGCTCATAAACAGTTATGATATAGGGAAAGATAGATGCATAGACACGAATAGGCAATAATGCGATCATCAAAGTATAGCTGCTCAGCAGAAATACGATTGCTCTTGTAAACTTTAAGCTTAGAATGCTTCTATCAAGCATGTAGAAAAAGATTGATAGCAAAATGAAGCATACGATTGAGCTAATATCTTTTACTTTATAGATGACTTCAAAAGAAAACCTGGGCAGGAGCATACTTAGAACTCGTTCCCCCATTAACCCGTGATATACAGCAAAAAGAATGCAGATCGAGGCGAACAGGAGCAGGGAATAGTCTTTCCTTCTATATATGTACGCCATGATAAAGCAGATCAGATAAACAAGTGCAAGCACGACAAGAATTGCAAAAATACTAGCTTCAAAGGATACAATTCTTTGTTGATACTCACTCATAGCAGTCTGCTCGCCAAAATAAATAGGTTTCGGAATGCCAGCGTTCAAATAATCATAATTGGCAACTTGAATAATGATCTCGACTTCATCCTTACTAGATGAAAAAGAGCTCAGCTGCGGAAAATTGCCCGGCTCATAGTTTGTCCTATCCGCGTCTGGCCGCCCATCCTCAAGCAGCTTTTCACCATTCACATAAATGGCGCTTGAGAAGCGTATATTGGACTTTTTCAGCGCATAGATCATGTTTTCAGGCACATTTATAAGCTTAGCCCGATAAGTCGCATAGCCATAGGTAGGCAAAGGCTGGCCATTCATTTCCTTGCTGTTCCATATGGAAGGCACTTGAATGAACGAGGCAGGAGCGGGAAGATCCGCTCCCTTAAAACTAAAGTGCTCTGGGGTTAACAGCTGATTCCAGTAAAACTCCCATTCTCCGTCCAGCTTAATGATTGGATTAGCGCCAACGTCCCATTCGGCCAGATCCATTACTCCGCTTTGCATCTGTATCTGCTCGCTTTGATCATCTATATCCATTAAGCTGGATAATGGAATAAACATAAGCAGAATAAGGCAGACTGCACTGACGATCAAAGTTCTTTTTAACACAACATCCGCCCTTTTTGCATAGTTGAATGCGTAAGACTGTACGCTAAGCCGTCAAGCTGGCTTCGCGCCGCTACACCTATGCCAATAAAGTGTGTTGTTTGTTATTCGACATTTTTCGATTTATTCCTTCTAAAGTCTTTAAGGCTTTAGTACCACTTTTATACAATTATCTTTCTTTTCATCAAATATCTCGTATGCATGCTGCGCTTCATCTAATGACAAGCGATGTGTAATAATATCAGTAGGGTCCAATCGACCGTCCATAATCATGCGATACAGCTCTGGCATATAGTGAATGACTGGCGCTTGCCCCATCTTCAACGTTATATTTCTGCTAAAAAGATCACCAAGCGGGAATGCTTGATAACGGCTTCCATATATGCCGACAAGTTGAATAGTTCCGCCTTTTCTGACGGCCTTGCTCGCTAATTGTATGGCGCCAAGCGCCCCTCCTTGCAGCTTTAATGCCGTCTCAATCGTTTCTATAATGGTCATTTTTCCGTCCATGCCCACGCAATCGATCACAACATCAGCGCCGCCATGCGTTATCTCCTTCAAATAACCTCCGAGATCCTTGTGCTCTTCAAAATTGAACGCTTCTACTCGATTCGTTCGTTTCGCATGCTCAATTCGATTTGCAATATAATCGACAGCAATTACTCGCTTTGCGCCTTTCATCCAAGCGAATTTTTGAGTGAGCAAGCCTACGGGACCGCAGCCGAGGACAATGACCGTATCCCCTTTTTTCACACCGGCATTTTCCACTCCCCAATAAGCGGTCGGCAAAATATCGGATAAAAACAACAGCTTCTCATCCTCCAGCTCGCAGTTGTCTGGAACAACGAAAGGCATAAAATTGCCAAACGGAACACGAAGCAGCTCCGCTTGCCCGCCTGGATAACCGCCAAATGTATCCGAATAGCCGAAATAGCCTCCCGACTCACCGTTAGCATTAGCATTATCACACTGGCTTTCAAGCTCGTTACGGCAATACACACATTGCCCGCACGCAACAGTAAATGGGATGATCACACGGTCGCCTTTCTTCACCCGAGTCACATCCGGTCCCGCTTCTTCCACAATGCCCATTGGTTCATGGCCAATAATAAAGTTTTTTGGCAGATTCGGAATCATTCCGTGTACAAGATGAAGGTCAGAACCGCATATCGAAGTGCTTGTAATTCGCACAATAATGTCATCTTTTTTTTCAAGCCTCGGGTCCTCAACCTCTTTCACCTTTACATCCCTAATTCCCTGATAGGTAACAGCCTTCATATGCATTCTCCTCTTTTAGCTTTCATCACTCCTATCTTTCGCAATCGCGTTTATTCTCATTCAACAACGCAGTCTCCTCCTCTATCCGACTAATATCAATCCGTTCAAACAATAGCTCCAAATGGCGGATCTCTTGATAAATCGGTACGGAAATTAGTTTCCAGTTCGCCTCCTCAAGCTCAAGAAAACCTCTTATTTTGTCGCAAGAGAAAGGGATGAATGGCTGCAGTAAATTAGCTAAGTTAGCAATTATCTGGACGCAGTTAAATAGCGTGTTCTCGCATTCCTCACGATTTTCCTTCAGTTGCACCCACGGCTTTTGCTCATCAAAATATTTATTCCCTAGCCGGACTAGCCTAAAGATGGATTCAAGTGCTTCTTTCAAACGTCCTTTTTCAATAAGTCCGCCCGATTGGACGTAACCATCATGAAGGTTCCTTTGCCATATGACATCTAACTTGCCAGCTGGAACGCGTCCCTCGTAAGCTTTGCCGATAAACGCCAGCGATCGATTCACGAAATTTCCGAAAGCGCCAAGCAGTTCTCCGTTATGACTATGAATGAATTCCCTCCAGGAGAAATCCGTATCTCGTTTCTCTGGACCGTTAGCGATTAAAAAATAACGAATAGAATCGGGCTGATATTTTCCTAATATATCATGTACCCATACTGCCCAGTTGCGGCTAGTCGAGAACTTTCTTCCTTCCAGTGTCATATATTCGCAAGAGATGATATGATCAGGCAAATGCAAGTTTCCCACACCTTGCAAAATAGCAGGCCATATGAGCGTATGAAATGGAATGTTGTCTTTACCATGGACATAATAGGCGACAATTTTCTCTTCATGATCTTCCCAAAACGATTGCCAGCTTCCGCCGGTTTCCACAGCCCACTGCTTGCTCGCTGATAGATACCCGCTAACCGCTTCCACCCACACATAAATCTTTTTATCCTCATACCCTGCAACTGGAACGTCAACACCCCAGGACAAGTCTCTAGTTGCTGCCCGATCCTGAAGCCCTTCCTCTAAATACCGTTTTGTTAGCTGAACCGCATTGTCACTCCATAATTCTGCTTGGTCCGCATACTCAGTAAGTGCAGCTTGGAATTTAGAAAGAGCCAGATAAAAATGCTCCGTGGATCGCTCTACCGGCGGATTGCCGCAGAGTTTGCATTTTTTTTCAGATAAGTCTAAAGGGTCAAGCAAGGACGAACAAGCATCGCATTGGTCTCCACGTGCGCGACTCCCACACACTGGGCAATTCCCTTCGACATATCGATCCGGCAAAAAGCGTTGATCCGTCTCGCAATACGCTTGCTTTATTGTTTTCTTATACAAATAACCGTTATTCAATAACTGAAGAAACAGCTCCTGAACGACTACATGATGAAAATGCTGGTCCGTGCGTGTATACAGATCATAAGTAAAACCAAGCTGGTTAAAGCAATCCTCAAATTCCTGATGGTATCGATTCGCGATATCCTTTGGCTTAAGCCCTTCCTGAAAAGCCTGAACCGCAACAGGCGTTCCATGGCAGTCGCTGCCAGACACATACAGAACATGATTTCCCTTCGCTCGATAATAGCGCGCTAACACATCGCCAGGCAACAAGCTCGCAAGCCGTCCTAAATGCAATGAGCCATTCGCATAAGGCCATGCGCCGCCAATAAATATGTTTGTCATTTTCATAACCTCCCTTTTTTAAAAACACAAAAAAACTCCCATCCCCTAAGGACGAGAGTTATGCTCACGTGTTACCACCCAATTTCATCAATGCCTTACGGCATTCACCTCTTCAGGTACGCCGCTATTCACGGTTATACCCTAGCACAGTAACGGATGCGGGTTCCGGCGCAGTCTACACCCAAATGAGGTTTCGATACGCAGCTCCAAGACCATTTTCCCAAAGATATTCTTTACTCCTTTTCAGCTTCCGGAGCTCTCTGTTTAAAGCTTTCCCCTTGGTACTCTTCTTTTCATAGCCTGTTTGAATATTCAGTTTATTATTACAAATCATACTGATCCAGTAATAAAAAGTCAAGATATAAACATACTGCGATTTCACATGTGATCGTTTACTCAAACATAATGGATTTTGCATATTCAGTCTTCCCGCTCAGCGTCTAGCAATCCCCATTTATAACATTTAACCGCCAATTCGATGCTTGATCGTTCCCAATTAAACTTCTTCATAATTCTGCTCACATGCTTCTTCACGGCTGCTAGACTCACATGCTGCTCATTAGCGATTTGCGCTTGCGTCATCCCGTTCATGAGCATTAGAAGAAGCTCGCGGTCTCCGCTGCTCATGAGACTTTTTTTCTTCTCATATACTAGTTTCTTTAACCGCGCTCCAAACTTGGATGCCTCATGATTCATCGCCTCTTCTATCGCTTGCGGAAGCTTCTCAAAGTCATACTTATAAAGATAATCATACGCCCCGTTTAAAAAAGCATCATTGAATACATCATCATTATCATCTAATGAGCTGAGCATAATAACTTTAACAGCAGGATATTGTGTCGTAATATCCAGCGTTGCATCAAGCCCAGTCTCCCTGGCATCCCCTAATAAAATATCCATTACAACGATATCTGCAGGTAAATCTTGAAGCACCTCAAAGCATTCTGCAATCGAAGACACGCATGCATACAGCTCGATACTATCATGACCAGAGAAGAAGTGGCTTATACCCGCCCTCCACTCCTCATCGTCTTCCACATAAAGAACTCTAATTTTTTCCTTCATGTTCTAATCCGCCATCCTTTTCAACCAGCATTTTTGAATATTAGACTGATCGTCGTACCTTTGTTTGGCGCGCTCTTGATCTCCACTTTCCCTTTGTGCAGCTCCAATACCTTTTTCACATGATACATGCCGAGTCCAAAATGCTTACCGCTTCGATGCTTCGTAGAGTAAAAGGGCTCAAACACATTTTGTACTTGAATGCTGTCCATACCTGGTCCCGTATCACTTATCGAGAGCAGCAATCTTCTCTTTCCTGTCACTAACTGTACTCGAAGCTCTCCCTTTTCCTTCATCGCTTCTACCGCATTGTTACAAATATTTTGAAGGCATTCGGCAATAAGCTTTCGGTCCATATTCAATAAGGCTGGTCCATACTGCTTGTTTATTCGCACCTCCGGGTAAGCTTCTATTGAGGCCAGCACCTCTTCCAACACTTCCGCTATATCTTCTTTCACTTTCTGAAGACTAACTCTATCACTTACCGCATGTGACACTTGAGTCATCGTTTCCATCATCGCTTCATGCGTTTTCAACAAATTGTCGATGTGGTTCTCAGCCTCGCTATACTTGCCTAGCTGCAAATTTTTTCGAATATTTAATGCGTTCAGCTTGATCTTGCCGATCGAATTTTTAAGGGAGTGATGAATGATCCCTGTCCCTATGTTTACCGTTTGCATCGTTTTTCGTTTAACGCCTAAGAAAGCATCTCTAACGTATAATAAAGTTATAATGACCAAGCTTATAACACAAATGTAGGGAATGACTTTAATAAGCTGGTCGCTGATGTGATTATTCGAGAAATGATACATATTTACTAATGACATCGGAATGATAAAAATAAAGGCAATTAACCCGTGCATAAACCGTTCCCTGCGGTTATTTCCTTTGGCAACAGAACGGCTGGCCAGCCATACAGAAATCAGTAAATAGACCAAGCCCCAAGCTGCCACAAATCCGCTATTCATCTTGTTCTCCGACAAGTCTGTTTGGATAAACAAAGTGACCCAAACCGGTATGCTTAAAGCAAGCGGCATCCATTTTTGATGATTAAAAAAACCATTATAAATCAGATAAAAAATAAGCACGCAGCAATATGGAATCGTGTTAATCGCCACATTAAGAATAGCTATCGAAAAAATCGATGCATCAATATAAGCAGCATCTATCCCCTGAGTTACAGCATAGGGAATCCAGCCTCTTTCCAGCAGAAGCTGCAACCCCAATAAGCCGCCGCATAAGATCAGCAGGGATGCCCAATACACTAAACGATTTCCTCTGTGCATAACTCTTAAATATATACTTATAGCTGTTAAGGCGAGAAACATCAGCAGAAAGGTAAGATATAAGATCATGTATACTCCCCTTATAAAATAGAGATATCAACAAAATAAGTATACATGGTATATTCCATTCCAGACAGACCTATTACGACAGATTTCCCCTCAGCAAATGTTGTCTTTAATGATATATTTCTTTGAATAAAGAAAAAAGTAGACACTTTAATGTCTACCATGGCGAGAGTATAAATGATCTGTCTGAATTTACTCTTTTAAAATGGCGCAGGACCCTCTATTAATTCTTGTTCAAGTCTAGTTCGAGCAACAATCTCATCCATGAAGCATTGTAAGGTGCTTGTTACATAGGACTCTTTGCGGCGAATAAAAATAGTTGTGATTTCATGGTAAGGCTCAGGGACGCTATGGCAAAATACAGTGCCATTGGCAGCCAGATCGGCAATAGCTGATTCCGGGATAATCGTAATGCCTATTCCTGCCGCTACGCTGCCTATAATTGTCCCGAAAGTTCCAAACTCCATAATCTGTTTAGGAATAATGCCCGCCGCCTTCATCCAGCTTTCCAGTCTCTCACGATATCCGCAGCCTTTATTGTATAGTAACAGGGGTCTTTGGGTTATTTCTTCTATTGAAAAGTTCTTATCTTTAGATACGAGCACAAGCCTTTCTTGAATAACGTCAATTTGTTCGATTAACGGATGCATGATGGGTCCTGTAACAAAGGCGCCGTCCAGCTTCATATCAATGACCTGCTGCAACAAAAACTCTGTAACTCCGGCTTTTAAAGATATTTCAACATTAGGGTACTTGTTATAATAGGAGGATAAAATATGCGGCAGCGCCATCACCGTTTCCACGATACCAATTTCCAGCATACCGGAGGGACTCGAGGTATCTTGAAATAGGCGCTTCATTTTCTCTATACCCGACAAAATCTCTCTGGAATTCTCTAACAACCGTTTTCCTTCTGGATTTAAAATCATACCACGCTTATGCCGATAAAATAACGGCGTCTGGAGCTCTTTTTCCAGCAGCTTAATTCTTGCTGTAACATTAGATTGAACGTAGTTAAGTTCCAATGCGGCTTTACTCACACTTCCATGTGCAGCAACTGTCTGAAAGATCCTCAGATCATTAAATTCCAATTCAACCGCTCCTCTTCCCTATGGTACAAATACATCTCCATTTAGATATCATTATAAATGATATCATTCTTTATTTTCAATCATTTTACCATTAAGCATTACCCTCCTATAATGAGTTACGTACCAACATAATTTTGGCAGATTGTTGCTAGGGAGAGACATTACATGCTTAGAAAACAAATCATTATAGGATCCATATTATGTCTGATCGCAAGCATGTCATGGGGCGCCATGTTTCCTGTTGCACATATAGCTTTGCAGCAAATCGATCCGTTTTACTTCTCGTTTATTCGTTACTTCGTCGTTTCCGTCATCCTTAGCGTTCTGCTTCTGATGAAAGAGGGAAGAGCTGCCTTTCGCATGGAGGGGAAGGGCAAGGCTCTATTGTTTTTTGGGACGATGGCCTTTGCAGTCTATAATATGTGCGTCTTCTTTGGACAGCAGCTTATGGGCGAGTCCGGTACAGTTGCCGCTTCGATTATGGAAGTTCTCATGCCGATGATATCTATTATGGTTCTTTGGGTCACAACAAAAAAAGCTCCAAATAAACACACGATTATGAGCGTAGCTATCGCGCTTGCAGGAGCATTACTCGTTATAACTAATGGAAACTTCAGCTTTTTCAGAATGGCTGGACAACATCTTATGCCTTTATTGCTGATTTTTGTAGGTGTTATGGGCTGGGTGATCTATTCTATGGGAGGGAATCGCTTTAAGGATTGGTCTATCCTGCGCTACTCTACACTGACTTGTATACTGGGGAGTACGGTGTCTTTCGTCTTTGTAACGCTTGCCTCGGCCTTTGACTTGATTCCTGTCCCTACATGGGACACGATTTTCTCGATTAAATACGAAATGTCCTTCATGATCTTATTGCCTGGGCTGGCAGCCTTGCTCTGCTGGAATAAAGGAATCAAGCTGTTATCGCCGACCAACGGCATCCTATTTATAAATTTTGTTCCTATTACCACTTTCGTTATTATGGCTTTTCAAGGATATGAAATCAGCCATTATGAAATATACGGAACGTTGCTTATCATTTTTGCGCTAGTCCGAAACAATGTCTACCAGAGAAAGGCGATGCGCATGAATGACAATAAGAAGCCTTCCGCTGCCTTTAAACCTAACAAAAAGATGCTGAAGACTGCCAGGTAGCATGTCGATTGCATCATGAAGAAGCCCTTCCGCCAAAGGAAGGGCTTTTCATGTTTTTCTTATAGTGACACAACCGATAGAATATTCAAGCATACTATAAATCATGATTGATTTGCTTGCAAACAGAATGATAAGCCTACTAATTTGCCAATAATAAGTGAAATGCAGAAAACTTAGAAGGAACAGTCAGAAGGAGCATGACCAATGAAAATCGGGGTTCCAAAAGAAATAAAAAACAATGAGTATCGCGTCGCTCTAACGCCAGCAGGAGCTGCAATGTTCATTAAAGCTGGACATGAAGTGCTGATTGAAAGCACAGCAGGCGTTGGAAGCGGATTTGATGACGAGGATTATAGAGCGGCGGGGGCTTTCATTCTCGATCAGGCAGCTGATGTATGGGCACAAGCGGGCATGGTACTGAAGGTGAAAGAGCCGCTTCCTGACGAATTTCACTACTTTCGCAAAGGGCTCCTATTGTTCACCTATTTGCACCTTGCTGCTGAGCCAAAGCTTGCGCATGCGCTGGCAGCCGCAGGGGTTACGGCAATGGCTTATGAGACGCTTACCGAGAGCCGCTCTCTTCCTCTTCTGACCCCCATGAGCGAGGTAGCCGGCCGTATGGCTGCACAAATAGGAGCTCAGCTTCTTGAACGGCCGCATGGCGGTCAAGGCATTCTGCTCTCTGGAGTGCCCGGAGTCAATCGCGGCAAAGTAACTATTATTGGCGGCGGCATTGTCGGGACAAACGCAGCGAAAATTGCTATCGGGCTCGGAGCTGAAGTCACCATTATCGACCTCAGTTTGGAGCGTCTTAGACAGCTCGATGATATTTTCAAATTAGATATTCAAACACTGATCTCCAACCCTTATAACATCGCCAAGGCAGTGGCGGAATCCGATCTTGTGATCGGCGCCGTGCTTATCCCCGGTGCAAAAGCACCAAAACTGGTCACAGAGGATATGATCAAGGCAATGAAGACAGGCTCAGTTATATTAGACGTTGCTATCGATCAAGGCGGCATATTTGAGACTGCCGACCGCGTTACAACCCATGACAATCCCACCTATGTGAAGCACGGTGTCGTCCATTATGCGGTTGCTAACATACCTGGAGCCGTTCCGCGAACTGCCACGACCGCCCTAACCAATGCTACCGTTCCGTACGCTTTGCAAATTGCAAACAAGGGCTTCAGGCAAGCTGTGCTTGACAGCTCCGCCTTGAGCTCAAGCGTCAATATTGCTGGCGGCGCAGTTACGTATGAAGCAGTTGCCATCGCTGTAGGCATGCCGTATGTACCGCTGGAAAGGATATTAGCACAAAGTAATACTGGGTTACTCTAACTCTGATTATCGACATTGGAGCAGCCCCGTTATTTATAGAAACGACGTCTGAGATAAATAGTAAAGCCACTTAAGTGTATCGTCCAATCTCTCTGCATGCTGCTAGCATAGTATTTAGAATGATAGATACGAAGGGATTGGAAAACATGAATGAAATGTACTATGCAGCCAGACATCACATGAATTGCAGAGTCCGCATCCAAGATTGCTATGGAAGATACTATGAAGGCGTTATCGTAGGCGTCGATCAGAACCATGTCTATTTACAGCCAAGCGGAAGAGCTAGAACGTCGGGGAAAGCCTATACTTCGCAATGGTTCGGAGGAGGTATTCTTGCATTATCTCTGTTTACACTTCTTGCTATAGCATTGATCTGGTAATCCAAAAAAAGAAAAGAACCTCTTACATCCGCTGCAATCGGGCAGGTAAGAGGTTCTTTTATTTCCCCATCTAAAGGCTATCGTTCAAGCGATATCTATCCAATAGGCCTTACAGCGGACGACTTCGCTACGCAATAGTGCTTAAATGAGATAAAGCTCTAGTACAAGCAACATAATACTCATTTTGATTCATAGTGTCCGAAAAAACCAAAACATTTTCAAACTCTAACCCTTTAACAGCTATAACTGTCATCACATTCACATGATCTAACGAAAAGCTAAAATCATTGAACCTTACGTCATTTACGAGGTGTAATGGCAGTCTAGTTATCAATTGATTGTAAGAAGCCTCGTCTTTTACAATAATAATATTACGGCCTCTAAATTTATCCCACTGGACACTTTCTGTACCATCGAATTTGTATTCCGATAGAGTTCCATGTAATCCAATTGGAATCATTTCCATATTGCATTTTTCATTAATATGTGACGTTATTTCGACACAGTTTCTATAGTTAGTATTAATCTCATAGGAAGCAAAATCCGAATCCGCTGCACATGTTTCAAAATAATAAGAATTAAAATCTTTCGTTATCCTCTGCTTCGTATCTCCGAAAATATTGAAAGTAAGATTCGGATAGACGCTCATGAATACTTCAACGAAAGGCGTCGCGTAGTCTTGTCCTTCATCGATAAATAACCATTGTTTCTCAGTGGTCAACGGACCATATAAATCAATCATAAGTTTTAGCGTTTCAAAGCATTCAAAGGAATAGGTAACTTCCTCTTTCAATCCGTTTGCTGCCTTCCAATTGCTCAAATAGGCATCCCAGGCAGCCATAAGATAACTATTACGCTTTCCTTTTTGAAAATCATCTAAAAAAGCTACCCTCTTATACTCTAAGCTATAGTAATTTAAAAACTCAAAAATATCGTTTGTTGAAAGATCTGTTGGGGTTAATTTCAAATTTCCAATTATACTTTCAGCACGATGCATGAATAGGTTCTGGTACAAATATAATCTTATTTCCTGCTCAAGCTGTACAATTCGTTCGTATCTTCGATGCTCGTTTATCAATCTTTTTTTTGTATCCGTGATGCCTACAACTATTCGATCATTTAATCCAGTCACATCTTTAAAGCCTAGTTGGTGGTTTAACACTTCATCTATAGTTAGTTGAACACTTTCTTCTATAATCTTATATTTCTTCAATAGATAAAGGTATCTCAAATATTCTTGTTTGACTTTTTCATTAACGTCCTCTTTTATTTTTGAAACCTTCTTGTTGTTGTCCAAAAGACCGAGTCGACTCGATTGCTCCATAATATTAGTCAGCACTTTCGTTTTCTCCATAAAATCAATAATAAAGTCTTTTTGGTTAGACCTATTTAAAGGAGCAGAAACAAATTTATTTGCGTTTTTGAAAATCGCCTCGTACTCTTGGAATGACCCTAGATATTGCTTAAATTCCATTGAAAAGTTAGTTCCCAAGCTTCTGCGCATCGCAATATCTAGAGGAAAAGGACTCGTTATATTTTCATAATAAGCCTTTAATTGTTTGAAATAATGAACTTGAGGCGATATATTATTTTTTATCATATACTTCTCGATTATTTCCAGATAGCTTTCTTGAATTGTTTTGCGCTGAATTTGATCTAGACTTAGTTTTCCTGCCAGTTCGTTCAATTCTAGATTCAATTGTTTATTAGGCGTAATAATGGTTATGTTGTCAGTGTTCATATCACTATTGTTAAATAACATATAAGAAATCCTATGCATCAAAATCATCGTCTTGCCCGAGCCTGCGCAGCCTTGTACACAAATATTCTGATCACTGTTCATTGAAATAATTTCATATTGCTTATCTTGAATCGTTTGAATAATATCCTGGAGATTCTGATTCCCTCTTTTTTGCTTAATAACGGAAAGCAGGAAATCATCAATAATGCCAGTATCCTCCGTCTGTTTATCTTTCTGATAGCTATCATAATATCCACAAAAACTGCCCAGAAAAATATCGAATTTGCGGATCAAGCTCAGGTCATATTTTTTATACTCTACAGGATTTTTCGTGTAGTAAAGATTCGCGATAGGACTTCGCCAGTCTATAACTTGTATATTCGACTCAGGAACTGCAACCTCGCCTATGTACAACTTTGAAACTTTATATTTCCCTAACTCCAGCTTAGCAAAATAAGGTGATTTAAGGATTTGTACGTAACGTTTGTCGTCATCATATAATTGATTCAATTCATTTCTCTGTGACGAAACATGAACCTCTTGGGCGTGAATAAAACCGTATTTTTTCATACTAATATCATCTAACACTGCAGAATGCAATATTTTAATTGTACTTACTAATCGATCAAAAAAATTTTTTTCAGTTTTATAAATAGTATCCTGTAAATCACGATTATACTGCCGATCTTCCTCTTCTGTTAGATGCTTAGGCCCATCTATGATTTTTGTATCGGATTTTTTACTTTCGCTTTCTTCTAAGAACAAAAACACACCAATATCGGTAATTAAAAATCTGCTGATGCCTTTGTTAGTTTTACAATATATCATTCCATCCTCGATCCGTTCAATTGTAACCCTGCCATATGAATTCGCGCGATCATGAATGTAATTGGCTCTATGATAAAGAACCATACCTGGTTCTAACGTAAAACAAGAACGCGATCTTACCGTTTTATTCATTTCATTATACATAATTGTCATAGTATCCTCCCTTGAATGTAATGAAAGTCCTGCGTAACTATGACCTGCTAAAAAAACGGCTAGTAATACAACAATTATCTAATTAATTAGTCAAATATTACAATCTATCATAACATGCTTGAAAGAATCCTTGAAGAAATTTGTCATTTTTTCTTACGGGGCAACAAACTAAAAAAAAGTATAAATAAAATCAAAATACTCATTGCATAAAACCATACAGAACGATACCAAGTAAACTTCAATTCCAACCAAAAACTCATTCCGCCTAAATCTGCCGGCAGAGTAGAATATAACGACACTTCGATATAGAACATCAGTAGACAGAACAAGAATATTGGAAAAAATAAAATCCACACCAATAGCTTAGCATTCATCAGAACACACCTTTTCAATGTTATATTTTATTTCAGATTGATACACATTAACGATTGCCGTTGCTTCTATAGCAACTTTAGATCGAAGCTCAGCCGGGGCAATAACTTCTGCGTGTGATCCCAAACTAAGAACGATTTCACAAGCATGCTCCAAGGTTGCGAATTGAATCGTTGCTGTAAACTTGCTATCACCTGCTGCGCTGATTTGCTTAATGGTAATGTAACGTTCCTTTTCCAGCCTTTCAAGTAATTGCTCGTTTACTTTTAATTCCGCCATATAACGGGGCAGACTTTGCTGAAATTGCGAAATGGACTGTTCCCAGTATTGCGATAAATTGAAATCGTTCGGATATGCAAAGGATTCATCCAATAATTGAGCCTCTGCGATACGTGAAACTCGGTAGGTCCGTATCTCTCCCTCTCGCTCAGCAACCAAATACCACACCGAACGTTTCGCGACTAATCCTAACGGATAAACAGTACGGATTGAGATGTCTTGACCACTTTTGTAGTGGATACAAAGCTTATTCTCTGCCAAGACTGCAGCTTGTACAGTAGTTAGATGTGAACATGTCTCATTTGCAGCCTTCCATCCGGCTCCGTCGATATGAATTTTTTGCTGGATTAGCTCAGCTGTTTCTTTAATGGAGGCAGGAGAAGCAGCTATTAGCTTGTGAAAGGCAGCATCAAAATGCTTCTTAATCCCCAAGTCAACCAATAGTCCAGGATGTGCAGAAATGATCAAGGAGATGAATTCCTCCGCCTTCATTCCTGTCAAATTCGTCCTATAACCTTCAGAAAGCCGCCAGCCTCCTAGACTGCCTCGCTCTGCATAAACAGGAACCCCGGACATGCTCAATGCATCCATATCGCGCGCAATGGTTCTTTCGGAGACCTCCAGTTTTTCTGCTAATTCCTTCGAGGATAGCTTACCCTCGTTCTGCAAGTGCAATAATATAGAAAGCATTCGATCAGCCTTCATAAATATGACCACCTCTTACGCATTACTGTATGTTTGTTTTTTATTGTATCACAGATATATGACAGTAGATGTCGTATATGTACGGTTATTATTAAATGTATAAACAAACGATAAGAAGATGAATGGACTGCTCTTTTATCATGAATAAAAGGAGGAAGTGTTATGGCAAGTAACATAAAACAAAGGAAAATCATTTTAGATTTAGCAGTCAGTTTAGACGGTTTTATTGAAGGGAAAAATGGTGAAGTTGATTGGTGCATTATGGACCCTGATATGGAGTTCGCTAGTTTCTTGGATCAAATTGACATGATTCTATATGGCAGAATAAGCTATGATTTATGGGGACAATATGTTCCGGGTACGGAAGTTTCAGATATCGATAAAGAACTTTGGAAACTGATTCAAAGCAAAGAAAAATATGTGTTTTCCAAAACGCAAAACAAGACTGATAGCCAAGCGATATATATAAACGATCATATTGCTGAAGAAGTAAATAAATTGAAAAATAGACCCGGAAAAGATATATGGCTGTATGGCGGAGCGAGTCTCATTACAACATTTATAAACTTAGGGCTTGTTGATGAATATAGACTATCCGTTCACCCTGTTATTTTGGGAGGAGGAAAACCATTGTTTACGGATATACAACAGCGAATGAATTTAAAAGCGGTTCATACTAGAACGTTCTCTTCCGGCGTCGTTCAACTAATCTATGTGATGCAGTAAAGCAACCAAGGGCAATAAGTTTCACCTTAAATTTTTTTAGTAATCATCATTATAACAGCAACAGTTGAACCCACTATATAAAAAAGTCAGCAGACATTCAGATGAATGGGCTGCTGGCTTTATATCGTCATATACCATCGAACAAGACGGATATCTCAATACGTTTACTTCATTTTAATAACGACCGTACTCGTCATACCATCCCATTTCACGTCCGCACCAAGAGATTCGCTTATAAAGCGTACAGGAACCATCGTATTGGAATTCACCAACTTTGCAGGAACATCAAGCTCTATCGTTTCACCGTTAAGCTGCGCTTTTTTGTCGCCAATTTTTAAGAAAATCGTCTGATCTCCTTTAGTTGCTGTCACCGCATAGTTCTCCTGATCCCACTTTATTGACGCGCCAAGTATTTCAAAGATTGCCCGCATTGGAACAAGGGTGTTCCCTTGAATAATGACCGGAGGCTGCTCAAACGAAATCAACTTATTATTAATTAACACCTTGATAGGATCAAACGTAATGGTGATTTGATTTACATTCAGTCTGCTGCCAAAATGCTTCTCCCTCAGCGAAAGAATAGTCTCCAAACTTTCCTTTCGTGTATTCAGAAAAGTACTCGCCGTCCCATCTCGAAGACTAAATAATTGATCGACCGTACTTTGACGAGTTTGAGTGATGGCAGTCATCGCATCATTCCTCGCAGCTTGCAAATCTTTGGAACCATCAGACAGAATCGTATCCATTTTTTGGCGGGCGTCAGCTAACGTAAGATTACCCATCTTATAACTCCACATCGTGCTTGTTGAGTAGTTAGAGTTACATTCGTTACGAAGCTTCCACATCAGACTAGTAGAGTAGCTTGGATTGACCGTATTCGCATACTTCCACATCGTACTCGTTGAATAGTTCGGATTGGTCGTATTTTTATATTTCCACATCGCACTCGTACTATAGTTAGGATTGATCTCCTTATTAAACTTCCAGTGTGCGCTGGTGGAGTAATCTTTATTTATCGTTATTTTGTACTTCCACATCGCGCCAGTAGAATAGTCGGGATTTATTTGTCTTTTGTAAGCGGCTAGTTTATCACGATAATCCCTCGAGCTGCCATACTGCTTTTCTAATTGGTTATAATCACTCTCGAATAACTCTGTCAAATACTTCAAATCCGCATCAACGATGCGAGCCATTCTTTCTTGTTCCCCTACTAAAATAGCTAACAGCCAGTCATATTCATTGGAGATCTTAATTTTATCTTCTTCATATTGCTTAGTGGTTTGATCCAACAGCTGTTGAAAAGCTTCATCCATTTCATCGATGAAAGAATCGGCATAAGCACGTTCAGCAGAAAATGCTACGCTTCCCAACAAAACGGCTGCACATAAAAAGACAGCCAAAAATGCATTAATCCTTGTTTTCCTCAGTAAATTCATAGTTTGATATGTTCCCTCCATATGCATGATAATCACATTTCTTTTCGACATGGAATATTTTTCTCCTTTCCAAATGAAAAGAATTGAACCTTTCTACTCATTTCATTTAGGGACTAAAGTAGTTAATTGTCATGCATACAGGGACTAAGATCATATTCCAAGTTATTTAATCCTACGATAAAACAAAAAAAGAGAGCTTCTAAAGCTCTCTGTAGGCTGGCTGCAGCATTACCTGTGTGGATTGATCCTCTGGAAACTCAAAATATTGGGTCTGAATCTGTGCTTGTACTTGTGCTTCTGCTTGCGTATGAGCCGCTTGGTACGCCTCATCCACATACATGATTCTGCGCTGAACTTGCATGAGTCCATTTACAACGCGAAGCGCGATCCAGAATACGACAAAGCCAACGCCTGTGTAAAGCATGTATTGCTGATTGTAGGTCCAATCGATATGGAAGTAACTGAACAAGCTATTCTCCAAAATATCAATCTGGAGCTCATTCATCAGAACGATATGCACGACGGGTAAAGTGATTAATCCAAGTCCTAATGAAATCACCGTGACCATAATTACAAAGAAAACGATACCTGTTACAAACCTTAGCAATACGAGCAGCAGATTTTGAATGAACAGCCCGCCGTCAAAGCCTCTCACCATACGCATAAACCAGTTCCCTGCTTCAGGCTGCTCATTGTAGATAGGGACTGCCGGAGGCGTCGGCAAACCTAAAATTTGACGAATCATGCTTTGTTCAAACTTCACAATCCCATTTAACAGCTTCGCTACTCCAAAGAATAGCGGAATGCCGATAAAGATTGGGGTTAAACCAATCGATAGAGCAAGCCCCGTTATTGCTGCTGTGAAATAGACAATCCCTAACGGGAGAGATAGCAGGAAATAAAGAATCGTTACATAGGTTTTTGAATTAAAAAGTACCCAATTCACTTTGCCTGTCGGCATTTTAGCCGTCGCTTCTGTTGTTTTCAATTTCAAACACTTCCTTTAAGTTCATAAACTCACGCTCTCAGTTACCCCCTATGTCAGAATAGTTGTCGTACCCCTCAAAAGAAAGTATAGTGAGGAAAACGAGGACGAGGTGGAGGACAATGAAACCAGTGAGCAAGGAGCTAAAACAGAGTATTATTCAACGCATG
>Ga0182739_1001500_pt1 | contig 24322 bp, 19 predicted proteins | sample eDN5th30CBELigBY_FD_128873 | JGI IMG/M metagenome (GOLD analysis project Ga0182739, IMG submission 128873) | Enriched backyard soil microbial communities from Emeryville, California, USA - eDNA 5th pass 30_C BE-Lig BY (version 2) (version 2) | ecosystem: Environmental > Terrestrial > Soil >... | reverse complement strand
CACGCGGGTGAGGTCGAGCACGGTGAAACGCTTGAGGGCATCGGCGCGGCGGACAGGCGGCATTCATTCACTCCCTAAGGGTTGTTATTGGCAAAGCGGACCGGAGCGGCCCGGCGGAGAGATCGTCGGGTTTTTGTGTGGCATATCCCCGCGATTGTCCAGCGGGCCGGGCATTGGCACCGCCTCGGTCTGCTTCTGCCCTCGTCCTGAGAGCCTGAGCGGGAAAGAGCCGTACCGATTCAATCCCTTATCTCTCCCGTTCCCCGCGCGCGGTGCAGCACGAAGTGATGCACCGCAGACGCGGGGTCCCGGTTTCCTAAACTTTACCGGGGTCCCGGTTCTGCAGCGCACCGCTTCGCGCTGCGCAGCGCCCGGGACACGTGGTTGACGGGTCGCGCTTCGTTTCCGGCCGAACTCTCAGGACGAGGTTTTCGAACCGACGTATTGCCCGCGGGAAACCTGAATCTCGCGTCAATGGTTGTCGCGCGGCACGCCGCCGGTCTGCGCCACGCGCTGGAATTTTACCGCGGGCGTGAGCACCATGCCGTCGCCGAGTTGCTCGACCATGCCGCGCTGGATCTCCTGCCAAGGCGTCTGGCTCTTGGGATACGGGAAGCCGCCGCGCTTCTGCAGATCGGCGCGCCGCTGGTTCAGTTCCTCGTCCGAGATCAGGATATTGGCCTCGCCCTTGTTGAGGTCGATGCGCACGCGATCCCCGGTGCGGATCAGCGCGAGCCCGCCGCCGGCCGCCGCTTCCGGCGTGGCATTGAGGATCGAGGGCGAGCCCGAGGTGCCGGACTGGCGGCCATCGCCGATGCAGGCGAGCGAGGTGATGCCCTTTTTGATGAGCGCCGCCGGCGGCTGCATGTTCACCACCTCGGCGCTGCCGGGATAGCCGATCGCGCCCGCGCCGCGGATGAACAGCAGCGTGTGCTCGTCGATGCCGAGCGCGGGATCCTCGATGCGGTGGTGATAGTCCTCCGGTCCCTCGAACACGACCGCGTTGCCCTCGAAGGCGTTGGGGTCGCTTCTGTTCGAGAGGTAGCGCTTGCGGAACTCCTCGGAAATCACGCTGGTCTTCATCACCGCGCTGTCGAACAGGTTGCCGTGCAGCACCTTGAAGCCGGCCTTCTCCCGCAGCGGCTTGTCATAGCGCCGGATCACGTCCTCGTCGCCGATCTCGGCGCCGCGCACGTTCTCGCCCATCGTCTTGCCGTTGACCGTGAGCGCACCGGCATGGATGCGGCCGGCCTTGCGTAGTTCGTTCATCACCGCCGGCAGGCCACCGGCGCGATGATATTCCTCGCCGAGATAGAAGCCGGCCGGCTGCATATTGACCATCAGCGGCACGTCGTAGCCGACCGTCTCCCAGTCCTGGATCGTCAGCGGCACGCCGATGTGGCGCGCGATGGCATTGATGTGGACCGGCGCGTTGGTCGAGCCGCCGATGGCGGAGTTGGCGACGATCGCGTTCTCGAACGCCTCGCGCGTGAGAATGTCGGAGGGTTTCAGGTCCTCATGGACCATCTCCACGATCCGCTCGCCGGTGGCGTAAGCGATCTGCCCGCGCTCGCGATACGGCGCGGGGATCGCGGCGCAGCCCGGCAGCGACATGCCGAGCGCCTCGGCGAGCGCGTTCATGGTCGAGGCGGTGCCCATGGTGTTGCAATGGCCAACCGACGGCGCGGACGAGGCGACGCGCGCGAGAAATTCCTTGTAGTCGATGCGGCCGGCGGCAAGCTCCTGCCGCGCGTCCCACACCGCCATGCCGGAGCCGGAGCGCTTGCCCTTGTACCAGCCGTTGAGCATCGGCCCGCCGGACAGCACGATGGCGGGAATATTCACCGTCGCCGCCGCCATGATGCAGGCCGGCGTGGTCTTGTCGCAGCCGGTCATCAGCACCACGCCGTCGAGCGGGTAGCCGTAGAGCACTTCGACCAGGCCGAGATAGGCGAGATTGCGGTCGAGCGCCGCGGTCGGTCGCTTGCCGGTCTCCTGTATCGGATGCACCGGAAATTCGAACGCGACGCCGCCGGCCGCGCGAATGCCCTCGCGCACGCGGCTGGCGAGATCGAGGTGGTGGCGGTTGCAGGGCGAGAGGTCGGAACCGGTCTGCGCGATGCCGATCAGCGGCTTGCCGGAGGTCAGCTCCTCCAGCGTGATCCCGTAATTGAGATAGCGCTCGAGATAGAGCGCGGTCATGCCGGGATTCTCGGGATTGTCGAACCACAGCTGCGAGCGCAGCGAGCGCCCCTTCGGGTGCGGCGTCTTGGGAGCGCCCTTCCCGACCTTGCCGTTTTTCTTGCCCGCTTTCTTTTCGGCCTTCTTGTCCGCCTTCTTGCTCTTGTCCGCCATCTGACCCTCCCGATGCCCGCGGCCGCTTCCCGCTTCGTCGGAAGCGGCAAAGTCTGTTTGGAGCGAGTGTAAATCGCCCGCCGTTCTGCACAAGACGGCTTGCGCCAAATTGGAACCACAGTTCGGGTCAGAAGTCAGAACCGGTAGCCGGGACTGGAGAAAAGCGATGGCCCCATCCAATTTGCCTCGCGGCTGGTCGCGGCGCGACGTGTTCGGGCTCGCAGGCCTTGCCGCCGCCGCAGCTCTTGGCGCGCATCGCCCGGCCCGCGCGGAGGAAAGCGCCATGAAGCTGGTCCAGTCGGGAGAAAACTTCGCCCGCTACGCGTTCGGCGAGATGACGGTCGTCGCGCTCCGGGACGGCCATGTGGACATGGCGCCCGCGCGGCTGCGCCAGGGGGACAATCAGCCGTTCGGCGCGGACCTGCCGGCAGAGGTCAAGCGGGTCGACGGCAAGTTGCGCCTGTCCGTGAATGCTTTCCTCGTTATCGAGAACGACCGGTACGTTTTGTTCGACGCCGGTGCCGGCAATGCCTGGGAGTCCTCGATGGGCCTGCTGCTGCGCGCCCTCGCCGAAGCGGGGATCCCCCGCGAGGCGATCCGCACCGTGGCGCTCACGCACACGCATGTCGACCACGTCAGCGGTCTGCTGGCCGATGACGGGTCCGAGGCGTTCCCGAACCTGGAGCGGATCTTCGTCCCGCAGGAAGAGGCCGCGATGTTCGACAGGAACGAGCGGCTGGTGCGGTTTCGCAAGCGCCGCGTGGCTTTCGAGGACGGCTTTTCCCTGAGCGACAGCATCAGGGCCGTTCAGGCGCATGGCCACGAAATGGGGCACATGGCGTTCGAGGTGACGAGCGCCGGGAACACGCTGCTGATCTGGGGGGACGTGGTGCACGTGCCCTCCATCCAGTTCGCGCGGCCGGAGGTCACCTGGCAGTTCGACACCGATCAGGCGCAGGCGCGCGCGACCCGCGAACGCCTCCTCGCCCGCGCCGCGCAGCCGGGCGTCTTCGTCGCCGGCGCGCATCTCGACTTTCCCGGCATCGGCTGCGTCACGCGAACGGATGGTGGCTACCGGTTCACGCCGGTTTAGCCACGGCCCCGCCGCGACGCGGTGCTTTACCCGATCTTCGGCAGCGGCAGCCCGGCCTTCATGCAGGCCGCGATCAGCGTGTTGAGCAGCAGGCAGGCGATGGTCATCGGGCCGACGCCGCCCGGCACCGGGGTGATCGCGCCCGCAATCTCGCGCGCCGATGCGTAGTCAACATCGCCGACCAGCCGCGACTTGCCATCCTCCTTCGGAACACGGTTGATCCCGATGTCGATCACCGTTGCGCCCGGCTTGACCCAGTCGCCCTTGATCATCTCCGGCCGCCCGACGGCCGCGAACAGCAGATCGGCGCGCCGGCACACTGCCGGCAGGTCGACCGTCTTCGAATGCGCCACCGTCACGGTCGCGTCTTCGGCCAGCAGCAGGTTCACCAGCGGCTTGCCGACGATCGCCGAGCGGCCGATGACGACCGCCTCCAGCCCCGCAAGCGAAGGCCGCACGCTCTTCGCCAGCATGATGCAGCCGCGCGGCGTGCAGGGCACGAGGTTCGCGCGACCGGCCGCCAGCAGGCCGGCATTGAGCGGGTGCAGCCCGTCGACGTCCTTGGCGGGGTCGATGGCGGCGATGATCTTGGCCATATCGATGTGGCGCGGGAGCGGAAGCTGCACCAGGATCCCGTGCACGTCGGCATCGGCGTTGAGCCGCTCGATGACGCCGAGCAGGTCCTCCTCACTCACCTCGCCGGGCAGGCGGTGATCGAACGAGCGCATGCCCGCTTCGGCCGTCCGCCGGACCTTGCTGCGCACATAGACGGTACTCGCCGGATCGTGGCCGACCAGCACGACCGCAAGGCCGGGCACGAGACTGTGCTCGCGCGACAGCCGGGCGACCTCTTCCGCCACGCGCGCCGTAAGCGCGGCGGCCGCCGCCGTCCCGTCGATCCGATGCACCCTCATCCGCACTCCTTACTTTGCTGCAAACGTCTCCAGCGCGGCGCCCAGCAGCGCCGGATCGCCTTCGATCCTCACCGTCTTGATGCGCGCGGTGGGGCCGGAAACCAGACTGACGCGGCTCGGCGCCACGTCGAGCGTGCGCGCGATCAGCGCCTCCAGCGCGGCATTGGCCGCGCCTTCATGCGGGGCCGCACGCACCCGCGCCTTGAGCGCGCAGACGCCGTCGCCGCGCCGCTCGATGCCTTCGATCGCGTCGCGCCCGCCCTTCGGCGTGAGACGCACGGTCACCAGAAGTCCGCCCGGCGCCGGCCGCCAGGCACGCTCCTCGCCCGCCGTCACTAGATGAAGACCTTCGCAATGTTGGGAATGACGACCGACTGGATGAAGAAGATGATCAGGATGACCAGCACCGGGGAAATGTCGATCCCGCCCATATTGGGCAGCAGGTTGCGGATCGGCCGTAGGACCGGCTCGGTAACCCGGTAGAGGAACTCGCCGACCACCGACACGAACGGATGGCGCGGATTGACCACATTGAAGGCCACGAGCCAGCTCAGCACCGCCGCCGCGATGATGATGTAGACGTAAAGCGTCAGCAAATAGGAAATGAAACGCAGGAGTTCGAGCATCGAAAAGAACCTGGCAGCAGTGTTTTCCCAAGGCTTTGCCGACGGCTCAGCCCGGACGCTGCCGCGCCCTGGCTTCGCTGAGACGTGCGGGCCGACATCACCAGTGGAGACCGTGCCGTAGGTGTAGCGGGGATGGCGGCCGCGAACAAGTTGCGGCCTTGCCGGTCGGGACGCGCAGCCGGGCAAATTTGCAGCCGATCCGCCCTCGCCGCGGTGGCCGGCTACGGCTTTCGGGCGCTTGACTCATGACGCCGCCTGTGAGCGCCCGACGTGTTCCCCCTCGCTTCGGGCGGCAGGCGGAACTGACGCGCCAGATCACACCCTGTCGTGCTTCGGGTCGCGCCACCACCCCAAGATATTGCGCCCTGCATGTTCCGCGATGTTCACGTCAGTGATTCGGGCGCGCTTTGTTCCAGACTCGTTCCGGGGTGGGGCATTCGGCAACGCCCGTTCCACCGAATCAAGCCTGTGTTGGGAGAAGCGCCCCTGCCAGCCGGCGTATGCATGCCAGCGCGGGAGACACGACCGGCAGCATCACCTATAATCGACAGGCAGCGTCAAGATGCCTCTTCGCTGGCGCATTGCCCGGCCCGCAACGATGCAGATCGAGGGAAGCGAATGTCACCATACTCCAACCTTCCGGTGCGCAACTTTTGGAAAACCGGAGTGGCGGCGTTTTCACCTGCAACAATCGAGGGCCTTTACCGCAAGCGGTTCGATATTTCGCCGGGAACCTGCGTTGCGACAGCCGGGAGTTGCTTTGCGCAGCACATTGCACGGTACCTGAGGAAGCGTGGCTACTCGGTCCTCGACGAAGAGCCGGCACCGGTCGGCATGCCTGCCGAAGTGGCCAGTCAACACGGCTATGGCCTGTTCTCGGCACGCTTCGCGAACATTTATGTGGTGCGCAGGCTTCTCCAGCTCTTGCAGGAAGCGACCGGGACATTCCAGCCGCAGGACTGGATCTGGGAACACAAGGGCCGCTTCTATGACGCACTCCGGCCGTCGGTAGAGCCCGAAGGTCTGGCGAGCGCGGATGAGGTCCGGACACACCGGGAGCGGCATCTGCGTGCCTGCCTCCGTATGATCCGAAAGACCGATGTGTTCGTCTTCACGTTGGGACTGACCGAAGCCTGGATTCATAAGGCGTCCGGCACCGTTTACGCCTCGGCTCCCAGTTCGCCGTCCGGACAATACGACCCTGACCAGCACATATTCAAAAACTTCGGGGTCGCTGAAATCTACAATGACTTTGTAGAGCTTCGCTCGATCGCCAAATCAATAAACCCGGACATCAAGTTCCTTCTGACCGTCTCCCCGGTTCCGCTCACGGCTACTGCATCCGACGAACACGTTCTCGTTGCGACGACCTACTCCAAATCCGTTTTGCGCGCCGTCGCCGGCGAGCTTTACGCCAACTTCGACGACATCGACTATTTCCCCTCTTACGAAATCATCTCCAGTCACTTTTCGCGCGGCGCTTTCTACGAGCCGAACCTGCGGTCCGTGACGATGACCGGCGTCGACACTGTGATGCGCGTCTTTTTCGAACAGCACAACGCCGGCACGCCTGCTCTGGCCATTTCCGAAGAGAATGGCGATGAGGACGTAGTATGCGAAGAGGCCATGCTAGAGGCCTTTCAGACTAATGGCGCAGCACGGGCAGAGCCTTTCCAGACTAACGGCTCACCACGCGATCTAGGGCTTGCAACACTTTGATCCCGTAATCACCATTCATATGCCTGCGATCTTCGTCTTTGTGTTCATGCGTTTGTACGGTCAGGCGGACAGAGCCGCGTGAATATTCGGGCTTTGTGAAAAATGTCGTGGCCTTTGTATCGGCAGGCTGACGCAGCACGTCGTCAACACCGTCCATCTTGCGCAGCCCCCACAGCAACGCATCGGAAAACGCCTGAGCATCGCTTTCTGGAGTCGCGGATGACGGCCCCCTGCCGCGGAAGGTCCCGTCGGCATAAAGGCCAGGTGCCGGGGTCTCGATCACAATAATTGGTTGGCCGGTGACCTGCCGCACGGTTCTGATCGTTTGCGCGGCGAGCGAATTGCTTACCAGGCGCCTTGCCGCCGCCTGCAATTCGTCCGGGGCCATCGGCACAGCATCCTCCGGGGCAACAGACTTTGCGAATGACAGAGCCGTCGTCGCCATCCCAACCATGCATATGACATCGTAGTCGTCGGGGCGGACCTCAGAGACGCCCCACAAGGCATGCATCTTTCTGGATAGCTGGTCGGACGCCGCGAAGACTGCGCCGTCACTACGGGACCTCAGTTCGGTCAGACTCATCGACGGAGCACCAAAAAACTGAACGCTCCAGTTTGGCTGCACCGGCTGCGTATCCCACCCCAACTTCAACGCAGCGAGATGAGAGTCTCCGAAAATCAATACCTTGCGCATCGGTGACCGCTCCAGAACACGTGAGAACGAGGCTTTGAGCCGAAATCAATAGCCTACGATTATTGCGATTGCGACTACGGAGAGGAAGGTGCCGGATCGCCAATCCCGGCCAAGCCGCTTGCGGCTTAGGGCAGCGCACAACCTTGACGAAAAGGCTGAGGCACACGCGGTGAACACCGAGTGTCTCAACTTTCGGCCGATTGTCCCGGTCACGGAAAAGCGCAGGAAAATCAATGGGAAATTGCGGCAAAACGCCTGAATGGCAGGAGTGGAGGGACTCGAACCCCCAACCCCCGGTTTTGGAGACCGGTGCTCTAGCCAGTTGAGCTACACTCCTAGGCGGCCCGCTATATAGCGAGTCGAAAGCGGCGCGTCACCCACATTCCGCAACGGCCGGACAGCCTGCCAGCTTTCGCTTGCGGGCAATCGGCCTCCGCCCGCCCTCAGTCGACCCGCGCGCCGGACGCCTTCACGATCGGCGCCCATTTGCCGTCCTGCTCGCGCAGGAAGTCGCGGGTCTCCTCCACCGTCGCCGGGAACGGCACCGTTCCGGTGATCGCCAGCCGCTTCGCGATATCCGGCCGCTGCGCCACCGTGCGGAAAGCCTTGTTGAGCTTCTCGACGATCGGCTGCGGCACGCCCTTCGGTCCGACGATGCCGAAGAAGCTCGACAGGTCGAAGCCCGGCACCCCGCTCTTCGCCAGGGTCGGAAGCTGCGGCTCCGTCGGCCAGGTGAAGTCGCTGGCGACGCCGATGCAGCGCACCTGGCCATTGTGGTGCATGGCGATGATGGAGGCATCGAAGCCATAGTCCACCTGCCCGCTCATGATATTGGCGTTGAGGTTGGCCGAACCCTTGAACGGCACATGCACCACGTCGATCTTGGTGAGGTGCTTGAGCAGTTCGCCCGAGATGTGGTTCGGCGAGCCGTTGCCGGTCGAGCCATAGGTCAGCTTGCCGGGGTTCTTCTTTGCGAGCGCCACCAGTTCGCCGACGTTCTTCACGTCGAGCCCCGGCCGCACGCACAGGAACATCGGCCCGCGCACCATCATCGCAATCGGCGTGAAGTCCTCGATCGGGTCGAACGGCAGCTTCTTCCAGAGCCAGCGGTTGACCGCATGCGAGGCGAAGTTGGCGACGTAGAGCGTGTAGCCGTCGGGCGCCGAGCGGGCGACATGTTCGGCGCCGATATTGGTGCCGCCTCCCGGCTTGTGGTCGACGACCACCGGCTGGCCCAGCACCTCGGTGAGGTCGTGCGCAAAGGCGCGCGCCGTGATGTCGGTCGCGCCGCCCGGCGGATAGGGCACGACCATGCGGATCGGCCGATTCGGAAAGTCGGGCTGCGCCGCGGCCGGCGTGAGGCCGGCCGATGCCGTCAGGATCAGCACGCAGATGAATTGCAACAGACGAGCGAATTGCAGCAGACGAGTCATGGCGGTTCCCTCCCATTCACCGTTCAGGGCCGGAACGCGCGGCCCCACTTGTTTGCCGTGCTTCTTTTCTTGTTGTGCGGGCTCCGCACGCGTCGGAACCCGTAACGCTTGAGGCCGGTCAGTCGACTTTCGCGCCTGCCGCCTTCACGATCGGGCCCCATTTGCTGTCCTGCTCGCGCAGGAATGCGCGCGTCTCCTCGACCGTTGCCGGGAACGGGATCGTTCCGGTGATCTCCAGCCGCTTGCCGACCTCGGCATTCCCGGCTGCCTTGCGGAACGCGGCGTTGAGCTTGTCGACCACCGGCTGCGGCATGCCCTTCGGGCCAACGATGCCAAAGAAACTCGTCACGTCGAAGCCGGGCACCCCGGTCTCGATCAGTGTCGGGATTTCCTTGTCGGTCGGCCAGCGGAAGGTGCTGCCGACGGCGATGCAGCGCAGCCGCCCGGAGCGATGCAAAGCGATGATCGAGCCGTCAAAGCCGAAGTCCACCTCGCCGGCGAGAAGCGCGGCGTGCTGGGCGGCCGAGCCCTTATAGGGCACATGCAGAACATCGATCTTGGTGAGGTACTTGAACAGTTCGCCCGCGATATGCGGCGGAGAGCCATTGCCGCTCGAACTGTAGGTCAGGCCGCCCGGCTTCTTGCGGGCGAGGTCGATCAGCTCGGCGGCGCTCTTCACCTCGAGGCCGGGGCGCAGGCAGAGAAACATCGGGCCACGCACCAGCATCGCGACCGGCGTGAAGTCCCCGATCGGGTCGAACGGCAGCTTGCTGAACAGCCAGCGGTTCACCCCGTGCGAGGCGAAGTTCGACACATAGAGCGTATAGCCATCCGGCGCAGAGCGCGCGACGATCTCCGCCCCGAGATTGGTGCCCGCGCCGGGCCGATGGTCGACGACGATCGGCTGCCCCAGCGTCTCCGTCAGTTCGGGCACATAGGCGCGCAGGCTGATGTCGGTAGTCCCGCCCGGCGGATAGGGCACGACGATCCGGATCGGCCGGTTCGGAAAGTCCGATTGTGCCGCGAGCGGCGCGGCAAAGGAGACGGCGAGCGCAAGCGCTGCCGCCAGCGAGGCAAGGCGTCTGAACATTCATTTCCTCCGCGATCGGGCTCTTGGCGGCCCTCGGCAGCGATGCCTTGATGGATTGCAGCGGTCTGCACACTCCTTGGAAGTCGCGGACGGCGCGCGATCGAGCGCCGTCCGGCAGGTCTTTTGTATTCCGGCGGCCGCGTCAGGCCGCCTGCTTCGCCACGTCTTCGATCACTTCGTCGAGCGCCGGCTTGATGTGCTTCATGAAGGTGTCGAGCGTCTCGATGACGTCTTCCTTCGGCATCTGCGCATAGTGGAAGATCAGGCAGATGTGCTCGGCCGGGAACTGCTTCCACTGCTCGATGAGCTGCTTGCGGACCGAGTCCACGGTGCCGACGACATAGAGGCCGGAGCCCATGATCGAACCGTAGAGGTCTTCGAGGTTCATCTTCCGCCGTCCCATGGCGGCGTAGAAATTCCTGAAGATGTCGGAGTCCCAACGCAGCACGCGCTCGCGCGCATCTTCCTCGGTCTTGCCGATCTGCATCCAGCGCACCAGGCACTGGTTCTGGCCCGGCCGCCAGTTGTAGCCCGCCTCGCGCGAGATATCGAGGTAGCGACGGCTGAGCGGCGCGGCGGTGTCGATGCCCGTGAAGTAGACCGGGATAAAGCCCTTGCGCGCGCAGTACTCGATCGTCTCCGGGCTGCCGGAGCCAGAGACGAAGACCGGCGGATGCGGGTCCTGATACGGCGCCGGGCATACCGACACTTCGCGGACATTACCTTCCGCATCGACTTCGCGCGGCGCGCCGAGCTTGCCGGTGATGCCCTGCTTGCCGAGCGGCCAGTCGTCGACGCCGGTCTCGTAGGGGAACGGAATGCTCCAGTTCATCCCCTTGTGCGAGAAGCTCTCGCTGGTCCACGCCTTGATGACGATGTCGACCCCCTCCTCGAAGATCGCGCGGTTGCGCGCATCGTCGTTGAGGTCGCGGTCCTTGGTGGTCGAGGTCGAGAAGCCGACCATCTGGGTCGCGGGATTGTAGACTGCGGCCGATGGCGACTTGGTCGCGCGCGCGCCGAGATGCTGGCCGACGATGTTGGTCCAGCGCGACTGGTAGCCGCGCGCGAAGCCGACGAACGAGCGGCCCTTCGCGAGATGGTCGATGATCGCCGTCTCTTCCGCCACCCGGATCGGGTTCTGCGTGCTCATCACATAGCCTAGCTGGCCGACGCGGATGTTCTTGGTGATCGAGGCCCAGTAGGCGTCGAGCACGCCGGGGCTCGGACCGACTTCGTAGCCTTCCGACCAGAAGTGATGTTCGATGGTGGCTGCACCCCAGATTCCCATCTCGTCGGCGGCTTTGATGATGTCGTGCCAGCCCACCAGCGTTTCCTGGTAAAGCTGACGGTTACGGCCTACCGGCCGCAGCTTCGCGCGCTCTTCTTCATCCTTGGTCGGCAGGACGGGATAAAGCTGAATCAGGGGTTTCAGCACTAGCAGCTCCTTGTTGTTTCCCTTGTTCAAACGATCGTTTGAACTTAGACTGGAGCAATTCCCCGGCACCGTCAACGCTCTTTGCACAAGCTGTTCGGACGACGGACGGTGACGACCGCAGCGACTTCCGCGCCGGCGCCGAGTTTCGCAGCAAGCCGGGTTTCGTGGCAAAGGGAATTCTGCATTATTTGGCTAGAGCATTTTCCGGTGAAAGCCTGCCCCGGACCTGATCCGGGGTGGATACCGGTTCACCGTTAGAAAATGCGACCAGACAACAACTTCTGGAGCACGATCGATTCAACCCGAACGGATCATGCTCTAATATCCTTCGAATCCAGCAGCCCACAGGTGACGCGCCTCCCATGCTCGACCGCCAACGCGCCCCCCGCACCAAGCCAGCCAGCAGCGCAAAACCTGCCGGCAAAGCCAAGCCTGTTCGCGGCGCAAAGCGTGCGCCGGCCAAACGGCGCAGCACGCGGCAGGCATCACCGGAGGCGTCCGTCGATCCGGAAGCCAATACCCGCGAGCGCATCATGCAGGCGGCCGAGGCGCTGTTTGCGGAGGACGGGTTCGATGCCGTCAGCATGCGCGACATCACGGCCATGGCGAAGGTCAACCTCGCTTCGGTGAACTATCACTTCGGATCGAAGATGGCGCTGCTGGCCGAGGTGGTGGCGAGCCGCGCCAATGTCCTGGCCGAACAGCGGCTGAAACTTCTCGGCGAAGTCGAGCGCGGCCGCGGCGGCAAGCCTGTGCTCGAGGGCGTGATCGCCGCCTTCCTGCGGCCGGCATTCGAAATGTCGCTGCAGCCGGGCGGCGTGCACCATATGCGCCTGCGCGCACGGCTGGCGGTCGAACGCGTCGGCATGACGAAGTCGCAGTTCGAACAGATCTTCGATGCCTCGAACCAGCAATTCATCGACGCGCTCGCCGAGGCCCTGCCCGACTATCCGCGCGCGGAAATCTACTGGGGCTTCCATTGCCTGCTGGGCGTCGTCGTCTACACGATGGCGAATTCCGGCCGCATCCAGCACCTGTCGAACGGCGCCTGCGATCCGCGCGATGTCGAGGCGATGCTCGCCCGCGTCGTTCCGTTCGTGGCGGAGGGTTTCCGGGCGCTCGGCAAGCGGGGCTGACCCGGGGTAGTGTCTCAGTTTGAATTAAGGTCTTCTAATGATCGATATTGCTGCCGCGACAGCTCCTCCAAAGACGAAGAATCCAGCAAGCAGAACAAACACAATAAACCAGTTATAGCCCCACGTTGCCGCAAGCAAACCAAGGCCTGCGGTAAATAGAAGTGCGCCTCCGGCAACTGCACCAGCGACGAAGGCTCCGAAAATGTGGGCGACCTTCATTTCGACGCTTCCGAGTTCTTCATCCATCATATGGTGAGCGCGATAGTCAAAGCGACCTAAATTTCAAACTGAGACACTACCTGACCCGGACTTCGGCGCTGTCATCCCGGACGCGCCACAGGCGCGATCCGGGATCCATTTCTCCACACGCTCGGTGTGCGCGGTAATGTGGATCCCGGCTCTCGCGTAAACTCTCGGCCGGGATGACATCCGAGTAATTCGCGCAACTCCGTACGCCTCACAGAAGCGAATACGATCAGCCCTGCGGAACCCAGGGCAGATCCGCCTGCGCATCGTGATCGCTGACCACATCGATGATGACGGGCGCATTGGCCGCCAGCGCCTTCTCAAAGGCCGGCCGCAGGTCCTGCGGCTTCTCCACCCGGATGCCGACGATGCCGAACGCTTCCGCGATCGCCGCATAGTCGGTCGGCGCGAAGGTGAAGAGGTCCTCCATCCGACCGGGGATGCCCTTATGCGCATTGGTGAGGTTGCGCAGCCCTTGAGCCAGCCGCGTGTTGTTGTTCACGATCGTGATCGTGTTGAGGCCCCAGCGACGCGCCGTCTCCATCTCCGGCAGATGGTAGAGGAAGCCGCCGTCGCCGGTGAAGCAGACCACCGGACGGTCGGGGCACGCGCATTTCGCGCCGAGCGCGGCCGGAAAAGCCCAGCCGAGCGAGCCCGCCGCGCGGTAGTAGCGCTGGTTCTCGTGCCTGATCTGCATCATCGTGCCGGACCACTGCGAGGAATAGCCGGTGTCTGCGACGACGATGGCGTTTTCCGGCAGCCAGTCGCTCAGTTCCTTGCAGATGCGCTCGGGACGGATCGGCGATGCGTCCGAATTGTAGTGCGGCGCGATGTGGGCGTACCACTCCTCGAGCAGCGCCTTCATGCGCGCCTGCCACTCCGGCCGCGACGTCTTCTCCACTGCCGCCGTCAACTGCTCGACCGCCGCACGCGGATCGGCCTGGATGCCGATCGCGCCGCCGAAATTGCGGCCGAGTTCGGCCGGGTCGATGTCGATCTGGATCACCTTCGTGCCGGGGCGCGGCAGCGTGAAGTTGTTGGTGATCTGGTCGCCGGTATCCGAGCCGATGAAGATCGCGAGGTCGGCTTCCGCGACCAGCTTGTTGGTGCAGTGCATCGAATAGGTGCCGACGATGCCGCCATTGAGCGGATGATCCTCGGTGAGCACGTGCTTGGCGTCGAGTGACGCGGTGTACGGGATGCCGGCTTTCTCGACGAAAGCGCGGATCGCCTTTTCGGCGCCGGAGATGACGGCGCCCGCCCCTGCGATGACCACCGGGCGCTTTGCGGCGCGGATCGCCGCCGCGGCCTTTTCGATCAGCGCCGGATCGCCCTGCGGCCGCTGCGGCGGGAAGGTCGCGTATTCGATCTCCGCCGTCTGGTCGAACAGCAGTTCGCAGAAATCGGTGACGCTGCCGGTATTGCCCGACACGTCGAGATGCACCGGGCGCGTCGGGCCCGATGCCGCCTCGCGGAAGCACTGGCGCAAGAGGCGCGGCAGCTGCTCGGGCACATCGACACGGTACGACGCCTTCACGAAGGCCGAATACATCGGCTCGTGCGGCAGTTCCTGATAGGCGTTGCGGTACTGGTTGGCCGCAATGTGCCGGCCGGTGATGGCGATGATGGGCGTGCCGAACAGCCGCGCGTCCTGCAGGCCGGCCGCGAGGTTGGCCGCGCCAACCGACTGCGCCATGCAGACCGCGACGCGGCCGCTCGCGCGCGCATAACCGTCGGCCATGTAGACGACGGCCTTTTCGGAGTGACCGAGAATGCGCTTGATGTCGAAGGTGCCGATCTCGGCGAGCGTGCGCCGCAGCACGGCGTCCATGAAGAAGACGTGGTCGAGCCCGTAGGCGTTGAACGTATGCGCGATGTAGCGCGAGCCGGTGATGCTGTCGTTGCGGGAAGGTTCGGTCATTGGTTCGTTCCGTGGATACTGCTGACTTGGTCATTCCGGAACGCCACGCGTGCGTGGCGTATCCGGAATCCATACTCCGCAGTGCTGGGGATTATGGATTCCGGGTTCGCGGCCGTTCGGCCGCGCCCCGGAATGACGAGTCAGAAATTTACTTGAACGCCATCGGCACGACGGGAGCGCCGACGGCGCCCTTCACCGGCAGCGAGGGTGCGGAAAAGAAGAAGTCGTACTTCTTGTCCTCGGCGCAGTCGTCGGCGAGTTCCTGCAGGTCGAAGATCTCGCCCATGGTCAGGCCCATGCTCGGGATCACGACCCAGTGCCAGGGCTGATAGATGCCGGGATCGGTATCGTTGGGACGAACCTCGCAGCCCCAGGTGTCGGTCGCGACCGCGGCCACTTCCTTCTTGTAGAGCCACTCGGCGGTCTCGAACGAGAGGCCGGGCGCATCGCCGCCGGCATAGCCACCCCACGATCCCTTCTCGCGGCAGGCTTCGATCTGCCCGGTGCGCACGATCAGGAAGTCGCCGGTGCCGACCTTGACCTTCTGCACCTCGGCAGCCTCGTCGAGATCCTGCGGGGTGATCGGCGTGCCGTCCTCGAGGAACTTCTTGCCCTTGACGCGCGGAATGTCGAGCAGCACGCCGCGGCCGGAGGCCTTGCCGCGGGTCTTCTCGATGCCGCACTTGCGGGCGCCCCACGACATGACTTCGCGCATGTCGTAGCCGTTCCACATCCGGTCCTTGTAGAAGATATGGCTGAGCGCATCCCAGTGCGTCGCCGCCTGCAGCGGCATGATGAGCCAGTCGTCGGCCGAGCGCAGGCCCGCCTCGCCGTCGCGCAACCCGGAATAACCATCCGCACCATCGTGACGCATAAGGTGAATCGGGTTGATGCGGCCGCGGCCGCCGGTCTGCGGACCGTCGGCGCCGAACTGGATCGCGAGCGGGAACGCCTTGCCCTTGCGGATCAGCTTGCCGGCTTCGGCGCGCATCGCATCGGTGGCGTAGTTGAGCGTGCCGACCTCGTCGTTCGGGCCCCACTTGCCCCAGTTGCGCACCTTCAGCGACATCTCCTCGATGTCGTCGAGAGTGATCGGCGTCTTGCGGTTCCTGAGCGGGATCTTCGCCGACTCGTTGCGCTTGAACGGTGCAGGACCGACGGGAGCAATCGGGTCGAACTTGTCCGAGTACGAAGCCATTCGTTTTTCTCCTTGGGAATGTTGATTGGCTCAAAGCGAAGCATTCAACACGTGTCGACTGCATGCCGACCGCATGCTGCCGCATGTCTGATGCGCGGAAACGGCTGTGGCAAACGTTTGTTTGACAAACTACGATACAGACCGCTTTTCCAGCCGGTCAAGGCTCACGTCTCCGGGTCTGATACGCGTCCAGGTTCTGGTACGCGTTCAGGTCGGGTGTGCGCACGCACGGCAACATGGAGGGTCGCGCGGTTCGCTGCCCATGACCGTTCGCACGATGACCTTTTGCACCATGACCGTTCGCATACGCACAATCGCGCGGAAGGCATCTGTCCGCGATTCGGCCAGAGGCGATTCTGGCCAGAGGATTGTGCAACGCGCGGATTCGTGACCGGGTGGTGGCTGAACACAGCCTTGCCATCGCGCGCTGATGCAGCCAAAGATCAGCGGCGAAGGCTTAGAGTACCAGCGCGTCGCGCACCAGGGTCGCGCACCAGGGCTGCCGGAGAAGGATGGCTGCATGAGTACAGTATTGAAGTCACGGGCGGCTGCGCAGGCACGCACCGGGGCGCCGCTGATCCACGCGCACGGCGCCGCCATTCCGGCCATCGGCTTCGGCACCGGCAGCCTGTCGAGTCCGGTCGCGGCGATCGCCGTCGATACCGCCATCCGCGTCGGCTATCGCCACATCGACACCGCGCGCAAATACGGTAGCGAGGAAGGCGTCGGCGAGGCCATTCGCACTGCGGGTGTGCCACGCTCCGAACTCTTCATCACCACCAAGGTCAGCCACCACAACCTGCACGCGGCCGAGTTCGCCGAGTCGGTCGAGGAAAGCCTGAAGGCTGTCGGCGTCGATTATTTCGACCTGCTCCTCGTGCACTGGCCCAATCCCGCGATCCCGCTTGCGGAGACCATGCAGGCGCTGGCGAAGGAGAAACGCCGCGGCGTCGCCCGGCACATCGGCGTCGCCAACTTCACCACCACGCTGCTCGAAGAGGCGGTCGCGCTCTGTCCCGAGCAACTGGTCTGCAACCAGGTCGAGTTCCAGCCCTATCTCAACCAGAGCAAAATCTACGCGGCGATCCGCAAGCACGGGATGGCGCTGATCGGCTTCTGCCCGTTCATGCGGGCCGGCGAAGTGCTGGACGATCCGGTCATCGGCGAGATCGCGCGTACGCACAACAAGACCTCGGCGCAGACGATCCTGCGCTGGATCATCCAGCAGGAGGGCATCGCCGCGATTCCGCGCTCGACCTCTCCCGAACGTATCCAGCAGAACTTCGACGTTTTCGATTTCGCCCTCACCGGGGACGAGATGGAACGCATCAGCGCCCTGCGCGTGAAGAACCAGCGGCGCTCCGACCCCGCACACGCCCCGGCCTGGGACAAGCCCTGAGCGGCGTCAGCCGGCGGCGCTGCGCCGCGTCAAATTTCGAGTGGCTTACTCCGGTGTCATTGCGAGCGAAGCGAAGCAATCCAGTATTTCAACAGGCTGGATTGCTTCGCTTCGCTCGCAATGACGGCTGCTACTAGCGAACAGCCGGAATCTGACTCTTCAGCCGCGGCTCGAACAGGAGCGCGCGGGCTTTGCGCCCCCTTCGGGCCAGGTGGTCACCGCCTGGCCAAGCAGCCGATAGCGTGTCCCCGGGGTATTGTCCCTGCGCCAGACGACGTAGATGTCCGTCGGGTCCGAGACCGTAAACAAGCCCGTCGGCGCCGGCGTGCCCAGCAGGTAGCCGGCATTCGCCGCGTGGACTTCGAAAGCGCCGTAGCCATAGGCGCCGCCGGTGCCATCCTCAAACGTGTCAAGAACCAGCGGCTGCCCGATCTTGAAGCCGAACTCCGCAACGAATTGCGCGATGAGTTGCGGCGTACCGCCGGCGGGAACCACGGTTCCCGTAACGATGAAGCCGCAGTCGGCGAGTGCGGCGACCGAGAGATCGTATCCTCTCGTGGAGCCCTTATCGCCAAGCAATTCCGGCCCCGTCAGCGGAGCACCGGTCTCCGAGAACATCTGATAGTAGGGCACGCCCAGATTGGAACCTTGCGTCCAACCCTTGCGCTGGTCGACCCAGACGGCGACGAACGTGCCGTTCGTCAGCGCGGCGACGCGCATCATTCCCATCGCGTTTCCCGAGGTTCTGATGGCTTTCGCCAGAACGAACCGTGGGCCGACGTTCCTGCCGTTCGGGCTCACGATACGGCCGCGATAGATGAAGCGCGCCTTGCCCGGCTCCAGCGGAACGATATCCGTCCAGACCAGCAGAATGTTTCCGTTGGCCAGTTGCGTGCCGGTCTGGGCAAGCTGTGCGCCGATGTTCTTGGTTTCAAGCAGGCGCGCTTCGCCGATGGCCTTGCCTTCACCGGAGACCCTGCGGCCCTTTACCGACCAGTCGCTTTCGCCAGCCTCATGCTGCGCATCGGACCATGCGAGAAACGCCGTGCCGTCCCCCTTCGGAACCGCGACCGGTCCGGACTGGTTGCCGGGCCCGGTGACGAGTATCTCGCCTTTGGGGTCCACGCTGCCATCCGGGTTGACGAAGTATCCGACGATGTCGGTTCCGAGGATCTCGTCGGGAAATACGCGGCGAACCGGGAGAACAATCTGCGTCTTGCCGTTGGCGAGCGCCATGCCGCCATTCTGCGCGAACGGAGCAAAGGCGGTGGTCGACCAGCCCGTCGCCAGCGTCGTGGGCTCGCCCGTTTTGCCAAAACCGGCGTCGACGCGCTGAAAACTGGCCTTTGACCCCTCCGGCCCGTCGACCTTTTCATTGGTCAGGAACGGCACGATGAACGTGCCGGGAGACAGCGGCACCGGAGCCGACGACACGTTCGGGAATGACGTTTTCACGCCACCGTTCACGATCGCAATCTTCGGACCTTTCTTGAACAGAGCGTCCTGCGCGGCCACGCTGGCCGGCAGCGATGTCAGGCCGGCGCCTGCGCAGAAAACCAAAGCAAAAATGCTGCCCCTGTGTACCTGGCCCACGAATTCCCCCTCGCCCCGAATGGTAATATTTTGCCAGGCATTCTTTTATCCGGCCGATGGCGTTTGCAAGCGGATTGTCGGGAGCGACCGGCTCTACCCACAGCGGCACACCGCCGCGGCGCGCTGCGCGAGGATGAAGGCGATTCATTACGACAACGGCGACGGCCCGGGAGGACCGTCGCCGCTCTCGTAACGATGAGGCTCGCCGCCTGAAAAACTACTTCGCCGGAATGATCGGCAGCAGCAGGTAAGGCTCGCGCCCGCTGCCGAAATGCAGCGCGGCGCGGGTATCGAAAACCTCTGCCGGCCGGTCCTTCGGATGCGTATGGAAGAACGGGCCGACGCCGGTGAAGTCGTAGAACGCGTTGGCGATCCGAAGCGGCGGCCCGGCATGCTCAAAGTCTCGGCCGCCGATGGTGACAGCGACCCGGTAGCCCGGCGGCACCACGATGCAGGTCGGCCAGACCTCGACGTCGAGTTCATAGACCTCGCCGGGCGTCAGCGGCTGCTTCTCGTCATGGGCGTGATAGGGCCGATAGGGCAGCGACAGTTTGGGATCGAGCTTGCGCTGCGAAGCGCGCAGCCAGCCATTCGCGATCGGCGTGCGCGGATCGAGCGCGCCCATGAAGGTCACGTCGCGATAGGCGGGATCGAGCACGCGCACGGTGACGAACAGATCGGCGTCGCTGGTCTCCGACGAGACGAACAATTTTGCCGCGATATGGCCGGTGATCTCGGTCTCTTTCTCCATCGGCGGCGTGACGAAGGTGACGCCCGCGCCCATGGTCTCGTAGGCGACGCTCGCCTCCTTTGACGAAGGCTTGGCGTCGAGGCTCAGCTTTTCGGGATTGAGATAGAGCTTCGTCCACTGCGTGCGCGCGAGCGGCCATTCGTTCTCGTCGCGGATCGTGAACTTCTCGCCGGGCGAACGGATGTTGAGCTGGACGCGCGGCTGCTTCGCCCAACCGCCCTTTTCGTCCTTGAGGTAGTAGTCGAAGAAACGCTTCTGCAGGTCGCGGCCGTAATCGGTGTAGAAATGCGGCCAGTGTCCGAGCCCGTGGCACTCGAGAAACTTCTCTTTCGAGGCCGCGCGCATGAAACCTTCATTATTGCCACGCGGATGCAGCCCCTGCCCTCCCCAATTATTGGCGGAGAGGAACGGCACGGTGACCTTGCTCCAGTCCGGCGAACGCTCCTTGTAGAATTCGTCGTCGAGCGGATGCGCCAGCACGCTCGCTTCGAGGTCGTTGCGGTTCTTCTTCAGTTCTTCTTCTGAAAGCGTCGGCGGTCCCGCTACGAGTTCGCCAGTGACAACGCTGCGGCGGCCGCGTTCGCCGACGCCGTGCTGCACGCTGGCGACCTGCCGCGGATACCAGCGCAGCGGCATCATGTTGACCATGCCGCCGTGGCGATAGACGTCGCGATAGAAGTCGGCCGATCCTTCCCAGATGCACATGGCGGCGAGATGCGGCGGCTGCAGCGTCGCGACCTGCCACTGGTTCATCGCATAATAGGAAATGCCGTTGAGCCCGACCTTGCCGTTCGACCACGGTTGGGTGCCGGCCCATTCGATGCAGTCGTGATAATCTTTGGTCTCGCGCGGCGACCAGACTTCCAGATAGCCGGGCGAGCGCCCTGCCCCGCGCGAGTCAACGCGAACGCAGACATAGCCGTCCGGCACCCATTTCTCCGGATCGACCGTTTCCCAGTTCTGATACTTGTTGGTGGAGTTGGCCGGCACGTCCGGATGCTCATCGACCATCCGGTCCCACGCGCTCTTGAATCCCTCCTGGAACGACAGCCCCTTCGCATAGGGGCCATGCGACATGATGACGGGATACTTGCCGTCCGCGAGCGGACGGAACACGTCCGCGCGCAGCACGATGCCGTCGTCCATGGTGATCGGCACATCCCAGTCGATCCGCATGCCGTCGCGGACTTCGGTCTTCATCAGCGGATCGCTGGTGGATGGCGCATTCATGATTTCCTCCGGGATTGTCGTTGTTGTGTCGTTGATGCTGCCTTCGCCTCAGGGCTTCAGCAGCAGCTTGCCGATCACTTCGCGCGCCTCCAGCATCTCGTGCGCCTTGCGCGCTTCCGACAGATGCAGCCGGCCATGAATCAGCGGCTTGATCCGGCCCTCCGCGAGCTTGGTGATGAGATAGTTTATCGATTCAGCGCGCAGGTCCGGCCTCTCATCCATCGTATGCATGGTGAAGAAGCGCACCGCCGGGCTCTGCGTGTAGACTTTCACGCCGAGGTTCTCGACCAGGTTCTCCTCCGGCAGTCCCTGCAGCTTTCCGTAGGAAACCAGGAGGCCGAACGGACCGATCATCGGAAATTTCTGCGCGAATGCCTTCCCGCCGATGCCATCGAGCACCAGGTCGGCGCCGTGGCCGTGCGTGATCTCGCGCACGCGCGCCGGCGGATCTTCGCTCGTGTAGTCGATCGCGTGATCGGCGCCGAAGGCGGTGATCGCATCAGCCTTCGCTTTCGAACCGACAATCGCGATGACCTTCATGCCGGCGATCTTGGCAAGCTGCACCGCTGCGCTGCCGGTGCCGCCGGCGGCGGAATCGATCACCGCGGTCCCGCCCGGCACGATGCGTCCGGCCGTATGCAGCACGTGATAGGCGACCTGATAGTTCGAGAGGCAGGCCGCCGCTTCGAGATCGACATTCTCAGGCAAACGGAACACGGCGCGCGCCGGCACCGCGATATATTCGGCATAGCAGCCCGCACGTTCGGACAGTTCGCGCGCGGTGATGAAGACCTTCTGTCCGATGTCGATGTCCGACACCTTGCGCCCGCGATCGACGACGGTGCCGGTCATCTCGATGCCGGGGATCGCCGGCATCCGCGGCATCCACTGATAGATGCCCTTGCGGACCAGGATCTCCGGCCGGCTGACGCCGATGGTGTCGGCCTTCACCAGCACCTGATCGTCCTGCGCCTTCGGCGTCGGCACATCGACATAATCGAGAACGGAAGGGTCGCCGGTACGCGTGAGCAGGATCGCCTTCATGCGGACGCCTCATTCTTTGCTGGTCAGGTTCCTTGTATTTTGTGCCTTACATCAGCCATGCGCGAGCCGAAAGAGCGGCACTGTGTCCATTTCTGCAACGATGAATTGCGCCTGCGACGCATTGCCGGGCAATCGGGAACAAACATAGCCTGTGGTCACAAGCGCGCGGTCCTGAACGGCCATTCGCGCGCCCATGTCAGGGAGTGGCGTTGCATGCAGTTCGGCATCTTCGGCGGCGCGCAAGCGGGCAGCAGCGCCACCGGCGCCTTGATGGGCCAGGGCTTTCACGACTTCGTCGAGTTCAATATCGAGGCCGAGGCACTCGGCTATCGCAGCACGTTCCTGGTCGAGCATCACTTCACCGGCTGGCATCAGGTGTCCGCGACGCTGACACTGCTCACCTGGCTGGCGGCGCGCACGCGCACATTACGCCTCGGCACCGCGGTGCTGGTGCTGCCGTGGCACAACCCGGTGCTGCTCGCCGAGCAGGCGGCAACGCTCGACCTGATGTCGGGCGGCCGGCTCGATTTCGGCGTCGGCAAGGGCTATCGCCACACCGAATTCACCGGCTTCTGCATTTCGCAGGAAGAAGCCGAGGCGCGCTTCGACGATGCGCTCGACATCATCACCAAGTCCTGGACTTCGAACGAACGCTTCTCCCACCACAGCCGCTTCTGGGACTTCGAGGACATCGTGGTCGAGCCGCCGACCGCGCAGAAGCCGCATCCGCCGTTCTGGATGGCGGCCGGCAGCCCGGACTCGATCAGGAAGGTCGCCGCGCGCGGCTACAATCTGATCCTCGACCAGTTCGGCTCCGAGCAGCAGATCGCCGAGCGCATCGCACTGTTCCGCGCCGAGATCGCGGCGCGTGGCCGCGCCTATAGTCCGCTCGAAGTGACGCTCGCGCGCGACATGTTCGTGGCGCGTAACCAGGCGGAGAAAGACGCCGCGGTGGAGCGCAATCACAAGGCGCGCCAACAGATCCTCAATGTCGCCCGCGCGCCGGGGCAGGAGCGCGGCTCGCACATCCTCGCCTATGCGCACGACAAGCCGCCGTCCGACGCCAACACGCTGATCGGCACCGTGGACGAAATCTGCGAGCGTCTCGAGGGTCTGCGACGCGCCGGCGTCGAATACGTCATCCTGACCTGCGGCGGCTCGCGCGAAAGCCTGCGCCGCTTCGCGCATGAGATCATGCCGGTGTTCGCGGACAAGGGCCGCAAGGAAGCGATCGCGTAAACGCTGCGGCGCAGCGCCGGTTTCCTGCGTGAACCTGTCACCCGGACGCCGAACGGACGGCAGCCCCGGCCGCCTGCCGTCACGGGATTTTGAGAGACCCGGACCGACTTTGAGCCGGACGGCGTGCGATCCTTCACGGACGCCGCGGATGGCGCACGCCTTTCGCACCCGACCATGCCCGCCAAACCATTGACGCGACTGAAAGACCGGGCGGCAACAACCGCGCCCGCACGCCGCCGCCAGGGATCTCATCCTCGGCGGTCCGAACCGGCGGGATTCCGACGTCGGCAGGCCCGTTTTCGCCGTGATGACTGAAATTCCGAACGCCGCGTTCCGAACTGCGAAATTCGCGCTACCAAAGTTCCGAAATCGCAAATATACTGTTTCCGACCCGTCCGAGACGCTGTAGGCATTGCGGACGACAAGCAATAATTTCGGTCAACGGGGAGAGAACGTGGACAAGTTCCGAGCGATCACGGCTTTCGTGCGTGTGGCCGAGAGTGGCGGTTTTACGGCCGCGGGCAACAAGTTGGGGATGTCGGTCTCGGCCATCACCAAGAGCGTGGCGCGGCTCGAGGACGAACTGGGCACGCAGCTGTTCAACCGCACGACCCGGCGTCTTGCGACCACCGATTTCGGGCGGGAATTCTACAAACGCTGTGTCCAGATACTGGCCGAACTGGAAGATGCCGAGACCTCCGTCCGGCAGGCCAACGCCGCCCCCAAAGGCGAGGTGCGGGTCATCGTGCCGTTCTCATACGGGCGCGTGACGGTGGTGCCCCGGCTCGGCGAGTTCTATCGCCGCTATCCGGACGTCCAACTCAACATCTCGTTCAGCGACCGGCCGGTCGACCTGATCGAGAACGGTTACGACGTCGCCGTGCGGGTCGGGGAGATGAGCGACTCGCGCCTGATCACGCGGCTGCTGACCAAGGGACCGCTGGTGACGGTGGCCTCGCCCGGCTACATCGCCAAGCACGGCAAGCCGATGACGCCGAGCGACCTCGATCAGCACAACTGCGTCATCGGCCGCTACGGACCGGAATGGACGTATCGCGGCAAGAACGGCCGCAACATGAACATGCGCGTGCGCGGCAATCTCTCGATCTTCAACGGCGACGCCTATCGCGAAGCTGCGGTCGCGGGCGTCGGCGTCGCGCAGAACACCTGGTGGCTGTTCCGCTGGGATCTGCAGGAGGGCACGGT
>Ga0182739_1001499_pt1 | contig 24325 bp, 16 predicted proteins | sample eDN5th30CBELigBY_FD_128873 | JGI IMG/M metagenome (GOLD analysis project Ga0182739, IMG submission 128873) | Enriched backyard soil microbial communities from Emeryville, California, USA - eDNA 5th pass 30_C BE-Lig BY (version 2) (version 2) | ecosystem: Environmental > Terrestrial > Soil >... | reverse complement strand
CGTGGTGAGGCCGAGATCACCCAGCCAGGGCCAGGCCCGAAACAGGCCCCCCAGCATGCGCCAGGGCCAGACGAACCGTCGGGGCACCGAGAGCCGACGCTTGGGATGATCGATGAGCCGAACGATCCGCTGAGCGACTGTCTCGACCTTGGCCGACATCCAGGGAGCTGGGGCGTCGAGCAACGGGTTGTACTCGCCGTTCTCCGGCGCGAGTTTTTCCAGGGCGCTGAAGAACTCCGTTTTCACCGGGCCAGGTTCGACGAGACAGACCTTGACCCCCTTGTGGCTTAGCTCGCGCCGCAGGGCGTCGTTCCAGTAAGCCAGACCGGCCTTGGTGGCGCCGTACGCGCCGAGGGCCGAGTTGGCCAGGCAACTGATCGCCGAGCCGACGTTGATGATCGTCCCCCGGTTCTCCATGAGGAGGGGGAGGGCCTGTCGGGTGAGCATCAATGGGGCGACGAAATTGACTTCGAGCTGGCGCCTGATGTCGTCCCGATCGCCGTCGGCGAACAGAGTCGGGAGGCCGAAGCCTGCGTTATTGATCAGGACGTCGAGCCGGCCGAACCGAGTCGCCGTTTCCCGGATCAGGCGTTCCGGGGTCGCAGGATCCTCCAACGCGGCAGCGAGGATCAGGACCTCGCTGGGAGCCTGGCCGGCCGATCGGTCGGTGAGCGAGCCCAGCTCGTCGGCAAGTTGTCGGAGGCGGTCTTCGCGACGTGCGGTCAGGACGAGGTTGAATCCCTGTCTCGCGAGTTCTCGGGCGATGCTCGCACCGATGCCGGCCGAGGCTCCGGTGACGAGCACGACCCGTTTCTTCACTTCGGCCATGGAATCAAGAGGCTCCGCGGGTTTCGGGATCCACGTCGCTGGTGCCCCAGCGGCGTGCAGGACGATCGACGATCTCGAGCTGGTCGCAGATTCGCGAGACGACGAATTGCACCAGGTCGTCGAGCGACGTCGGGCGGTGATACCAGCCGGGCATCGCGGGGAGGACCAGGGCACCGGCCCGACTGACGGCGAGCATGTTCTCCAGGTGGATCACGCTGAGCGGGGTTTCACGTGGCACCAGGATCAAGCGTCGGCGTTCCTTGAGATGGACGTCCGCCGCTCGGGTCACCAGGTTCGTCGTGATGCCGTGGGCGATGGAAGCCAGCGTGCTCATACTGCAAGGCGCCACCACCATGCCCGCCGTCCGGAACGAGCCGCTGGCGATCCCCGCGTTGAAGTCGCGATGGTGATGGTAGACGAGATGCTCGGCCTCGAACCTCCCAAAGACCGAGGGGTCGAACCTTGCGAGATCGACCTTGATATCCATTTCCTCACGGAGAACCTGGACGCCGCTCTCGCTGATTGTCAGGTGGACCGTACGACCGGTCTGACAGAGCGCCTTGAGGAGAGCCACCGCGTAGGGGGCGCCGCTCGCCCCGGTCATGGCCAGGACGAAGCCGGGTTCCGAGCGAGGTGCCGAGCCGACCCGTGGCATGGGGGACGCGGTCATCCGGTGGCCTCGCGGGTTGGCTTGCGGCCAACGTACAGGGTCGCGATTCCGAATGTGAGCGGATACTGCACCGTCTCGGTCAGACCACGCGAGGCGAGCAGGTCGAGCATCTCCTGACCGTCGGGGAACTGGAGTACGCTCGAGGGGAGGTAGTGATAGGCCTCGTGCCGGTTGGGAGCAATAGCCTGACCAACCCTTGGGAGAATGTGGCGGAAGAAGGTCAAGTACAGCCGCCCCAGCACCGGACCTCGTGGCTTTGAGAACTCCAGAATCGCGACCTTACCTCCCGGGCGAGCCACTCGGACCATCTCGTCGATACCCTGGACCGTGTCACTGACGTTCCGCAGTCCAAAGGCCACGGTGACGATCCCGAACGTGTTGCTCGGCAGGGGTAAGCGCTGGGTGTCGCCTTCCACCAGGATGATCCGTTCGTCCGCGCCAGCGCGTTGAACCTTGGTCCTGCCGAGCCGAAGCATCTCGTGACAGAAGTCGGTCCCGATGACCGGTGATCGGCCCCGGCTGGCCCGGTCATAGGCCAGGGCGAGGTCGGCGGTCCCGGTGCAGCAATCGAGCACGGGGACTCCGGGCTCCGGCGGCACCGTCCGGGTAGTGAACCGGCGCCAGAGGCGGTCGATGTTCAGGCTCAGCAAGTGGTTGAGCAGGTCGTACTTGCCGGCGATCGACGCGAACATCGATCGGACCCGCGCCGACGACTTGTCGACCTCGATCGCCTCACCCTGTCGTTCTACCGGTTCGGTCTCCGTCGCCATTCCCCGTCCCTTTGCGGATTCCCGGCGGGGACGCGCTTTCGCGTCGCCCGCGTTGATTGACCCCGTCGATTGTAGCCGCAACCGGCGGTCGCGCGATATCGCACTTCGAACTGAATAGGGAGAACTCTTGGCGATCGCCCGGAGAGTCTCTACCCTATTGTTGAATCCTGCCGGTCCGTTCGCGTGGGGACTGACTCTCCCACAAGCCCCCACCCTGGTGTGGTCGAACCGCCGCTGCGATCGAACTTCGCCCTCGACCCCCACGCGCGAGCTGGGACCAGACGAGATCCGCATCGACCGGAGTTGCCGAACCGACATGGGCTATCGCACTTTGGCCGCCGCTGTTAAGGAGTTGCAGACGCGCGGTGAGCTGGTCGTGGTCGATGAGCAAGTCGATCCGTACCTCGAGGCCGCGGCCATCCAACGGCGGGTGTACGAAGCGCAAGGGCCAGCCCTGTTGTTCCGCCGCGTGAAGGGGACGGAGTTCCCCATGGTCGGCAACCTCTTCGGGACGCGCGCACGGACTCACTTCCTGTTTCGCGACACGCTCGAAGCCGTGCGCGGGCTGGTGGAGCTGAAGATTCGCCCCCCGCGCGCCCTTCGCTCGCCCTGGCGGTATCGTCGGGTGCCGGGTGCAGCCTTGCACCTGCTTCCCAGGCGGGTCGCCCGGGGACCGATCCTCGCCCACACGACGACCATCGACCGGCTCCCCCAACTCCAGTCGTGGCCCGATGATGGCGGCGCCTTCATCACGTTGCCCCAGGTCTATTCCGAAGACCCCGAGCACCCGGGACTCGCTCGCTCGAACCTGGGGATGTACCGGGTCCAGCTCGGCGGAAACCAGTACGAGCCAAACCAGGAGGTCGGGCTCCACTACCAGATCCACCGGGGAATCGGGGTCCACCACGCCGCGGCGATCCGTCGCGGTGAACCGCTCCGCGTGAACGTCTTCGTGGGAGGCCCGCCCGCGCTGACGGTGGCCGCGGTCATGCCATTGCCCGAAGGACTGCCCGAGTTGAGCTTCGCCGGCGCCCTGGCCGGACATCGGATCCGGATGGTCTCCCCGGCGGGGGCGCTTCCCATGCCCGCCGAAGCCGACTTCGTGATCTCGGGCTGGATCGACCCGCACGTCCGCAAGCCGGAGGGGCCGTTCGGGGATCACCTGGGATACTACAGCCTGGCCCACGACTTTCCCGTCCTGCGCGTCGAACGCGTCTACCATCGACCGGGCGCGATCTGGCCCTTCACGTCGGTGGGCCGGCCCCCTCAGGAAGACACCTCCTTCGGCGAGCTGATCCACGAGCTGACCGGCCCCCTGATCCCGACGGTGCTGCCGGGCGTTCGGGCGGTTCATGCCGTGGACGCGGCAGGGGTTCACCCGCTGCTCCTGGCAATCGCCAGCGAGCGCTACGTCCCTTACGCCGAGGTCCGGCGGCCCCAGGAGATCTTGACCAGCGCGAACGCGATTCTCGGTCAAGGTCAAATGTCGCTGGCGAAGTACCTCCTGATCGTAGCGAACGAGGACGACCCAAGCCTCGCGATTCACGACGTCCCTCGGTTCCTTCACCACTGGCTCGAGCGTGTCGACTGGGAGAACGACCTCCACTTCCAGACGAGGACGACGATCGACACCCTGGATTACTCGGGCCACGGCCTCAACCAGGGATCCAAGGTCGTGATCGCCGCCGCCGGGCCGGCTCGACGCGAGCTGGCGACGGCGCTTCCGCCCGACCTGCGACTTCCCGACGGCTTCCACTCACCGCAGGTGGCGCTGCCGGGAATCCTGGTGGTCCAGGCTCCCCGATATGAGCCCGCTCAAGGACCGGCCGACCTGCGTCGGATCGCCGCCTCCGACGGCCTCCGCCCCCTGATCGGGTCCTTCCCGCTGATCGTCCTGGTCGATGACAGCGAGTTCGCCGCGCGAAGCGAGCGAAACTTCCTCTGGGTGACCTTCACTCGCTCCAACCCCGCCTCAGACATCGAAGGGATCGGTTCGTTCACTTCGGAGAAACATTGGGGCTGTGTCGGTCCGCTCGTGATCGACGCGCGGATCAAGCCCCATCATGCTCCCCCCCTGGTGGACGACCCGGCCGTGGAACGCCGCGTCGATGCTCTGGCGGCCCCCGGCAAGCCGCTACACGGAATTCTCTAGCCGGAAGTGGCCGCCCAAGCCATCACGGCAAAGTTTCCCATGTTTTCCATAAAAACATTAGAACAAAAAAAATAAATTCGCAGTCCGTTTGTTTCATTTGATAAGACGCTGTTTTCAAATGGTTATTGGATCTGGTATTGGCAGAAGCTCTCTCTTGTCAGGTATGTGGAGGCCGTCGTGGTCACGCCATAATCGTAACAGAGAGCGCCATGCTTGTGTCATCTCGGGCCGTACTGGTATAACCCGCGAGTCTGGCACGAGCAGGGGGATCGTTGGCTCGATTGTGGCGACGACGATGAGGCTTGACGGTAGCGATCGAACGCACAGGTATCGATGAAGCTGGCACACGCTCTCGAGTTCGGTTCACGGGGTTCCGCTCGCCGTGTGGCCATGACAAGGCATTACCGGGTCCCAGGAGTATTCATGATGAGGCGATCGTTTGGGTTGGGGTTGGCGTTGGTGGTTTGCGGCCTGGCCTCTCAGGCCGGAGCCCAGCAATCGCCGGAGGCACTCGTCACCGGGTTGAAGAATCCCGAGTCGGTGGTGGTGAACTCTCAGGGACAGGTCTACGTCTCGGTGATCGGCGAGCGTGACCGCCAGGGGGACGGCGCCGTTGTGAAGATTCAGGACGGCAAGGCCGTGCCGTTCGCCTCGGGCCTGGATGATCCGAAAGGCCTGGTGACTCATCAGAATCGGCTCTACGTCGCGGACCGCACGCGGATCTGGCGGATCGACGGGCAGGGCAAGGCGGAGGTCTTCGTCCCGGCCTCGGCGTTTCCGACTCCGCCCCTGTACCTGAACGACCTGGCGGTCGACGTGGAGAGCGGCACGCTCTATGTCAGCGACTCGGGCGATCGCAAAGGGGGAGGGGGGGCCGTCTACCGCGTCTCGCCCAAGGGAAGCGTGAGCCTCGTCCTGAACAAGTCGCGATTGCCGGAGCTCCACACGCCCAACGGCCTGTTGCTCGATGGGGCTTCGCACCTGTTGCTGGCCGACTTCGGGTCGGGTTCGCTCTATCGGATCAAGCTCGCTGATAGCTCGGTCGAGAAACTCGCCGATGGCCTCGGTTCGCCCGATGGCCTCGCGTGGGACCAGTTCGGCCGCCTCTTCGTGAGCGACTGGAAGGGAGGGCGGGTGTTCGTCATCGCACGCCCCGAAGCCAAGCCCGTGCTTTTGACCAAGGGGCTCACCAACGCGGCCGACCTGGCGGTCGAGGCGTCGACCAAGCGCCTTCTGATCCCCGACATGGGTGGCGGCAAGCTGGTGGCCCTGCCCATCACGGTTCCAGGGGCTGCGGTCAATGAGGAGCCCCTCCCGTTGAAGGCCGAGATCGCGTTCCCCAAACTGAAGTGGGCGGGTTGGAAGAACGAGACGGAGTCCGGCCTGGACAACCCCTTGCGGCCGATCGTGCTGACGCACGCCGGCGATGGCTCGAACCGGGTCTTCGTCGCCACCCAACATGGCGTCATTCACGTCTTCCCCAACGACCAGAACGCCACCGAGACCACGGTCTTCCTCGACCTCCAGGATCGCGTCACCTACAGCGACAAGACCAACGAGGAAGGCTTCCTGGGCTTCACCTTCCATCCCCAATTCAAGAAGAACGGGTACTTCTATGTGTTCTACACGGCCAAGTCGGAGCGGCTGACGAACATCGTCTCGAGGTTCCAGGTTCGCAAGGACAACCCCAACCAGGCGGACCCGGCCTCGGAGGTGGAGATCCTGCGCTACAAGAAGCCCTACTGGAACCATGACGGGGGAACGGTCGTCTTCGGCCCCGACGGCTACCTCTATGTCACGCACGGCGACGGTGGCGCGGGCAACGATCCTCACGGCAATGGCCAGAACCTCGATACGCTGCTCGGCAAGGTCCTCCGGATCGACGTCGACCGCACCGAGGGGGGGATGAACTACGCGATTCCCAAGGACAACCCCTTCGTCGGCCGTCCCAATGTCCGACCCGAAATCTGGGCCTATGGGATCCGCAACATCTGGCGGATGGCCTTCGACCGCAAGACCGGCCGTCTCTGGGCGGGCGAGGTCGGTCAGAACCTTTGGGAAGAGATCGACATCATCACCAAGGGGGGGAACTATGGCTGGAACCAGCGCGAGGGACTTCACCCCTTCGGAGCCAAGGGCGTCGGCCCCCGTCCCGAGTTGATCGACCCGATCTGGGAGTACTACCATCACGACACCGGCAAGTCGATCACCGGAGGCACGGTCTATCGCGGCACTCGCCTGCCGGAACTGGACGGCGCCTACCTGTACGCCGACTATGTCGCCGGTCGGCTCTGGGCCTTGCGCTACGATGACGCCCAGCGCCGGGTCGTCGAGAACCGCCCGATCCCGTACCGCGGCCTCCCCGTCCTGTCATTCGGCGAGGACGAGAAGGGGGAGGTCTACTTCCTGACCACGACGATCACCGGACAGGGGATCTATTGGTTCAGCAAGTGATCGGTTAGTCATAATTCGTTGGCCCGGACCGGACGGGGCTCCCCGCTTCGAACCGGTCCGGGCCTGAATTATTGCGCGCCGCTCGTTGACCGGAACGGTCCCGTCCCATTTCGATTTCGTGCGAGGATTTCGCGTCTCGCGAGTAAGCCGTCGGACGCGGTCCTGCTTGAGATTTCGATCGTTCGGGTGGTTGGGGACTCGCCTGTGGGATCGCTCCGCCCTTGAGCATGAGCAACGCCCGACGTATCGGAGAAGAATGGGCTGTGGTCTATCGATCTTGCGATGAGTTCAAGTGTTGACGAGCCGTGACTCACCACGAACCATCTGTTGAGTCATGGTGGCAAAGTGGGTGTGGAGAATGCATTTCCAGGCGAACTGAAACAGGTAACGGGGAGGGCGGCCCGACGTGAGCATCTTGCGGAGGTACTTGGCGTAGACGGCTCGATAGGGCTTGGTACGGGGGTCGGTCCAGACCTTGTAGAGCATGCCCAGGGCCGCGAGGATCGTGAGCGCCTGATTCTTCAAGTAGGCCAGTGGCCTATGGCGGCGGAGCCAGCGGATCTTGGCGGTCGCCAGGGGGAGCCGCCCCTCGATGAAGAGGGCATCGAAGCGCTCGAAGTAATTCGAGGCGTCGTAGAGCCGATCCATCAAGTCCAGCCACCCGTCGCGCATCTCTTCCCGAGTCATGAGCAGCGGGATCACGTTGGTTGCGATTCGGGGGTCATCGGCGGCGGCGTTGTCGAGCCGGCCGGCGGCCTCGAGACGTTCATAGAGCGGAGTCTTGGGGATCGCCGAGAGCATACCGGCCATCGCCCCGATGATCCGGGCGCGCTGGAGGAACTCGAATTGCCGTTCGAAGATGCTCGTGTCGTCGTGGTCAAACCCGACGATCATCCCCGCGTAGACCTCGAGGCCGGCGGCTTGAACCTTCTGGACCCGTTCGATCAGGCCGCCTCGGACATTCTGATACTTCTTGGTCTCGCGGAGGGCTTCCTCGTCGGGGCTCTCGATCCCGATGAACACCGCGACCATGCCGGCCTCGGCCATGAGTTGCATCAACTCGTCGTCTTCGGCCAGGTCGAGCGAGGCTTCGGTGAAGAAGGCTAGCGGGTATCCGTGTTCCTTCTGCCAGGCGACGATCGCGCGGAGGATTCCCTTGGCGACCTTCTTATTGCCAATAAAGTTATCGTCGACCAGGAAGATGACATGCACCCCGAGCCGGTGCTGAGCGTCGATCTCGGCCACGACCATCTCGGCCGTCTTGATCCGGGGACGCCGGCCGAAGATCACGATGATGTCGCAGAACTCGCACTGAAATGGGCAGCCGCGCGAGGTCTGAATGCACCCCATCGCATACTCTTTGAACGGGACCAGGTCGTACCGCGGTAGCGGGACCCGCGTCATGTCGGTCTTTTCGGCCTGCTCATACCGCGGTTTCCACTCCTTGCGGCTCCAGTCTTCCAGGAACCGGGGCCAGGTTTCTTCGGCCTCACCGATGAAGATCACGTCAACCAGACCGGCGAACCAATCCTCGGCCACCGTGATCCAGGGGCCGCCGACGACGACGAAGTGGTTGCGTGCCTGGAGTTCGAGCAGGATGTCGCGCATCCGATCGCGTTGAACGGTCATCCCGGTCAATCCCACGATGTCGAAGCCGGCCAGGGCGTCGAAGTCGAGATCCTGGACGTTCTCGTCGATCAGGACGACCTCGTGCTCGGCGGGAGTCAGCCCCGCGAGGACCGGGAGTGCCAGCACCGGCATGTTGGCCTTCTTGCCCAGGAGGGGAAGGCCGTGGTTGAGTCCCCAGAACGATGTGGGGAAACGGGGATTGATCAGACAGATACGCGCCATCAAATAAGTCCCGGTTCCGGGCGAACCTGGGCGTCCCGACCAATCCACGGCCGGGCCGTATCGACCTCGGAACACGCGCGAGGTTAGCAGCCACCCGCCCGCCTCACAAGAGGCTGACCTCGCGCAAGCAAGAAAACGGCCGCGACTCGGCCGCAATCCTTCCCGAATTAGCAAGGATCATCAGCCGATCATCTTGGAACGGTTTGAAATCAAGCCATGGGGCCGTACCAGGCCCGAGAGTCGCGAGGTACGCTCTCCCTGGGATCCTCAAGCCAATGGGGGCTCCGGTCGGCGACGGGCTGCGGATCCCAGGCCGGCACGGGCTCAAGATCGAGCGCGACGGAATCACGCGGAAGGTGCGAAAGGCCAAGGAGACATCGAAAGCGAGGTGCAAATCCCACAGCGCTCGCCTTCCTGGACGCCGCGAGAAGCGGTCCGCCTCATCAAGCTCGTTCTGCGGTTCTCTAACCTTCGCCACCTCCCGTCGTCATTCGTTCGCGTCTCCGTATGGGACCACCCCCGTTCTGGGCTGAGGTGCCAGGATTGGCGAACCGATCACCTCGGTAGAAGCCGGACGGCCTCGGGAGCGTTCCGGTGGCGCCTTGCGCCCTGTCGATTTCGGCATCACGCGTCACTTCGGTCCGGGCCAGGCACGAACTCTCCTCGAGGCCGGGAGGCCAGCCAGTTGACGCCGTACTGGAATCCTGAGGTTCGAACTGAGGATTTCCCAAGATTGGGGTTCAAACAATGGGCGAATCTTCCGATACTTCTGATAATCCTGCTTCGGGCTGTCGGAGGGATTCGACGTTTTACGAATAGGGACCGATGGTGCGCTCATGGACCGAGCCTGGATTGTTCGAGTCATCTGCCGCCGCCTGCTGCTCGCCGCGGTGCTGGTCCAGGCGACGACGCCGGACTTGCTCGAACTCTCCCTGCTGGGACAATCTCTACCTCCCGGGCGTCTGTCCGTCTCCATGTCGGAATCCTCGCCTCGACCGTCGCTGCAGCCAGAACGCCTTATCATCCGTTCCAACATGTTCAAGCAAACCAGCGTCCCTCCCCCTGGGGGCGCGGTGGAACATGCCGTTCCGGAGGATTTGTGCGAGCCGCTCTGGCCGGAGTTGGGTCTCAAGCAGGATCGCGCGATCCACTCTGGCTCGCCGCTGGACTCTGCCTTTGACGTCGTCGTCGACTGGGTACCTGGGGAGTCGGACGGCCTCAGAGGCTCCCTAGCCGCGACTGAATCACGGTGGCTTGCGCCCGCCCGGGAGTTCCTCCGACTCCGCTGTTGATAGGCGTTTGCGCCTCGAGCGGCGCGGCCGCACCAGGACCTCCTCCTCGCGCTCGGGATTGGCTCAAACGTGTCCTCGGTACGCTTGTGCGTTCGCTGAATCGCCAGAGAACGCCACTCCGACCGTTTGGCTTGCGGCGAAACGTCCTCACCGCTTGATCGATCGCCGTTGTTCACCAATCACAACCCGAAGCTTTCGCCGACGGTTTGCCTCCGCGCGGAGCGGCCGTAACGTTCGTCGCGCCCCAGAGCCATCGCATGGCCTCGTGGCCACGGATTCCGATCCTCTGTCGAGTTCGCTGACCATTCAGGGTTCCAGAACGCGGGTCTCTCGGACTCGCCGTTCGAGCGCGACCGCACCTCGAGACGTTTTCCTGTTCGCCGTTTTAGAATTGATCACTCAAGCTCACGAGGAAAATAACAATGGTCTCACTTTACGTAGTGTTTGCCTATTTCGGTCCCGAGACGGTGCTCCCGATGACGTCGGTAATCGCCACGGTGGTCGGCGTTTTCATGATGTTCGGACGGACCACGCTCCGCGTCTTGTTCCGCTGGCGACGGCAGGAGAAGGAGACGCCGAGGCCGGCGGGATCGCCTCCCACCCCGCATTTCGCGGCAAAAGAACGGGAACGTGACACGGCTTCGCGACGCTGACTCCCGAAAGAGGGACGGTGATGAGGGCTGGCAGCGGATGTCCCGGCCGGCCGGTGACGGCTTCTCCGGTGGCGACCCGGTGACGGACCACTCACCGCTTTTGACCTGGGTTCGGGAGGGATGGGCGACGATGAAGCGGACGATCGTGATCGGTCTGGATGGACTTGAACCCCGGATCGTCGACAGCATGCTCCAGGCCGGGCAACTCCCGAACCTCGCGGCCCTGGCGGGGCGGGGGGGCTTTTCACGGCTGGCGACAACCGCACCGGCCCAGACGCCCGTGGCTTGGTCGACCTTCGCCACCGGGGTCAATCCGGGCGGTCACGGCATCTTCGACTTCATTCGACGCGATCCGAAGACCTATTTGCCCGACTTCGCTCTGAACCGCTACGAGGCCCGAAGTGCGTTCCTGCCGCCGAAGGCAGTCAACCTGCGACGTGGCACGCCGGTCTGGGAGCGGTTGTCCGAGGCGGGCATGAGCTCGACGATCGTTCGTTGTCCTTGCACCTATCCGCCGGCGCCGTTGCGAGGACGTATGCTCTCGGGCATGGGGGTGCCCGACCTCCGCGGCGGGCTCGGGACAGCCACCTACTACACCGCGGGCGACGACACCCAACCCGGAGAGAGTGAGAATCTGGTCCGGCTCCCCGGGGGCCTCGATCGACCGATCGAGACCTATTTGATTGGCCCAAGGAACCCGAAGGGGGGGGGAGACCTCCGCTTCGAGATCACGATCCAACCCCACCGCGACGAGCGCCGGGTCGTGATCCGGTCGGCCGGGTCGCCCCGGGAGATCGAGGTTCGCGAAGGCGAATGGAGCGACTGGGTCCAGGTCAAGTTCAAGCTTGGGATGCTCCAATCGGTGCGGGGCATCGTTCGATTTCACCTGGTTCGGCTCGAGCCCACGCTGGCGCTCTATGCCTCGCCGGTCAACTTCGATGCCGAGGCCCCGCTGTTCCCCATCAGCCACCCGGCCGACTATGCCTCATCGCTGGCCGAGGACATCGGGCTCTTTCACACGACCGGGATGGTCGAGGACCATGCGGGCCTGAACAACGAGCGGCTGACCGAGGATGCCTTCCTCGACCAGTGCGACACCGCCTGGCGCGAGCGGGAGACGATGCTTTACCGGGAGCTCGACCGGTTCGATGAGGGGTTGCTTTATTGCTTGTTCGACACCCCGGACCGGGTCCAGCACCTGTTCTGGAGATATCTCGAACCGCAGCACCCGGCCAACCACGGCCGGCCCCCGTCGCCGCAGTACGCGAAGGTCATCGAGGACCACTACCGCCGGGGCGACGAGGTCGTCGGCCAGGTCCTGCAAGCCGCCGATGACGAAACACTCGTCATCGTCCTGAGCGACCATGGCTTCGGCAGCTTTCAGCGTGGGGTGAACCTCAACACACTTCTTCACGATCACGGCTTGCTGGCGCTTCGGGACGGCCTCGTGCCCGGCGAAGACGCCGGCGACTTTCTCAAGAACGTCGACTGGAGCCGCACCAAGGCGTACGCGCTGGGCCTGAGCGGGATTTATCTCAATCTCGAAGGCCGCGAGGGCCAGGGGATCGTGAAGCCCGGCGACGTTCCCGCTCTCAAGGAGTCGCTCGCCGCGGCGTTGACGGGTCTGGTCGACTCCGCAACCAATGAAGTCGCGATCCGCTCGGTTCAGCCGCGAGAGACGATCTACCGCGGGCCGTACGTTGAGGAAGCCCCCGACCTGCTCGTGAACTTCGCACGCGGCTACCGGATCTCCTGGGGTTCCTCACTGGGAGGAGTCGGCCAGGGACACTTCGAGGACAACACCAAGAAGTGGAGTGGCGATCATATCGTGGACCCCACATTGGTTCCCGGTGTTCTGTTCATGAATCGACCATTCCAGAGTCAGGGGGCGTCGTTGCTCGACATGGCCCCCACGATTCTCGAGGCCCTGAGAGTTCCCAAGGGGCCGGACATGGAAGGAAAGTCGCTTCTGGTGTAGGAGGCCGGCGCAGGAGATGAGGCCGGTCCGGAGGACCCGTCGATCGGCCGTCGGGTCGCGATTGAGGCATGCAGGAGGATGAGCCCGTGGTAAACCTCGCACGAGAGTGGGTAGGAGCCGTGCGTAGTCGATCGCTGCGACGTTTGCAGGCGGTCCAGACGACGGACGAGACACCCGCCCCAGCGACCGCCCGACTCCTGGTCGCCCATGCGCTCCTCCTCGGTCTGATCGCCGGCTACCTGGAACTGGCGGTCGTCCTGGCGCACGATCGCCTGGTGCACACCATCGCGATGGATTCACTCCGGACGAACCTCCACGTCCTCTGGATGATCCCGGTGGCCGAAGTCATGGTCTTCGGGACCTGCGGGCTGCTCTTCGGGATCCTGGCGCGGAGCCGCCCCCGCCTGGCCGCGCGAGCGGCCTTCGTCACCATGACGGCCCTCCTGGCGCTGACCTTGCTGATGCGGCTTGAAGGATTGTACATGGTGGCCCGGATCGTGCTGTCGATGGGGATCGGCAGCATGCTCGGTCCTCGGCTCCAGGCCCGAGTGATGGCAGCGCCTCGGCTGTGCCGCTGGAGTCTCGGACTCCTCGGCGGTGCCCTGGTCGGACTGGTCGCGGTCGACTCCACCCGGGTCGCCACGGCCGAAAGCCGGATCCTGGCCAGTCTTCCGGCCCCTGCGCCGGAGGCGCCGAACGTGTTGCTGTTGGTGATGGACAACGTCCGAGCGGCCAGCGCCAGCCTGAACGGTCATGACCGGCCGACGACGCCGAACCTGGATCGACTCGCAGCTCGCGGCGTTCGCTTTGACGAGGCACGCTCGACCGCCTCGTGGACTCTCCCTTCGCATGCAAGCATGTTTACCGGACAATGGCACCATCGCCTGTCCGTGAGCTGGGACCGGCCGCTTGACACCTCCCATCCCACGCTGGCCGGTTACCTCGGGGATCATGGCTACGCCACGGCCGGGTTCGTCGGAAACATCTACTATTGCAACCGGCGCTACGGCCTCGACCGAGGGTTCGCGCACTACGAAGACTATTATGAGAACCAGACGGTCTCTCCCTACGAGATCCTCCGGAGCTCGAGCCTGGGCCGCTGTCTTCTCCCGCTGGCCGGCTATCCCGTTCGGGTTGGGTTCGCGGAGGACTACCACCGCAAGACGGCGGCCTCACTGAACCGCGACGTGCTCGACTGGATCTCGAACCGCCGCAACGGCCGGCCGTTCTTCGCCTTCGTGAACTATTACGATGCACACGCGCCTTGCGTGATCCCCGATGGGGCCCCGGAGCGGTTCGGTCAGTGCCAGCGGCCGGAGAAGGAGCGGATCGCGGCGCTCAAACGCTATCAGCGGCTGAACGCGAACCAGTGGAAGCCCGAGGACGGCGAGAAGAGTGAGGTGGACCGCGAGGGGGTCGAGGTCCTTCGTGACTCGTACGAGAGTTGTATCAGCTACGTGGATGATCAGATCGGTCGGCTCGTGGATGAGCTCGAACGCAAGGGAATCCTCGACAACACGCTCCTGATCGTCACTTCCGACCACGGCGAACACTTCAACGAGCATGGCTTTCTCGGCCACGGTCAGAGTGTCTATCGCCGCGAGGTCCATGTCCCGTTGTTGATCATCCCCCCAACGAAGCGGCAGGCCGTGGCCCGGGGGATCGTCCCCGAGCCGGTCTCGCTCCGGGACCTAGCCGCCACGGTCGTCGACGTGCTCGGGCTCGCCCAGGGGAACCCCTTCCCGGGCTCGTCGTTGGCTTCAACCTGGAGCTCGAGCCCAGGGACTCCAACGGCGCATCCGTCCCCGGTGCTCTCGGAAGTCGGCCACAAGACTCACGTCCCCCGGATGGATCATGTGCCCGCGACGTTGGGACAAGTGAAGGCCCTGATCGCTCACGACAAGGTCTATATCCACAACGAGGGAGCGAAGGAGGAGGTCTTCGACCTCAGAGCCGACCCCCTCGAGACGACTAACCTGGCCACGGCGGAGAACCTCGACCCCTCGCTCGACCGGTTCCGAGCGATGCTCACGCGGATCCTCGAGGGCCGAGAGCCGACGTGGGACGAGATGGTCACGGGTGTGCCTCCGGCGTTGGACTCGGCTCAGGACGAGGGGCGAGGAATTTCCTCGAGCGCCGCGGGATTCTCGAGGCTCGACAGGTCGCCGGGGTCCTGATCGAGGAGCCGGGCCCGAATCGCCCGGCGAAGGATCTTGGCGCTTCGGGTCTTGGGAAGGTCGCTCACGAATCGGATCTGGTCGGGAGCGAACGGTTTGCCAAGCACGTGAACGACCGCGGCCCGGACCTCTTGCTCGAGGGCCGGACTCGTCGCGGTGCCGGGCCGCAGGACGGCGAAGCACCAGATCGATTCCCCTTTGAGCTCGTGGGGCACGCCGACGGCGGCCGCCTCGAGGACGGCCGGATGCGCGACGGCGGCGGACTCGATTTCGGCCGGCCCGATCCGCTTACCGGCCACCTTGATCGTGTCGTCGCTCCGGCCGTGGAGGTACCAGGCGCCGTCCTCGTCGACCGAGGCCCAGTCGCCGTGCGTCCAGATATCAGGCCAGCGCGACCAGTAAGAGGCAAGATAACGCGCTGGGTCGTTCCAGAGGCCGCGGGTCATGCCTGGCCAGGGCTGGGTGCAGACGAGCTCGCCGACCCCACCGCGGAGCGGCCGACCGGCGGGGTCCAGGACATCGACCGCCATGCCGAGTGACGGCCCGCCGAAGGCACACGGCTTCAGAGAGTCGAGCGTCGTGCTCGAGAGGAAGCACGCTCCGACCTCGGTCCCTCCCGAGAAATTGATCAAGGGGCGAGTGCCACCCCCGACGACCTCGAAGCACCAGTTCCAGGGGCCCGGATTCCAAGGTTCTCCTGTCGAGGCCAGGATCCGGAGCCGGCTGAGGTCGTGCGCTTTCACCGGCGCTTCGCCGTGGCGCATCAGGGCCCGAATCAGCGTCGGTGACACGCCCAGGATGGAGACCTGGTGCCGTTGCACGAGGTCCCAGAGTCGATCCGGGGCCGGAAAATCGGGGGCCCCCTCGAACAGGACGATCGTACCGCCGGACGCCAGCCCCCCGATGACCTTCCAGGGACCCATGATCCAGCCCATGTCGGTGACCCAGCAGAGGCGGTCATCGTCCTGAAGGTCAACCTGATGGCGGACCTCCTGCGCAATCTTGACCAGGAACCCCGCATGGACGTGAACGGCCCCCTTGGGCTGACCGGTCGTCCCCGAGGTGTACGCGATCATCCAGGGAGTCTCGGCATCGAGCCGTTCGCAGGGACAGGTCGTTGATTCGACGGCGGTGATCTCGTCCCACCACAGGTCGCGCCCGGTAGTCCAAGGTACCGTCCGTTCGAGCCGGCGCACAACGATCAGGTGCTCGACGCTCGGAGCGGCCGCGGCCGCCTCGTCGGCGATCGACTTGAGCGAGACGGCCTCGCCTCGTCTCAGGGTGGCGTCGGCGGTGATCACCACCTTGGCCGAGCCGTCCAATAATCGGGTGGCGACGGCCGATGCGCCGAAGCCGGAGAAGATCGGGATCGCGATCGCCCCGATTCTGGCGCAGGCGAGCATCGATGCGACCGCCTCCGGAATCATGGGCAGGAAGACCGCCACCCGGTCGCCCGGCCCCACCCCGAGCCGCTTCAGGGCGTTCGCCAGCCGACCGGTTTCCGCCAACAGGTCCCGGTAGGTGAGTTGGCGGACCGCCCCGTCTTCGCCCTCCCAGATCAAGGCCGGTTTCTCGGCCCGGGGGCCGGTCGCGTGCTTGTCGACGCAATGATGGGCCAGGTTGATCTTGCCGCCGACGAACCAGCGCGACCAGGCGATTCCCTCGCTCGTATCGAGCAGGGTGTGATACGGCTCGAAGAATTCGATCCCGAGCTCCTCGATCATCGCCCCCCAGAACCACGCCACATCCTCGGCCGATCGCCGTCGAAGGGTGTCGATGTCGGGAATACCGTGACGTTCCATGAACTGTCGGACGTGGCTGCGCTCGATATAATCAGGGCTTGGGGTCCAGACGAAGGGGTCGGCCATGGCGGCGGTTCCTCAACGCGACACGACGCTACGGGTACGAGTCAGATCGGCGCCGGCCCGGGGACCTGGCGGGCGGCCGGCAGGGTCTCAGGATAACCTCGGCGATCGGGGTGTCAAACGGCGGGACACGTCGTCATGAAAACAGTCATCGAGCCATTCAAGATCAAGATGGTCGAGCCGATCAAGCTCACCACGCCGGAGCAGCGCGAGCAGACGCTTCGCCGGGCGGCCTTCAACCTGTTTCAGATTCCGGCCGAGGAGGTCATGATCGACCTCCTGACCGACAGCGGGACCTCGGCGATGAGCGCCGAGCAGTGGGCCGGAATGATTCGAGGGGACGAGTCGTACGCCGGGGCCCGGAGCTGGTACCACTTCGAGGCGGTGCTCCGCGAGCTGACCGGGATGCCGCATGTCTTGCCGACCCACCAGGGCCGCGCGAGCGAGCGGATCCTGTTCGAGCTGGTCGCAGGACCGGGCAAACTGATTCCCAGCAATAACCACTTCGACACGACCCGCGCCAATATCGAGCACTCCGGCGCGCAGGCGCTCGACCTGGTGATCGCCGAAGGTAAGGATCCGAGAAACCGCCATCCCTTCAAAGGGAATCTCGATGTGGCCCGGCTGGAAGCCCTCATCGAGGAAGTCGGCCCCGAGCGAGTTCCGCTCTGCATGGCCACGGTCACCAACAACAGCGGAGGGGGGCAGCCGGTGAGCTTGGCCAACCTCCAGGCCGTGCGGGCGGTCTGCCAGCGCTATGGGATCCCGCTTTTCCTCGACGCCTGCCGGTTCGCCGAGAATGCCGCCTTGATCCAGCGCCGCGAGCCGGGCCAGGCGGGCCGCAGCGCTCGCGCGATCGCTCGCGAGATGTTTGACCTGGCCGACGGCGCCACCATCAGCGCCAAGAAGGACGGCCTGGTCAACATCGGCGGCGTCCTGCTCATGCGTGACGATGCGCTAGCGCGGCGAGCTGATGATCTCTTGATCCTTACCGAAGGGTTTGTGACCTACGGCGGGTTGGCCGGTCGCGACCTCGAGGCCATGGCGCAGGGGTTCCTCGAAGTGCTCGACGAGAACTATCTCCAGTACCGCCTCTGGAGCGTCGCCTACCTCGGCGAACATCTGCTGAAAGCCGGTATCCCGATCGTCGAGCCGCCGGGCGGCCACGCGATCTATCTCGACGCCGCCTCGTTCTGTTCTCATATTCCGCCGAGCGCCTTTCCCGGTCAGGCGCTGGTCTGTGCGCTCTATCGGCAAGCGGGGATCCGGAGCACCGAGATCGGCAGCGTCATGTTCGGTTCCGTCGACCCTTCAACCGGCGAGTCGCGCCACCCGCCGATGGAGCTGGTCCGCCTTGCGATCCCGCGTCGGGTCTATACCCAGAGCCATATCGACTACACGATCGAAGCGGCGATCGAGCTTTTCGAACGTGCCAACTCCATCCGAGGCCTCCGCATCGTCGAGGCACCGGCGACGCTGCGCCACTTCACCGCACGATTCGAGGAGATCGTATAGCCGCTTGTCCTTCCGCCGTGGCCCCAGAAACCACCGAGGGCCGAGGTCCAAAAAGTTAGGACCTCGGCCTCTCGAATCTTGCAACTCTTGTGATATTTGTAAAAACCAATTTCTCTAGACTATTGATAGAACTTGTCGGGCGATGCCCGCAAGCGAGGCTATTGACCGACACCGGCCCTCTGGTGGAGGCTTATACCGCCACGAGAGCCGATGCGAAGGTCAAGGCTGCTTGGCGGCATCGTCGATTGCCCGACCGGCCTTCTCGGCGGGACCTGGCGGGTTCACGGCGTCCTTGACATCCCTGACGCCTTCATCGATCTTATCCCCCACCTTCTCAGCCGGGCCCCGCGGGTCCAGCGCATCCTGGGCCTTCTCGACATTTTCATCGACCTGTTTACCGGCCTTTTCCGCGGGTCCTTCCGTTTCGCAGCCGCCCAGGAAGATCAAGCCGCCAACGAGAGCCGACGAGAGACCAAAGATTGAGAAACGCTTGGCCGCCATGAGTCGTGTCCTTGAGATTCGAGAATAGAACCGAGTCCTGTTCAAACGGACCACGCCTGGCAGAGACGCAAAGCCCATGCCGATTATCGAAGAACACGGCCGGCCGCAGGGAATTCCGCCGCAGAGTGGAACCAAACCAGGGTTCGGTTCGGGAGGCCGGCGCCAGAGGGTGCGAGTGCCCGGGCCTCTGGGTCGGTAGGTCGCAACGATCGAGGTCATGCCTGGCTTCGCCTTCCCTGACCACGATTTCCCAGCGAATCGGGTCTGTCTGGGTGGCGTTCCCACGTAAGCCATGATCGAGAGTGGGTTGGCTCAACGCGCGAAAGCCTTGAGCGAATGGATCGTGCCAGAGGCCGGAGGACTGATAAGGTTATGGAGAATCAACGGCACCAGGATGCCGTCAGACGAGCCAACGTGATACCGGCCACGGTGGGAAAAATTGTTTGGTTTTATCCGATGCTCATCTTCTGGGGAGCTGTTGTCGGACCGTTGAAACCGCGTGACTATCCGAAGGTGGATACCGCCCCCTCGCTCGTCGGTTTTCTTCTGGGGCTGGGGGGCTGTTTGGTACCGCTCTGGCTTCCCCGGGCGGGGTCGGTCGCGACCGATCCGGTGCGTGCCTGTCGACGCTTCGAGCTCCTGGGGATTCGCGGGTTCAAGCGATTCGTCGCCAATGGCGACCTTGTGAACCGGCAGGTTCGACGCCACGAACCCGGGTATCGCATGCTCGATGGGCGGCTTGCGCTGGACGATCTCGTGGAGGCGACCCGGATCCGCGAGCGCCGGCACCTGGTCCTGCTCCTCATGGGTGGAGCGTCGTCCGGCTACGCCGTTGGCATCGGCTGGTATGGTTGGGCCGTAGTTCTGACGATGGGAAACGTCGTGTTCAACCTCTACCCGGTGATGCTTCAACGCTACCTGCGTGCTCGGGTCGGCCGGATCACTCGGGGACGCGGTGGAATCAAGGCGAGGCGGGCGTGATGGCGAACTCGATCGGAAAGGGACAGCCCGAGGTAAGGCGGGCAGGGGCCTCCTCGTGGGCGAGCTTGACCTCCGCGATTCCCCGCGCCTCGGCGAGTCGAGCGCCGAGTTCGCGGAGCATGTCGGCCGAAAAGCCAGGCCAAAGCCGTTCGATCCTCCCCTCCCGGGAGATCAACGCGGAGTACGCCGAGCGCTGGGCGCCGTAGTGGCGAATGAGGCTGAGATCGGGGTCGGCCAGGACAGGGTAGGGGGTCTGATGGTCCTGGCGCCAACGGCTGGCGACGCTCGAGTCGCCGTCGATGACGCCGAGGAACGAGACCTCGGGACCATAGGCTTCGACGAGACTCCGAAAGTAGGGTTCGGCCGCCTCACTGCAGGGGCAGCCATCTTGAATGAAGACGAGGACGGTGGGGCGCCCCCAGGCGTGGCCCGGAAGAGGGGATGCCACATGCCCGGCGGCCTGCTGGGCGGACGTCCGCATGCGTGCGGTGACCGGATGACCGATCCGTGACCGGGTCACGATCGCAGCCACCAGGGCGGCCGTCGCGGCAAGCAGCAGCAGTGGGGTGGCGAATCGCCTCACGAACGGAACTCCGGATACGACGGCGAACCCGTCAGGGACGCGGTCCTCAAGCCGCGGCGGGTTCGACCTGGTTCTCCTCAGCGTCCGAGACCTCCGACTTGGCCTGGTGCCCGATCTGAAGCACCAGGGCCGCGGTCGCCAGACAGAGGGCGCCCGAGGTCAGAAAGGCGGGCTGGTAGTCCCCCACGACCGCGCGAATCGTCCCGGCCCCGAAGGTCGCCGTCGCGGCCCCGATCTGGTGGGCGGCGACGATCCAGCCGAACATGATACCGGCACGTTCTCGCCCGAAAGCGTCGGTGGTGAGTTTGACCGTCGGGGGGACGGTGGCGATCCAGTCGAGACCATAGAGGACCGCGAACGCGGACAGGCCCCACGAGGCGTCGACCAACCCAAATGGGGGATAGACCAGGGCCAGCCCACGCAAGGCATAGTACCACGCCAGAAGGACGCGGTTGTCGAACCGGTCGGAGAGCCAACCGGAGGCGGTGGTGCCAACCAGGTCGAAGAGCCCCATCGCCGCCAGCAGGCCTGCGGCGCGGAGCTCCGGGATGCCCGCGTCCAAACACGCCGGAATCAGGTGGGTGCCAAGCAGACCGTTGGTGCTCAGTCCGCAAACGAAGAAGCTCCCGGCCAGAAGCCAGAAGTCTCGCGATCGCAACCCATCCCTCAGTGCCCCCACGGCCACGGCAAAGGGTCGCTGACCCGACTTCGGGGCAGCCGATTCCTCGCTGTCTTCGAGAACCCCGTAGGGTCGCAGGCCGAGGTCTTCAGGCCGGTCCCGCATAAGGAAGGAGATCAGGGGCAAGAGCAGGGCGGCGACACCCGCGACGACCAGGACGGCAGGGCGCCAGCCAAATCGCCCCACCGTGGCCGCCAGGCCCGGCAAGAAGACCATCTGGCCGGTGGCCGAGCTCGCCGTCAGGATTCCCAACACCAGGCCTCGTCGGGCGACGAACCAGCGATTCACGACCGTCGCCCCCAGCACCAGCGCCGTCATGCCGGTTCCACCGCCAACCACGACGCCCCAGAGCAGGACGAGCTGCCAGGGGGCTGTGATCCGCGTTGAGAGCGCCACGCCGGTCCCAACCGCCGCCAGCGAGCCGAGTATCGTCCGCCGTACTCCGATCCGGTCCATCAAGGCCGCGGCAAACGGCCCGATCAGGCCGTAGAGCAGGAGGTTGACGGAGATCGCCAGTGAGATCGTCGCGCGGCTCCAGCCGAATTCCCGCTCCAGCGGGACGATCAGCACGCTTGGGGTCGCCCGCACGCCGGCCGTGGCCAGCAGGGTCAGAAAGGTCAGGCCGGCGACCACCCAGGCATAGTGGAAACTCCGACGGTGTTTCGACGCTGGCATCGGCTCGGTGCTCCCTCGGGATTCGTCGGTCGACGCTCACGAAGACAGACCGTCTTCGCGTTCGGTTCGGAACGGAAGGACTCAGCCGGCGAAGCGGCGAAGGATCAGCGCCGTGTTCTGGCCGCCGAACCCGAAGCTGTTGGAAAGGACCACGTCGACCTTCTTCCGTTGGGCTTCGTGCGGCAGGTAGTTGAGGTCGCACTCCGGATCCCGGTTCTCGAGGTTGATCGTCGGAGGAAGCACCCCGTCGCGAATCGCCAGCAGGCAGGCGATGGCTTCGACCGCACCACCAGCCGAGACGAGGTGTCCGGTCATGCTCTTGGTGCTCGAAATCGGCAACTGATAGGCGACATCGCCGAAGACCTGCTTGATCGCCAAGGTCTCGATCGAGTCGTTCGAGGGGGTACTGGTGCCGTGGGCATTGATGTACCCGATCTCGTCCGGCGCGATCGCGGCGTCGGCCAACGCTCCTCTCATGGCCGCGATGGCCCCGCGTCCCTTGTCGTGACTATCGGTGAGCCGGAATGCGTCGGCGGTCGAGCAATGCCCGGCAACCTCGCCATGAATCGTCGCGCCTCGGGCTTTGGCGTGTTCCAGCTCTTCCAGGACCAGCACGCCGCCCCCCTCACCCAGGACGAAGCCGTCGCGATCGCGGTCAAATGGCCGGCTGGCCGTCGCCGGATCATCATTGCGAGTCGACATCGCGGTGAGCAGGATGAACCCGGTAAGCCCGAGCGGGTGAACCATGCTGTGGGCGCCACCGGCCAGCATCACATCGGCATCCCCCCGGCGGATCAGCTCCACCGCTTCGCCGATGGCCTGGGCGCTGGCCGCGCACGCCGTCTGGCAGGTGGCGTTGGGTCCTTTCGCCTGAAAGACGGCCGCGAGGTATCCGGCGGGCCCACCCGGTTCCTGATCCGCTTCGCGCGTCGGATGCAGCAGCCGAGCCCCCATCCCCGTGAACCGGGCCTCGTCCACACGCCCCTCGTGGCAGGAGGTATGGACCAGCTCGGTGAACCGAGCGAAGTCATGCTGCCCCTCGCCTGAGCCGAGGTAGACCCCAGTCCGGGTCGGGTCAAGGCTGGCGTCAGTCAGGCCCGCGTGCTCGACCGCCAGGGTCGCCGCCGCAAGGGCGAGCTTTGAGGTCCGGCTGTACTCGGTCCACCGTTCTGCATCGTTCCGATAGTCAGCCAGGCGAAATCCGGCGACTTCCGCGGCAATCTGCGTTGCAAAGGTCGAGGCGTCGAACAAGGTAACCGGCCCAACCCCTCCCCGCCCCTCGCACAACGAACGCCAGGTCGACTCGACGTCACGCCCGACGGGGGTAATCATGCCCAGCCCCGTCACCACCACTCGTCGTCGCACGCGCTCGCTCCTCGCGGCCCTCTGGCCGGCTCTCGCACGCCTCTGACCTTGACTCGCGGCAGCCCCACCGCTTCTGGCAGGGCCAATCGCCTCGAATAGTATGACGATCGTAATCTCAAGTCAATGTCGCAGGATCGTGCGCGAGGCCGGCTGGCCATGCCGATGGCCTTACCGGGGGATGTCGACTCGGGACGACGAGGGACCGGAAGACTGAGGGCTCGGGTCGGCTCCGAGAGTCGATCCCCCGTCTGTCTCAATGCGCCTTCTCACCCTCAGGTCATTCGTCGGGTGCGGAGGCGGTTGATTCTCCGGAAGTCAGCACGGACACGAACGGCTCGGTAAGCAGAGCCCGGATGGTATCGGGGTGGGCCGGCTTGACCAGGTGTTGATCGAACCCCGCCTGCCTCGACTGTTCGACGTCCGAATCCTGACCCCAACCGGTGAGGGCCACGATCTGGGTGCTTTGGAAGGCAGGCTCGGCTCGAAGCCGACGGGTCACTTCATGGCCGTCGAGATCGGGCAAGCCGATGTCGAGCAGGATCAGAGCAGGGCGAAACGTCCTGGCGGCTTCGAGGGCGGAATAGCCGTCGTGAGCCACCTGAACCTCCTGCCCGTACAGCCGACTGAGTACCCGGGCCAGGCTCGTGGCGGCATCGTGATTGTCGTCGACGACCAGAACGCGTCGCCGGGCCAGGCTGGCCGTGTTGGCGGTGGGCTCGACCGGTTTTGAAAGGGGTGGGATTGGTGCGGCCTGGCTCAAGATCGGCAACCGGACCGTGAACTCGCTTCCGGTCCCCGGCCCAGCGCTCTCGGCGTGGATCGTGCCCCCGTGCAGCTTCACCAGTTTCCGGACCAGTCCCAGGCCGATCCCAAGCCCGCCCTGAGCACGAGCGCCAGGGCGGCCGGCCTGAATGAACATCTCGAAGATGAGCTCGCGCATCTCGGGTTCGATGCCGAGCCCGTTGTCGCGGACACGCAGCCGAACCGAGTCGGCGTCTCGTTCCGCCTGCAGCTCGATCCGGCCGCCGGGATCGGTGTACTTGATGGCGTTGTTGAGCAGGTTGCCCAGGATTTGCTCGAGTCGGGTGGGATCGGCGTCGAGGAGAATCGGCTCGTCGGAGAGCACGATCTGAAGGCGATGCCCGCGCTCCTGGAGCAACGATCGGACGGAATCCGCCGCCCGTTCGACGATCACCGTGAGGTCCACGAGCTCCTTGCGGAGCTCGATCTGGCCTTGGTTGATCCGGGAGACGTCCAGCAAGTCGTCGACGAGTCGAGCCAGGTGGCGGACCTGACGCTCGGCCATGGCACGCTCGGCCTCGGGGTCGTGTCCCGG
>Ga0182739_1001497_pt1 | contig 24355 bp, 26 predicted proteins | sample eDN5th30CBELigBY_FD_128873 | JGI IMG/M metagenome (GOLD analysis project Ga0182739, IMG submission 128873) | Enriched backyard soil microbial communities from Emeryville, California, USA - eDNA 5th pass 30_C BE-Lig BY (version 2) (version 2) | ecosystem: Environmental > Terrestrial > Soil >... | reverse complement strand
TTTCTTCGTCGACCACCAAGACATAGTTGCCGCCGCGTTCTCCTTCGAGCGGTACTGCGTCCTCGAGCAGCCACCTGGCGGCGGCTTTGTAACAATGAACCTCGGCTTGTTGTGGCATGACGAACGCGGCGACAAACGGCGTTCGCCTTTTCAGGAGCTGGCGAATGGATCGGGACATTGCGATGATCGCGAGATGCGCCGGCAGAGAAAGATCGTATTTCGAGTCGTGATAGGGATCGCGGTTGCCCATCAGATTGGCGGTGTAGGAGCGCATGGATGCCTCGGGAAACGGAGTGACGGGGAAACTGAGGGAGTGTGGTCAGTTCCCTATTCTCCGCACCATCGTTTGAGGCCCGAGCAGCTCCCCATCCAGATCGACCTCGACGAAACCGTTGAGGATCATCTGCGCAAGTCCGGCAACCGGCTTGGTTTCAGTGAAAACGGTCAGGCATTCGGCAATCGTCAGACTGCCGTGTTCTTCGAGCGTGGCGAGCAATTTCAGTCGGTCGCCGAGGGCGAGATAACAGCTTCCGTAGCGAAGCAGGTCCTTCGCGTTGCGAAGCCGAGGACCATCGTAAACTTCATCGGCGAGCAGACGACGATAACGGAAGCCCTCCCGCTCGGCGGAGGCTGCAATACCGCCGGCATCAATCGGCGACACCCTGTCCGGAGCCTCGATCAACATCCTGCCGCCGTCACTGTTGACGACACCGAAATCCGGGACATGGGCTACGCCGCCACAATCCAAGGAAACAGGCACGCAGTGCCACGAAACAACGGCAGAATTGACATCTAGCAGACAAGCGGTGTCACGCGCAGTCTGGGACCGGAAAATGGCCGGGCCATCGCATTTGATCGTGGCGGCCGGAGAAAATGTGCGGATGGACGCGGAATTGTGACTCGTGCGAAGCGACTTCGCCCGCTGTGCGATACCCATTCGAAAACCTCAAAAAAATACGGTTGCTCGTCGCCGCGCGGACCGCGGCAAGAGAAGGTCAACCTATTCGTATGAAGCGGGTGTCGATTTTTCGCATTTCGAACAAATAGAGAACAAAAATCGAAAGATCAATAGGCCAAGGGAATTTTTTTGAAATTACTGAATGAGTTGGAGAACCGCAACGGAGCCGGGTTCGCTCTTCCGAGCGCTGGATGGTCAGTGGCTCCGGGCCCGTAAGGCTAACGAACCATCCGGCTATCTCGCAACGGCGAAGAGCGGCGCACACCACAGGAAGAGCATAGCCTCTTCTTGCTGAGGGTGAAGCGTATGGTCCTGCGAGGGGCATGAAGGGTCGTTTTTTTGTCGGAGATCACTTTGCCGTCGCTGAGAAATTCCACGCAGCGAGGGTAATTTCCCCCTGCAATTTTGGTCGACCTTTAACGAGAAACAGCCGAAGTTCAACCGGGGCGCGCTGCCCTTCCACCGGCTCATGAAGACGCCGCTTCAAACTCGCAGACTCCAGCGGCATTCGATGACGAGCATTCATACAAATATCTCGGCCATGGCGGCGTTGCGCACGTTGCGCGACGTCAACGGTCAACTCGGTGTCGAACAGCAAAAGATGTCGACCGGCCAGCGCGTTGTGACGGCGTCTGACAACGCGGCCTACTGGTCAATTTCGACGACGATGCGTTCGGACGTAAAGGCTATGGGTGCCATCACGGATAGCATCGGATTGGCGATGGGCATTGTGGACACCGCATATGCGGCGATGGATACGGTAAGGCAATCATTCGTCGAAATCAGGAACCTCGCTATCACTGCGAGCGACATGCCGCAACCGGGCATGCGCGACATCGTGAAGCCTGCCTTCAGTCTCGACCCTGAATACGCCAAGTCAGACGTATATAAGATCGATGTGCGTATACAACAACTTCAGGACCAAGCCAGGGGGGCGATGTTGTCGGCCTCCTTCGCCGGGGTGAACATGGTCTACCACGACAAGACCGAGCCCGTGAAAGCCAGTCAGCAGGTCTTCTCGTTCGTCATCGGATACGCCGACAGCAAGGTGCAGACGATGGATGTCAGCGCCATGGATACCCTCCTGCTGAATGACGACTTCGGGAGTTACCCGACCAGCTACCCAGGCGAGTATAACCCTGAGAAGACCCTGTTCGACGGCAGTGACATCATCGATGCACCGGGAACGTTCACGCCTGCCTCCGTCTACTGGTACAATATCCCACTATCGAATCCGGTCACGGGCGACCCAGAGGCCTATCCGGTCAATCCGACGTACATCCTTCAATCCATCGAGAACCACGTGATAAGGCAAGGCGCGGACAGGCAGGGGCTTTATAGCAATTTGGTCGCGAACATCGACAAGAAGATCGAGCAGCTGACGTCGAAGATGGCTTATGTCGGCGCGGTACAGTCGGCGCTCGATACGTACGACGAGTTAAACAAGAAGGCCATCGAAACGGCGACGAAGGGCATTGGGCGGCTGGTGGATGCAGATATGGATGAGACCTCGGTCAAGCTCCGGGCGCTGGAGGCGCAGCAGCAACTTGCGGTGCAGGCGCTCTCAATTGCCAACGACTCTCCGTCCCGCATCCTTCAGCTGTTCAAGAACTGACGGTTACGGACGCGCGGTGCGGGCTCTATGGACGGCCCGCTGCAATGTCCGTCGATGGACATTATAATGTGCGGCCAACGCCGTTTCTGTTGCGCCGTCGGAAATGGCCCTTAGCGCTTCAGAACATTGCTCGTCTGTTAGCGACCGCTGTCGGCCTGGTCGCTTGCCACGTGCACGGGCAGCTTTGAGGCCGGCGATGGTGCGTTCGCTGAGAAGCGCTCGCTCGAATTCCGATACTGCTGCCATAATGTGAAACACCATTCTTCCACTGGCTGATCCTGTGTCCACATTTTCGGTAAGCGAACGCAGTTCTATACGTTTTTCCCGCAGTGTCGCGACAATGTCGAGGAGATGCCGGATCGAGCGCCCCAATCTGTCCAGGCGGTAGACGACGAGTGTGTCCCCGGCCTGTAGACCGTTCATCAGGCTGTTCAATCCTGTACGGCTCATCGACATCCCGCTGACGCCGTGGTCTTCGAATATTTGGCTACAGCCCGCGGCACGTAGTGCGTCCAATTGCGGTTCGAGATTTTGTTCGTGTGTAGATACTCGCGCGTAGCCGAGCAACGCCATCGTCATGATTTCCTTTTGTCGACCATGGGCTTGACACAAACGAACGGGTTTGCCGGGTGGTCCTATGGACGAGCAGTATTTGCATTATGACAATGATCGCAAAGGTTTACGCGTAAATCGAATTGAAGACATCGAAATGACAAACCCGTTCGTTTCCGTCCGATGTGATGACCGACGGTCGAGACTGCCGCTACAGGGCCGATTTCCGTTGAGATCGCAGTTCCGGTTCAGCGAACTTGCGCGGGTGATCACCGACGCTTGGGTAAACAACGCTGGAAAACCTGTTTCCGCAGACAAGGTCTATGAATCGGTTGAGAAGATGCTCAGGATCAACATGGTTCTGGCAACGGTGGACATGCGCCCAGAGTCACCCTGGAATTGGCGTGTGGAGTTTATTCGTAGCTACGGAATACCGACCACCTTGCTTGATGCCAGCCGTTTGCAGCAGAGCCGCCACCTCGCGGAGTTCCCGGAAAGGCCATATATCGAACGGCACGTCATCGCCGCCTGCAAAAAGGCGGAGGAAATCGGGCGGCCGAATTTCGGCAAGTTCGATGGCAAAATTAATGACATCAAAGTCGCTGCCGATTGGTTGATTCTACCGGATACGTCTGGACAAGGACGCTGGTGCATAGCCCTGTTCGAAATCCATTCGATCTCAAGTTCAGGGCGGCCCACTCGATTTGATGACGTCGATCTTTCAATCTTGCAATTGTTGAGAGAAGGGTTGTCAGCTCGCGAGATTGGGATCGCCACCCAGAAGTCGGCCCGAACAGTCGAACATCGAATTGAAAAGATGAAAGCTCGGACAGGCGTCAATGCGATTGTGCAATTGCTAACCACGGCGTGGTAGCAAGCAAGACCTCGCCAATTTGCGAAGACTTGCTTGCTTTGAAGATGCCGGCATTAAAGTTCCGGAGCGGGTGCTGCACTGCCGGCGTTCTTCGCCTTTGCCGCATCGATCCGCCTTCTGGCGTCTTGATTATCAGCGTCGAAATCACGGACGAGGTCGAGATGGTTCATCATCGCCATTTCGAGTTCGTTGGCGAGGCCTGACTGGTCGCCCCGAACAGTAAGTTCTATATAAAGCCCACAGAATTCCGCAGTCTTTTCGGCCTGGCCGGCCGTGTGCTCATCGAGGCCAACAGGGAAGTCTGAGGTGCCGATGCAGCCAAGGGAAGACTCGAGTTTTTCCGCAGGAGCATCGACCGCGCGGAATTTCCATGCCGCCCAAACACTCGTGTCGTCTTTTCCCAAGTAGGACGGCTCGCCGTATTTTTGCACTGCGGCGGCGTAAACCGACTCCGTCGACGGACGTTGCGAGGGTCTGAACTTCAGTTCTCGTCGTACCGCGAACAGCTTGTTCCCGCTGCCGAGACCTGTGAACGCGAACTGCATGCGCTCGTGTTCCATATCATCTGGATTGGCGATATCGTTATAGAGCGTCCGGCCGTTGGCCACCCATTCAGAACCTTCCGGGAGTTTCCATCTGGAGAAACTGTACTGCCCCTCCGAACGCAGTTCCTGGTATCTGGCAATCACTTGGTCGGCATTCATGCCGAGCTTCATACCGTTGATATCGAATTCGGCAGCTCCGGCTACCGAGGCAAACACCGCGCTGATCAACACGGCCAGAAGAATTCTGTTTTTCAATTGAAAAATCCCCAAGGATCGATGGCCCCTTCAATAAGGAAGGCGTGATCACCGCTCCCTCGGCGGATACCGGTTCGGGTAGCCGAGTGCGATGAGCAGCGACTTAACCTGACAGCTGCTCCTGCAAACTCCGGCAATCCGTTTAGGTTTTCGGAAATTTTCGAGGGGGAGATTACCCTATTGAGGAATTCGAGACGCCGCAGAATCCAGCAGCGTAAGCGATGGGTTAAAGACGATTACAAGCGGCAAAACGCATGCGAACCGCGGTTGGATTCGCCACTCCCGAAGAAGCGGCTTGCAGCATCCGTTTTGCCGAATAGTAGCGTCAGCAACGCGCGCAATCAGCGGCCAACTTCCCGCCGAATGGACAGGACTTCGCGCACGAAACGATCCAGAGAGCGCCCACCTGGCGAGTGCGCAATCGATGCATACCGATGTGCAAGATGAACAGGAATGAGAGCGTTTTGGTAGAGGTCTGTCTGCATCATCTCGATGACGGAAACCATGTGCGAGATGTCATCTCCATAGTTTGCCAGATCGACCTTTGCGTCCCTGAAGGGGACGCCATTCACTGGGGTCTTCCGCGAAAACGGGTACGCCAAGGTGACATCGAACACTTTCTTTCTGGAGGTCCTGACCAGAAAGGTCTGACCATAATATGTCTCGTCGCCAAAGTTTTTGGTGGTATCAATCTCGTCAGGCGAAATAAACATGCCGCGATATTCGTCACTTACGGGCAGGATGAATGTCCCCTCGAGAGGTTCGTCCGCCTCGTCTCTCATGAGGATGTTCTCGATGAGGTGGGCGTGTTCGACAACCTTTCCCGTCTTCGATACTCCCATGACAACGGGGCCACGCATTCGACGACTTTGACAGTCGGCTCTAATCTCCGAGAGTATCGCCATGATGCTTCTGTGAAAGCGTGCAGCTTCGCCGAAAATTGCAAGAGGACCGTCAACAATGACATTCATGTTCGCGACTATCGAAGGGTCTGACAGGTGCGATGCCCGGATGATATGAATGATCAAAAGATGCTCCAGCACCGACATTAGCCGGTTGAAGCATTCCATATTCGACCCCTGTTCAGAGAAAACTTCCTGAATCCGCAAGGCATCGGTCACGTAGACGCGTTGGGCCGGATCGCCATCAATGTCGAGATAGCCAGGGTTAAGCGGTACCAGAAGTCTATTCTTCAGTGGCGTGCCGTCTATCGGTGACTTTCTTGCAAACTCGATCCATTCCGCCCCGTCCTTCACGATCACGGAACCGACGACCTTTTCACCTTCGCGCCCTGGACGCGGGGGCGTGTTTTCGGCATCAGGTCTGCCGCTCTTGCGAAGGAGTTCGCAAAATGTGTCGTAAAGGCTTACCCCAAGACACGCAAAGTCTGGAGAGTTAAAAATGTCGTTGAACACCGTAGCCCTGAAGAAGGATTTTGACTTCGGTTGGTCACGGCGGGTGATCCCCGCACCGGGCAGGATGACCTTGGAGTGGTTCGATTCCTTCTTCAGCCTCGCAATATCGACGGGATCAACGAAGACTTCGTTGCGATCACGTAGGCGGAGGTATTGATCCACGAAGATCACAACGTTTGAGAACTTGACGACCCCCAGCCTCACTGAGGGGATGTCTTTTCTCGCCACCGATTCATAGGGCGACGCGTCACTAGCGAGGATCGTACCCGTCGCCAACTCGTGAACGAGGTGGCTGACGTTCAACAACTGCTGACGGATATATCCGATCCTGTCCGAGTGGTCTCTGACGACCTCCACGGAATCTAGGAAGGCGCGAACCGCAGGATCATTGAGAACGTCGAAGCCGCCGCTCGCCGTTGAACGCTCGTTGTTGTAAGGCATGTTAGTTTCTACTCGGCAGCGGCACGAACCATGCAGACATTGAGGTTTTCGCCTCGGCGTATCTTCGCCCAACCTCAGCCGGATCGAACAAAAGTATCTGTGTTGGAGTCGTGAAGTTTGAACTAAGAGTCTTAATGCGCGCGAAGCCGACATCTTGGCAACGTTTGAGGCTTGGCGCAAAGTCTTCGAAGTCATAATATTTGGATAACGTCCGGATTTCGTCATCGTTGTTAAGATGCGTGACGAAGAAGTTCTCGGTGTTCGAAAGGATATTGGGATGGATGGATGACGGCTCCTGCGTCGCGTACACCAGAGACATTCCGTACTTGGCTCCCTCCTTGGCGATGCGGGGCCAAGTAGTGTTCAAGTCAGCCTTCTTTCCGATGAGGTTATGGGCCTCCTCGACATAAAGCACGATGCGGGGTGCGGCTTGCCCAGAGGTGAAACGGCCAGACGATGTATTGAAAATGCCGCGTGCAATTCTTTCAGCCATAGTCTCTCTGATCTTGGGCATGCCCACGGACAGGTCGACGATTACGATCCTGCCAGCCGCGAGGAGATCATAGATTTCCTGCCTGATGTCGCGGGACCCTTCAGGAGAATGGAACTCACCTGCAGCGGACCGAATGCTGTTACCAGATCGGATCGGCGCGTCTGTCTTGCTCGACTTTCCAACCAGGATGGCGAGCAACGCACTGTCCTCGGGGTTCAGCCATTTTTCCACTTTGTCTTTCTTTATTCCGCCGGCGTCTTGCGTTGTCCGCTCTACTTCTCGAACTTTAGTCCAAAAGCGAGCGGCGTTGGCCGGCGTGGCGGTGTATCCGGATTGGGCAGACCTTAGCTCGAAGAATTCGGAAACAGCTGCGGCGCGTTGGTCGATATTCGTGTGCTGGTCCTGCTCCTCGGCGGGAATGACGTGCTTGAAAAGGAAATCGAGTACCCCCTTGTTGATCTCGAACGGGATCATGTAATTGGGCGAGTATCTGAACCCCGCTGCGGAGAGGATAGTCCTGTAAATCGCCACGCGGCGCTTCCATCTGCCATGCACCCCGCGATCGGAAAGATCAGGTTCGCTGAAGTCGCAGGCTACGAAAGTTCTCAGATCGTCGTTGAGAGACGACCCGTCCGAATTGAGGTTTTCAGCGATGAACTGGTGCCCCACTTCCAGGTTTTCGTAGAAGTTCACCCTTATGTCCCTGAAGCCATCCTTCTGCCCGACGCGATATCTGATCGTGTTGTCTTGAAAGACATCGGCGATGGAGCTTCCGCCGTCCTGGTTGTTGGCGTTCGAGTATTCACCGTTTATGTCTAGGATGATTTGTCCGATCGGAGAATCGGACTCGAATGCGGATAGCGCAACAGCCGACACCATAGTCTTCGTAGTGTTCGACTTACCCGTTCGCGTCATGCCGAAGACTGCAGTTCTTCGGGCTAGGAAGTCGCCTGGGAAGATTTTAACTGGCACGTCGGACTGCGCTCCGCCCAGCGCGAGCTGGTTTGAGGATGTGAAGCGCACGTTGCCGATTTGGAACGGAGTGGGCGAACGTTTCATCCCAAGGGCAAGCGCGTCCTTTTCTGCCTTTGCCTGGCGGATCGGGTCCACGAAATTGACGATGGTCTCAAGCGCAGCCGCCCCGGGCTTTCGGACCGCCATATGACGCGCCGCGAAGAAATCCTCGGCATCTGCACCGAAATTCAACTCGGCGGACGCATTGACATAGAACGTGCCGAGGACCTTGCAACGAACGCCGCTCCACTGAAGCATCGAAAACGAAATCGGCTCTTCCATTCGGAAAGCGGGGTCTGTTGTCGCCGGATTGTCTTGGAAATGCTCCATGACTGCGCGGATTGCATCGCGGTCCGTCGCCAGTTCGGCCCGACCAACGACCCGGAGCAAAAGAATGCGACGGTCGATGATGTTGGCTTTTACGATTTCGTCAGGCTTCGCGCTCGAGGCCAGCAGGTAGCTGTTCATCGGAATGCCACCGGCTTTTTCACGCCACTTGTCGTTCGTCATGACGATCATCTCGTCGTATGACGAGTGGATCGTGTAGCCTACTGGCGTCGAGCCACCTCTGTCGTCCAGAAGGGCGCTTAGCGGGTTTGCGTTTGCGGCGATCCTTACGACGAGATTGTCCAACATGGTTGTTATCCGATTGCTACGTTGCGTTCCAGAGGTTGAATGTTAAACGGCGAATTCTGCCGGCGGCGAGGAATCTGAATGATTTCAGCACCATCGTTCAGGACGCCCGAATTCCTGAGTTCCTCGATGATGTCGGAGACAACGATCTCCGTGGCAATCAGGCGCTCTTTCTCGTCGATGCGCGCCGAGTACTGAAGGTTCACGCGCGCGTAGCCCCTGCGCTGCGAGTAGAGCGTCCGCGCGTCGGCATGGTCGTCGTAGGACAAAATCCATCGGCCAGGCATATTGAGCGTGTCTTCGGCGAGTTCGGCGTGGTCGCGTTCGTTGAAGTGGCAGCGATAGAGTTTGTCCGCCTTCGCAAAGAACGGCGGGTCCATATACCAGACTATGGCTTGCGGTCGATGCTGGTACAGCTTCGTCATGCGCATGTTGCGCATTGTCTTTCGGTAGCTTTCGTTCCTCACGAACTTCACGCGATGCCGAAGCCTACTTAACTCGAGAATTCGCTCGGCAATCTTTGTTCGGTTGAATCGGCAGTCGATTTTGTATGCGCTGCTCTGCGCCACGCCGCCAATCGGTCCCGTCTTGGCGTGGAGCGAACCGGAAAAGCTGGTGCGGTTGAGGAAGAGACACTTGAACGCTGCATCAAGCGCTGAAGTCGGATCAAGCGCCTTCTGGGTCTTCCATTCCGCAAGTGTTATTTCGGTATCGTAAACAAGGTCAGCAAGACGTGCGGCCTCAATGGAAAAGACCACTTTCCAAAAGGAAGCCACAAGCGGGTCTACGTCTGCCAGCCCGATCTGATCGACATAGTTGGCCTCGAGGAGCGATATGGACACAGACGCACCTCCCGCGAACGGTTCAACGAACAGCTCGGGGCGGCAATTGGTCCTTGAAATTAGGTCCGCGATGAACGGCGCGAGTTTCCGCTTTCCGCCTGGATAGCGCAGCGGTGAAATGTCCGAGCGGGTGCACCAGTTTACAATTTTTTGGAGAGTCGGATTCTGCTCAACGTCATTCGTTATCATAAGACTTCGCCCAATTCCGACTCGGTGTCGGCTAATATATTTCAGACTAAGTTGCGACTCCGTTTAGAACAACTGAGGTCTTGAAATTAAACGGAAGAAATCTTTCCCGAGGATGAAAAAATGCGCGAGAGTTTGGTCCTCCGCGCGGCCCCCTCTGCCCGACAGGCTGCCCCAAACGTCTGATTGAGCATCTAACGACGAAAGTCGGAGGAGATATTGCCGGCAGGGTGTACGAGTCCCGAGTCCGAACTCATGCGACGACGAGTCCGGACTTGTGCGACGACAGTCCGGGTTGATGTGACGATGAACAAAAATGGTGGCCCGGAGCCTACCAAACTGAATTATTTTCAGCGAGTTTAAACAGCTAGTTATGGGTTAATAAATTTAAAGGTACCAACAAAAAAACCAACAACGATATACTCAATCTGGCGAGCCCCGCAGAGCCAAGGGCTGGCTGCGCCCCTTCGGAAGGAAAAAAATCATTTATTCCCAATAGTGAGCGATAAAGAAATGCATTGTAGCAACGCAATAGCAACAAAAGGGCGATATACCCAAACAGCCCCTTTCACCGCTTAACATATAGAGGCGCAGGAATCTTTCGTCGGCCGCCTGACCGGTTCCATCGACAACGGTATCGGTCGTCTAGTCGATGCCGAAATGAACGAGGCCTCGGCTCGTTTGAAGGCGCTTCAGACACGGCAGCAGCTAGGAATCCAGTCGTTGTCGATTGCGAACACCAGCGCCGAGCATGTCATAACGCTCTTCCGCTAATCAGTGGTGCGACCGGCTCTCAGCTTGATCAGCACCACAGCTCCCTTCCCCCGCTCCATAGCTGTAGCCAGCGTCAACCGAAAACGCAGTAAGCATTGCCAATGTCACCAATTTTCCGAACGGCATCACTGAACCCCCGACAGCGTTTTACCGATTTTGTTGCAGGCGATAGCGCCAACTTGCATCGCCGATGAGCCTTGAATGAGCTGGCCCCAATGCGGATCGGGGCGGTAGACCTGCATCTGCTCGAATGTGTCACCGGATCCAAGCGTAAACAGCTTCCCGTTCTCGCAGTCGTAAGCGCGCATCGTATAAGTCCAGCCGCTCTGCTGGGAGTAGCGCGTATTCATTGCGACGGCCTTACCGTCAGCGGTGCGGGCCACGCCGATCACCGCATAGGTCGCCTGCGGCTCCGTCGGACGATTGACGGTAATCTTGCCCGTGCTGACGACGGTCCACCCGTCTCGCGTCGGCAACGGCTGCGCTTGGGAAGAGGCATCTACACGGTCTGGTGACGGCAACGTTGCGGTGACGGCGACCAATGCGGCCGTCGCGCCGAAAAGCCAGTATGCAATCTTGCGAAGACGCTGGTCACGCTGTTCCTTGGTCTCGACAGGCTTTGCTGCCTCGTGCTCGACCAGCGCCGCTTGCGTTGCCTTGATATCCAGACCGCGCTTGCCGAATTCTGTCGCTGCCATGCGTGCCTCCGATATAGTCAGTACCATCGATATCTCGGAGGAGTTGAGTTTCAGGTAGCGAGTTGCAAACAATTTTACGCAGTTGGGAATTCCGCAGGCGTTTGCGTGGAGCATAGCCAGAGTACACCATTCTCGTAGGCACCGATTGGGCAGTCACTCGACAATCTCAGATTGGTCTGCTTTGATCGCCCCGCAATTCTGGGGGATCCAATGAAAGTGAAATACTTCGCCGTCGCGCTCGCCGTGGCTGCAGCTACGTCTTGCGCAAAACGCCCTGACGCAATCGTGCCGGTCGACATTCCTATGGCGGCTTACACCGGGCAGAGCTGCGCTGCCCTCAAATCCGTAATGGCAAAGGAAAAGGCGATACTGCATGCAGTTTCAAAACAGCAGCACGACGCGGCCAATGGAGACGCCTTTGGCGTGTTCCTGATCGGCGTTCCAATGTCGAGCACGTTTGGCGGCGACAAGGAGGGTCAGGTCGCGGTCTCGAAGGGCAAAGTTCAGGCGATTGAGAATGCGATGAAGAGCAAGGGGTGCCCGAATTGAAGACAATGGCCATCGACCTGCTGGGAATGTACGCATCCAGCGGCGACCACCTTGAGCGGTTTAGGGTGAATCCGTCGGATTGCCCTATTGCTCCAAGAGCTTGCGACATGTTCTTGCCCGAGGCAGACGACACATCGAATTTACATTAGTCTATTTTCCCATGATTCGTGGGCGGACCAGTACTGACGTGTACAAATTCAGAAAGTATAAATTTCGCAAGAAAAGGAAGGCTGCAGCATGTCCTCCCGCAAAGAGTGCGCAGTCAAATGCATACCCAAATGTCATCGCAATTTCTGCCCTAGTGGTGTCTATTATTAGCGCTTCTACTGCTGCTTGGCAGACCGTAATTATCAAAGAGCAGCTAACGGCTGGCGACCGAAATCGCAGCTTCCAAGAGTTGGTGCAGCGGGCCGGCAGCATATGCGAGCTTTTCTATCCCAATAAAATCAAGGCCTATTCGTATGCAGCACAGGATGACGGAACATCAATCATTGCTGTCGCCCGAGAAGACATTGATCCCTCCATATTTCAGGCCGATCTTGCTGAGAAGATCGCGTCGGAATCTCGAAGGTTGCGTCTGGCGTTCACTGTCGCTGCTATTTGGTCAACTGGAGATCAGGCAGCCAAGTTCTCTAGATCAGAATCTAGCATCATGGAACTGTTTCAGTACTTTTCCTCTCCAGACCTGTCAGTGTCGTACTATCGCGACCTTTTCGCTATGCGATACGTAAATGCCTCTCACACATGCACCAACGACCGCGGGACAGGGCTCAGCAAAAGCATAGCTGGCCTCGTAAATGATGAGGAGAGTTGGTGGTTGGACGCGAACGTCAAGCCTGATCAAGTCATTATTGCCCCAAGGGCGAACTTAGAACGTATGGACCGCGCACAAATACGACAACTCGCAAAACAGCAGACAGAATTGCTGAAGGGATACGACAGCTACAATCAAATGTAATATTGCCGCCCTCTGCAATGATGTCGCGTAATTTATTTATTACTGAGAACGAATTTTCACTTGTGGGATACCTTAGATGACATTGGACCAAAATCGCTACTTTATGCTCACAGGAGCCATATGTTCCCTATGGTCATATCTCGAGTATTTGCTTTCAAACATAATTTGGAGCTTGTTGAGTCTTGATAAGGAAATAGGAAATATTATCACCGGCGGCAGAGATATACTTCCGAAGATAAACATGGCGATCGCTCTCGCTAACCACCTCGATGCAGACCGAGAACTGCGTCGTGCGCTAGTGGATGTCCGCAAGCAACTGCAGTCTGGCCTTCAGGACGAGCGCAACGCTGCTGTTCATGGGGTCTATTCTAGTAATGAAACGGCGATAAGGCCGCGGCGCGAAACCCATCGCGGTAAGGGCAGTGGACAGGCAAAAGATGTGGACGTTACGGAGTTGGAGGCGGTCGTCCGCGACATCAAGAAGGCGATAGATACCCTGCTACCTTCCTGCGAACGGCTTGGCATTAACGTACATTAGATGCTGAACACTAGCTTATGATATTCCGCGAAGTTCGAGAAAAGCTCGTTGATTGTCACTCACCTAGCCGCGCCATCACAACGGGGCATACCCTCGCCTGACGGTTCCGACGTTACCTCTACCGATGTAACATCTGGGTTGAGGCCGGCTATTTGTGACAGGGTAGCGTCAGGCCTAAAGGTCGAGGTTACAACATGTGGGCGTTCACATGACCGCTTTGGGACCATGTGCGGACGGGCCGCTTATTGAGAGCGAGGCAGCGAAAGGAGACTTAAAGGATGCGTTCTGGCGTTCTGCAGGTCGAATATTCCGGTTGGAAGGTGTGATCCTGACGGATCGGTGTATTACCGCGTCCACATCGTCGTTTGCATCACCCTCCACGTTATCCGGCATCGCGTTGAATGAATCCGGCCTGTCAAAACTGGAAGTCACAAGCCACGAGGTCATAAGACGAGCGGATCAACTGCACGCGGCTGGACCAGTTCCTGAGAGTCGTAACATATCAAGTCCGTTCGCTGGTTTGCGGGGATCGTCACCCTCGGGACGTAGAATGAAGTCGGGTCGCAGTCCTTCAGTTCTATGGAGAACTGTTGATTGAAGAAGGCTGAAAGCGTGCCGCCACCATGAAAAAGCCGGAAAGGCCCGAAGCGAACGCAGAACAAGGCAATTACCGCAGCAACTGCCTGAAGACAGTTCCCGACATTGGCCTCGCTGAAATGCGTTGTGCGGTCGTGCTTGGTCTTGTTGTAGGCGTCGTACCAAGGCAGCGACTTAGTGGGTTGTGCGGAAGACCAGCGGTAAAAGGGCCGGATTGGCTCAATGTCGGAGTAGCGCGGCAGCAAGATGATGTAGTCGGCGAGATGCAAGGGCGCATGCAGCCTGACATAATCCTTTGTCCCGAAATCGCCCTTTGCGGCGACGACGCCAGCCAGTCGCAGATACGCCTTCCAGTAAGTCTCCGCCTCGGTGCAGGCTAGAATTAGAAGCTCCCGCGCCTTATGGCTGTAAGTCTGCAAAGAATGCGGCGATGGCTCAACGAAATGCAGCAGTTCGTCAAGCCGCTGGATTAAAAGAAGCAAGGATTGCTCGGCTAACCGCAGATCGAAGCCGGACGCGCCGAGCCCCTGCAAGATTTCTTCATCAAAGTAGAGGCCCGGCCGCCAGACACCCTCGACCGTGTGGCCGGCTTCAGTGGTTGCGGTCTCGATATCGACGGCCCCAAAGGTGCGCTCAACCCACTGGCGGAGCGTACCTGTCTTGGCCTGCGTGACGGTCAGGCCCGGGGAAATCACCCACAGGCCTAAGTCTTTCCCGAAGGTATGAACGAAATGGCTGTCCGCCTCATACGCGATACCGCGCGGTTCCTTCTCGTGAAAGGGAAGCCATCCAGGAATGGTATGCTTGGTAATGCGATAAACGAGAGGCTGCATCCGCTTTTTCTTGTAACTCCGCCAGATCAGATCTCGTGCAATGAAGGCATTGTTTGCGCGGTGAACGGTATATCGACATAAATCTCGCCATCGGGGTGGTCTTCGACATGAACGCCGCCCAGTTCGATGATCTCGTCGGCGAGGTCGCCGATCTCCTCGAAAAGCGATTGATCATCCCACCGGCCGAACGCCTCGTAAATGTCACGGCAGATATCCGCCAGCCGTTGGAAGTAGGGCGCGAACCAATGCCCGTCGAGGGCTTTGACTGTCTCTGGTCTGTCGCGGTGCTGCAGGCCGAAGCCATCTAGGTTCCCAAGGTGGTAACAGGCGAATTTCAGGAGATTGCCGTAGACGCCCGCCACCTCGCGGTAAATGCGGGCTACATCGCCGTGGATACGGTATCCCCGGATGAGCCTATTGGCCTGATCGCGCGAGCCGGCAAGCACGCTCATGAATGTCTGTTCGTACCCCTCGGTCGGGTCTTCCCCGAAAGGCGCGGCGATGCGAGTGGCGGCATACTCGTCCCAGCACGCCAGAATGATATCCCAGCGGACAGCATCATGGAGATTGTCATGGCTTTTCTTCAAAAGCGTATCGGGAAAGCAGCGGTCAAATGCGGCGCTGATTTCGACGTGAGCGCATTCATGGACCAGCGTATGAACGGCAAGCCCGAACGCGTCATGGTCAGGGTCTTCCAACGGAGCAAGCGCGCCGGCGTTAAAAACCATATGGCTTTTACGCATGCCCTCGCGCATGACGGACGGTGTCATCGCCACGCCGATTGCGATGTCGCGGGTCCGGGTAAGACGGTGTGATGTTTCATAACCGCGATCGAGCGTAAGCAGTGCCTGATCATAATCCGCCGCGATGGTCACTCCATCGAGCGCAGAGAGGTCGATGCAACGACTTAGCTCCCGAACATAAGCTGCAACGAGGTGGCCGAAGGCCGTAGCGCGCTCTTCGGTCTCGAAGGCAGCGATGGTAACGCGAATATCTTCAGGGGCAGTGGGCTGGGCAGTCTGCTCACCCGACGCGCTAGCAACGTCATCAGTCATGACTACTCCATCACCGCGCAGCTTCACTGGCAATATGTCCCGCGAAGGCAGTTACGAACGTTTTCAGGCTCATCATTTCAGACAGTTCCGAAAACTTCTTCCGTCGCCGCAGCTTCACGGGCAAGCGCTCCACGGCCGACAGCGGGAGGTCGCCTTTACCAAAGGACGGCTTAAGCAGGCGGCGCTTATGAAGGAGCTGGTCATCCGTATAGCCTACTAGGTCCAGAATGGGATCGGCCACCTCGCGGCGCGTGAAGAGCGCGGGGCACTTTTCGATACCGGCTCTGGAAAGCGCGTTGACGGCGTCCATGACTGGGCAGAAGCCGGGCAGCGAAGATTGGCTCGACGAGAACTCAGGTGAAGAATTGGAAATGACTTCCACGGTAAGTTTCCCCTGAGTCAGGGCGAGCAATAATAAATAATACCGCGAGAATCCCGACCTAAAACCAAAATAGAACCTACGGACGGGGTGATGCAAGAGGTGATTGGAGGGCATCCAGTATCCAAGGCACCCGTAACAGCCGTGCGCTAGTTGCGCATAGTACCATAGCGGTGATGTTGCGCTACGCGCGTCCCTTGTTGATTTTCTTGGAGAACTAAAGCAGATAGCAAACATAGCGTGTTTTGTAATTCTCGCCTAACGGCAAGATTGCGTCGCAAAAGCACCCATTTGGCGGCAAAATTTTGCAGGATGGAGGACCATAAATGATCCCGGTGACGAACAAGGCTGAAGAGCGAAAATTCGACACGCTTTTGAATTCGATCACGCCCGGTAATGTCTATTTCGTTACGGGTAAGAACGGGTCAGGCAAATCCCGCTTCTTCGCCTATGCGACCAAGGAAATAAGACAGTCACAGATACGTGGTCGGCCGAAGAGCGACCGTCTGCTTTGTTTGTCTGGCACGATGTACGATAAATACCCGCCACTTATATATAAGGCGAAGGCTTCGGATTGGAACGTCGTGTACCTTGGCAACAAGGTCAACAATAACATGGTTTCGGGCACAGCCCCGTTCCGTGTGCTGTGTCATTACATGCTTCGGCATCTAGAATCGCCGCTCTTGCGGTGGTCGATTGCGCGCGCATTGGATCGCCTGAGCTTCCAACCCTATGTCGCACTCCGGTTCAGCGCCCGAGGCTTAGAGCCTTCCAAGGCCTCAGACAGTCTCGATTCAGAGTTAGTATGCGATCTTCTCGAGCCGACAAATGACTTGGGGCTTGTCGATCGCTATATCGGTCGCCTTGCCTCTGGCGATATTCGATTGTCAGACATGCGCTTCTTCCGTGGCGGAAAGCCTTTTGGGCTTAGCGATCTTAGTTCCGGCGAGAGGCAGTATGCGCTTGCGATCCTAGGCTTCATCTACTGTGGAAGCGAGCGCTGCACCGTCTTTTATGACGAGCCGGAAAACTCACTCCACCCAGAGTGGCAACTCAGCATCGTGAAGGATCTCGCCGAGGTGGCGGAGGATTTGATCCTGAACGCGACTTTGATTATCGCAACGCACTCTCCTTTGATTGCGAGCAGCGTCCGCAACGGCAGGGTCCATATCTGTGATCTACCCGCTGGCCAAGCATGGCAACGTGCGGATCTATTCGGGCGAGCAAGCGATACCGTGTTGCGCGAACGGTTTCACCTCTATTCTGGGCGATTGCCGGAGGTTGCGGGCATCATCAACAAGTGCCTCGGTTTAATCGCGCGCAATGAAACGGAAGATGAGGTCTTTAAGGTTGCGCAGGCCGAACTGCACGCCATGAAGCTGGACTTTACGCCAGACGATCCGCTTGCCGAGATCGTCGCGACCATTCTGGAGCTTTGAGCGGAATGGTGCGATTGAGACCGGTGGTCAGGGCCGTCGTGAGGCGGAAGGTTTTCCAAAAACCTATTGCCGACTATTTGGCCGGCACGATCAAGTGGAGTGACCCGTCACTCAAGCCCGTTAAAGACCTAATCAGGAAGGTTCTGAAGGCTGAACAGGATGAGATTTGCCCCTATTGCCAGCGGCTGATCGTCCCGGAACGCCGCAATGTTTCTGAACACATCGAGCACTATCTCGACAAGTCCCGCGCGTGTTATCGGAAGTTCGCGTTTACAGCGACCAACTTAGTATTGTCGTGTCAGGGATGCAATGTCGAGAAAGGGACGCGCGATCTTGTCGTCAAAGGCAAGACGAGGCCTGTCCATTTTTCTCAAGCGGCCGCACCATTCCGATGGCCTCACCCGTATTTTGACAGCATGAGCGACTGCGTTCTGAAGCGAAACGGGCCTGTTTATTCCGTCATTACGGGATCGGGACGAGAGGCCGAAGCCCAGCAGATGATCGTCGATCTTAAGCTCGACACGATCAGGAGTTCGGAATCGCGGCACGGCAGGTTAGTAGCGGAGCGCGAAAGGCTTTATGCAGAAACCAAACTGCTTGTTAAGCAGACAAGCCCGGAGAGCCGCGCACGATTGATGCTGTTAGTAGAGAGGCTCGAGGCAATCGACAACGAACTGAGATGACCGCATCAGGCCCCTATGCAAATATTGCGAAATATGTCCGGGCGTGGAAGCTTCTGAAATGAAGGCGCATTGCTGTCATGCAGAAGATGACGCGAGTATGCGGTAGACTTGCATGCGGGAGCACGATGCTCTGTCAGCAATCGCTGAGACGCCGATACCTTGACGATTAAGTTCCCCAATCAATGCCCGGTCGATACGCTGGCGACCGCCTTTGTAGACGCCCGCAGACTTGGCTCGCTCAATCCCCTCCTTTTGCCGCTCCTTTATGAAGCGGCGCTCCATTTGGGCGACCATGCCAAGGACCGTCAGAATGATGTGCCCCATCTCCCCTCGGGTGGACACATGAGGATCGAGCACCGTCACGAATGCGCCTCGCTCCTGACACTCATGCACGATGTTCAGAACGTCGCGCGTGTCGCGACCAAGTCGATCCAAGCGCGTGACGACCAGTTCGTCCCCAAGGCGAAGGAATTCTAAAACTGTCGAGAGCTCGGTACGGCCTTCGCGGCTTGCGCCCGAGATTTTTTCTGAGCGAATGATTTCGCAGCCCTCGGCTCGAAGCCGGTCAAGCTGCCCTTCCAAATCCTGATCGCCTGTGCTGACGCGCGCGTAGCCAATTCGTGCCATGTGTGTAACCTCGACCTTTAGGCCCGAGGCTACCCTGTCACAAATAGCCGACGTCAACCCAGATGTGACGGCGGAGAGCGTAACGTCGAAGCCGTCACGTGAGGGCATACTCGTTTGTTACAGCGCAGCCGCTTGAGTAGGGATGCATTGGCTGCGTCGGCTGCGTCGCTCTCGGGCTGAGGCCGTTCGCGCTGGTGAAGAACTCTGTCGGCGGATGGGCTGGGGTGCAGAAAGCACGGACGACCGGGATAGACCCTAGATAAAGGCCCACGCGAGCCACAAAAGCGCCGCGGTGCAGATCCCGATGAGGAGACAATAACCGATCTGGCGCGTCATCGCAGAGAACCCTCAGTTATTGAGATCCACTTTAATGCTGGCGATGGAGGAGTCGAGTATCAATTCGCTCTCCCGTTTCAGGGCGGTTGTGTTGACTAAATCACTCCAATTAATGCGTGTGAATTGTCATCGTTCATTTATTCGAATTGATGGAAATCAAAGCTGAGCTATCGTTTGAGTTGCAATTCATAACGTTGAGGGGTTCAACATGGATGCGCAGCCCAAACGATCGCTCGTAGTAAGTGAAGGCACGAGGGGGAGGAAATCCGGAAGCTACATCACGCAGATGTTGCTTGAGCTCAGGTCACAGGCGGAGGCCACCGATTGGCAACTCGCGTACATGATCGAGATGGCCGCGTTGCACTCCGACCAAATTGATTGCGGCATGGTGGCGGCGGAGGTTCGTCCGAAAGCCTCGTAGGTTCCACGTTATTCGGAGAGGCGGCGCGTTCTCGCCAGTTCAGACTGCTGACAAGGTCCGGACGGAGGGGAACTCTCCAACGCCTGTACCGTGGCAAAATACGCCCTGAGCAGCTTCACGCCTTCTGACGGCTCAAGGCCTTGGCGCATGGCAACGCGCGCAACGCCCATCGCCATCCGCAACTGAGCTTCATCCTTAGTACGACGTGCCATGAAATGCTCTCCAAATCGCGACGAACGTTGCGTTAGTTTTGCTGGATTAGCAACTCCATAAAGCCATCATTAGGAACTCAGGGCGAGCAAGACAGGCAATCCGGCACGCATCAAATTCAGTTTTGATCCGGCTCTATCTCATCATCGCCCGCATCGCGCGGAAATACCCATCCCCGATCAACTATTCTCGGGTGATGGCGCGCAGGCGCCAAGGCGACCTCAATGTCCGGTGCCAACTTCATTACGAAACCTCCGGAATTTCGCCTGCCTGAAACAATATTGTGGTCTGACCGAAGTTTCCCAAGGCTGGCTCTGCATCACGGCTCCAGGCCATTACACCGTCATAATGGCTGGCCATTAGCCTCGCGGCGTTTACCGCACGCTCTTCCGTGTCGAGATGGCAGGGTTGGAAGGCCGGCACCAATTCCCCTTCATCGGTTTTCGCAAACGCTTCGAGCACGATCAGCTTGTCTGTCTCGTCCATTCCACCCTCCAATTTAATCATGACGGAAGCCGCATCGCGGGACGTGCGGGAATGCAATGCGGCTTCCGGCCTGCCTCGTAACAGACTCTCCGAATATGACACCTGCTTGAGTTAAGGCAATCGACAGGAGTCGCCCCGTGCGTTGGCCAAGGGTTCCATCCGCTTCACTCGCGCGCGGTGTCTGGACACCAACCCCGTACAAAACCACGGCTCATCGCTCTGCTGGCCAGCTCCAACTGCCAGCGAAGATAAGCGCAGTCGGCTAGCAGGGTGGCAATTGCGGCACGAGCGTCACCGTCGTGCCAAGCCAATGCATCGTCAATCTCACTCAGGTTGTCAGGCTGTTTTTCGAGCGGGCGCACGTCGTCGTTCTCCTGTGAGATGCCACAGTCGGCGTAAAGATGGGTTCAATGGTGGGCAGCCGGCGATGTCGGTTCGTTCTTATTATGTTCCACACCAAGCCAGAGTCAACCAATCAGGAGAGGGAATTCCGCGCTACGGATAGTTGTGGACGGTGAAAGCCGGGAGAGACCAGCGGGGGCTGGGGTTTGGGCCGCAGATCTCTCCCGAGCCGCGTGCGGTGCGGCCACCCCCAACATGTGAAAAATTAGCTGAACCGGAAGTGAATGCAGCGCGTACGAAAAGCCCGCCGGTGGGGGGACTAGGTGTGGGCCCCAGAGAGATCACCGAATGTCAACGCGGTTTCCCCTCTGAAAGTATGGGGATAACGTCTCTGAAGGTTTCCACGCTTCGAGCGTGAGCATACTTGGCTGGTGTGCGTGAGAACAGAAAATTAAACGCCTCGTTGCGGCCAGCCTACCCTGCCGTCACAGGCTGCCGAGCCAACTTCTAATTACACCCGCAATATAGACGTGCGCCGATTCTCCGCGCATGCGTTCCATATTCTCTAAGTTCTTATCGAGTATGGCTTTACAGCCTCGTGACGGGGGTGTTTGCGGGGAGGAAGTACCATGCAGGTACGTCGAGCTTGACCCTGCGGACGGAGGTCTTGATATCCGCATCCGAGCCCGGATCGTTCGACCAAAGAAGTGCCCCTCGGCGTCCCCAGTAGTCCAGATCCTCCGAAAAGGCACACGCTGCAGTCTGCCACGGCGTTTCATTGCTGTTGACCGTAGCTGTCATTATCCAGCGCGATCCCTCCACATCGACGGTTCCTGAAGCCGCCTTTGCAAAATCACCTGACGGCGCGATTTCGAAGCTTGGTTCAATCGCGGTTACGGCATCAGCAAAGGCGTCCGAGTAGCGCTTAAATAGGGTCTCGCAGGCCTGCCGAGCTTCCTTGTCACCGAGCTTGAGAAGTTTGAACGCCGTGTCAATTTCGATCCCGCCTAGAACGGCGTCGCGGGTCGTTTTCACTACTTTCGTGTTTCTGCTTGGATGAAGAAGGAAGCCAGTCAGAAAGTCGGGCGCTATCTTGAGGTTCGGCTGGTCTGCAACGATCTGCCCCGCGATCGTCATAGAGACTGTTGCCATAAGGTTCACCTCTTCGGCGTCGTGCGTGCCGGGCGGCAAAGCAAGATACGGTGCATGGAACCCTAAGACTCCTCCGGGTTCGAGTGTGCGAGAAGCATGACGCATGTCGCCCCACTCGCTCCCACCTAGGAACGCAAGCGCGCAGGCTGAGTGGCACCGGTCCCCACGGCGAATGTACGTCTGGACGCCCTCGGTCATGAAGTGGTCTTCGAGAGATTTACCTCCAACGAATGAGCCGCCATCGCTGTTCAAACAAAGCCGCGTCACCTGCACATCTTTAAAGAGGTTAGCGTCATCCTTTTCGATATCGCCGATCAACAGATGGTCGCATTTCGGATCGGAGATCGCCCTAAGCTCTGCTGCGGTCGCCGAGAAGCTCGACACTGCGCCAAGCACAGCAAGTGCCAAGGCTATGGATATAAGGTTCATGCGAAATAGCATCCCTTCAATGTAGCGACCGCCTAGCATGGGAGCTTCATTGCCGACCAAGGCGATCATTCGACAATACATCATCTACATCTCAACGGGAGCGCTTAGCGCTTCTTGCCATCATTGGTTAGAGTTTGCAGCGCAAATCGGCACGTCTAGATGTTTGGAGCAATATTGGTCATCAAACCCGACACTCGATCCAAACCCCACGATGTCTGAAACTGGTTCGCCCAAACACTCGCTCGTCAGACGATGAACGCCCAGTTCATAGGAGCTATTACCATTTTGCTGAGTACCCCACATATCAATGGCTTCTTCATCCTGCCCGCGTGCCCATTCAGTACAAGAACGAACGGTGATGCTTTCCGGTTGTGGAGTGAGCATCGGCATTGAGGCGTGCGCGGAGGTCGTGAGTAGTGCAGCGATAGTGGCGAATATATGCAGTTTGCGCATGGCTGTTCCCTATCTGATTTTGATCGAGGTGCAAAAGAATCGCCGAGCAACCCGAGACTTCCACAAGGTCGGCGTCACCGGCACCGGCCCGAAGTCACTCGACGGCCGTGCTCGCCGCTGAATCGTTTTTCGAATAGCATTGCACGAACTGCCCAAAGGCCCCACGGGCGGGATAGACAGTGAGTGTGAGTACAGGCCCGCCGGTCACCGAGATTGTCAGCACGGAGCCCTTCGTGAGCTCATCCACGAGCGCCGTCGAGGGAAGTTCGAACGCGAGAAAGCCGAAATAGTCGCTGACTTCCCCGTCGACGGCATGCACATTGTTCATATCCACGCGCCACCGCGCTTTCGCGGACTGAAGCTCCAGCCCCTCGATATAAGCAAGGACATCCTTGCCGGGCGCAGCCATGAAGCCAATCTGAAGGTTGTCCTTCCTTGTCTCGACTACGCATGTCGAGCCCCAATCCTGCTCAGCGAGTGAGAACGCCCACTTGCCGTCCGTGTTCTCCGGTTCGCGGTAGCCGTAGTCGGAATTGTCAGAGTTGCCATCCTTTTCCGGAAGCTCCTTTGGCGGATACTGATCATCCTTATCCTCTGGCACGGGCCCCTCCTCCGACTTTCCGAATGGGGACGTATTGTCGAGCTCGGATGAGGTCCCGTAGATCATCGGTCCCAACTGGTTCAGCGCTGCTTTGCATTCGCGCGAAGCAATGCTGATCTGATGGGCCTGGAACGGGTCTATGTTGGAAACCGACCAAGGCTTCTCGTTGCCTTCGAATACCACCTGTAGGGCGAAGGGCTTTCGGTCGCTGAAGATTCCTCCGACGACGCGGTCGAACAGAAACCATCCCTCGCTGGGAGCCTTGGGATCGAACATAGAGTAAAGCGTGTTTTCACTGACGGCTTTCGCGGTGAATCTCGAGCCGATGGGGCCGACGACAAAACCAAGGTCGGTCTTGTCGCCGACCGGCAACTTCCATCCGTCCTTCTGAACGCGCACGGCGATTCCAATTTCATCGACGCCCTGCAGGGGCATCTCTATCGAGACCTGCTTGGATGACCATGAGGTGGTTCGGATCGCGCAATATGGTGCCTCGCCCGTGGAGGCATAAGTATCGACGAGAGCGACTTGCCACTGCGGACTGCTGTAGAAAACCTGATCAGCGGCAATGGCGGCGCTGCCATGGAGCGCAGCGACGCTACATGCGGCTACCAGCAGCCAGCTTGTCCTTGTCATGCCGCCACCTTCTTCTTTTTGGCCGAGCGCCAAGCGAAGAACGCCATCAGGGCCATGGCGAGGGCAGCAAAGCCCCAAACCTTCAGGTCGGGGAATTCCGCCGATCCGGCAAAGGCGATGAGGCCGGCGAGCGCAAAGGTGATGGTCGAGACGATCGGCAGGCCGAAGGCGAAGGCTCCGCCGATGAACATCAACAGGCCGGCCAGAATGCCAAGCGATCCAGCGTCCCCCGTGGCCGTGTCGCCCAGCATGTGCGAGGCCGTTCCGACCGTGCAGGACTGCAGCAGCACGAGAACCCCGAGCATGATGCCGATAATACCGATAGCGATTTTCATG
>Ga0182739_1001496_pt1 | contig 24357 bp, 15 predicted proteins | sample eDN5th30CBELigBY_FD_128873 | JGI IMG/M metagenome (GOLD analysis project Ga0182739, IMG submission 128873) | Enriched backyard soil microbial communities from Emeryville, California, USA - eDNA 5th pass 30_C BE-Lig BY (version 2) (version 2) | ecosystem: Environmental > Terrestrial > Soil >... | reverse complement strand
CCGCTGCGCGCCATCGGCGACGACAATTACCGTTACCCGAAGCTGCTGGCGCGTCGCACCGAACGGCAGGAGCCCAAGCTGCTGTGGCGCGGCCGGGCGATCGGCGGCAGCTCGACCATCAACGGCCAGATCGCGATCCGTGGCATCCCCGAGGACTTCGAGAACTGGGCTTCCATGGGGGCCGCGGGCTGGGACTGGGAGGCCTGCCTGCCCTATTTCCGCAAGCTCGAAACCGACGTCGATTTCGGCGACGCGCCCTATCACGGCAAGGACGGGCCGCTACCGGTCTACCGCGCACCAATCGATCAATGGGGCACCGTCGACCGGGCTCTCCGGGAAGCCGCACTCGGCCTCGGCTATCCCTGGTGCGACGACCACAATGCGCCGACCGGCACCGGTGTCGGGCCCTACGCGATCAACAGCCGCGAGGGTCTGCGCATCTCGACCAACGATGGCTATCTCGAGCCGGCGCGCGGCCGCTCCAACCTCACGATCGTCGGCGAGGCCGTCGTCGACACGCTGCAGTTCGAAGGCAACCGGCCGCACGTCAGCGGCGTCCGCGTTCAGGTCGGTGGCGAGGCGCGGCACGTCCGGGCACGGCGCGAGGTCATCCTGTCGGCCGGCGCGATCCATTCGCCGGCGATCCTGCAACGCTCGGGCATCGGCCCGCGAGACTGGCTCGGCGCCCTGGGGATCGAGGTGGTTGCCGACCGGCCGGTCGGCAAGCACCTGCTGGATCACCCGATCCTCGGCCTGATGCTCGAGCTGCGCGACGATGCGCGCGTGAGCACCTTGATGCACCGCCACACCAACTGCTGCCTGCGCTATTCTTCGGAACTGGCAGGGGCTGGCGTGAACGACATGATCATGATCGCCGGCAATCTGCGGCCGGAGGAAGATGGCGGCACCGCGCGCGCACGCCTCGCCGTTTCCGCCTTCGAGGCCTTCAGCGAAGGCACGGTCCGCATCACCACACGCGACGCCGGCATCGATCCGCAGGTCGACGAGCGCATGCTGTCGGATGAGAGCGATCTTTTGCGCATGCGCGACGGTGTGCAGCGGATGCGCGACCTCTGCCTGCAACCCGCCTTCAAGGCGATCTCGACACGGGTCGAGTACGGCACGACGGGACGTTCGATCGAGGATCCGTTCAATGCCGGGGCAATGGACGATTGGATGTTCGCCGAATGCTCCGACGCCCAGCACGCCAGCGGCACCTGTCGTATGGGCGCGGCCGACGATCCGCTTTCGGTCGTCGATCCGGAATGCCGCGTGATCGGCTGCTCGGGGTTGCGGGTGATCGACGCGTCGATCATGCCGACCGTCGTGCGCGCCAACACGCATTTCACGACGGTCATGATCGCAGAGAAGATGGCGGACGCGCTGAAGCGCACTCGCCCACCGGATGCCGCCTAACCGCGGAGATCCTTCGCGCGCGCCTTGCTGATGGCGTCAGCGCAGTTCTGGCCCTTGAGCGGCGCCCGGATCTTCCAGCACATCGTCTCGTCATCTCGAACGATGCCGGAATTGCAGTAGTAGACGTCCTTCCTCTTCTGCAGCCAGACGCCCCCGGGAACGGCCGCCTTGATCTCGTAGCCGTCGGCCAGCAGGTCCCACGTCGCGACGCCCGGCTTTTCCTGATGCTGCGACGCGCAGGTCCCTTCCCCGGCGGCGACAACCGGCCGGGGCGTCGCCGCATACTGCGCCTCGGCACGCGCCACGGCCGAATCGCCATACAGGAACATCTGCGCGACGCCATAGGCCGCGATCACGAGGATGGCCGCGGCCACGCCCGACACGACGAGCTTCTTATTCATTGCCATGTTTTATTCTTGCACCCGAAAGGCAACCTTTCAACCGACCTCGGCCGGCATCACGCCAGACTCTTGGAGGCGATCTCGAACACGTCTCGCGACAGGCCGGGAGTCGCCACGATGCGCTGGAGTTCGCGTGTCATCAGTGACTGCCGCCCCTTGTCGTAGCGCCGCCACGATCCGAGAGGGCCGAGCAGCCGTGCCGCAATCTGCGGATTGAGCTTGTCGGTCGCCAGCACCTGGTCGGCCAGGAAGCGGTAGCCGCCGCCCGTGGCCTCGTGGAACTGCACCGGATTGCCCGACGCGAAGGCGCCGACCAGCGAATAGACGCGGTTGGGATTCCGGCGGTCGTAGGACGGGTGGTCGACGAGCCGCTTCACGCGTTCGAGCGTCCCCTCGGTCGGAGTCCGCGCCTGGATGCCGAACCATTTGTCGAGCACCAAAGGTTCGTCCTTCCAGCGTTCGTAGAAGGAGGCGAGCGCCGCTTCACCCTCGGCGCCACCCAATTCGGCGAGCACCGTGAGGCCGGCGATCGCCTCGGTCATGTTGCCCGCACTCTCGAAATAGGCCACGGCCCGCTGCCGCGCCGCGTCTCCCCTGTCGGTGGAGAGATACTGGAGCGCGGTGCTGCGAAGCCGCCGGCGTCCCACCTCGTCCGGCGTGAAGCGATACGGGCCGGTGGCATGAGCCGCGTCGTAGGCGGAGGACCAGCGATCGGCGAGCCGGTCGGACAGGACCGAACGGACGCGCTGCTGCGCCGCCCACAGCCCCTCGATGTCGATCTCCGGCATGAGCTCGCCGAGAAAAGCGAGGCCCGGCAGGGTGACTGCGTCGGCGATGAAGGAGCGATCGAGCCGCTGGTCGTCCAGCGTACGGCGGATGGCATCGACGTAATGGTCCGGCACCTCCATGGGCTTGCCGGCCTTGCGTGCTTCCACGAGGTGCAGGAGCAGCCGGGCGCCGAGTTGCTGGCCGGCTTCCCAGCGCGCGAACGGATCGCCGTCATGCGCCATCAGGAACGTCAGCTCGTCGTCGGAGCGCGGCGCCTCGAGCTTCACCGGCGCGGAGAATCCGCGCAGCAGCGAGGCGACCGGCTTCTCCGGCACCTCCTCGAACACGAAAACGTCGCGCGCACGGCGCACGTCGAGCACGCGCGTGGTGCCGCCGGCGGTCGTCTCGCCGGCGAGCCTGAGCGGGAGGTCACGCCCGGCGCCATCGAGCAGGCCGACGGAAAGCGGAATGTGCATCGGCTTCTTGTCGGGCTGGCCCGGCGTGGGCCGCAGGCCCTGGCGGACCGTCAGCGTGTAGCGCCGGGCCGCGGCATCGTAGCTGCCCTCGACCTTGAGGTCCGGCGTTCCGGCCTGGGCGTACCAGAGCCGGAACTGCGTGAGGTCGACGCCCGACGCGTCTTCCATCGCGTTGGCGAAGTCGTCGCAGGTCACCGCCTGGCCGTCATGGCGCTCGAAGTAGAGATCGATGCCCTTGCGGTAGCGCTCCGGTCCCAGCAGCGTGTGCATCATCCGCACAACTTCCGCGCCCTTCTGATAGACGGTCGCGGTGTAGAAATTGTTGATCTCGATATAGGAGTCCGGCCGCACCGGATGGGCCATCGGCCCGGCATCCTCGGGGAACTGGCCGGCACGCAAGCGGCGGACATCGTCGATGCGCGCATCGGCAGCCGACCCCATGTCCGCCGAGAACTGCTGGTCGCGAAAGACGGTCAGCCCTTCCTTGAGCGAGAGCTGGAACCAGTCGCGGCAGGTAACCCGGTTGCCGGTCCAGTTGTGGAAATATTCGTGGGCGATGACGGCCTCGATTGAGTGATAGTCGAGATCCGTCGCGGTGTCGGGATTGGCGAGCACGAGCTTGGAGTTGAAGACGTTCAGCCCCTTGTTCTCCATCGCGCCCATGTTGAAGTCGTCGATGGCGACGATCATGAACGTGTCGAGATCGTATTCGAGCCCGTAGACGTCCTCGTCCCACTTCATCGACTTCTTCAGCGATTCCATCGCATGGTCGCAACGCCCGACGTCGCCGGGACGCACATAGATGCGCAAGGTCACTTCGCGGCCGGAGCGGGTCGCGAACCGGTCCTCGAGACAGTCGAGGCGTCCCGCAACGAGGGCGAAGAGATAGGACGGCTTGGGGAACGGATCTTCCCACGTGGCGAAGTGCCGGCCGTCATCCAGAGTCCCGCTGTCGACCAGGTTGCCGTTGGACAACAACACCGGTGCCAGCGTCCGGTCGGCCACGATGCGCGTCGTGTAGCGGGCCATCACGTCGGGACGGTCGAGGAAATAGGTGATGCGGCGGAAGCCCTCGGCCTCGCACTGGGTGCAGAAAAGGTCGCGCGATTTGTAGAGCCCGGTCAGTTCGGTATTGTCCTGGGGGCGCAGCCGCGTCGTGATCTCCAGGGTGAACGCATCCGGCACGCCCCGGATCGCGAGTGTCTCTGGCGTCGTCTCGTGCGAAGCGGGCTTACCGTCGAGAAGGACCGACACGAGTTCCATCTTCTTGCCGTCGAGCATCAGATCGGGGGGCTTCGTTGCTACCGCCGGATTGCGTCGCACGCCCAGTCGCGCGACGACGACGGTCGTCTCCTGCCCGAGTTCGACATCGAGATCGACCGTGTCGATCAGGAACGGCGGCGGCGTGTAATCGGCCCGGTGAATCGCCCGGGGCGTGGCGGTCATGTCCTTGCTGATATCCATGGTTCCTCAATACGACAGCCGCGCCGCCCGCGGAAATCGGGCTTGCCCCGGGTGACGGTTCGCCGCAATCCTCGGCAGTCGAACGGCGGTCTCCGACCGGACCGTGCGACTGTGGCACGGGACCGTGCCGCAAACCCGCCACATGGCCGCTTTAGGGCTTCGAGAGGCTTTTCGGGTGCGGATGACGATTGGAACTCTGGCGGCACGGACGCTCGGCGCGGGACTGGGATTGCTGCTCCTTTCCGGATGCGAGGCGATGCGTGCGGATTTCGAGCGCCTCACGTCGCCGACACCTCCCGCGGCGGAGAGCACGCGCAAGACCACGCCCGCCGTGAAGCCCGCAGCCGCGCGTGCCGCGCCCAAGCCGGCTGCGGCCCCCCCCGCCGCTCCCCCTGCGGACGTGCCGCCGCCGGTACTAACGGGCTATCGCGAATCCCAACTGCGGGCGATGCTCGGGCCGCCGACCAGCGAGGAAGCGCATCCGCCGGGCAAGCAGTGGCGCTATCGCAACGGCAAGTGCACGCTCGACATCCAGCTCTACCCGGATGTCGAGACCAAACAGTACGGAACCCTCGCGTACAAGGTGAAGAGCGATGACGACACAGACGAAGGACGACGGTTCTGCCTGGCCCAGCTCCAATCCCGGGTTCAAGCCGGACGCTGAGATCGAGACGGGGGTCGAAGCAGGCCGCCGGGTCCGCATCGCCTTCGTGGAAGACGATGACGACTTCCGCGAAGCCGCGAGCCTCGAACTGGGCGACCATGGCTTCGACGTCGCTTCCTTTGCCGACGGGACCGGCCTCGTCGAGTTCCTGGAGACGGCCGACGACATCGAGATCATCGTGCTCGACTGGGGCCTGCCGCGTATCTCCGGCATCGACCTCCTGCCACGGCTGAAGCGCGCCGGCATCAACCTGCCGGTCGTTTTCCTCACCGGCCACAGTGAACCCAATTACGAGCAGCTTGCGCTGGACCAGGGTGCCATCGACTTCGTCGACAAGTCGCGTGGCATACCGATCCTCGCGCGCCGCCTGCGTCTGATCGCCGACCGGGCCGGCAAGCCGATGACGGCCGACGGCGAAGGCAACTTCCATTGCGGGCGCCTGCTGCTGAAGCCCGCCGTCAGCCGCGCCTACTGGGACGAGACCGATCTCAACCTGACGGTGACGGAGTTCAAGATCGTCCACACGCTCTCGGCCAATGTCGGCAGCTATGTGAGCTATCGAGCCGTGTACGACTGCATGCACTATGTGGGCTTCATCGCCGGCAGCGGCGAGAACGGCTACCGGACCAACGTCCGTTCCTGCATCAAGCGCATCCGCAACAAGTTCCGCGCGATCGATCCTGAATTCAGCGAGATCCAGAACTACCAGTCGTTCGGCTACCGCTGGGGCAAGGATTAGGCTGGCATGAGTTCCGGTCAATCCGGTCTAAGCCACACGAGCGCAGCCGCCCCCGTCGTCTCGACCGGAGCACCGAAGGTGCGGCGTGGAGAGACGTTCGCTCAACCATTCGATGGCTTTTGGTGGAGAGAAGATCTCTCCACTTCGCGGCGGAGCCTGCCCCGAGGCATTCGAGGGGCGCTCCGGTCGAGATGACGGGGGCTTTCCGTGTCGAACCCTGAACCGGCCAGTGCCCGAGGCCCGGTGCTGCGCCGCCTCGCCGCGTCGCTGACGCTGAAGCTGGTGGTGCTGATCGGCCTGTTCGTCGCGCTGCCCATCGTGCTCTATGGACAGTTCGAGAGTGCCGACAGCCAGATGCGAAACCTGGTGACCCGCGCCATCCAGGATCGCAGTGCGTTGATCGCCGAAGCGCTGGCGCCCGTGCTGCGCGAGACCGATCCCACCGCGCCCATGAACCTGAATCGTGAGCTGGAGAAATATGCCAGCAGCGGGACCGTGCTGAAGCTGATGTACCAGCCGCCCGCACCACCCGGAGCGCAGGCGGCGAACCGCTTCTTTCTCGTGGGCTCGGCGCCGCCGCTGGCTCCCGAGGCCGTCAGCGCGGAGCTCGAGGAACTCAGTCAGCGCGGCCTCCTTCAGCGTCTGTCGGAAGCCTGCACCTGGAACGCCTCCGACGAGATGCGCTACAGCCGCACCGACGGCACGGTCGAGCTGCTGACCTCGATCATTCCGATCAGGGTCCGCGGCAACTGCTGGATCCTGACGACGACGCATGTCGCGTCGGACTTCCTCAACACCTCGATCGGCCGCCCCTACTGGGAGACTCGCGAAGTCCGCATCGCCGCCGCGATCTATCTCGTCGGCGCCCTGCTGGCCGTCCTGGTGGCGTTGGGCATCCGCCTCAGCCTGCGCCGTTTCCGCAACGTCGCCGACGAGATTGCGCTGGGCCGCGCCGTCGATGCGACCTTCGTCGAGCGCAATACCGTTCCCGAGCTCGCGGGCGTCGCGCGCGATTTCGACCGGCTGGTCCACGAGCTGCGGCGGGTGTCGCGCGAGATCCGCCAATCTGCCGAGGACAACGCGCATGCGTTCAAGACGCCGCTCGCGGCCGTGCAATCGGCGCTGCGCCCGGTGCACCGGGCCGTGCCCGAGGACGACCAGCGCGCCCGGCGGGCGCTCGAGATCGTGAACTCCTCGCTGGCGCGCCTGCTCGGCCTCGTGAATGCCGCGCAGCGCCACGACATGGGAACGGCCGACATGATCGACGCGCCGCGCATGCCGACCGAACTCGCCCCCCTCATCGAAGAGGCGGCGCGGCAGGTCCAGGAGATCATCGCCGCGCGCGAGATCGGCCTCGTTCTGAAGCTCGAGCGCGGCATCGCGGTTCGCACCGCGGCTGGCATGCTGGAAGCCGCCCTGCAGGCCGTGCTGGAGAATGCCATCAGTTTTTCGCCCGCCGGCACGACGGTGACCGTTTCGCTGCACGCGTCGGCAGACACGGTCGAGCTGAGCGTCGCGGACGAAGGGCCCGGCATCGACGACGAGAAGATCGAGCGTGTGTTCGAACGCTACTTCTCATCGCGTCCCGACGATGGCATAGGCAGCGATCGCAGCGCCAAGCATTCGGGACTGGGTCTCTGGATCGTGCGCCGCAACGTCGAGGCATTGGGAGGCCAGGTGAAGATCGCCAACCGCCCCAGCCGTGGCTTCTCGGTCACGATGGTGCTGCCTCGGTTCGTCATCCACTAGCCGGCTTTCGAAAGGTCAGGAGATCATGAGCGCCGTCACCGCAGCCAAGAGAGTGAGCACGCCGCAGATCCGCGCCCGCAAGGGTGGCGAGCCGATCGTCTGCCTCACCGCCTACACCACGCAGATGGCGCGCTGGCTCGATCCGCATGTTGATCTTCTGCTGGTCGGCGATTCGCTGGGCATGGTGCTCTACGGCTTCGACAGCACGCTGCCCGTGACGCTGGACATGATGATCGCCCACGGCTCGGCCGTGATGCGCGGGTCGAGCCACGCCTGCGTGATCGTCGACCTGCCCTTCGGCAGCTACCAGGCCAGTCCGCAACAGGCCTTCCACAGCGCCGCACGCATCATGTCCGAGACCGGAGCAAGCGGCGTGAAGCTGGAGGGTGGCGAGGTCATGGCCGAGACCGTGCGCTACCTCGCGCAGCGCGGCATTCCGGTCTGCGCCCATGTCGGGCTGATGCCGCAGGCCGTGAACGTGGCCGGCGGCTTCAAGGCGACCGGCCGCTCCGAGGAAGAGGCGCGGCAGGTGACCCGCGACGCCGAGGCGATGGCCGAGGCCGGCGCCTTTGCGATCGTGCTGGAGGGCACGCTGGAGCCGGTGGCGGCCGCCATCACCAAGTCTCTGCCGATCCCGACCATCGGCATCGGCGCCTCGCCGGCCTGCGACGGCCAGATCCTGGTGTCGGAGGACGTGTTCGGCCTGTTCAGCGATTTCACCCCGCGGTTCGTGAAGCGCTATGCCGATCTCGGTGGGAAGATCGCCGAGGCCGCCGCCGTCTACTCAGCCGACGTGAAAGCCCGGCGTTTTCCCGCGATGGAGCATTGCTTCCTGCCCAAATCCGGTGGTCAATCCCGATCCTAGGACCGCTCAGGAAAAGAGAAAGCAACCGGATGGAGAGTTTCGACTACGTGATCGTGGGGGCCGGTTCGGCGGGCAGCGTGCTGGCCAACCGGTTGAGCGAGGACCCCAACGTCACGGTCTGCGTGCTCGAAGCGGGCCCCCGCGACTGGCACCCCTTCATCCACATCCCGGCCGGCTTCATGTACACCTTGGTCGATCCCAAGGTGAACTGGCTCTACAAGTCCGAGCCCAGCGAATGGACCGGCGGCCGCGCCATCGCCGCGCCGCGCGGCAAGACGCTGGGCGGCTCGAGTTCGATCAACGGTCACATCTACAATCGCGGCCAGCGGCTCGACTTCGACGGCTGGGCCCAGCGCGGCAACCGCGGCTGGGGCTATTCCGACGTGCTCCCCTACTTCCGCCGCAGCGAGCACCGCATGGCAAGCGATGCCGACGCCACGTTCCGCGGCAGCGACGGCAACCTGCCCATCACCGATCTCGAATGGCGCGATCCCCTGTGCGAAGCCTTCATCGAAGGCGCTGTGGAGCAAGGCATCCCGCGCAACCCCGACTATAACGGGACGAAGCAGGCGGGCGTCAGCTACGTCCAGCGCATCATCCGGAACGGCCGCCGGGTCAGTGCCGCCCGTGGCTACCTGCATCCGGCCATGTCGCGACCCAACCTCACCGTACGCACCCATGCCCAGGCGACGTCGGTCATCCTCGAGGGCAAGCGTGCTGTCGGCGTGCGCTACCGCAAGGGCGGCCGCACCGGTACGCCGATGGAGGTGCGCGCCACCCGGGAAGTGATTCTGAGCGGCGGCACGGTGAACTCGCCGCAGCTCCTGCAGCTCTCGGGCATCGGGCCGGGACCGTTACTGAAGTCGCTCGGCATCGAGGTGAAGCACGAGTTGCCGGGGGTCGGCGAGAATCTGCGCGACCACTACGCGCCGCGCTTCGTGGCGCGCGTAAAGAACGCCATGAGCATCAACGAGCGTTCCAAGGGACTGCGCCTGGCCGGCGAGATCCTGAAATACGTCACGACGCGCAAGGGACTGCTCACGCTCAATCCGACGCTGATCTACGTCTTCTGGAAGTCCGACGAAAGCATCGAGAATTACGACCTGCAACTCACCTTCACGCCCGCGAGCTACAAGGAAGGCGTTCAGTCGACGCTCGACGACTTCCCCGGCATGACCATCGCCTCGTGGCAGCAGCGGCCCGATTCGACCGGCTACGTCCGCGCACGCTCGGCCGACCCGTTCGAGCATCCCGTGATCCAGCCGAACTATCTCGGCGCGGAGAGCGACCGTCGTGTGCTGCTGGCCGGCATGAAGCTGGCGCGGCGACTGCTCGGCTCGAAAGCGCTCAGCAAGTACTACGACCGCGAGGAGTTCCCCGGTTCGGAGAAGCAGTCGGATGCCGACCTGATGCAGGCCGCCAAGGAGCGCGGCACCACGACGTTCCATCTGATGGGCTCCTGCCGCATGGCGCCGGACACCGACCCGACGGCCGTCGTCGACGACCAGTTGCGTGTGCGCGGACTCGAGGGGCTGCGCGTGGTCGATGCCTCGATCATGCCGACCATGCCGTCGGCGAACCTCAACGCCTCGGTGCTGATGATCGCCGAGAAGGCAGCCGACATGATTCGCGGCAAGCCGGCACTCGACGCCGTGATGCTGAAGGACTGATGGCCGACGAACCTGCCATCGAGGCTCTCTCGGCGCTGGTGCCGGCAACCCTGCGGGCATTGCACGCCATAGAATTCGCCAGCCGGCACCTCTCGCCGCACACCCTGCCGCAGATCGTCGAGGCCCTCGCCGGCCGCAACGACGATCTGGCGCCCGCCCTCGCCGCCTCGCGCGCGCTCGATTGGCCAGGACGGCTGGCGCTGGTGCGCGATCACCTCGAACGCGCGGCGGTGTTTGCCGCCGAGGCGATCCAGGGTCTGCTCGCCGCGCCGGAAGCGCCGCAACCGATCGTGGCCGCCTATCGCAGCCTGCGTGGCTATCCCCGGGCTTGCGAGGGACTCTACCCGCTGTCGCCGTTCCTTCGCCCCGTCAGCAACTTCTTCCTCGAGGAGCCGGCGCGCGGCGACGGGGACCTGCAGGCGCGTATCGCCGCCGCCGACCCGACGCGCGAGGGCGTCGGTTTCATGCATGTCGGCGGCCCCTCTGGCACACGCGGCGCCTTCTCGCTGTACGTGCCGGAATACTACGACCCTGGCCGGAGCTGGCCGCTGGTCGTGGCGCTGCACGGCGGCAGCGGCAATGGCGGTGCCTTCCTATGGAGCTGGGTGCGCGAGGCGCGCACGCGAGGTTTCATCGTGCTGGCGCCCACGGCTTCGGGCAGTACGTGGTCGCTGATGGAGCCGGAGATCGACGGGCCGCTGATCGACCGCATGGCCGCCGGCGTCGCAAGCGACTGGAACGTCGATTCCTCGCGTCAGCTCCTGACCGGCATGAGCGACGGCGGCACCTTCACCTATGTGATCGGGCTCGGCGCCGATTGTCGCTTCACGCATCTCGCACCGATCGCCGCGAGCTTTCATCCCATGCTGATGGCCTCCGCCGACGCCGATCGCGTGCGCGGCCTGCCGGTCCACATCGTGCACGGGACGCAGGATTGGATGTTTCCGCCGGAGATGGCCCAGGGTGCGCAACGCGCGCTTTCGCAGGCCGGCGCCGACGTCACCTATCGCGAGATCGCCGACCTGTCGCACACCTATCCGCGCGACGAGAATGCGCGGATCCTCGACTGGTTCCTGCCGGCGCCCCGTTAGGAGCTTCGCCCTTCATCGAAACCGACCGGTGATGGCACGCCGGTCGTGACGGGCGTCGGTGGCGCCTTGCCGGCGAGTCTCAGCGTTCGCTCCAGCAGCAGTTCGTAGAGCGGCCGTCCGCCCAGAGCTTGGGCGACGGCATTGGCCGTCACACAGGTCACGATCAGCGGCAGGATCAGCGCGTAGCCGCCGGTCAGTTCGGCGGCCAGTACGACCCCGACCAGCGGCGCGCGGATGGATGCGGAGAACAGGCCGCCCATCGCGGTAATGACGAAGGCGGCGCCCGCAAGCGGCGGCAGTGGTACGGCCATCTCTAGCAACGACGCTGCGATCAGGCCCACCGTGGTGGCAAGCGTCAGCAAGGGCGCGAAAATGCCGCCGGGTACTCCCACCGGATAGCTCAGCATGACGCCGACAAACCGCAGCAGGCAGAGCAGCAGCAGGATCTGGAGGGACAGGTTTCCGGTGACGAGGCCGGGAATCAGCAGCTCGCCACCTCCCACGGCCTGCGGCAGCACGATGGCAAGGGCGCCGATGCAGGCGCCGACCACGAGCGCCGGCACGAAGGGCACCTTGCGAAACGTGGTCGAGACCCATTCGAGCAGGAAGAGCAGCGTGCGGTTGAACACGAGGCCGAGCCCGCCCAGCAATACCCCGAGCAACAGGAACGCCGGCAGCATCGACAGCGGCATCGCGGCATTTTCGAGCTTGAGCTGGGGCGCCGTGCCTCCCACCAGCTCCATGCCGATGGCGCTGGCCGTCGAGGCGATGATCACGGCGGTGTACGAACGCAGCGTGTATCGGAACTGTTTGCGCGTCTCCTCGATCACGAAGAGGATCGCGGCCAGCGGCGCGTTGAAGGCGGCGGCGAGGCCGGCCGCGGCGCCCGCCGCCAGCAGGCCGCGCAACTCCGCCTCCGTGAGCCTCATGCGCTCCGAGACGGCCTGTGCAATCGACGCCCCCATGTGAATAGTAGGACCTTCGCGTCCGGCGACGAGGCCGGACGATAGCGCCAGAACGCCGCCCACGAATTTCACCGGCAGCACCCTCCGCCAGCGCACGTCGCGCAGACCTTCCATCGCGCCCTCGATTTCCTGGACGCCGCTGCCAGCCGCTTCCGGCGCGATGCGACGCGTGAGCAGGAAGGACGCGACCAGTGCGATGGCGGCGATTCCGGCCGCCGCGACGATGGTCGTGACGCCCGCACCGAGGTAGGCCAGCAGCCACGCCGGCCACTGGACCAAAATGTCGACGATGAGATGAAAGGCGGCGCCCAAGACGCCCGTGGCCAGACCGCACAGGGCCGCCAGAAAATACAGAGCGCCGTCGGAGATCGATTGCTCTGCCGGTCGATCTCCTGAAGTCACGCGCCACCTCCAATGATGAAGGACAATAATGACCGGCAAGACCTGAGTGTCAAAGCGTCAGCGTGTGAAGACGACGTCACTGATGTCGCTGCGCACTTCCCAGTGATGCCGCTCCAGTTCGGGATCGAGATGCTCCTCCGCCGGCAAGCCGAGGCAGAGATAGGCGACGAGGTTCCAGCCGGCCGGCACGTCGAGCGCCCGCGTCACCTTCTGCGGATCGAGGATCGAAACCCAGCCCATGCCGATCCCGTCGGCGCGCGCCGCCAGCCACAGGGTCTGGATCGCCGCGACCACGGAGTAGTGCAGCGTCTCCGGCATCGTCTGCTGCCCGAGGCCGCTGCCGGTATGAGTGCCGTCGTCGGAGAAGACCGCGAGATGGACCGGGGCCTCCTTGAGACCCGCCAGCTTGAGATTGGCATAGATCGCATGCTTCTCGCCGGAGTATCCGGAAAGCGCTTCCTCATTGGCCTGCGTGAAGCTCTCGACCACCGCGCGGCGGCGCTCCGGAGACTCGACACGCACGAACCGCCACGGCTGGCTGAGGCCGACCGAGGGCGCATGACTCGCGACTTCCAGCAGCGCGTCGATTCGCTCGCGGGAAATCGGATCGGTGCGGAAACGCCGCACGTCGCGCCGCCACAGGACCAGTTGGCGAAACTCGGCCCGGAAGGCCGCGTCGAAATGCGGATGCGTCGCCATCAACTCCACCGATCGGTTTGACAAAATTCGCACGGGCACGCCCGGTTCCGATGCCTTGGGACGTGCCTGCGTTTCAGATAGGGTCCTGGAAGGCGCCTGTCGACGCGCTTCCTCGCAGCAGCCTCACGCTCCTGTGTGTGCCCCTGCAATCCGATCGGAGTTTCCATGCCGGCGCGCGCGCTCATGATCCAGGGCACAGGCTCCGATGTGGGAAAGTCGCTGCTGGTCGCGGGGCTCGCTCGCGTGTTCGCGCGGCGCGGCCTGAAGGTCCGGCCGTTCAAGCCGCAGAACATGTCGAACAATGCCGCCGTGACGACCGATGGTGGCGAGATCGGCCGCGCCCAGGCGCTGCAGGCTCGGGCGGCGCGCGTGCCCGTCAGCGTCCACATGAACCCGGTCCTGCTGAAGCCCCAGAGCGACATCGGCGCCCAGCTCGTGGTCCAGGGCCGCGTCGTGGGCAACACCTGGGCACGCGACTATCAGGGCATCAAGGCAGGCCTTCTCGCTTCGGTGCTCGACAGCTTTGGTCGACTCGCCGCGGAAGCCGATCTCGTGCTGGTCGAAGGCGCCGGGTCCGCGTCCGAGGTCAATCTTCGTGCCGACGACATCGCCAACATGGGTTTCGCGCGCGCCGCGGATGTCCCGGTCGTCCTCGTGGCCGACATCGACCGCGGCGGCGTGATCGCGAGCCTGGTCGGCACCAAGGCGGTGATCGATCCCGCAGACGCGGGAATGATCGTGGGCTTCATCGTCAACCGCTTCCGCGGCGATCCGTGCCTGTTCACCGACGGCATGACCTTGATCGCGCAGCGGACCGGCTGGCCGGCCCTCGGCCTCGTGTCCCATTTCGCCGATGCGGTCAGGTTACCCGCCGAGGACGCGCTCAGCCTGCCCGCACGCAATGCGGCCGGTGGCGCCATGAGAATCGTCGTGCTGGCCTATCCGCACCTCGCCAACTTCGACGATGTCGATCCTCTGCGTCAGGAACCGAACGTCGACGTCGTGTTCGTCCGGCCCGGCCAGCCGATCCCGGGCGATACGGCACTGGTCATCCTGCCCGGGTCGAAAGCCACCATCGCCGACCTTGCCATCCTGCGCGAGACCGGCTGGGACATCGACCTCAGGGCGCATCTGCGGCGCGGCGGACATGTGCTGGGCCTCTGCGGCGGCTATCAGATGCTGGGACGACGCATTTCCGATCCCGAAGGGATCGAAGGGCCTCCCGGCAGCGTCGAAGGACTTTGCCTGCTCGACGTGGAGACCATGCTGGGTGGCGACAAGGTCCTGGTTGAAGTGACAGGAAGGACCGCTGCGGAGGGCGTGCCATTCAAGGGCTACGAGATGCATGTCGGCCGCACGACCTCGGCGGAACGGCCACTGCTCGAACTCGACGGTGGCGCCACCGACGGCAGCATCGACGCGAGCGGCCGGATCGCCGGTTGCTACGTCCACGGTCTGATGGCTGACGATCGCCAGCGGCGGCACTGGCTGCAGCGGATCGGCGCCGCGGACTCCGGGCTCGACTACGAGGCCGGAATAGAGGACACGCTCGACCGATTGGCCGATCATCTGGAAAAACATGTCGACTGCGCGCGCCTCCTCGAGCTCGCACGCGTGCCACAATTCGGGGCTACGAAATGAAAGAACTCACCTTGAGGACTCCGTGACCCATCCTTCGCGCAGGGCCTTCATCGCCGGCGGTGCCGCCGTCGCGGCCACGGTGGCTTGCGACACGCCTGCCCAGGCGCAGACGGCCAGAATCACTGGCGGCACTGAATCGGCCTTCCCGTCCGCGGAGGCGCCGGGTTCGAAAGAGGGTGGCTACAACATCCTCTTCATCCTGACGGACCAAGAGCATTACATGGGCCCCGGCTGGCCCATCCCGCTGCCGGGACACGAGCGGCTGCGCACGACGGGGACCTATTTCGAGAATCACCAGATCGCCGCCGACATGTGCTCGGCCTCACGCGCGGTGATCTATACCGGCCTGCACATGCCGCATAACGGCATCTTCGACAATGCCGGCGTGCCCTACATGAAGAGCCTGGATCCGTCGTTGCCGACCATCGGCAAGATCCTGCGCAAGATGGGCTACTACACCGCCTACAAGGGCAAGTGGCATCTGAACGGCGCGATGGCGATGGAGAACCACGCCGACGACATCAAGGCGCTGTTCGAGACCATGATGGATCGCGACTATGGCTTCTACGACTATACCGGCGTCGGCGACTTCATCGAGGGCGCACAGGGCGGCTATCAATACGACCAGATCACCGCGGCGCAGGCGATCCAGTGGCTGAAGGCCAAGGGCAGGCCGATGACGGACCGGAAGCAGCCCTGGTATCTCGCGGTCAATCTCGTGAACCCGCACGACGTCATGTGGGTGAACACCGACAAGCGCGGCGAGAAGCCGGTGCAGGCGGTCGAGGCCAAGCTCAAGATCGATTATCCGCCGGACGATTCCTTCTATCGTCGCGAATGGAACGAGATCCCGCTGCAGAAGACCTGGCAGCAGTCGCTCGACACGCCCGACCGCGTGCCCGCGCATCGCATTTACAAGGGCGCCAATGCCATCCTGACCGGCCTGATCCCGCAGGAGGAATGGCGCATGCGGCTTCGGCAAAACTACTACTTCAACGCCATTCGCGACGCCGACCAGCAGATCGTGCAGGTGATGGAGCAACTCGACCGGCTCGGCCTCACCGACAAGACCATCGTGATCTTCACGTCGGATCACGGCGAGTTGCTGGCCAGCCATGGTGGCCTGCAGGGCAAGGGCACGACGACCTACCGCCAGCAGAACCATGTGCCCATGCTCGTCGTACATCCGGAGATCAAAGGCGGCCAGCGCTGCCGCGAGCTCACCTCGCATCTCGACTTCGTACCGACCATCGTGGCGCTGACGGGCAAGTCGACGGCGCCGGTGGCCGATACGATGAAGCGCATGAAGGGGCAGGATTTCTCGCCCCTGCTGCGGCAGCCACTGGATCCCGCCTTCACGCAGAAGCGCAGCGGCACGCTGTTCTGCTACAGCCAGCTCATGGTGCACGACGAGAATTTCACGCGCACACTCTACGAGACCCTGCAGGACAAATCGATCGCGCGCTCGGAGCAGTTCAAAAAAATCGAGGCGTTCCCGGTCGACTGGAAGCTGCGCGTCTGCATCCGCTCGATCGTCGACGAGCGCTACAAGTTCAGCCGCTACTTTCCGTTCCACGGCTTCAACACGCCAGCGACCCTGGAGGAGCTTCGGGCCAAGAACGATCTCGAACTCTACGACCTCGTGAGCGACCCCGACGAGATCGTGAACCTGGCCTATGATTTCGAGCGCAACCGCGACCTGATCGCGATGATGAACGGCAAACTGAACGCCCTGATCGCGCGCGAGATCGGCACCGACGACGGCAGCTTCATGCATCTCGACCGGTGGATCGACTGGAAGGACGCCCGGCCGACCTCGATCAATCTTTGATCGTCTTTCTTCGGCGCTCCCGGACATTGCTGCGCGATGTCCTGCCGCTCAGCGGCCGAGCTTGGCTCGGCCTAAGTTCCGCAGAACGTCTTGTAGACGCGCTGGTCCGCCGGCGGAGGTTCGGCGTAGGCGGCGAACGCCGGCCGTTCCTCGAACGGCTTCGCCAGCACCGCCAGCAGCTCCTCGAACGGCGCATAGTCCTCGCGTTCTGCGGCAGCCGCGAGCGCCAACTCGACCCGGTGATTGCGCGGAATGTAGATCGGGTTCACGGCATCCATGGCCGCGCGACGGCTGGCACCGTCCTGCGGTTCGCGGGACAGGCGTTCACGCCAGCGCGGCAGCCAGGCGTCGAAGGATTGCCGCTTCTCGCCGAACAGGTTCCGCACCTTGTCTTCGGCTGCGGGATCGGCGGCCGCCTCTCCAAGACGACGGAAGGTGAGCGTGAAGTCGGCGAGACCGTCGGTCATGGCGTTGAGCAGGTCCTGAGCCAACGCGGCATCGCCCTCTTCCTTGGTGAACAGGCCGAGCTTGCGGCGCAGCCCGCCGATCAGCGCGTCGACATAGTGCTGGCGGAAGGTCCCCAGCACCTCGTTGGCGATCGCCAGCGCCTTGTCGCTGTCGTCGGCCAGGAGCGGCAGCAGGGTCTCGCCGAACCGCGCCAGATTCCAGTGGGCGATGCTCGGCTGATGCGCATAGGCGTAGCGGCCCTGCTGGTCGATGGAGCTGAACACCGTCTCGGGATTGTAGGCGTCCATGAAGGCGCAGGGGCCGTAGTCGATGGTCTCGCCGGCGATCGAGCAATTGTCGGTGTTCATCACGCCATGGATGAAGCCGACGAGCAGCCACTTCGCCACCAGCGAGGCCTGGCGGGCGATTACCGCCTCGAACAAGGCACGGTAGGGCTCGGCGGCAACGCCCGCTTCCGGGTAGTGTCGCGCAATGACATGGTCGGCGAGGAGGCGGAGCGCCTCGGTATCGCCGCGCGCGCCGAAGAACTGGAAGGTGCCGACGCGCACGTGGCTCGAGGCGACGCGCGTCAGCACGGCGCCCGGCAGCTCGCCGTCGCGCCAGATCGGCTCGCCGGTCGTGACGGCGGCAAGGGATCGCGTCGTTGGGATTGCGAGCGCAGCCATCGCCTCGCTGACGATGTATTCGCGCAGCACCGGGCCCACCGCGGCGCGGCCATCGCCGCTGCGCGAGAAGGGTGTAGGGCCCGAGCCCTTGAGCTGGATGTCGCGGCGCCGCCCGGCGCCGTCCACGACCTCGCCCAGCAGGACGGCGCGCCCGTCGCCGAGCTGCGGCACGAAGTTGCCGAACTGGTGCCCGGCATAGGCGAGTGCGATCGGCTCGGAGCCGGGCGCGACGCGATTGCCCGCCAGCATTTCGACGCCCTCAGCGGAGGCCAGCGCCGCCGGATCGAGGCCGAGCTCGAGGGCGAGCGCCTCGTTCAGTTTCACGAGGCGCGGTGCCGCGACCGGTGTCGGCGGCAGCCGGGCATAGAACCGCTCCGGCAGCCTCGCATAGCTGTTGTCGAACGGCAGACCCGGCAAGGCGTCCATGTTCCTACTCGTCGTAACGGGCGGTGGTGATACCGCTCATGCGGTCGTAGTGAAGCGAAATGTTCTTCAGTGTGCAGAGATTCAGGTAACCCCAGACGGCCGGGGGACCGCCGTCGGCGAAGGTCACCTTGAGGTCGCCCATGCACCAGTCGGTCGGCGCGCGGTACGATACTTCGCGGGCCTCGCCCGGACGGATGATCGGCGGACGCAGGAAGTTCGGCCCCCACATGTTGAGCTGGGTCGGCGAAACCGAGAGCTGGGCGATCGGATACTCCATCGAATTCTTCAGCCGGAACATGGTTTCCTGGGCGGCGGCCTGCCCGGCGAAAAGGACCAGGGCGGCAACGGCCAGACAGCGCAACTTGGACAAAACAACCTCACAGCGATCGATGGGTTGCGGGCGACTCTGTCGCAGATCGCCGAAGCGCGCTAGAGGGGATACATGACGCTGCTGATCAGCCATCCGTCCTTCCTGGAGCACGAGACCGGCGACTATCATCCGGAGCGGCCCGACCGGCTGCGCGCGGTGACTGCAGCCTTGGCCGACGAGGAATTCGACGACCTCACCCGTCTGATCGCGCCTGCCGCCACGCTCGAGCAGCTGACGCGCGTCCATCCGCAAGCCTATGTCGATGCCATCCTGGGCATCCGCCCACCGGAAGGCGAGCTGGTCCATGTCGATGCCGACACGGTGATGAGCGCCGGCAGCGCCAACGCCGCCCTGCACGCTGCGGGCGCCGTCGTGGCCGCCGTCGACGGCGTGCTGGGGGGCCAGGCGCACACCGCCTTCGCGGCCGTGCGCCCGCCCGGCCATCACGCCACGCCGGACGTGCCCGGCGGTTTCTGCCTGTTCAGCAATGCCGCGGTCGGCGCCCTGCATGCGCGGGCCGCGCATGGGGTCCGCCGCATCGCCCTGATCGACTTCGACGTGCATCATGGGCAGGGCACGCAGGCCGTGGTCGAGACCGATCCGGACCTCTTCTATGCCTCGTCGCACCAATATCCGCTCTATCCCGGCACGGGCTCGACGCGCGAGCGCGGCATAGACGGCAATGTCGCGAACGTGCCCCTGCCCGCCGGGAGCGGCAGCGCGGCCTTCCGGGCTGCCTGGGCCGACCGGCTCCTGCCGGCTCTCGATACTTTCGCCCCCGAACTCGTCATCGTCTCGGCAGGCTTCGACGCCCATCGCCGCGATCCCCTGGCGCAACTCGACGTCGAGACGGAAGACTTCGTCTGGCTGACGGAGGAACTGCTCGCCATTGCCCGTCGGCACTCGAGCGGGCGTCTGGTGTCAGTTCTGGAAGGCGGCTACGACCTCGCGGCCTTGGCCGAGTCCGTCAGCGCACACGTGCGGTCACTGATGCGTGCCTGAAACGTCTTGCGCCCGTAACGATCCCGGGCGAACTTCGCGGCGCGTGAAGAATAACAACCTCTGCATTGCTCTCGGCACCCTGCTCTGGGTGGCCGCGGCCGTCTTCGCCGGTCCGGCCCTCGCGGCCGGCGGCGCCCACGTCGTCGACGATTCCGAAGTCGAAACGCCCGGGACGTGCCACCTCGAACTTTGGGTTGCCGACTTCGTGCCGGGCGACGGCTACGCCAACATCGCGCCAGCCTGCACCACCCTCAAGATGCCCTGGCTCGAGATCGGCGCCGCCTATGCGCACTATTGGGATCAGACCATCGCGGGACCGCTGATCGGGCCACAGCTGAAAATCAACTTCCAGCCGGCCTCGAAGGGCGTGGGCGTCGGCCTCAGTCTCAATGCCGGCGTCAATGCGCGGACCGGGGAACTGGGCCTCGCCGGCCTGATCGGGCTCGTGACGATCCCCGTGACGGAGAAGTTCAGGATCAACGTCAACGGCGGATGGAGCTATCTGAACAGCGACCATCCCACCGCATTCTTCTGGGGCGGCCAGGTCGAAGTCGATGTCGGTTGGGATGTCACCCTGATGATGGAAGCCTTCGGCCGCCAGCCCGGCGTGATCGGCAACCAGATGGGCCTTCGTTACACGCCGGCCGCCCATCCGAGGTTCGATTTCGACCTGCTCGTGGGGACGACCTACGACGAGCTGAACACGAAGTTTTTCACCCTCGGTGTAACCGTCCGGTTCTGATCGTCGCAGGGCGAAAGCGCCATCCGCGTGATATCGAGCGGCCGATGGCGACCCGGCGAGCATCTCACGCAAGACAAACAGGCAGCCCGATCGCGATGGGCACGGCGGCGCTCGCAACCATCCTGCTCGCGGCATCGGGCGTCAGAGCGGACGAGCCCGGATCGGTGCGCTCGAGCTTCTATGTCGGCGGACATGTCGGCTATCTCTTCGGCACTGCCACCGCCACCTTCGCCGACCCGGTTCCCGGTTCGACCGCCGGAGGGACCACGCCGTACGGCACCATTTTCGGTGGCGTGCAGGCTGGCTACGAGCACTACCTTCCGTCCCGCCTTATGCTGGGCCTCGAACTCGACATGTCCTTTCCCGGCGCGCAGGACCTTGGGCAGGTCCTGTCCTATCGGGCGACGTCGACGGCCACGGCCAACCAGCAGCTCGAATATCTGGCGAGCCTGCGCGGCCGCGTCGGCTACGCGATCGACCGGTGGACCCCCTTCGTGACCGGCGGCATCGCCTGGGCGAGCGTTCGCACCGAACGCATCGATCTCACGACGGGCAACGACGACGCGACGCCCGGCAATGTCCGCGCAGGCTATGTGCTGGGCGCTGGCGTCGACTACCGATTGGATTCGAAGTGGTCGGCGCGCGCGGAATATCTCTACACCAGCCTGCCTCTGAACGGCTTCACCTTCGCCTCGCCGTCGCGCTACGATTCCCTCTACGATCTTCACCGTGTCCGGCTCGGCCTGAACTACAAATTCGGCACCCCCGACAAGGATCCGGACGACAAGCCCGATCGTGGGCCGGGCTCGTGGGAAATCCATGGCCAGACGACCTTCATCTTCCAGGGCTATCCACCGATCGCCGCGGCTTATTCGGGCACCAACAGCCTGCCGGCGGACGGACAGAGCCGCGAGACCTGGACGGTCTCGGCCTTCCTCGGCGTGCGCCTCTGGCAGGGTGGCGAGCTCTACTACAATCCCGAACTGCTGCAGGGCTTCGGCGTCGCCAACACGACGGGTGCCGGCGGCTATCCCAACGGCGAAGCGCAGAAGTCGAACTTCCCCTACCCGCGCTACAACACCTCGCGCCTGTTCCTTCGCCAGGAGATCGGGCTCGGCGGCGAGCGCGAAAAGGTGGAGAGCGAGTACGGCCAGCTTTCGGGCGAGCGCGACGTCTCCCGCGTCACGCTGCAGATCGGCAAGTTTTCGGTGAAGGACCTGTTCGACGGCAACACCTACGCCGAGGATCCGCGCGTCGATTTTCTCAACTGGTCGATCTGGGCCTCGGGCGCCTTCGACTATCCTGCCGATCGCCTGGGCCTCACCTGGGGCTTTGCTGCCGAACTCAACCGGCCGAACTGGACCGTGCGCGCAGGATATTTCCTCGTGGGCAACGAGCCCAACGCCAACACGTTCGATACGGCCCTGTTCGTCCGCGGCGGCTATGTCGGCGAGATCGAACTACGCTACCGGCCGTTCGACCGGCCGGGCGCGGTCCGCCTCGGCACCTGGATGAACCGCGCCTTCTCGGGCTCCTACGACGAGGCCGTCGCGCTCGCCGTTCTCACCCCCGGCCTGACGGCCAACGACACGATCGACCAGACACGGCGCGGCCGCACCAAGTACGGCCTCTACCTCAACCTCGAGCAGGAGATCACCGACGCGATCGGCCTGTTCGGCCGCTTCAGCTGGAACAACGGCGCGTCGGAGATCATGGCCTTCACGGACATCGACACCAGCATCTCGCTGGGCGCCTCGATCAAGGGAACGGGCTGGGGCCGGCCCGACGACCGGATCGGCATCGCCGGCGCACTCAACGCCCTCTCGGCCAGCCACAGCAACTACCTGGCCGCCGGCGGCCTCGGCGTCCTGGTCGGCGACGGCGCCCTCACCTACGCCTCAGAAGCCGTCGTGGAGACCTACTATGCCTTCCAGCTCGCCAGGGGCGTCGTCGCCACCGCCGACTATCAGCTCCTCGTCAATCCGGCCTACAATGCCGTGCGTGGACCGGTGAACGTCTTCAGCGGACGCCTCTCGGCCCGCTTCTGAAGTCTACTTCCGGTCCATGTGCCAGGTGCCGTCCCACCCGGCCGGCACACCCTCGCGCAGGAACCTCTCGCAGCGTCCGATGAAGACGTGGCAGGGTGGGTCCTCCTCGCGCATCGCCGCCGCGGCCCGGAAGCCGACCAGCGCCTCATCGAAGCGCGCCGCGACATAGGCTTCGCGAGCCTTTTCCCACTGGGCGAGAAACGCCGCATGCTCGGCGCGGCTCGCGGCCTCGCCCATCGGTTCGTAGACGTCGTGCGCTTCGGTGGTGCCCACGGCGACCACGCGGTCGATGTGGCGCCACACGAAAAGCTCGGCGGTCGGCCCGGCGATCTCGCCGCTCGCCAGAATCTCCGTGCCGTAAACCTTGTTCATGCCTTCGAGGCGCGAGGCCTGGTTCGCGACCTGGCCGACCAGCGTGTAGTTGATGCGTTCGCGGGCGCCGACATTGCCCACGACGGCCGGCCCGGTATGCAGGCCGAACCGCGTGCGGAAGCCTGGCCGTCCCCGCTCGCGCCATTTTTCAGAAAGCGCGCGACCCGCCGCGGCGGCCTGCAGCGCGCCGCGACAGGCGTTGGCGATATGCTCCGGATCGGTCTCGGGCGCATTCCAGAAGGCCATGATGCTGTCGCCGATATACTTGTCGATCATGCCGTGGTTGGCCGAAATCGCCGAGCCGAGCGCTTCGAAATAACGGGACAGCCGGCTCGTCAGGAGTTCCGGTTCCATCGTCTCCGTGAGCAGCGAGAAACCCTCGATGTCGGTGAACATCACGGTGATCTCGCGGCGCGTGCCGCCAATGCCGCTGCTCTCCGGCGAGCGCATGATCTGCTGCACGAGATTCTTGGAGACGTAACGTCCGAATATTTCCAGGCCTGCGCGCATGTTCTCGACCGCATCGGACAGGCGGACGATCTCGGTGATGCGGCTGTGCACCGGCTGCTGGTCGGAGAAATCGAGCTGGCGGATGCGTTCGGTCTTGAGAGCGATGCGGGCGATCGAGCGTGAGAGGATCAGCGACGCGGCCAGCGCGCCGATCGCAGCCAGCGCCACGGCGACGGCCGCGGCGATTGCGGCGCGCTGCAGCAGCACCCGGGACTCGGCCGTCAGTTCCCGCACCGGCACCGCCGCGGCGATCACGAAGCGCTGCCCCAGCAGAGGCGGCATGCGATGGACGATCACGCGATAGACATGGCCACCGGCCTCGACCTGCCGGTCGATCTTCGCGTCGGTTGCGACCGCCTCCTCCACGGCCTCGTGCAGGATCTGCCGGACCTGGGCGTCGGCGGGAAGACAGCCCGGCAGCGTCGGCGCGCAGGGTTCCGACTCGATCTCGACCCTGCCGCCGGAGTGGCCCACCACGATCACTGAATTTTCCGTGATCTTGTAGGCGGTGAGAAGCTGCGACAATGTCCGAAGCGTGAAGTCGAAGCCGACGACGCCGATGCCGGTGCGCAGCGGAATGCCGGCGGAGATGCCGGCGTCGGCGGTCTGCACGAAACGATAGGGATCGGTGAGGATCGCCTGCTTCGCCTTCATCGCGTCGACGTACCAGGGCCGGGTACGCGCATCGAAGGTCGTCGTGGCGGTCCGGGCGGGGCCGTGACTGCCGTCCGGCATATAGAACCAGTAGGTTTCCTTGTGAGGAGGATCGCCCGCCTCGATCACCCGCACGATGATCGACTCGCCGTCCGGAGCGTCCAGCTCGATCCGCTGCTCGATCGTGAACGTGTCCGGCCGCCCGGCATAGATGAAGCTGCCGTCCTGATAACCGACGAAGGCCGACTGCACCGCCTGG